>Ga0126377_10003752_pt1 | contig 10865 bp, 11 predicted proteins | sample PanSoiMetPlot_22_FD_92647 | JGI IMG/M metagenome (GOLD analysis project Ga0126377, IMG submission 92647) | Tropical forest soil microbial communities from Panama - MetaG Plot_22 | ecosystem: Environmental > Terrestrial > Soil > Tropical forest > Bulk soil | place: Panama | collected 2016-02-17
ACGCGGTTGCCGAGGGTATGCCAGCGATCGTTGCGCAAAACCGCATTGGTCCGATGGGCGGGCGGCAGCAAGCGCTGCCGCGGCCTGGCGGCGACGGCTCCAATGCGCCGGCCGACCAGGGCCCGCAGGGCGCCGATAATGGACCGGCCGCGCCTGCGGAGCAGCAGCCGGGAAGCGAGCCGGCGTTCGGCAGCAATCAGGTGTAGCTGCGCGTCCTCAGTGTTCACAACGTCTTGTGACGTAAGACAAACCGGTGTACGAGTTGCGAAATTGGGAGTGGCTCAGTGCCCCCAGACAACACTGAAATCGAAGAGATCATCGACAGCCCAGCTGTCGCGGACGGTGCGGGCGGCTCGCAAGAGCCCGAGAAGAAGCCTGCGGCCCCGGATTCGTCCACCGGGAAAGACGTTAGCAACCTGGTTCCCGACGACGATCCGTACCAAATCGTCAAGGACGTCGTCGCCAAGCGCAAGCAGGAGCCAGCGGCCTCGTCAGCCACAGACGTCGAGCCCGCGCCACGCGCGGAGCGCCGTCAACCCCCCAAAGAGCCGGACAACGAGGCTTACTCGGACGTCCCGTTCAACAAGCATCCACGCTTCCAGGCGCTCTTGCACGAGCGCAACGATTTCAAGCAGGACGCAGGGCGTTATCGCAACGTCCAGAACTTCCTCGACCAGCAGGGTCTGAACGCCGAGGAAGCCGCCGAAATGCTGATCATCGGCGGGTTGATGAAGATCAATCCGCTGGAAGCCTGGCGCCGCATGCAGCCGACTTTGAAGAAGCTCCTCGTCGCCGCTGGCGAGGTGCTCCCTGACGATCTCAAGGGCCTGGTGACGAAGGGCGAGATGTCCCGCGAAGCCGCGCTTGAGGTTTCCAGGGCCCGTGCCGCCACCCAGGCGGTCGAGGTCCAGCGCTCGTTCGATGCCCAGCAGGCCGACAGGCGTGCTGCCAACGACAAGCGCGTGCTGCGTGTGAATGCCGCTCAGAGTTGGGAAGACGATCGCCGCCGCCGTGACCCGAACTTCGACGCCAAGCTGCCCGACATCCTGAAGGAAGTCGTCTGGCTGCAGTCGCAGGAAGGTATCCCGGAGTCCCCTGACAAGGTCCAGGATCAGCTGCGCCGTGCCTACGAGACGGTCAACAAGACCCGTCCCGCGGCACGTGCTCCTGCGCGCCGGCCGGCGGTTTCCCCAGTCAATGGCGGGCAAGTCGCAGGTGATGCACATCCCGCTCCGCGAAATACGATGGAGATTATCCAGGCGGAACTCGCCAAGCGGAACGTGCAGTGATTTGAAGGCGTAACGTCATGGCTTTTACAGCTGACGAAATCGCCAACATCAATGCTTCGAGCCTCGAAACCTATATCGATCGGGGCAAAGTGTGGAAGCAGGATGTGGCGAACAAGCCCATGTTGGAAGCATTCAACACTGCCGCCGGCAAGTTCGTTGGCGGCAACATCAATGTTTCCTTCGCGGTTGGCTCCGGTTACGGCGGTGGAACTCTCAAGGGTTTCACTGGCGACGACCAGCTGACGTACTACAACCCGACCGGGACCAAGCGTACCGAGTGGCCCTGGAAAGAACACTTCATCGGAATGGTGGTCACGCAGACCGAGTTGAAGATCGACGGTATCGACGTTGTCGAGAACGGCACCGATCAGTCGACTCGCGAGATGTCGGGCCGTGAACAGCAGGCGTTGGCGAATCTGTTGGACGAGAAGAACGAGAAGCTCGGCGCCGACTATACCTTCTCGCTCGATCGGCTGATCCACGGTGATGGTTCGTCCGACGTCAAGGCGATCGCCGGGATCAAGAGCATCATCCTCGACGTCCCCAACGCCGGCAACACCGGCAACCTGTCTCGCGTCGCTAACACCTGGTGGCAGAACCGGGCGGCCACGGCTGCCTACGGCGCTGCTGGCGGCCAGGGCGCGATCACCTCTGCCGCCACGGGTGGCGGCGTGCTGATCACGTTCATGGACAAGGAAGCGCGCATGCGTTCCAAGTACAAGAACGGCCAGACCAAGACCCGCTACTTCTGCGGCCAGGACTTCATCGACGCGTACAAAGCCGAGTTGAGGGCCAACGGCTACTACAGCCAGACCGGCTGGGACGAGTCGAACGCCGACGGCTCGATGCCCGATCCGAAGCACGGTGGGCTGCAGCTGGAGTGGGACCCGACCATGGACGACATGGGCATGTCGAAGCGTTGCTACGCCATCGACATGGGCCGCACCGGTCTGCGGTTGCTCTACATGGACGGGCAGAGGATGAAGAAGCACAATCCCGCCCGGCCCTACGATCGCATGACCATGTATAACGGCCTGTCGATGACCGGCGTCATGGTCGCCAAGCAGCTGAATACTTCCGGCGTATACGACATTACCTGAGCGCTCAGGTGCTGCTTCAGGGCGGCACGAATGGATGGTGCCGCCCTGAATTTAAGTCGAACGCCTAACGAGGAGTAACGTCATGGCCACCAACAATTTCGGCGTCGTTGCGGTCGCGCTGGCGTCTGCCGTGCCGAACAATGGCACTGTCGTGGTCGCCTATCCGGCGGGCACCGCGCAGGCCGACTACCAGAACCAGTTTGCCGGCCCCGTCGCCGACAATGTCGCCGTCATCAACAACAGCAATCGCTACGCTGGCTCCGGCCAGGTGACCTTCACGTACGGGGCGTCGAACGTGACGGTGACCAATAAGTCGGCTGACACCTGGCCCGCTGGGGCTACGGCGCTGTTCCAGCTGCCACGAGCGCCGATCGGTGCCGTTGCCCTCGCCGGGATCGCGCCGCTCGCCGCGGCTGCCGATCTTCCGACCACCGTCGGCAAGGTCAACGAGATTCTGGCGGCGCTGTAGGAGGTTCCCATGGCCGACAACTTCGCCGTGATTTCGATGACGCTCCCGACCGACGTCGGGACCGATCAGAGCTTCGATGCACCCTACCCGCCTGGCACGGACGCATCGGCCTATGACACCGCCAACACGGCCGGCGTCGTCGTCATCATCGATGACAGCGATCGCTATTCAGGCGACCAGGTCGAGATCGCCTACGGCGCCAGCGCCACGGTGACCAACAAGACCGAGGTGGTCTGGCGTGCCGGCCAGACGGCGATGGTGCAGCTGCCGAAGGTCCCGTTCTACGCCGACACGACGGACGAGATCGACAAGAGCACGGCGGTGGTCAACGCCGGCATGGCCATTCAGCCGCTCGATACGATGGCCGTTTCGGGTGAAGACCCTGCCGCTGCGGTTCCGGTCATCGTCGCCAAGGTCAACGAGCTTATCGCGGCGTACCAGGCGGTGCCGCCGGCATAGGGAGGACTTCATGCAGACGGCCAACATCACGCTCGCGCTCGGCGGCAATCACGGCCACACGATCCAGAAATGGATGGTGACGCCGTCCGAGATCGCGGTGCTCCGCGAAATCCATGGCGAGGCCTCCGTCTTCGACATCGAGCCTGGCGACGACGTCGAGCGCAGCGGCCGGGAAGAACGCTCCCGGCTGCTCGAAATCTACGGCAAGCCGCCGGGCTCGCGCGAGATGTCGGCCGTCGATGTGCTGTTCCCCGGCGCAGCTGCTCGCCTGTTCGAAACGCTGGACGAGTTGGAGCTTGATCCATCGTTCTACAAGGCGACCTCTCGCGCAGCGCCGAAGAAGGCCAAGGAGCCGGAACCGGACGAAGCGGACGAACAGGAATCAGAGAACGCCGACGAGCCGGAACCGGCTCCGAAGCCGAAGAAGACGGTAGCGGCCAAGACGTCCGCCAAATCGGCGAAGAAGAGCAGCAAGTCGCTGTTCAAGTGAGGTGCCATGGCGCGTCACGTTCAACTGGTCCGAATTCTTGACCAGCTGCGGGCGGAAGCGCGGCTGAGCCTCAATCCCGCGCACAATCGCCAGGTTCGCGAAACCCACGTCAATTTGGTGCAGCGCATTCAGGATCGTCTTTGGGATGATTACGCCTGGCCGCATCTGCGCGTCCAGCGGCTCGTCAAGCTGCAGTCTGGGCAGCGCTATTACGACACGCCCGACGACATCCAAATCGACAACATCGAGAACATCCAGCTGTACGACAGCGGCGGCTGGTGCCGGCTGGCGCCGGGCATCTACGCGGAGCATTACAGCGCCCATAACAGCGACCTGGACGAGCGAGCCTACCCGCCGCGGCGCTGGCAAATCCACGAGGACGAGGACATCGAGCTTTGGCCGATCTCTGACACCAACGCCGATCCCGAAACCATGGAGGGCATGCTCAAGTTCACAGGCATCAGGAACCTGAAGCCGTTCGTGCAGGACAGCGATCGCGCCGACCTCGATGATCGCCTGATCGTCATGTTCGGCGCCGCGGAGCTTCTCGCCGCGGCCGGCGCCAAAGACGCGCAATTGAAGCTCGACCAGGCCAACGCGATCTATCGCCGCCTGCGCTCCGGCATGACGCCGAGGCGGCGCTTCAAGATGTTCGGCATCGGCGCGGCGCAGCCGCCGACGCAGGAATTCATCACCCGCTACAAGCCGCCGGAGCCAACCGGCTGAGATGGGCACGATTTGGGTCAAGGAATTCACCGGAGGCCTCGACGTCCGCAGGCTGCCGGAGACGACGCTCGGCGGCGTGTTGCTGCAGGCCGTGAACGGTCACATCAGCCGCGGTGGTGAATTCGAGAAGCGCGCCGCTTTCGTGCTGAAGTCGAACCTGGCGACCGGGACCGTCGGGCTTGGCTACAACTCCAGGGGGCTGATCGTCTGGGGATCGGGGACGAGGCCCGCGGGGCTGCCTTCGGTCATCCAGTACCAGCAGCTGGTGCATCCAACGAACCCGGCGCTCAAGCTGACTGCCATCAACTCGTTCGACCTCTACCGGGATCGAGCCTACGTCAGCGCCACGTTCGAGGACGGTACCACCTACCACTACTACCATGGGGCGATCGTTGCCGACTGGGTCTTCGGCACCGCGCAATTCTCCTTCAAGGTGACCGGCGGGCAGAATGTCCCAGGTCATTATTCTGTCGCGCAATTCAAGGTCACTGGCGGCACCAAGTCTGCCGACAACAAGAACTACATTCTCAGGATTACGATCGGCGGTGTCCAAATCAACCGCTTCGATATTCCGCATACCGGCAACAACAATACAACGGCGATCGCAGTCGCCGCCGAGATCAACAACTGGGTATCGTCGCCGGATTACGTGGCGTCCGCCAGCGGCAACACGGTGACGATCAGCGCTCGCAGCCTGGGAACCGCCGCCAATGGAAAGGTAGTGCATATCGATCCGCGCGGCAACCTTACGATCGACCACAACGACTTTCCCATGGCTGGCGGCATCGATCCGGTGCAGTCGACCATCGACCTGACGGTTGGCGGCGTCGACATCATGGACCCGGCCGGCTGGGTGTCGAACAACAATGCGAGCGCCAAGGCGGTGGTCGTCGCGATCAATACGTTCAGCGGCGTGCGCAACTACCGGGCCGAATGGGACGGCGCCAATGGCGTCACCATCATTGCCTTGGACCCCGGCACGGCTTCGAACGGCCTGACGATCACGGCGGTCTACACGAACGGCTACACGACCGACATTAGTGCCAGCCATCGCACGATGGCCGGCGGCGCGGCGCAGCCGACCGATCCGAACACCGACACGCCGTATCTGCCCGGCAAGTTCGCCATGACCGTGGGGTCGAAGGAATACGCGCTCTCCGGCCCGACCATGTATTTTTCCAAGATCGGCGATCCGCGGGCGTGGCAGAACCCCACGACCAACACCGGGGCTGGGTTCATCGATTTAAGCTCTTACGCTTCCGGCGCTGAGCAGCTGATGTCGATGGCGCTCTATCAGAACAACCTCGCCGTGTTCGCCATGGACAGCATCCAGGTCTGGCACCCGGATTCCGATCCGACGAAGTATTCCCTCGTCCAGGTGCTCTACAACACTGGCACGAGAAGCCCGCACAGCGTCTGCCAATTCGGCGACAACGACATCTACTACCTCGATGAATCGGGCGTCCGGTCGCTGCGCGCCCGCGATTCTTCGAATGCCGCTGCGACCTCCGACATCGGCGTGCTGGTCGATCCGCTGGTGCTCGCCAAGCTGCACCAGGTGGACATGCTCGATCGCGCCAGCATCTTCGGGCTGATCGAGCCTGTCGATGGCCGCTTTTGGCTGATCATGAACGATTTGATCTTCGTCTTTTCGTACTTCCCTGGCGCGAAAGTGTCGGCCTGGTCGACCTACATCCCGTCGATCCCGACCACCGATCCCGACACCGGCATCGAGAGCGACGTCCCCTTCGAAATCAGCGACGCGATCACTTTCCGGCGGCGCATCTACGTGCGCTCCGGCGACAAGGTCTACTGCTACGGCGGCGAAGGCTCGGAGTTCGTCTACGATCGCACCGAGGGGATGGGGCAGACGCCGTACCTCGACGGCAATGCTCCGGGTCAGGACAAGGACTATTGCGGGCTCGACGTCGCCTGTGACGGCGTCTGGGAGATCGATGCCTATCTCGACGCGAACAACCTGGAGGCGGCCGACAAGGTCGCCGTGGTCGAGGACAGCACGTTCGACTTCAACCGCGTGGGGATGACCGGGCGATCGACGCACGTCAGCCTGAAATTCAAGAGCCGCAGCGCGAAGCGCGCCAAGGTGGGCTCGGCGCTCATCCACTACACCAAGCCCGACGGTGAGGATGATGGTTCGCGTTGAGGAGGGCACCAATGAAGCGCTCAGAGCGGTGGTATCCCACATCCGCGATTCTGACGTCCGCGAGTTCCTCGCCACCAGCTGGTGGAGCACCAGGGAAGCTCTGCAAGCCGATCTCATCGCTCGATACGCCGATCGGGACGACACCTTCGTCTGTACGGTCGACGGTCGCGCCGTGGCTTTCGGAGCGATGGTTGAGGCGCGACCGGGGGTCGTGACGGCGGGCTTCTTTGCCACCGACGAGTTCCCTCAAGTGGCATTGCAAGTGGCACGCTTCGTGCGGCGATCCTTGTTCCCTTCGTATCGTCGCGCGGGCGTCCACCGGATCGATTGCATGGTCATCGACGGCTACGAGAGTGCCATGCGCTTCGTCCGGCTGCTTGGCATGAAACTCGAGTTTGAGGCGCGCGGCTACGGCAAGAACGGCGAGTCGTTCTATGGCTTCGCCTGGGTGAGGGCGGACTGATGCACGTCCGGCTCGCCATGCCCGACGAGGAGGACGACCTGGTCGAGATGGGCCGGCGCGACGTCGAGGAGACGATGCCGTCGATGGAGTGGTTTGACGAAGTCACCTGGCGCCAGACCTTCCGGCGCTACCTCGATCGGGCGCACCCGACCTTCTTCGTCGCGGAGCGCACCGACGGCAAGCTCGCCGGGTTCCTGGAAGCCTACATCTGGGGGTACGAGTACCGCACTGGACTGTATGTCGGTCAACGCGTACTCTATGTGACGCCGGAAAACCGCGGAACTCGGGCAGCCGCTTCGCTTGTCAAGCATCTCCTCTCATGGGCGCGGGACCTTGGCGCCGTCGAGGTGATCGGTGGCAACAGCAACAGCTTCAACAGTGAGCGCACGGCGCGGTTCCTGGAGCATCTCGGCTTCAGACGCGTAGGCTACACGTTGAGCGCCTCTCTGGAGGCCAGCGATGTGTTTCGATAGCGGCGGCGACGAGGCCTCCCGGCTAGCTCAGCAGCAACGTGCCGACGAACAGGCCCGCCAGGAGCGCATCCGCGCCGGCACCAGGCGCATCGCCGAGATTTTCGAGGGCGGCGCGCTGAGCGGCAGCGACCCCATCAAGGTTGGCACCAAGTACGATCCGAAGAAGCAGTATTACACGTCGGCGGGAGCGCTGTGGACGCCGCCCGCGACCACGATGGTTGCCGGCGGCGCTCGCGGCGACGAGGCCGGCGGGCATTGGGAGCTTCGCAAGGACCCGCACAACATGGCCAACCGCCGTGAATGGGTCCCCAACACGGCGGACGACGTGGCAGCCGCCGGGAAGACGCCGGAGCAGCAATTCATCGACGCGATCAACGCCGGCCAGGTGTTCGGCGGTCAGGCGGTGTCGAAGGGCACGTTCAGCCCCGAATTCTACGGCAATCTCAGGAAGAGTTTCATCGACTACGCCACGCCGCAGCTGGTCGACCAGTACAGCGACGCGAAGAAGGAATTGATCTACGCGATGGATCGCGCCGGCCTGACCAACAGCAGCGCCAACGCGGTGAAGCAGGGCGAACTCACCAAGCTCTACAACACCCAGAAGCAGGACATCGTCGCCCAAGGCAACGAGTATGTGAAGCAGACACAGGGTGCCGTCGAGGACGCCCGCCAGCAGCTGATCCAGACGCTCAATGCCACGGGCGACGCCGACGCGGCGGCGCGCGGCGCCGTAGCGCGGGCGCAGGCGCTGTCGATGCCGCCGAAGTACAGCCCCCTCACCCAGCTGTTCAGCGACTTTACGGCGAGCCTTGGCCAGCAGGCCGGGCTGGAGCGGGCGAGCTATTACAGCGGCCAGCCGATCGCCAGGTACAATACGGGGGTGTTCACCCCGAACAGCAAGTCGGTGCGGGTGACCTGACATGTGCGATCCTCTGACCATTGCGGGCATTGCCCTGACCGCAGGCTCGACCGTCGCCAACACCATGGCCCAGAACAAAGCCGCCAAGGCGCGCAGCCAGGCGATCGAATTGGAGCGCATGCGCCAGCAAGGGCTCGAAAACGAAGCCCAGGCGATCAACACCGCTTCGCAGGATCGCTACGGGCCCAGCTTCGAAGCCGGGCGCGAGCAGACGGCCGACCAGCTGGGCGACGTCCTGGCCCGCCAGGACGTGCGCGGCGACACCACGATCGGCGGCGTCGCCGAGGCGCCGCCGTCGACCTCCGACGTCACCGTGCAGGAGCAGAAGCGGCAGCAAGCGAACGCCAAGGCCTACACCCAGAAGCAGGGCCGGGCTCGCGGCGAGTTGCTGTCGTTCGGCGACTATCTCGGCGACACCGCTCGCATGCAGGCGCGCGACGCCGGCCTGGTAGGCCAAATCGGCGGCTTCATGCGCGGCTCGTCCGACGTGCTGCCGTACGAGCTTGATGCGGCGAGCCACAAGGGCGACAGCCTCAAGATGTTCGGGGACATTTTGAACCTGGGTGGCAGCCTGGCGCTCGGCAAGAGCTTGCAGAACCCCGACTGGAACCCGATGGCGGCATCGTCGGCCGCGGGCGTAGCGGCCGGCACGGCCGGTCCATGGGGCGCCGCGCTTCCTCCTGCGACTGACCCGTGGGCCGGTCTGCGCACGGTGGTGAACACACCGACGCCGAAGGTTGGCCGATCCGGCCGAGTGACGATTGGTGGGCTCTATTCAGGACAAGCGTGATGGGTGTCGTCGCGAACCGCTACTACAACGATCCTGGTCTGGCGCAGGCCGCGGCGAACCTCGCCGGCCTGTTCGCGGCGCCGTCCGGCTCCGACCTCTCCGGCTATGCCAGCGCGCGTCAGACCAACGAGGAGTCGAACCGCCTGGCGCAGCTGTTCCAGTACGCGCAGTCGCCCGATTTCAACCAAGACCTGTTCGATCGGATGAACATCGCCAATAAGAGCTACGCGCCGGCCAGCAGCTACCACGCCGTCGATGTCGACGCCCTGACGAAGCGCTATGGCTACGATCAGTCGCTCGCGGGTACGAAGTACACCGCGGACCAGGCGCTGCGCGGCAACATTATGAACTCGCTCTTGGCGCCGGTCGCCGAGGGCGCCACGCGCTTCAACCCGCCGTCGATCGCGGGCGCGTATGACGTGCCGGCGACGCAGACCGGCAACATCAAGACCGCGCCTGGCGATACCGTCTACAAGGCCGACGGTGGCGTCGTCATGGGTTCGCCGAAGCCGCTCAGCGAAACTGAGCAAAAGGCGGCTGAGCGGCAGGATTTGATTGCCAGGCATGTGCTCACCGATCAGGACTTGGCCGATGCGATCATGGGCGAACAGGAGCCGGTCCAGGTGCTCGATGCCGATGGCGTCACGACGCGCTGGATGACGCGCGGCGAGGCTACGCGCACGGGCGCCGACATCATTCCGACCATGGATCAGACCAAGGCGCTCACGGCCAGGAAGCTCGATCTCACGGACGAGGAGAACAAGCGCCTGGTGCTCGGCGAAGCCGGCAAGCCGCCGGAGGTCAAGCAGGGCACGGCGGTCGTCGGCGACAAGCACGTGCCGGTCTACTTTGACGACAGCCTCAAGCAGTGGATCATGCCGAACAAGCAGCCGGTGCCGGATGGCGCCCAGGTCTATGCGATGGGCACGGAGCCGGCTCCGACGAAGCCCGACCAGGGTACCGCGCTGATCGACGGCAAGAAGGTCCCAGTCTACTTCGACGGGAAGCAGTGGCTGATGCCGAACCAGCAGCCGATCCCCGAAGGCACCGCCGTCACGCAGATGACGCCCGGATCGGAGCCGACGCCGGCCCAGGTCGAGCAGGGCTCCGCGCTGATCGCCGGCCAGAGCGTGCCGGTCTGGTTCAACCCGAACACGCATCAGTGGATCAGGTCCGACACTCAGGAGCCGGTCCCCGAAGGCACCCAGGTCACCAAGATGGGCCAGCCGACCGGCGACATCAACGCGGTCACCACGGGCACCAATACCGACATCCAGAAGAACCTGGTCGACCTGGCGACGACCAAGGACACGGTCATCCAGCTGCGCGACCTGATCCAGACGGCGCCGGCCTCGCAGGGCCTCGTCGGCTATCTGCGCGGCACCGCCCAGGACGTCGCCCAGGTGGGCGGCGAACTCAGCGCCTATTTTGGCGGCGACGTCCAGAAGGAGGTCGACAAGGCCAAGCAGGAGATCGCGGCCGGCATCGCCGGCAGCGATCCAGGCGTGGTCAACGACCTCCTG
>Ga0126377_10003753_pt1 | contig 10864 bp, 8 predicted proteins | sample PanSoiMetPlot_22_FD_92647 | JGI IMG/M metagenome (GOLD analysis project Ga0126377, IMG submission 92647) | Tropical forest soil microbial communities from Panama - MetaG Plot_22 | ecosystem: Environmental > Terrestrial > Soil > Tropical forest > Bulk soil | place: Panama | collected 2016-02-17
AAGGAGGGAGGTTGTTGAAGCTGATGGCGGCGGCCGGAGTCGAGCTGATTGCGACAGATGTGCTGATGAAGGCTCTAGTTGAAGAAATCACCGAAGGAGGGAGAAAGAATGAAAAAACGGATTAGCTTGAACCTGCTTTTGATTGTCGTGTCACTGACGCCGGTGTTTGAAGCCGTTGCGCAGACGCCGGCTACAGAGTCAACCCGGCCGGCGCCGGCGCGGCGTGTCGGAGTTCAAACTTCCAACCGCGTATCGCTCACGCTGCGCGATGCTGTGATGATGGCGCTGGAAAATAACCGCGAAATCGAGATCGAACGACTCAACGCGCAGATGAACGAATTCGATCTGCGCGCGGCGAGAGGCTTTTACGATCCGGCGCTGACCGCCAACCTCTTTTATGACCGCAGCCTGACGCCCGTCGCGTCGCTGCTGGCGGGCGGCGCCGACGGCAGGTTGAAGACGACCGACTTTGCCGGGACGAGCAAAATCACGCAACGACTGCCGTGGCAGGGCGGGAGCGTACAGGCGGTCTTCGATCAGAGCCGCGCGACGAGCCAGAACCTGTTCAACTCGCTCAACCCGCAATTCACCACGAGCCTGAGCGTCGAATTCGCGCAGCCTCTCTTTCGCGAACGCCGGATTGACGAGCCTCGCCGGCAGATCAAGATCGCCAAGAAGCGGCTCGACCTTTCAGACAGCCAGTTCCGCCAGCGCGCCATCGAGATCGTCGCCCAGGTCGAACGGGCTTACTGGGACCTGGTCTTCGCGCTGCGCGACGAAGAGATCAAACGCGAATCGGTCGAGCTGGCGCGAACGCAGCTCGCCCACAACCAGCGATTGGTCGAGCAAGGCGCGCTAGCCCCGGTTGACGTGGTCTCGGCGCGAGTCGAGGTCGAGCGAAGGACTGACGAGGCCGAGGCCGCGGTCGAGACGATCCAGCGCGCCGAAAACGCTCTCAAAGCGCTTATGGTCGCGTCCAACAATACGGAGATGTGGAACGCCGCTCTGGCGCCGGTCGAAAAACCGGAGTTGGATTCGTCGGCGCCGATGCCCTTCGACGACGCGTTAAAAATCGCGTTCAAAAACCGCCCGGAGATGGAGCAATACCGGCTGCGCGGCGAGCTGAACAACATTGACGTCGATTACTTCCGCAACCAGACGAAACCGCGAATTGATTTGATCGCGAGTTATGGAACCTTCGGACTGGCGGGCAAAGCGCGCACGGATTTGAACCCGATTTCGGCGAGCCAGGAACAGCTCTTCGATCGCGTCAACCGGCTTTCGCAGATCGCTGGCTTGCCCGCCCTGCCGCCGTTCCCCATCGGCGCGACGCCGGAGAAGTTCGTCGGCGGCTACGGGCAAAGTCTGGGAAATCTCTTCCGCAATGATTATCGGGCCTGGCGAGTGGGCGTGAACATCGAGCTTTCACTCGGAAACCGAACTGCGAAAGCGCGACTTGGCCGCGCGCTCGTCGAAGGCAAACAGATCGACGCGCAGCGCCAGCGCGCCGAGCAGTTGATCGAAGTCGAAGTTCGCAACGCGCTGCAGGCGGTCGAGACGGCCCGCCGCCGAGTCGATGCCGCGAAGAATTCCCGCGCCAACGCGGAACTGCAGCACGCCAGCGAGCGGCGCAAATTCGACGCGGGGCAATCAACCAACTTCTTCGTGCTCGACCGTCAGAACGCGCTTTCGGCCGCGCGAGGCCGCGAGTTGAAGGCGCTCACCGATTACAACAAAGCCGTGAGCGAGTTGCAGCGCGCCCTCTCGACCACGCTTGCCAACAACAACGTCGCGGTCGCCGACCCGCCGGCGCGGTACCGGGAGCGGTAGCGACCGGGCGCCACGGCGAACGCGCCACACGAACTCACCCGGTCGCTACCGCTCCCGGTACTGCGCCGGTTTCCCAAAGGAGAAGGAGCTATGTCACAAACCAACAACCACTCAAAGAAACTCATTCGCGCCGTCGCCGCCACTTTGCTCGTTACAGGCTCTCTGACCTGGTGGTTCTTTCTGCGCGGGCCGAACACGCCGCGTGAAGTCATTTCGGTAAGCGGACGCATAGAGGGCGATGACGCGGCTGTCGCCGCAAAGATCGCCGGGCGCATTCGTGAGATCAACGTACGCGAAGGCGATCAGGTCAAGGCCGGCCAGGTGATCGCCACGCTCGACGACGAACAGGTCAGAGCGCGGGTTGATCAAGCGCAATCGAACGTCGCGCAGGCCGAGGCCCGATTGAGTCGCGCGCGGCGCGAGGTCGCCGTCTTGCAGGCCCAGCTCGAGCAGAGTCGACTGGGCGTGAACCAGTCCCGCGTTGACGCCGAAGGTCGCGTCAGCGAGGCCCAATCGCACGTTGCGGCGGCCGAGGCCTCGCTGGCGCGGGCGGAAGTCGATTACAAACAGGCGCGGGCCGACGCCGAACGCTTCACCACGCTGGCGGAACAGGGCGACGCCCCGGCGCGCGAAGGCGAGCAGGCTCGCACCGCCGTCGAAGCGCACAGGGCCGTCGTCCAGGCGGCGCGCAAACAGGTCGAGGCTGCGCGCGGCGCGTTGCTCGCCGCTAAAGCCAACCTCGATAATCCGGCGATTCGCGCCGCGCAGGCCGTGGCCGTCGAACAGCAGATCAGGCAGGCGCAGGCCGACATCCAATCCGCCGAGGCCGAAGCCGATCGCGCCCGCGCGCAGTTGCAGGAGGCGTTGGCCAACCGCAACGATCTACAAATCGTCGCCCCATTCGAAGGCACGGTCGCGACCCGCTCCGCCGAACCCGGCGAGGTCGTCTCGCCCGGAACGCCGATTATGACTATAGTCAACCTGGGCCACGTCTACCTGCGAGCTTTCATTCCCGAAGGCGAGATCGGGCGCGTGCGCGCCGGGCAGACGGCTCGAGTTTATCTAGACTCGAATCCGAAACAGCCGCTCGAAGCCGTCGTCGCGCGCATTGATCCGCAGGCTTCATTCACGCCTGAAAACACTTATTATCGCGACGACCGAGTCAAACAGGTTGTCGGCGTGAAGCTGCGGCTAGTTAATTCGCAAGGTTTCGCCAAGCCGGGAATGCCCGCCGACGGCGAAGTGCTGGTCGAGGGAGACAAATGGGTGGCGACAAATCGGAAATAGTTGGGCTAAGGAGGCTCTCAATGCGGCGTATGCATCTGATCGAGATACACGAACAACCCTGGTGTCCGCCCCCTTTGCGTGACGCGCTGACGGATTATCTGCAATTCGCGATTGAGAGCGGCAAGCCTTACGGCCCCATTGTCGAGCGGCTCAAACAGTCTGTCTTGCGGGCGCGCGCGACGCGAATCATCGACCTGTGCTCTGGCGGCGGCGGCCCGTGGCGGCGCTTACATCGGGAATTCGCGTCAACGAATTTTCCGATCGAGGTTTGCCTCACCGACAAATACCCGAACCTTGCCGCCTTCAGACTGGCGCAGACCGAGAGCGGCGGCAAACTCTCTTTTTGCTCAGAGCCGATCAATGCCGACAGTGTTCCGCGGGAGTTGAAGGGATTTCGCACCTTCTTCTCTTCGTTTCACCATTTCAGGCCTGAAGCCGCGCGGGCGATCCTCAATGACGCGGCGCAACAGCGACAAGGCGTCGGCGTGTTCGAAGCGACTGCGCGACAGCCTCTTGCGATCTTGTTGATGTTTTTGACGCCGTTGATTGTCTTGCTGGTCACGCCGTTGATCCGGCCTTTCCGCTGGTCGCGGTTGTTCTGGACATACGCTTTGCCGCTCGTCCCTCTGATCGTGTTGTGGGATGGCGTCGTCTCGTGCCTGCGAACTTATTCGCCCGCGGAATTGCGGCGCCTTACGAATGGGTTGGGCGACGGGGATTACCTCTGGGAATCAGGAGAAGAGAAACCCCCGGGGTCGCCCATCCCTGTGACATATTTGATCGGGTACCCGTCGGCGGATTACGCCGAGGAAGGAGCGATGGAAAAACGATGAGCGCGATATTGGAAATCACGGAAGACAAACTTGGTCGTGAACCGGCGCCTACCGAATGGGGCGATCAAGCGCCGATTGACCGGCCAGGGGCCGCGATCAACATTCGCGGCCTGCGTAAAAGCTACGGCAAGTTGGAGGCCGTTCGAGGCGTTGATCTGGAGATTGAGCGCGGCGAGATCTTCGGAGTCATCGGACCGGACGGCGCGGGCAAGACCTCGGTTTTTCAGATTCTCGGCGGCGTGATGGCGGCGACGTCGGGCGAAGCGCTGATCTTCGGCCAGGCGGCGCGCGAGGCGCGTTCGGTGGTCGGCTACCTGACGCAGACTTTCAGCCTCTATCAGGACTTGAGCGTGGCTGAGAACCTGCGTTACGTCGGGCGGCTGCGGAAACTTTCTGACAGACAGATCACAGAACGCGGAATGCATTATCTGAAGCTGTTTGACATGTATCGTTTCACCAACAGGCTCGCCGGCAAATTGAGCGGCGGTATGAAACAGAAACTGGCGCTCGCCTGCGCGCTGATTACGGAGCCGAAGGTCTTGCTGTTGGATGAGCCGACGACGGGCGTTGATCCGGTTTCGCGCCGTGAATTCTGGGACACACTCACCCGGCTTTCGGCCGACGGGATGACGATTGTCGTCGCCACGCCTTATCTGGACGAGGCCGAACGCTGCACACGCGTCTCGTTGATGCAGGACGGGGTGATCCATCAGACCGGCGCGCCCGCCGAGATTCGCGAGGGCCTGGGGTTGCGACGACTGGAAGTGCGCGCGTCTGAACTTAGTCGTGCGGAAGAAGTGTTGAGCGAAGTCGCGGTGATCGCCGACGTGCAGCGTTTCGGCGACCGCCTTGACGTGATGGCGCGGGATACGAAGCGGGGCGAACGCGCCGTGCGAGACGCGCTCGGCTCCGCTCAGATCGAGGTCCGAGAGATCAGCGCCGGCTCGCCGACGCTCGAAAACGCCTTCGTCTCGATCCTGCGCGATCTGCAAGGAGAGATGAAGACGCCGCCGTTCCCACGGCGTCGCGAGTTTCGAAAACGCGAGCCGGGCGCGATCGCCATCGGCGCTCGCTCGCTGCATAAACGATTCGGCGCTTTCCACGCGGTCAAAGACATCAACATCGAAGTCAAATATGGTGAGATTTACGGACTGCTAGGCGCGAACGGCGCTGGCAAGACGACGACGATCAAGATGCTCTGCGGCCTGCTCGCGCCCAGCGGCGGCGAGATGGAATTGGCGGGCGAGCGCGGCAGCCTGCGTTCCAGCTTCGTGCGGCGGCGCATCGGTTACATGTCGCAGAAGTTCTCGCTCTACGACGACCTGACGATCAACGACAACCTCGATTTCTTCGCCGGCGTTTACGGAGTTCCGCCCGAAGAGCGCGAGGAAAAGAAACGCTGGGTGTTGGAATTTTCGGGACTGTCTGGGCGCGGCGAAATGCTCACGGGTTCGTTGCCCGGCGGGTGGAAACAGCGCGTGGCGTTCGGCGCGGCGATTATGCACGAACCGAGCGTGCTGTTCCTGGACGAACCGACTTCGGGCGTTGACCCGCTGGCGCGGCGCGCGTTCTGGAGGATGATCAATCAACTGGCCGACCGCGGCGTCGCAGTGCTGGTCACGACGCACTATCTGGAAGAGGCCGAACAATGCAACCGGCTGGGTTTTATGGTCGCGGGCGAACTCGTCACCGAAGGGACGCCGAGCGGGATCAAAGCGGCGCAGCGCGGTCATCTGATCGAGTTGATCACCGACCACCCGCAAAGCGCGGCCGACTCGCTCAAGGGCGAGATGGATCGATGGCGCGTGTCGCTCTTCGGCGACCGCCTGCACGTGATCATTGACGACGAGCCGTCGGCCGGAATCGGCAGGCTCAAACTCGAGCTTGAATCGCGCGGCGTCCGGGTCCTTCAAGCTTACGAGGAGCGTTACTCGCTCGAGGACGTCTTCATCGCCGTCGTCGAACAAGCTCGGCGAAACGGCAAGGTCGCGGCCGGGGATTAAACAAGTCGTCGAATTCAAGAAAGAGACATGGCGAGGAACTGTTCATGTCGCGCTGCGACGCCCTGAAACAATGAAAATCGGCGGCGAGAGTAGCGCAACCTGCTGAGGTTGCGCGGCTTTCTCAACTCGTCCCATGCCGAAGCCGCGCAACCTCAGCAGGTTGCGCTACTTTTTCGAAGGAGAAGGAGGGAGGAATTTTATGAAAAGAATCATCGCGCAGGCTCGCAAAGAGCTGACACAAATTTTTCGTGACCGGCTGACCGTGGCTCTCGCGCTCGTGCTGCCGTTGATCCTGCTCGCGCTGCTCGGAACGGCGTTGTCGTTTTCGGTAAAAGGCATCGCGGTGGTCGTGCAGGACTTCGATCAGACGCCGCTTTCGCGCCGGTATATTGACGCGCTCAACGCTTCACTGACGTTTCGCGTCACGCCGCTATCGCTGGAACGGCGGCCTGACGAAGCGCTGATGGCCGAGAAGGCGCGCGCGGTCGTTGTCATCCCCGAAAATTTCGAGCGAGATTTCCTGCGCGGCCGGCAGGCCGAAGCGCAATGGCTGATCGACGCGGTGGACGCCAACACCGCGAACAATATGCGCGGTCAGGCGGCGGCGCTCACCAACGCCTTTGCGGCGCAGATGGGCGCGGCGAACGGCTCGTCCGGCAAGCCTGTGATAAAGGCCGAGACGCGCATGTGGTACAACCCCGGCGGCTCCTCCAAGAAATTTATCGGCCCGGGCGCGTTCGCCGTCGTCCTGGCGCTGTTCCCGCCGCTGCTGGCGGCGCTGGCAATATCGCGCGAGGGCGAACAGAAGACGATCCTGCAAGTTTACGTATCGAGCATCTCGGCGCATGAGTTTTTGCTGGGCAAGGCCGCGGCTTTTTTCATCATCGCTCTGGCCGAATGGGCGCTGGCGGTCCTGGTCGCCGTCCCCCTGTTCGATCTGAAGATAGTGGGCGACCCGACGCCGTTGCTGGTGGGCACAGTCTTTTACCTGTTCTGCAATGTCAGCTTCGGCGTGATGGTCGGCGTATCGATCCCCAATCAGGCGGCGGCGATTCAAGCGGTCGCGGGCGTGCAGTTTCTCCTCTCGTTCCTGCTCTCGGGATTTATCTTCCCTGTCTCGAACATCCCGGCGGGCATCCGGTGGATTTCTACCTTTGTCCCCGCGCGTTATTTCATAGAACTGTCGCGCGACGCATTTGTTCGCGGCGGCGGGTGGCCCGCCGTTTGGGATGCGCCCTTGATGCTGGCGCTGATCGGGGCGTTCTTCTTTTTCAAGGCGTGGCGAAAGACGCGCAATATGCAGGTTGAAGCGTGAAACGTGTCAGTAGCCCGACCGTGAGGGAGGGCTTGGTTACTGACGCAAAGCCCTCCCTCACGGTCGGGCTACTGACACGAGCGCACAAGGAGAAGCTATGAAGAGGTTTATCAACAAAGTCCGTCGTTTCCGGATCTGGGCGCTGTTTTTGAAAGAGTTGCGCCAGATCAAAGCTGACAAGAAGCTTGTGGTTTCGTTGATCCTGCCGCCGACGCTACAGCTCGTGATCTTCGGTTTCGCGCTCAACCCTGAGGTGACCAACTTGCGGCTCGGCGTGGTTGACGAAAGCCGAACGGCGGCGAGCCGTGAAGTGATCTCGGCCTTCGTCGAAAGCAGGTCATTCCACGTCGCCGACCAGTTTCGATCATCCGATGAACTCGGCCAGGCGTTGAGCGCAGGCCGGCTGGATGCGGGGTTGATCGTTCCCGCCGATTTCGCCAAACGGCGGGAACGGCGCGAAACGGCGCGCGTTCAATTGTTGATCGATGCCGTCAACTCGAACACGGCGGGGATTGCGGGGGGTTACGCCGCGCGCATCATCTCCGCGCTCAACGACCGGTTCGCGCAGGATTCGCCCGCCGTGTCGTTACAAGTCGACGGGGGCGCGGCGGGCATTCGCGGGCGGATGGCAGCCCGCATCGCGCTGCTTTTCAATCCGGGGCTGGAAAGCGCATGGTTCATTGTGACGGGTGTGCTCGGTATACTGCTGGTACTCAACGGCTCGATCATCGGCGGAGCGGCGATGGTCAAAGAGAAGGAGGCGGGGACGATTGAACAATTGCTGATGACGCCGGCGCAGGCCGTCGAGATCGTCACGGCCAAGATCGGCCCGTTGTTCGTGTTGCTATCGACACAGATCGTGTTGGCGCTCGTCGTCGCGCGCCTGGTTTTCGGACTGCCGATTCGTGGCAGCCTCGTCCTGCTGTTCATCGCCGGCATGCTCTGCGTGCTCGCCGGGATCGGCATCGGCACGTTCCTGGCGACGTTCAGCAAATCTCAGCAACAGGCTCAATTGATGAGCTTTTTTGTCAACCCGCCGCTTTCAATGCTGTCGGGCGCGACAACGCCGGTCGAGGCGATGCCGGAATGGATGCAGCCGTTCACGCTGCTCAACCCGATCAGCCATTTCTCGACAATCGCGCGCGGCGTCTTGCTCAAAGGCGCGGGGATCGAGGCGATCTGGCCGCATATGCTGGCGCTGGTCGGATTTGCGGTCGCGCTGGTGGGCGTCAGCGCGTGGCGGTTCCGCAAACAACTTGGATGACAGAAGAATGTTATAGTCTATTGGAACGAAGGAACACGAAGATGACCAAGGATACGATACGCATAATGGTTTCGCGCCACTCGGCTTTTTATAGCCCTCTCCTGTCAACCATAGCGGCAGGATTTCTCAGGGAGGAAGGCTTCGAGTCAACTTACGAAGTCCTGGCGCCAGGCAGCGACGCCCAGGAGCTCATCCGGAATGGGAAGATAGACATCGTGCAATCGGCCGTCTCATCCAGTTGGGCGCGCATGGAAAAGAGTGAAGGCGCCCTCGCCGCGCACTTCGCCCAAATCAACCAGCGAGACGGCTTCTTCCTCACCGGGCGAAGTCACGATCAATTCTTCGACTGGAAGAAGTTGGAAGGCGCGTCACTGCTCGCTGATCATGGCGCGCAGCCATTGGCCATGCTCAAGTACGCCGCCCACTTGAACGGCGCCGACTGGAGCAAGATCAAAGTGATCGATGCCGGCGATGTGGAGGAGATCGACGCCGCCTTCCGCAACGGCCTGGGCGATTACGTCCATCAGCAGGGGCCGGCTCCTCAACAGCTCGAAAGAGAAAGCGTCGGCCACGTCGTCGCTTTGGTGGGCGAAGCTATGCCGCCGGTCGCTTTCAGTAGTCTGATGGCCTCACGGGAATTCCTGAAGACCGCCGACGCCAAAGCATTTATCAGAGCTTACGCCCGGGCGAGGCGGTGGGTGAATCAAGCGCCGGCCGAAGAGGTCGCCGATAGAGAAGCTGAGTTCTTCCCCCAGGCGGACCACGATGCGCTGACCAGGACCATTGCTCGCTATCAGTCGCTGGGGTGTTGGGATGGGGACTTGGAGATCACTCGCGAGCGCTACGAGCAGGCGCTCAATGTGTTCCTACATTCCGGTAAAATTTCACGCCGTCACCCTTACGAGGATGTAGTTGTTCATCCGCCTGAGGAGTCGTGAGGAAAAGCTAGAGCGCCGGGGAATTTTCACATTCAAACAAACGCGCCCTTTAGGGAGGCGGGATTGACTAAATTATCGTCATGTCAAACCCATCTCCTAAAAGGGCATAATTCATCCCCCCGCTGGAGGCGGGGGGTCTTTCTTTGGCTTTTTTGTAAATCGCAAATTCTCTGGATAATACTTATAGAACAACTCTGGATTTATCTCATCGTAAATATTGATCGCAGCATCTGCTTCTTCCTCATCATATCCCGCATTATCGAGAATGCTTGGAGTTGACACGCAGAAGAAGTCTACCAATTCTCCAGAAGAAAGATGAGCGCTGTAGCCTCTCTCAAGGTAATCCACTACGGTTTGTTTTATAGCCTCAGTATTTCCGCGAGACGCTACCAAGCTGTCTGCTGTTTTAGTTTCTAGCCAAGCAGTAAATGCGAAGTAATCTTTCTCTGAATCGTTTTGTTCCTTATCATAGTTCTCATAATCCATAGAGTTGATCCTTCGAATTTATCCGTGAACCTTCGGTGAGGAGGTTTGACGCATCAAACAGGAAGTCGAACCAATCCACCGAAGGCTAACAACTGTTCCAGCGTTCGATCATCATCATTGAACCCGAGCCGCCGGGCGATGCCGCGGTATCTCCGATTTGAAATCGCCCAGGCTCGCCCACCGCAATCGTTCGTTCAGATCGACTTCGGTCACCACCACGGTCCCCCACTTTTCGGCGTGAACGAGCTTATTGCCCGCGTGATCATAAACGGCGGTGAACATCCACTCGCGCGACACGTCCTCGTAAGTGCTGCTGACGAGGTAGACGTGATTTTCGCAGGCGCGCGCCGAGGCAAGCAGCGGGTTGCAACCCCACACCGGCCACGCGATAACTTCGGCGCCGTTGTCGCTCAAACGCCGCGCCACTTCGGGAAAAAAGCCGTCGTAGCAGACCATCATCCCTATCCTGCCGAATCTCGTATCGAAGACCGGATATTCAGCGCCCGGGGTGAGACCGGCTTCGATTTCGCCTCGCGGCAATGCGACTTTGCGGTATTTGCCTACAATCTTTCCGTCCGGCCCCAGCAGGACCGCGACGTTGTAGATCAAATGCCGGTCGCGTTCGACCAGCCCCGCGACGATGTAAAGGTTGTGCTTCTTCGCCAGTTCGCCGAAGTAATCAGTCGAGGGGCCGGGCAATGATTCGGCCACCTCCTCGAAGCTCTTGCCCAGCCCGTAAAAAGTCAGGGTTTCGGGCAGCACGACCAGGTCGGCGCGGCGCAGCGCGGCGTCGGCGATGAGCGGCTCGAACATCCGGCAATTGTCCATAGGCGTTTTGCCGCCTTGCGGGCGAAAGTGGACGGCGGCCAATCGGACTTTGCGTTCGGGCGGCGGCGCGATCTCGGCCA
>Ga0126377_10003754_pt1 | contig 10864 bp, 8 predicted proteins | sample PanSoiMetPlot_22_FD_92647 | JGI IMG/M metagenome (GOLD analysis project Ga0126377, IMG submission 92647) | Tropical forest soil microbial communities from Panama - MetaG Plot_22 | ecosystem: Environmental > Terrestrial > Soil > Tropical forest > Bulk soil | place: Panama | collected 2016-02-17
CTCGCCGAGCGCGTGATCGCCCATCCGCTGCTGCTCGACGATCTCTTCGATGATCGCATCGACGCGGGGCCGCCGGATCGCGACGCGGTCGCGGCCGAGCTTGCGCGACGTCTCGCGACGCTCGACGGCGCCGATCCCGAGGCCGAGATCGAGCTGATCCAGGAAGCGCGCCAGTCGGCGCTGTTCCGCATCGGGCTTGCGTTCCTCGGCCGGCGCATCGACGGGGTCAGTACCGCGCGCTCGCTCGCCGGCATCGCCGAGGTCGTCCTGAACGCGATCCTGCGCATCGCCGAGCGCGATCTCGTCGCCGCGCACGGCCGGCTCGACGGCAGTGCGAGCGACAGCGCGGGGTTTGCCGTGATCGCGTACGGCAGCTTCGGCGGCAGCGAGCTCGGATTCGGCTCCGACCTCGATCTCGTGTTCCTCTACGACGGCGCGCTCGCGCAGCGCGAGTCCGACGGCGCACGGCCGATCGACGGCGCGCGCTGGTTCACGCGGCTCGCGCAGCGCGTCGTGCATCTCCTCGACGTGCAGACGCGCGCCGGCAAGCTCTACGAAGTCGACGTGCGCCTCAGGCCCGACGGCGGCAAGGGCCTGCTCGTGCTCGGCATGGACGCGTACGAGGCCTACCTTCGCGAGCGCGCCTGGACGTGGGAGCTGCAGGCGCTCGTCCGTGCGCGCGCCGTCGCGGGCGACGCGGCGCTCGGCGCGCGTTTCGCGCGCGTCAGGAGCGCGCTGCTCGCCGCGCCGCGCGACGCCGACCGCGTGAAGGGCGAGATCGGCTCGATGCGCACGCGCTGGCGCACGGAACGCGATCGTTCCGACGCGGCGCGGTTCGACCTGAAGCAGGGTGTCGGCGGCCTCGTCGACATCGAGTTCCTGCTGCAGGGCATCGTGCTGCAGCGCGCGTCGCGCGAGCCGAGGTTGCTTGCCGACGGCAACACGCCGGCGCTGATCGCGGCGGCCGAGCAGGCCGGCGTGCTCGCGACGGACGAAGCGCGCAAGCTCGCCGGGGCGCACGCGGCGCTGCTCGCGCGCGCGATCGAGTGCACGCTCGACGGGCGCTCGCGCATCTCGCCGCGCGACCCCGGCATCGAGGCGTCGATCGCCGCGGTGCGCGAGGTCGCGAACTCGCTCGGCCTCCTCGGCATCTGAGAGCGTCGAGCGCGTCGCATCGCGCGCGACGGTGCCGTGCGATCGTCAGGGACAGGAGGGTCACGTCATGTCGGAAGACGCTATCCGGGTTGCACAGGCCGAGTGCGACGTCGTCATGAAAGGCGGCATCACGAGCGGCATCGTCTATCCCGCGGCGATCGCCAGGCTCGCCGAGCACTACCGGTTGCGCAGCATCGGCGGCACCTCGGCCGGTGCGATTGCGGCGGCCGCGGCCGCGGCCGCCGAATACGGTCGCGACGGCGGCAGCTTCGCGAGGCTCGCGGCGATGCCGGCGGAGCTCGGCGAGACGGACGGCGCCGGCGCGACGCGCCTCTTCCGCCTGTTCGAGCCGCAGCCGTCGACGCGCGCGCTGTTCGATCTCCTCGCCGCCGGCCTGATGCCGGACGCGAAGCACTGGATGCGCGCGTCGTGCCGCTGGTTCGTCGCGGCGATCGCGAATTTTCCGCTCGCGGCGCTGGTCGCGTTCGCGATCGCGGCGGCGATCGTCGGCATCGCGGTCGTGCGCGGCGCCGACGGGGTCATGATCGCGCTCGCGGCCCTGCTCGGCGTCGTCGCGTTCGTGACGACGCTCGCCGTCCGCATCGCGCTTGCCGCGCTGCATCGGGTTCCGGCGAACGGATATGGCTTGTGCAACGGCATGGGCAGCGCGGATGCGCTGACGCCGTGGCTCTACGCGAAAGTGCAGGGGCTCGCGGGCCGCGCGCTCGACCGGCCGCTGACGTTCGGCGATCTCTGGCGCGGCAGCGAAAACGCGCCCGCGCCCGATGCCGAAGCGCTGCAGAAGACCTGGCTGCGCCGCATCGACCTGCGCCTCATGACCACGGCGCTGAGCCACGGCCGGCCGTACAGCTTCCCGCTCGAGAGCAACGAGCTCCATTTCGACGCGGACGCATGGCGCGCGCTGTTTCCGGCGCCGGTCATCGATCACCTGATCGCGGCGGCCGGCGCGCCGGTCGCGGACGGTCCGCTCAAGGGCAAGTACAAGCTGGCCGCGATGGCCGACCTTCCGATCATCGTGCCGGTGCGCATGAGCCTCGCGTTTCCGGTGCTGCTTTCGGCCATACCGTTCTTGCGCATGCGGCACGATCCGGATCCGGCGCATCCCGGCAGCTGGCTGCACCTCGCGGAGACGGTCTGGTTCTCCGACGGCGGCATCTGCAGCAACTTCCCGATCCAGCTCTTCGACGCGATGCTGCCGAGCCGGCCGACGTTCGGCATCGATCTCACCGACGATCGCTTCGTGCGCGACGACGCGCACGATCCCGAGGACTACGTCTGGATGCCGGACCACAACCGCTCGGGTGCGACGACGAAGGTCGTCGACGTCGATCGCGACGGCAAACCGAGCGCGTGGGGCTTCCTCGCCGCGATCCTCGACACGATGCAGAACTGGAGCGACTCGACGCAGCTCGGCGCGCCGGGGTTTCGCGATCGGGTCGTGCACGTGCGGCTCAGCGCGGACGAGGGCGGCCTCAACCTGCGCATGAAGCCCGAGCTGATCCGGCGCGTCGCCGCGCGCGGCGCCGAGGCGGCGCGGGTGCTGATCGCGCACTACGCGCATCGCGATCCGCCGCCGCACATCGTGACGGGCTGGCGCAACCATCGCTGGGTGCGCTATCGCGTCGCGCTGAGATTGATCGAGCAGAGCCTCGAAGGCCTGCGCGCGGCCGAGGACGCAACCGCACCGACCCCGGCCGGCATCCTCGCGATGCATGCGGACCCGCCGAGCTATACGTTTCATACGACCGCGCAGGGCAACGCGGCGCGGGACGCGTACCTCGAGCTGCTTGCGCTCGCCGACCGCTACGCCGGCGTGCGCAAGACGCTCGACGATCACGCGATCTTCGAATGGGACGCGGAGGACGGGCCGCATCCGCGGCCGGAGCTGCGCATCCGCCCGCGGCTATGACGTCGCGACGCGGAACGCACGATCGCGATGGCGCAGCCACTCGGCGCGCACGAGCTCGGCGATCTCGCGCGTCTCGGCGAGCGGCGCAGGTTGCGCGCGCTCGACGATTTCGTCGACGAGGCGCAGGTGTCCGCTCGCGTGGAGCTCGCGGTGGAACGCGGCGAGCTTGCCGGCGATCGTCCGCGGCGCGAACGTGTAGACCGGCTTTCCGGTAGCGGCGGCTTCGGACAGCATGTTGACCGAATCCGGCGTCACGACGAAGCGGTCGGCCCAGCCGAGGAAGCCCGCGTACGGATTGCTGCCGTCGGCCGCGCCGGCCCAGAACGTGCCGGGGAACCTCGCGAACGCCGTGCGCAGGCGATCGACCGCTTCGCGCGGCGTGCGCCGCGACACGCTGACGAGATAGCTGCCGCCGTCGATCGCGTGCCACGCCGCGAGGCGCTCGAGCAGCGCGTCGAAATACGCCGCGTCGAGCCGCTGCGCGCGGTTGGTCGCGCCGATCAGCACGGCCGTGCGCGGCGCGCGGTTCACGGCAAGGTGCGCGAAGTCGTTGCGGCCCTTCGCGAGCCACTCCGCGTCGACCGGATTGAGCGCACCGATGCTGTGGATCACGTTGTTGCCGGCGATCGCGTCGTGCTGGGGCGCGATGACGAGGTCGAACGCGTCGGGATCGGTGCGCGGATCGAGGATCTGCACCGTGAACGTCTCGCCGCGGCTCCAGCGTCCGAGCGCACGCGTGGCGAGCGCGGCGCGGCGGCCGCAGCCGATCGCGAGATCGGGCCACGGCGGCGCGAGCGGCGCGCCGTCGGCGTCGCGGATCGCCGCGTGCGCGCCGGCGACGAGGTGTGGCGCGAGCGCGTCCCACGGCTGGCGCAGGCGCACGCGCACGATGCGCGCGTCGACGCCGAGCGCGCCGGCGAGCGCGGTCGCCTGGCGCTCGTTGCCGGCCGCGCCGTCGCTGATCGCCCAGCAGCGGGGTCCCGGAGTTTCGGTCATGCCGCTAGCGTAGCGCAGCGGCGGCGCGAGGCCGCCGGGGCGCGATCAGCGCGCCGGCCGGGAACTGTCGCGTCGTCCGCGGAGTCGTGTTCATGAGGTGCGGCTATGCTTGGCCGTGCCGCCCATCGAATCGACGAGGATCCCCATGCTGCATCGCCGTCTCATCGCCGCCGCGCTCTTCGCGACCGCCTCGGCGTCCGCGCCGGCCGCGACGTACACGCTGGATCCGAACCACACGCAGGTGCAGTTCACCTGGAACCACTACGGGTTCTCGAACCTCGTCGGGCAGTTCGGCAAGATCGAGGGCACGCTCGAGTTCGACGCGGCCGATCCCACCAAGTCGTCGGTGACGGCGACGATCGCGACCGCGAGCGTCGACAGCAACATCAGGAAGCTCGACGAGAAGCTCGTCTCGGCGGATTACTTCGACGCGACGAAATTCCCGACCGCGACCTTCAAGAGCACGCGCGTCGAAAAGGGCGCGACGCCGGACAAGCTCAAGGTGACCGGCGATCTCACGCTGCACGGCGTGACCCGGCCGGTGACGCTCGACGTCACCGTCGTCAAGGTCGGCGATCATCCGCTGCGCAAGGGCCCCGCCGCCGGCTTCGAGGCGACGACGACGCTCAAGCGCTCGGAGTTCGGCCTCACGAACTACCTGCCGATGGCGGCCGACGAGGTGAAGATCCGCGTCGTCGTCGAGGCGGTCGAGGCGAAGGCGTTCGCGGCGGCGAAGGGGCCGCCGAAGTCGTAGCGGGCGCTCTCAGCCCTTCTTGACGCCGGCGTCCTTCAGCGCTTCGAGGCCGGTCAGGTTGACGCTCGCGACGGCGGCCTTGAGCTGCTCGATGCTGTCGGCGTGGCCGGAGACCTTCACGGCGAAGCGGTCGCCGAGCACGATGCCGAATTCGCCGTACTTGGTCTGGCTGTCCCACTGCTCGTGGACGAGGCGGCCGTTCTGCTTGTAGGTCTTTTCGTAGCCGTGGTCGGTCTCGCGATCGTTCTGCACGGCGGCCCAGCCGGCCAAGGACATGATGCCCTTGGCCGAGCCGGTGTCGGTGACTTCGAGCCGCAGCGTGCGCTCGCCGCCGTCCGAGTAGGTCGCGTGCGCCTCGGACACCTGCATGCCCATGGCGCCGTTGCGCTCGGCGGCGAAATCGGTGCGCTTGAGGCCGCCGAGCGTCTCGGGCACGAACGGCTTCAGCACGTCGGGCGCGAGCGCCTCGACCTGGTCGCCGCCGCCGAGCGTCGCGCCGACGATCTTGCCGAGCGCCTCGCTCTGCGCCTCCTTGTCGCCCGACTTCTGCGCGGCGTCCATCTGCTTGCCGGCCGCTTCCATCTTCTTGCTCCACGCGTCGAGCTTGCCGAGCGTGGAGTCCTTGTCGATCGTGACGTCGCCGCCGCCGAGGCCGCTCAGCGAATGCGTCGCGGCGCCGCTCATGAAGGCGCCGGTGCCGACGATGCCGGCGACGACGATGCCAATGATCCACGACAGCACGATCGCGATGATGATCGTGACCGCCGTGTAGCCGCCGGCCTTGTCGGTCGGGCATTTCATCGTCGACGGGAGGCCGAGGTAGAGGAGATAGATGCCGTACACCAGCGCCGCGAGCGCGATCAGGACGCCGAGCCACGGAATCAGCGCGCCGATGCCGCCGACCCAGCTCGCGGTCCACGCGTAGGCGACGGTCTTGACCGCCTGCACCTGGTTCTTCTGTCCCGAGAACGTCGGCGCGAGCGCATCGACGATGAGCGCGACGACGTAGACGAGGGCGAGCGTCAGCGCGTAGCCGACAATCATGCCGGTGATGCCGGCGCCGATCGGCGTGCGGTAGCTGATGCCGAACGCGCCGTAGCCGATGAAGCTGCCCTTGATGAACTGACAGACCGCAGGAACGGCGGCGAGCCAGATGATGTAGTTCTTGTACAAATCGGCCACGGTAGCGGGCTCTGCCGCGATGACCGGCCATTCAGTTTTCGGCGTTGCCAGGATCGCCTTGACCCGGGCGATCAGCTTGTTGAAGTCCACAGTGGCCTCCCTCGCTTCGATTCAATTGCCTAGGAACGCACCCGGCGGCATTCTAGGCTCAAAGCAGCACCGTCGAAGTGGGCCGCGATTCGCAGGGGCGGGGCGAACGGCGTCACAGGTTCAGCTTTGCCCCGGTTGGCACGGCTCCTGCTGGTAAACTTGCGAACCTTTACCCGGAGTTTGAGATGTCGCGCCCGAACCCCGCCGCGGAGAAGACCATCCCCGCCAATGCCGAGAACCGCTACGAGGTCACGCGCGCGGACCTGCCTCTGTCGTGCCCGATGCCGGGCATGTCGCTTTGGAACTCGCATCCGAAGGTCTATCTGCCGATCGCCGACGACGGCGGCCGCGCCAAGTGCCCGTACTGCGGCGCCGACTACGTCCTCGTCGACTGAATGGCCAGCGTGGATTCCCGCCGCCGGACCGTCATCCAGCTCGTGCCCGCGCTCGAAGCGGGCGGCGCCGAGCGCTCGACCCTCGAGATCGGCCGCGCGCTGGTCGCGGCCGGGCACCGCTCGATCGTCGTGTCGACCGGCGGGCGCATGGTCGCGCGGCTCGTCGCCGAGGGCAGCGAGCACATCGAGCTGCAGGTCGCCAGGAAATCGATCGGCACGCTGCGCCAGGTCGGCGCGCTGCGCGCGCTCTTCAAGCGCGAGCGGCCCGACATCGTGCACGCGCGCTCGCGCGTGCCGGCGTGGCTCGCATGGCTCGCGCTCCGCGGCCTGTCGCCGCGCCCGCATTTCGTCACGACCGCGCACGGTCTCAACACGCCGAACTGGTACAGCTCGATCATGACGCGCGGCGAGCGCGTGATCTGCGTGTCGAACACCGTGCGCGATCATCTGCTGCACAACTATCCGCGCACCGATCCCGCGCGGCTCATCGTGATTCCGCGCGGCGTCGACACCGACGAATTCGTGTTCGGCTACCAGCCGGGCGACTCGTGGCGCGAGTGGTTCTTCGCCGAGTTCCCGCAGCTCGAAGGCGTGCCGCTCCTGACGCTGCCGGGCCGCGGCACGCGGCTCAAGGGTCACATCGACGCGATCGAGCTCGTCGCCGATCTGAAGGCGCGCGGCATCGAAGTCGCGCTGCTGTTGCTCGGTGCGCACCAGCCGGGCCGCGAAGCGTACATCGCCGAGCTCCAGCAGCTCGCCGAGGTGCGCGGCGTCGCCGACCGGCTAGCGATTTCCGCGCCGCGCGACGACGTGCGCGACGTCTACGCGGTCTCGGCGCTGATCCTGCAGCTCTCGAACAAGCCCGAATCGTTCGGCCGTACGGTGATCGAATCGCTGGCGCTCTGCCGGCCCGTGCTCGGCTACGACCACGGCGGCGTCGGCGAGCTGCTCGCCGATCTCTATCCCGCCGGCCGCGTCGCGCCGGGCGATCGCGCACGGCTCGTCGAGCGCGCCGCCGAGCTCCTGCACCGCGCACCGGCGATCACGCCGCTGCAGCGCTATCGGCTGGCCGACATGCAGGAAGCGACGCTGGCGCTGTACGAGGAGGTCGCCTCGAGCTGACGCGCCCCTCGCGCGTTCGCCTAGAATCGCGGCGTTCTCTCCGGAGCGTTCGTGATCCAGCTAACCCCGACCCGTGCCGCGGTGTGGCCGCTCGTCGTCGTGCTCGCGACGATCGTGCTGCTGCCGGTCGGGCGCGGAGCGGAGCTGCCGGTCGCAATCGGCGCCGTCGCGGCGATCGTGCTGATCGCGACCGGTCGCATCGATTGGCGGCATGACGCGGCGATCCGGCTCGTGGCGCTCCTGTTCGCGTGCTACTGGATTCCCGCGCTGATCTCCGGCATCGCGCCCGTCGCGCCTGCGCGCACGTGGTCGACCGTCGGCTCGACGCTGCGCTTCCTGCCGTTCGCGGTGTTCGCGGTCTGGGCATTGCGGCGCGCGCAGGCGTGGTCGACGGCGACGGCGGCCGTCGCGGTCGTCGTCGCGTTGTGGCTCGTCGACGCGTACGTGCAGATGGTCACCGGCCACAGCCTTGGCGGCGCCGCCGAAGCCGAGCGGCTGTCCGGCATCTTCGGCGCCGGCAATCTCAAGCTCGGTCCGGTGCTCGCGGTGCTGTCGCCGTTCGTGCTGACCGCGGCACGCGAGCGCTTCGGCTGGCGCGGCCTTGCGGTGGCGTTCGTTGCGCTCGCCGTGCCGATCCTGCTCGCGGGTTCCCGTGCGGCGTGGCTGATGTACGCGCTCGTCTGCCTCGCCGTGGCGTGGCGCGAATCGCGGAGCAAGCGCGCGTTCGCGTTCGCGATCGCGGTCTCGATCGTCGTCGTCGCGGGCGTCGCGGCGCTTGCGCTGCGCGATTCGCAAGGCTTCGTCGCGCGCGTGCAGCGCAGCCTGCTCGTGTTCGGCGGCACCGAAACGTCGATCGACACCGCGTCCGCCGGACGCCTCAGCATCTGGCGCACGGCCGCGTCGATGTGGCGCGCGCATCCGGTCACCGGCGTCGGCGTGCGCGGCTTCCGCTATGCGTATCCGACCTACGCGGCGAAAGGCGACACGTTCGTCGACACGACGAGCGACACCGGCGCCTCGCACGCGCACCAGATCCTCCTCGAAGTCCTGAGCGAGACCGGCGCGATCGGGCTCCTGCTCTGGATCGCCGGCGCCGCGCTCGCGATCCGCGCATGGTTGCGCGCCGATGCGGCGACGCGATCGCGCGCGTTCGCGCCGGGCCTTGCGCTCGCGGTCATGTGCTTTCCGGTCAACACGCATCTCGCGTTCTATTCGGCGTGGTGGGGTCTGCTGTTCTGGTGGCTCGTCGCGTACTACTGCGCCGCGGTCGTCGGGGACGCCGATGCGTGAGAAGCTGTCGGTCGTCGTCATCACGTGGAACAACGCCGACACGCTCGAGCGCTGCCTCGCCGCGGTCGACTGGGCCGACGAGATCGTCGTGCTCGACTCCGGCTCGACCGATGCGACGATCGAGATCGCGACGCGCCACCGCGCGCGCATCGCGGCGCATCCGTTCGACGACTACGGCCCGCAGAAGCAGCGCGCGATCGACGCCGCGAGCCACGACTGGATCCTCAACCTCGACGCGGACGAAGTGCTCTCGCCCGGCACGCGCGAAGTCATCGAAGCGGCGCTCGTCGCGCCCGACGTCGCGGGCTTCCGGCTGCCGCGGCGCGAGCGGATGTTCTGGTCCGTGCAGCATCCGAAGTCGTGGCGGAACGGCCACCTGCGCCTGTTCGACCGGCGGCGCGCACGCATGAACGACGTGCCGGTGCACGCGGCCGTCGAGGTCGACGGGCCGGTGCGAACGCTCGAGGACGCCGACTTCGTCAACGACGGCGACGCCGACATCGCCGCGCGCGTCGACAAGATCAACCGCTATTCGAGCGGCATGGTCGCGCACAAGATCGCGCGCGGGCAGCGCTTCGTCGGCGCGCGCATGGTCGTGTATCCGCCGGTCTTCTTCCTGCGCCAGTATTTCCTGAAGCGCTATTTCCTGAGCGGCTGGGCCGGGTTCGTGAGCTCGGTGACCGGCGCGTTCTATGTGTTCCTCAAATACGCCAAGCTCTACGAAGCGCGCCGCCGCCAGCGCGGCGGCTGACTACTCCGGCGGCTTCGCGTTGCGCAGGAGTCCGAGCGCCATCACGACGATCACGAGCGCGCCGCCGACGAGGATCGCCCAGAGGAGCCAGCGCCGCCAGGGCACCGGCGCAGGCGGCGTCGTCAGCGCCGCATCGCCGCCGCTCGCCGCGCCGCGACCGAGCGCCGCAAGCGGCGGCTGCCAGTCCTTGCCGAGCGTCGAACGCAGGCTCGCGAGCGCGGGCTCGATCGGGTAGTCCGCATGTCGCGCGTGCACGCTGCCGGCCGCGAGCCGGTACGGGCCGCGTCCCTCGGCGAGGAACACGAGGCTGTCCGGCCGGTACGCCAGCGCGAGATGCGGCCGCTCGGCGATCGCCGTCGTCGATTCGATGCGGAACGCGCGCAGGCGCTCGGCGACGCGCACGTCGATGTCGCCGTTGCGCAGCGTCTCGTCGCCCTGGCGCAGGCGAAACGCGGTGAGGCCGCCGGCGCGAAGCCATGGTGCGGCGGTCGTATCCGTGGCACGCGCGGACAGCGTCAGCGGTGCGAGCGCGTTGTCGCTCGCGAGCTCGATGCGCGCCGTCTCGACCGGCAGCGCGGCGGGCAGCGTGTAGTCGAAGCGCGCGACGACCTTCGGATCGGCGGGCGTCTCGGCCGCGGCGGCGTCGATCCACAGGCGCGCCGGTGCCGTTTCGCCGCGCTCGACCGTGTGCGCTTCGACGTGTAGCCCGCCGATCGCCGCGCCGTCGTCGAGGCGGCGCAGGCGAAGGTATTTCGCCTTGACCCCGCCGAGTGCGATGTCGCGGCGCTCGAGCTTGGCGCCTTGCTGCTCGAGCAGCAGCACCGTCGCGCTGGCGGCGTTGTGCCAGTTCTGGAGGTCCTCGCTCGCGTCGACCGCGAAGCGCGCGACGACGCCGGACGCGGGTTCGCTCCACGACAGCACGAGGCTTTCGATCGGACGATCGAACGCGCTCGCGTCGGCGACCCAGTCGCGCGACGTCGTCGACGGCGGTGCGCTGTCGCCGGCGTCGATGCGGCGCAGGCGTCCCGACGCGTCGCGGTCGATCACGAGGCGCAGGTCGTTCGATGCGGCCGTCTTCGACGCCGGCAGCTCGAGCACCGGCAGCGATGCGCTGTGCTCGCTCGATGTCGTGACCGGCGCGACTGCGATGCGTGCGAACGGGACCGGATGGCCATCGGCGTTGAAGATTTCGACGTCGC
>Ga0126377_10003756_pt1 | contig 10863 bp, 6 predicted proteins | sample PanSoiMetPlot_22_FD_92647 | JGI IMG/M metagenome (GOLD analysis project Ga0126377, IMG submission 92647) | Tropical forest soil microbial communities from Panama - MetaG Plot_22 | ecosystem: Environmental > Terrestrial > Soil > Tropical forest > Bulk soil | place: Panama | collected 2016-02-17
AGAACACGCGCGCCCAGCTCGACAGCGCGCGCACGCGCCTGGAGACGCTGCCCACCGCGGTGCCGCTCGGCTACGCGCCCGGCGACGAGGTCACCGACTTCCTCGAGCTGCACAGAAACTACTTCCCCGAGCTCGAGGAGCTGGCCCGCGCGGTGAGGCGCGACGCGAAGCTGCCGCGCCGCTTCGTGTCCGATCAGCTGATCCAGTTCCTCACCCGCCGCCATCGCCTCGAGGTGACGATCGAGCCGCCGCGCGGCCCCTCGTCGGTGGTGCGCTCGTTCGACCGCGCCCGTCGCCGGCTGCGCCTGTCGGCCGGCCTGGCCGAGCACGCGCTCAAGTTCCAGCTCGGCCACGTCCTCGGTCTCCTCCTGCTCGACGACAGCCGCCTGCCCGAGCGCCTGGTGGCCGACTCGCGCCCCCGCCACGCCGAGACCGCGCGCCTCATCAAGATCCACCTGGCCAACTACTTCGCCGGCGCCGTGCTCCTGCCCTACGACGAGTTCACCGACGAGGTCGAGCGCACCCGCTACGACGTGGAGAAGGTCGCGGCCGCCTTCGAGTCGAGCTACGAGGCCGTCGCCCACCGCATGTGCAACCTGGCCGACCCCCGCCGCCCGGGCGCCCCGCTCCACTTCCTCCGCGTGGACGTCGCCGGCAACATCTCCAAGCGCTACTCGGCCAGCGGCCTCCGCTTCCCCCACGGCCACGGCACCTGCCCCAAGTGGGCGGCCCACGCCGCCTTCGTGACCCCGGCCGTCATCACCAAGCAGTACTCGCGCATGCCCGACGGCGCGACCTACTTCTGCTTCGCAAAGGTCATCTCCGACCCGGCCGCCGGCTCCCTCGTCCGCGGCACCCTCTACTCCATCGGCCTCGGCACCCCCGCCGACCACGCCCACCGCTTCGCCTACGCCGACGACCTTCCTCCCCCCGAAGCCAACCGCGCCGTCGTCCCCACCGGCATCACCTGCCGCTTCTGCGAGCGCACCGACTGCAACCAGCGCGCGGCCCCCAGCTACAAGTTCGCCTTCGCCATCGACGAGAACGTCAAGAAGGAGAACTTCTTCTCGCCACTGGTGACAGGGGATCAGAAGCCGGAGGGTTAGGGAGCGCCTGTGCCGATGCTGCGCCCGGATGTTCTGGGACCGCGATGAAGGGAAGGAAGCCGCCGGGCATCAACCATCAACCTCGGGACCTCGAGCTCCACCGACCGGCCGCGCTGGAAGTCGCCCGGCCACCGCCTCTTTCGCAACTATCAGAAGCGGTCGAAATTATTGGTGCCCTGGCCTCCGATCGGACGGCACTGCTACAGTCCGCAAGGTGGCGTTCGCCGTGCCACACTGAAGTGAGGAGCGTGGCCCCGTGTCGATGACGTTGAAGCTCTCCGATCTCGCCAAGCTACCCAAGACGGAGCGCGATGCCGCGCTCGGGGAGCTCGTGCGCGCGGCGAAAGCACCGAGGAACGGCCAGGCGCGTGCCCTCGATGATCGCATTCGGGCCTTCGAGGTTCGCTACGAGATGACGTCCGAGCAGATGCTCCAGCGGCTTGCGGCTGGCCAGCTGCAGGACACCGCGGACGTCTCGAAGTGGACCACGCTGCTGTACGCGCGCGTCCGTGGCTGACAAGCACGGTCCGAACCGTCTCGATCGGTACCAGGAGATCCACGAGACGGTGATGGGTCACTTGCGTGACGAGGGGTTTGTCCTCTCGGACACACTTGCGTTCAGCGACCTCGGTGATGGCGTGATTGAACTCGAAGGTCACATCCATTGCCGCGGCGGGATTCGTCTCGAGGTCGAGAAGTTGCTCGACGTCCTATCCGGTGATGGCGCTACCGCGATGGTGCAGACGTTCGCGTACTCGTACCACGCGTGTCTCGAAGGAGGACGGGGCAACATTGTGCGCTACGACTCTGCCCATCCCGACCACAACCAGGACCACCACGTGCATCGCTATGATGTCTTCGCCGGCGACGTGGAAGGGAGTGTAGAGATGCTAGGGCACGATGGCTGGCCGACCCTCGGAGACGTCCTGCACGAGCTACGCGATTGGTACTACGAGCACTCGGACAAGCTCACCCAAGATTGATCGGCCGCGACGGCCAGTTCCTGCGCAGCGGGTTCGGACATAGGTGTCGCGATCCTGGAAGTGCTTGGCGTGTGGATGGAAGCGGCCGGCAAGGCCGGGGTCTACGTTGGGCTCGAGTCCCGACTGACATGAGCGACCACCACTACATCGATCAGGACCAGCTGCCCCGTCGATGCTCGCGCTGCGGGCACCCGGCGGTCAGGTGTCTGGGCGTCATGCGGTACGAGCTCTCGGGTGTCGTCCCGACCGGGACCGAGCGCCAGCATCGCTGTGACGCATGCGGCCGCACGTTTCGCACCGAGAGCTTGTGGCGGACGATCGTGTGCACGGTCTATGTCTCCCCGCTCCTCCTGGTCGCCGGCGCCACCGCGTGGGTGGTCTTCGTGAAGTACGGGATGAATCCGCTGCGCCCGGCGAGCATGAAGTCCACCGATTGGATCGTCGTCGCAGTGGGAGCCGGCGCGCTGCTGTTCGGCCTGCTCTTCTATGTTCCGAGCCTGCGGCGCGCGGTTCACAACGTCCGCAATCCGGTGATCGGCAGAGGGCGCTGACCGGGGCGCGCTTCGAGCGCGCGGACTCGGCGGATGGCGTCGCGTTTGCCGGCGCCGCGCCTTCAAGCGGCCGGTTCTGCTGGTGGTCGATCCCGGCGGCGTCCTTCGCCCGCGATGCCGACTGCGCGGGAATTGCTGGATGTGGTATCTGAGCATGCGTTCAGTATCGGCACTCACGCCGCGCACGCCATGGCTCGGATCGACCGCGACCAGCTGCTCGATTTCGTCGTCGCCCTCGGGTGCGAGTTCTCGCGCCGCGGGATGCCCGATCACTGCCAGCGGCTGCGGCTCTACTACCTGGCGCTGGTGCACGGGCTCGACACCACGCCCCATCGGATCGAGGTGCACTGGGACGAGGAGCTCGTCATCGAGTGGATGCGGCTCCTCCGGCTCCCGCCGCATCGCGATCACTATCCGCTGCGCGAGACGACGGCGTGCGGCCGGTGCGAGAGCCGGCCCGGCACCGTGGTGACCAAGGGCGTGTTTCCCGGCGGGGCCAAGCTCGAGTGCCTGCAGTGCGGCGCGCAGTGGCTGCTGCACCACCCGGGTTCGCGGGGCGGTTGATCGCCCGGGCCGGCCGCCGCGCGGCCACACTCCGGCCGGCCGCGGATCGGCCCGAGCAGACGATCGGGCGGCGAGGATCCGCCCGCGCCGGCCTACTTCTTTCTCCTGGCGAAGAAGTCGGTGGCGCTCTTGCGCTGGGCGGCGACCAGGGCTCCGCACAGCTTGGTCTGCTCGATGGCCTTGGCAAGGGTGTAGGGCGCGCCCTGGTACGGCGTCATGCGCGCGCCCATCTCCTTCTGCAGCGCGGCGGCGTCCTCGTCGCTGCAGCCGCCCTGGAGATAGACGATGAACTGCACGTAGGCGGGCGGCAGCTTGGAGGCGAATGCGTCGAAGTTCTTGAGCGCCCACGTCCACGCGGACGCCCGCAGCTCGGGAGACTGGGCCTGGCCGCCGATGATGTTGGCGCGCTCGTTCACGCGCAGCCGGTCGTCGAACGCCAGCTGCCGGGCGCGCTCGGCCAGCTGCGGGTCGGTGAACGACGCCAGGCCGCCGAGCAGGGCGTCGCGCACGGTCACGTCGTCCTCGTGCGCCAGCCGCTGCAAGATCGTCTCGAACAGCGGCGCCGACCCGAGCCGGGCGGCCGCCTTCACCGAGACGTTGACCAGGTCGGGCTCGACCGCGTCCCGGTGCACCTTGTCGTCGGTGCCGATGTACGCGCGGCCGAGCGCCGCGGCGCGCTCGAGCACGCCGCGGTCGTCGGCGGTCAGGGCCAGGTAGGTGATGAGCCAGGGGCGGAAGGTGTGCACGCGCCCCGACTCGCCCGATCGCGACTTCCAGCCCAGCCGCGCCAGCACCGGCCCGTACAGCGATCGCATGTACGCCTTGACCGCGTCGCGCTGCGACGGATCCACGAGGTGCTCGTGGACCTGCTCGAGCAGCTCGCCCGGTTCCTGCGCCACCGCCGGCTCCGGGTCGCGCGCCAGCGGGCGCAGCGCCGCAAGCACGTCGGCCGCCGGCAGCGCCCCGCTGCGCAGGCCGGTCGTCAGGTTGTTGCCGAGCGACAGGCGCTCGGCCGGATCGAGGTGGCGGTAGCCCCTGGCCAGGAGCGCGCGCAGGTCCTCGGGCGACAGCGCCCAGCGGTAGTAGCCCTGCGCGCCCGGGTTGAGCGCGATCCACGCCGGGCACGACTTCTGCGCCAGCGGCAGCTCGGCCTCGGCGGTCTGGAGCAGCATGCAGTCCGGCTTCTTGCCGCCGGCCGAGCGCACGCACACCGGCACTGCCCACTTGACGTCGCTCGACGCGGTCGAGCCGAGCGGCAGATTTCGCGACTGGGCGAGCGCGACGCGCGGCGCCCCGCCGTCGCAGCGCAGCGTGGCTCGCACCAGCGGGATGCCGGGCTGGTCGACGAAGCTGCGCATCGCCGGCCTGATGTCGGTCCCCTGGGCGGAGAGCGCGGCGATGAGGTCGTCGCGCGTGGCGTTCTTGTCGGCGTGAGCCGCCAGGTACTGCCTGATGCCGGCGCGGAAGGCGTCCTGGCCCAGGAACTGCTCGAACATCGCCACCACCGACGAGCCCTTCTGGTAGGCGATCGCGTAGTCGAAGCCGAAGATGTCGCCCTCGACGCGCAGGGTGGGCCGGATCGGTCGGATGCCGGACAGGTCGTCCTGCCGCATCGCGAAGTGCACCTCCTGCAGCTTGGAGAGGTCGTACCGGTGCTCCGGCGCCCACGCCGTCGCCATCTTCGTCTCCATGAAGCTGGCGAACGACTCGTTGAGCCAGAGGTCGTCCCACCAGGCCATCGTGACCAGGTCGCCGTACCACTGGTGCGCCATCTCGTGGGCCACCACGACCCCGACGTTCAGCTTCTGCGCCTCGGGCGCGGTCTTCGGGTCGAGCAGGAGGAGCGGCTCGCGATAGGTGATGAGGCCGACGTTCTCCATCGCGCCGTACTCGAAGTCGGGGACCGCGATGTGGTCGAGCTTGGGGTAGGGATACTCGGTCCCGAACCAGCGCTCGAGCATGACGAGGAGCTCGCCGCTGGCCTTGAGCGCGAAGCCCAGCTCCTGGCCGCGGCCCTTGGGCGCCAGCCCGCGCAGCTGCAGCGGGCGCGAGCGCACCTCGTTGGGCGGAAGCGGCGGCGGCGTCACCACGTCGAAGTCGCCGACCGCGAGCGCGACCAGGTAGCTGGGCAGCGGCCGCGTGGGCTGGAAGCGGACCCGCTTGAGCCCGCCGGCCTCGGCCTGGTCGAGCATCGGGTAGTTGGACACCGCCACCGCCTCCTTCGGGACCCGCAGCGCCACCTCCCACGGGATCTTGAAGGACGGCTCGTCGAAGCAGGGGAACGCCCGCCGCGCGTCGATCGCCTCGAACTGCGTGTACGCGTACCAGCGATCGCGCTCCTTGACCCGGTAGAGGCCGACCAGGTTCTGGTTGAAGGGGCCATGAAACTCGATGGTCAGCGTGGCGGCGCCGGCCGGAACGCGCTCGGGGAAGCTCACGCGCGCCGCGCCGCGCGCGTCATCGGGCGCGAAGGTGACCGGCAGCGACTTGCCCCCGACGGCGAGCGATCCTCTGGTCAAGGTCAGGTCGCGCGACGAGATCCACAGATCGTCGCGCGCGCGGTCGAGCTGGATCGCGATCTCGACCCGGCCCGCGAAGGTGTCGCGCTCCGGCACCACCTCGAGCTCGACGCGCTGGCTCGTGGGGCGGACATCGGTCGGCAGGCGGAAGATCGGGACCGAGGCTCCCTTCGGCCCGGCCTCCGCCGCCGCGGCCGCAGCCGGCGCCGGCGCCGCGGCGGGCGCGCTGGCGGCCGGCGCCGCGGACGCGGTCACCGCCGGCTGCGAGCAGGAGGCGAGGAGCGCGACGAGGAGACCGTCGAGGAGAACCGCCGCGGCGGTCCGATAGCCTGGAGGCAGCTGCATGCGGGCCATGTTGGCAGGCATCATGCCATGCGCGCCCTTCTGCCAAGCGCGCAGTACTGCGGTGGTCAGGCCCTGTCAGTGCGGGCGTGTCGTCCGGAAGCGGACGTCCGCGCGTCCGCAACCGTACAGGTGTCCGGACGCATCTCTCGCGTCCGGATCCGGGATTCCGGCACGACGAGACGAGGCGAGACGATGCGAGACGCGCCGGGACGCGGTGAGACGAGACGAGGCGCGCCGAGCCGGGTGTCACATGAGACGTCACAGCGAGCGCGCGCACAGTGCAGCGCAGCCAGCCCAGCTCGCCCGCCCCGGGTCAGCTCAGCCGCGATCGCCCGGCGACGCCTCGGCGACCTCGCGCGCGCGCCGCTCGCCCTCGACCCAGCCGATCTCCTGGGCCAGCTCCTCCGCCTCGCGCAGGCTGCCCGACGCGATGGGCGAGAAGCTCTCGGTCGGCCGGGCGCCGTCGAGCAGGAGCTCGGCCGTGCCGCGGCGGTCGCCCAGCCGGCGCATCTCGTCGATCGCCTGGTCGCGCAGCTCGCCGGCGCGCCGCTGCTGCCCGGTCTGCTCGAGCAGCCCGGCCAGCATCGAGCGAATGCGCGCGATGCCGACCCGCGCGCCGGCGCGCATCGCGTGGCGCAGCGCGTGCTCGGCGAGATCGGCCGCGCGATCGCGCCGCCCCTCCAGCGCGTGCAGCTGGGCCAGCCGGTACAGCATGCGCCAGAGCGGCGCCGGCCCCTCGGCCGACCGGCCGCCCTCGCCGCCGGTGACCAGGTCCACGCCCTCCTGCAGCTCGCTGGCCGCCTCGCTGGCCAGCGACTCGCGCAGGTGCGTGGTCGCCATGTCGAGGTAGAGCTCGCAGATGAGATCGCGCTGGCCGGTCATGATGGCGAGCCCGATCGCCTCGCGCAGCGCGGTCGACGCGCCGCCGTGGTCGCCCTCCGCGCTCCATAGATGGGCCGCGGCGCGCAGGAGCTGGGCCTGCAGCGCGCGCGAGTCGCTGCAGTGCATGCGCACCTCCTCGACCAGGCCGCGGGCCAGGCCCAGCTCGCCGCCGACCCGCAGCTGCTCGGCCAGCTTGACCGCGATGGCCACGAACTGCGCCTGCAGCGCCGGCTCGTCGTCGCTCAGCATGAGCTGGCGCGCGGCGCTGAGCGCACGGTGATAGAGCCGGCGCGCGCCCGTGTCGTCGAGCTCGTGCACCGCGTCGTCGCCCGCCTCGGACAGGTAGCGCGCGGCCTGGGCCAGCGCGCCGCACAGCTCGTAGTGGTGGCCGAGCAGCGCCGCGTCGGCGCCGGCCTGCTCGAGCGCCCGCGCGGCCAGCTCGTGCAGGTCGCGGCGCACGTGCGCCGGCGTGGCGTCGTAGACCACGTCGCGCAGGAGGCCCGACGCGAAGCAGAGCTCGTCGCTGTCGCCGCTCTCGCGCAGGAGGCCGCGCGCGATCAGGATCGACAGCGCCTGGCGCAGCTGCGTCTCGTCCGGCTCGTGCAGGAGGGCGCGCGTGACCGACAGCGGCGCCTGCACGCCGATGACCGCGGCCGCCTGGCACAGCACCTTGGCCGACTGCGGCAGGTGATCGATGCGGGCCGCGACCAGGTCGGCCAGGCCCGGCGGCGCGCCGGCGGCCGACCCGCCCTCGACCACGTAGCGCAGGAGCTGATGGATGTGCCCCGGCAACCCGGCGCAGGTGATGGCGAGCTGGTCCCCGCTCGGCTCGTCGATGCCGAGCTCGCGCTCGTGCACCGCCTCGAGGAGCTCGTCGATGGCAGGCCGGTCGAGCGGCGCGATCTCGATGCGCGCCAGCGACGGCCGCCACATGTCGGCCAGCACCGGATCGTTGGTCAGCGCGATGCGGAGCGAGCCGCGACCGCGCGTCCCCTCGATGAGCTGGCGGATCGCGTCCTGGCTGGGGTGGTCGTAGAGGTCGACGTCCTCGAGCACCAGCGCGAGCGGCGCGCGCTCGGCGGCGCTCGCGAACAGGCGGATGAGCGAGGCCAGGATCTCGCGCCGCCTGACCGGGGCCTCCAGCTGCCAGAGCGGGCCCTCCTCGCCCAGGAGCTCGGCGACCGCGGGGACGTCGCGCCGCGACAGCCCGATCTCCTCGAGCGCGACGGTGAGCCGCTCGATGCGGCCGACCGGAGCGAGGCCGAGCAGCTCGCGCACGGCCGCGCGCATCGGGTGAAACGGGCGCCCGAGCCCGCTCGGATCCGGCCGCGCGACGGCGAAGCGCAGCCCGCTGCCGCCGACCAGGCGCATCGCCTCCTCGATCAGCTGGCTGCGGCCCGACCCGCGCGTCCCCACCAGCTGCAGCGCGTTGTCCTCGTCGCGCGAGCGCAGGAACGCGACCAGGCGCTCCAGATCGTCCGCGCGCCCGACCAGCGGCAAGGACAGGCTGGCGCTGCTGAGATCGGTCTCGGTGCGGCTGACCACCGCCGACGCGTCGCCCGACTCCTGGTAGATCGGCGCCTCGCGCCCCTGACCGGCCAGGAGCGACGCGCGCGCCGCCGCGCCGCCCACCTCGTCGGGCGGCGGCGTCGGCACCTGGAGGTCGGTGTCCGCGGTGCCCACGGTGAGGTCGTCGAGCAGGATGAGCTCCGACGAGGGCGACTGGCGCGGGTGGCCGCAGTCGGGGCAGAACTTGAACGAGAGCAGCCCGGTCGCGCCGCACGCGGCGCACGGCCCGACGGCCGCGCCCGGCTCCATCCGGTGGCCCGCCACCCGGGTGATGGCGTGCTTGAACGCGGTGGCGTCGGTGAAGCGTCGCGACGGCTGCTTGGCCAGCGCGCACAGCGCGATCTCCTCGAGCGTCGAGTCGATGAGCAGGTCGGGCCGGCGCAGGCTGGGCGGGATCGGCGCCTCGGTCAGGTGCCGGCGCAGGACGTCCATCGAGCTGCCGCCGGCGAACGGCGTCGAGCCGGTCAGGAGCTCGTAGAGGACCACGCCCACCGAGTAGAGGTCGCTCGCGTAGGTCGGATCCTCACCCTGGATCACCTCGGGCGCCATGTACTCCGGCGTGCCGCAGATCGTCTTCTCGGTGGAGCGGGTCTCGCGCCCGACCAGCCGCGCGATGCCGAAGTCGACGACCTTGACCAGGTCCCAGTCGCCGCGCCGCCGCTCGACCACCACGTTGTCGGCCTTGAGATCGGCGTGGACCACGCCGGCGTCGTGCGCTTCCTCGAGGCCCGAGAGGATCTGGGCGACCAGGTCCGCCACGCGCGGCGGGCGCAGGACCTCGTTGTGCAGCACCTGCGTCAGCGTGGGGCCGCGCAGGAACTCCATGACCAGGTAGAGCAGGCCGTCCTCGGTCTGCCCGTAGTCGATGACCGAGACGGTGTTGGGGTGGTTGAGGCGCGAGGCGGCCAGCGCCTCGTCGTGGAAGCGGCCGACGAAGCGCGGGTCGCGGGTCAGCTCGGGGCGCAGGATCTTGATCGCGACCGTGCGGCCGAGGGCCAGCTGGTCCGCTTGATAGACGGTGCCCGACGCGCCGGTGCCGACGCAGCGCCGCAAGCAGAACTTCCCGGCCACGACCCGCCCGATGAGCTGGTCTGCCGTCGCGATGTCGTCCACCTTCACCTGGCCTACCCCCGTCGCACGAACACCGACGACCCCCCTCTCTCCTTTTTATACCCGCTCGAGAATGGCCGCGATGCCCTGACCGACGCCAATGCACATCGTGGCGAGACCGTAACGCTCGCCTCGCGCGCGCAGCTCGCGCGCGAGGGTCAGGACCAGCCGGGCTCCCGACGCGCCGAGTGGGTGTCCGAGTGCGATGGCGCCGCCATTCACGTTGACCGCGTCGGGGTCGAGGCCGATCTCGCGGATGCACGGCACCGCCTGCGCCGCGAAGGCCTCGTTGACCTCGGCGACCGCGATGTCACGCGCGGTCAGGCCGGCGCGGGCCAGCGCCTTCTTGCTGGCCGGGATGGGTCCGAGACCCATATACGACACCTCCACCCCTGCCGTGGCGGATGCCACGTAGCGGGCCATGGGGCGAAGACCCAGCTCGCTCACGGCGCGCTCGCTCGCGACCAGCATCGCGCACGCGCCGTCGTTCAGCCCCGAGGAGTTGCCCGCGGTGACGGTGCCACCCTTCTGGAAGGCGGGCGAGAGCGCGGCCAGCTTCTCCGCCGCGGTGTCGGGCCGCGGGTGCTCGTCGCGCGAGAACAGGATCGGCGCGCCGGTCTTCTTCTCCACGCCCACCTGGATCGGCGCGATCTCGTCGGCCAGGCGACCGGACTCGATGGCGGCGCCGGCGCGGCGCTGCGACCGCAGCGCGAGCTCGTCCTGCTCGGCGCGGGTCACCCCGCAGCGCTCGGCGACCTTCTCGGCCGTGAGGCCCATCGCGAGGGCGCCGTGCATCGCCTCCATGCGCGGGTTGACCATGCGCCACCCGAGGGTGGTATCGAACATCGTCTGGTTGCCGCGCGCGGGCGAGCTCTCGGGCTTGGGCATCACCCACGGCGCGCGCGTCATCTGCTCGACCCCGCCGGCGATGACCAGGTCGGCCTCGCCGGTCTGGATGAGCCGCGCCGCGTCGTTCCATGCCTGCATCCCGGAGCCGCACAGGCGGTTGACCGTCACCCCGGGGACGGCGACGGGCAGGCCGGCCAGGAGGAGCCCCATGCGGGCGACGTTGCGGTTGTCCTCGCCGGCCTGGTTGGCGCAGCCGGCGATGACGTCATCGACCCGCTCGACCGGCACGCGCACCTTCTTCACCAGCTCGCGCACCACATGGGCGAAAAGATCGTCGGCGCGCACGTCGGAGAGCGAGCCGCCGTGGCGGCCGAAGGGCGTACGC
>Ga0126377_10003757_pt1 | contig 10859 bp, 20 predicted proteins | sample PanSoiMetPlot_22_FD_92647 | JGI IMG/M metagenome (GOLD analysis project Ga0126377, IMG submission 92647) | Tropical forest soil microbial communities from Panama - MetaG Plot_22 | ecosystem: Environmental > Terrestrial > Soil > Tropical forest > Bulk soil | place: Panama | collected 2016-02-17
AATGGAGTAAGCCGGATGCTATCCGGCGAGGAAAGACCCTTTGACCATAAAAGAACTGTCTCGAATTGTTGGCCAAAACTCGTTGGCCATTGCGGAAAACAGTAAGGCGATCGCCCAACTGACCAACGGTATTTTGACGTCTCACGATTCCATCAAGTCGTTGGAACGTATCGCGCTCGCACATGACGAAGCGCTCGAAACACTCACCAAGGACATCGCGAATCTTACTCGCGAATGGCAGGCATACGTGAAACGACTGCCTAAAAGTTGATCTTCCGCCGTGTGCTCTTTCCGCATAAGCGGAAGCCTTCGGAGTCGCGTCCGGCATAAGCGGATAGGTTAAGGCCGCTTTCAATAGCCCTCCATCATGTCGCCCAGGTTGTTTTTGACCGGCCGCTTGGGTTTCGGCTTCGGAATCTTCGCGCCTGAACGGCGTGCGGTATCTAGTGCGATCGCGACGGCCTGCGCCGGCTTCCGGCCCTCCTGGCGCAATTTGCGGATGTTTGCGGAAACGACGGCTTGGCCTTTACCCTTTTTCAGCGGCATGTTATCCCCACGCGATATCCTGGCGGGCGCGCGATTCCGCGGTATTGCCGCCCGGATTGCCGTTGTTGTTGTTCCAATACTGCGCGAGCTGCCCGGCATTGCGGATTGCGCCGTTGCTCTTGAACTCGAACCACGGCACTTCGCTCGACGTGGTGAACGGCCCGCCCGTATAAATCAACGGCGGGTCCGCGTATCCGACTGGCTGAAGGTCGCCCAAAATCAACATAAGTTCCATCGCGGACGGGACCGAAAGGCAGTAAGTCGGATTGACCTGGGTCGGCGCCTCCGGCTTGGGCAAGTTCTTCGCCTTGAAGGCGGCCTGGACTTGTTCGACGGTGATCTGCTTTTCTTGGCTCATTAGTTTCTCCTCACAAAGTCATCCCATCCATGAACCTTGCCGGCCGAATCCGCGTTCCCGCTGCGCCGTCTTTTCAACGGGCGGAACGAACGCAGCGAATGTTAAGCAAAGCGCGTCCGCGTTATCGGGGCTTGCTATCCCGCGCTTCATCATTTGCTGCTTGCTTTCGAGGACCAGCGCTTCGCGCCGGTTGCGATCGCATTGCGGGCCGGTGAGATCGTTTTCGAGCACGATATCGCTCGAGATCGCGCCTTTTTCGAGCCAGACGCGCATCTTTTCCCACATGTAGGCGCGCATGTTGGACTGGTGGCGATCGGGCGAGTTTGCGCCGAAGTTGACTTCCTGCACGTTGTCGTAGCCCATCGCCCGCAGCCGCTCGACGTAGGGCGCGCCGAACGCCGAATCCACAAACAGCATGGCGATCTTTTTTTCGGGGCTCTGCTCGCTCAGTAGCTGCGTGAGTTTGGTCAGCATCGGCCCGCGATCGGTGCGGACGAACTCGCCGGGCAGCCGGATTGCCGGAACCGTGCGCGCATCGAGGCCTCGCCGGAACGCGATCACGTTCCACGCCGAGCCGCCGCCCGAGGGATCGAAGCCCGCAATCAGCGGATCATCGGGAAAGCTCGAGGGCTCGCGCTTCTGCGCGTTCCAAACGCGCTCGTGATCGATGAACTGAAGATCGCCCGAGCGCGGCGCAATCCCGCGGACGCGGACGCGGAAGAAGTCCGAGTCTTCGCCGTGATCTTCAAGCCATTCCTGTATGAGCGACTGGTTCGGATACCGGCAGGTTCTCGAGTCGATGATTTTTTGTTTCCACCGCTCGCGCTCCGAACCGAACACGATGCGGTGAAACTTGCCTTGGTTGCGCGTGGGGTTGCCCCACGCAAAAATCATCGGCTCGCCGTCGGTCAAGCCGCCTTCGGCCGCATTCCAGATTTCATCGGGCACCGCGGACGCTTCATCGAACAGATACCAGGAGGTCGAGCGCGCGGCGTGCTGGCCGTGGAAGGCTTCGGAGTTCTCGCGCCGGCAGGTTTGCGCGCTGACAAACCAGCTATCCGGCGCCTGTCGCGCCGCGATTTTCTCGGCGCCGATCGCGAACCAATGCGAGGTAATCGAAAGCCGCATCCACTTGGTGATCGCAGGCCATGTCTTCGTCGTGAGCTGCGCGAAGGTATTGGCGGTGATCGTACCGACTGAATGCGGCCGCGTCGAAAGGATCCAGCCGGCAATCCACCCCGATGCTGTAGACTTGCCGATGCCGTGTCCGCTCGAGATCGCAAGGCGTATGGGCAATACGGCACTCTGTCCGTCGAAGCGCCGCCCGCGCACTTCGCGCCCGATGTCGGTCAACAGCTCACGCTGCCAGTCGTCCGGCCCGTGGTCGTCGCGCAGTGGGCTATTGGGCTCTCCCCAGGGATATGCGAAGCGAACCCACCCGAGCGGATCGTCTTTGAAGCGCGCAACACTTTCGATCAATTCTTCTTCGGCCGGTAATATCCGCTCGCGGGCGGCCGCAATCATGACGCTGCTTGCTTCTCCATCTGGATGAGCCGCTCGCGGGCGGCGGTCAACTTTTCAACCAGATTGATCGAGCCTGAGTGCTCGATGTTGGTGGTTTCGCGATATAGGTGCGGGCGGTAGCGTTTCAGCAGAATGATGAGGAGCTGGTCCGAGTACTCGACGTCATAGACCTGGCGTTTGTTCTTGCCGCGGCCGATGACAAGCGGCTTACCGCGGTAGTAGATCGGCCGCTTGATGCCTTCATAGGCGCGCCGTACGGCTTCGTCCTCGAGCGATTGCGCGGTTTCATCCTGCACTTCTTCCCAGAGCGCGCGGAACGATGCATCGTGCTTGCGCCATCCGGAGACGGTCGAACGGTTGATCTTCGCGAGCTGGCAGGCGACTTTGACCGAGGCGCAATCGCGGAACGCGGCAATGAAAGAACGCTTGGCGGCGACCTGGCGGGCGCGCCCGGTCAGCTTGGGTTTAGGCTTTTCTTGTGGAACGTCCATACACCACGCGGGTTTTCAGGGGTTTCATGGTCATGGGAAAAACGGGTGCCGGTGGGAATGCTCGAGGCGCGGAGCTGCGTTTCGCGGCCGCGCCGGGCGGTGAGCGCGCGCACGCGCTTATGCGTGCCTACAGGGTCAACGAGCTGCGCTTCGATGAGCAGCAGGGCGCGCTCAGGCGATGCATAGTCCAGAATTTCGTGATCGGGGCCCAGTATCGGTAAACAGTTTGCGGGGGAGGGCACACATACATGGGGTTGGGAAGTTGTTTACTTTAACGTGGCCTTCTAGGCACCACGGGGACCGCTCCCATCTGAACGGCTTTCCGCTTAGTCTATAATCTCCCTGGAATGAACGTCAACCAGCTTCGTGCGTGCCTCGCTGAAATCGACGGCTCGCTCGAAGTGCTGGGACGGCGCGAAGTCGAGGACGGGCGCAGCGAGCTTTTCCCGATCGGGTCGGTTGCCGTCAAACTGGATCCGGATACAGCCGAGCTCTACGTGGTCATTGCCGAGATGCCGGATTAAATACGGCGGGCTAGCTGGCTTTGATTTTCGGGACGGGCTTCACCGAACGCAGAACCTCGTCAAGGTTGACGGGGAGGTTTTTCGAGGCGGCCATGCTGGCGGCGGCGAGGCTATTGCCGGCGGCGTGGAACTGCTTCGACAGGTTGTGGAGTACGGCAGCGGTGGCAGCCTGAATGATTCTCTGCTCGTTGGTGAGCTTCTCGTAATCGACATGACGGTTGATCGCCCCGGCAAGCGAGAGCCGGCGGCGTGCCGATCCCACGCGCCGCATGGCGGCTTTCTGGTGATCTCCCGCCGGGATGACGACATAGCCCGTGGTGGATACGTTTTCGAACCAGATTCTGCGGTCTTTCAGCATCTGACGGCGGAAGCGGTAGAACTGTGCCCGCCCGCGATGTTCGCGGATGTCGATTTTGGCTAGAGAGGAAAGCACGTCGTACGTGAAGGAGGTTTCGCCGGCATCGAGATGGGGCAGGATCGCATCGTAGAGGGCGCGCCATTCCGGATAACGGGAAACGGCGGCGATCATTTCCATTCCATACACCCTTACCTTAACTCAACGCAACACATCCGACCGGAACACACCCTGCGACAACGTAACCCACCGGACCATTCCCGAACTTACCTTACCAGGAAAGCTGAAATACCGCACCACAGGAAACTTGAAACACCCTTACCTCACCGCAACAGAACGGACCAAAACTAATCGAATCGGAACTCATCGAATCGGAACCCAACCTATCTGACCTGACCGGATTCCTAGGAAACTTGGAACACACACCCTTAACTTACCGCAACGAAACCTACCGCAGCCGATCTGACCGAAACCGACCGAATCCTACCGCAACGCAACATACCGCAAAATAGCTCAACCTAACCAACCTAATCACAACGTAGCTTGACGGGCTTGTTGAACGTGAGCGAAGGACGTTTCGTGATGACGATCCGCTCGACAGGAAACGGACCGTACACGATTCGTCTGCGCGGCCGGAAACAGAGCAGTCCGACAAAGGACCCGAGAAAAGAACGGCGATTCATGACACCCTTACCTCAACTCAACAAATCACACCCTGCCCAAACAAAACATACCGCTCCCAAACAAACCCGATCGCATCCTACCGTACCTGAGGAAACTTGGAACACCCTTACCTTACCGCACCCGACCAAAACCGAACGCAACATAACATACGCTAACCTATCGGACCTTACCACAACTCATCGCACGGTCAATTCTTCTCCCACTCCATATTCTCAACCGAAAACCTCCCGTAAAAGCCCCCCACTCTCGGACGGAATCGCAGTAGACCGATGAAGTTTCCGCTCTCCTTGATGTGACGGTACATTACGTCCTTCGTCAGAACGTCGTCGATGCAATCGTAGACCAACTGGCCGGCCCATTGATATACGATCGGGAAGTACTTCGTCACCCGGCTGCCTCCGCCGTGACGGCCGTCGGACGGTACGAATAACTGCTCGCTGGCGACTTGGTCCTTGTGAATGCCCAGGCTGATGCCCTCCAAAACGAGCACGCCCGACTGCAGGTATTTCGCATACGTCGCGCCGCGCTTTCCGGGGATCTTTTCTCCGAGAAACTTGCCGGCTTCGGCCAGAGCCCATTTGAACGCCATCGGCGGCAAAAAAACAATCCCATCCTGGTCGTAGTGCGCCCTCTCGCGCCAGGTGCGCTTCTCGTAGTCGCTCGAGGACTCCTTTTCCAGTTTCTCTGTCTCGTAATGCTTACTGAAGCTGATCGGCGAAATCGACTTCAACTGACAGATTGCGCGTGACGGCATAGGACGCATAATACGCCAAACCAGCGATAACATCAATCCTCATACACGCGAAATTCGCCGCCATTATACGCTCTCGAAAGCAGGGGGCGATCGACGGGCTTGCGGTGTGACCGCACATAGAATTCGCCTTTTTTTCGTGCTGGCGAAACCATCGACAGCAAATCTACCGCTTGCGCTTGTGCATGTACTAGAAGTACCGTAGGAGCCGCCCTCAAAGATAAGTTGGCGGCTCCGCAAGCCAGGCCCGAGCGTGCCGGACCGATTCACACCGGGTAGTGCCCCGTTGGAACGGATGTCCACAACTTGAGAGAACGTGAAGCTCAAGGTGTGTGATTTATGTGCAATAATGCTCTGGTTCGGCTGATCACCGGATGGTTGAAATGTTGGAATGGCGGACGGCATTCCCTCCCCGGGAATGGGCTTAACGGCCGCCAGTTCCAAACCCCTAGTAAGCCCGGGGGGAGGCGGAAATTCTAAACAGCGCCAATTCGTTAAAGATTCAACGCCGCGCAGGCGTTCGCCCGGAAGACGTTGGTGCGGCGCAGATACCCGCGCAGGCAATCCATGTCCCGATGTCCCGTCTGTTCGGCGATCAAGAGATCAGAGAGTCCGGCCTCGCCGGCGGCCGTGATGAAGCCCGCCCTCAACGAATGAGCGCTATACCCTCGCGGGTTCACGCCGATTTGTTTCAGCGTGCGCCGCACAATGACGCGGATCATCTTCGCCGCGATTCCGCGATGCGTACGACTCAAAAAAAGCCGCCCCGAGCATCTCTCGCCGCGCATTTCGATCCACGCCCGAACAGCGGAAGGCGTACAAGTCTCAGCGTGCTTGCCAAACGGGATTCCGATATAGCGTCCGCGCGCCTCCTGGTCTTGCTTTTCCCGGGGAATGGTGAGGATCAAACCTTCAGAAACGAACTCACAGTCGGTCAGTGCAATACTGGCGAGACTCGCGCTACGCAGCGCGGCCGCAAACCCCATCAACAGAATTGCGCGGTCGCGAATCGCCAGCCGTTTGCTCGATCCCGCCAGGTGTTCCGACATAGCACGGATCTGCGATATGGTGAGCGGAGTAACATGACGCGGTTTCTCGCCACGAAGACGCTGTGCACCTTGCAGCAGGAGCAAGGCGTCTTCGTGGCCCCAGTCCTCAAAACCATGCCGTCGATGCTGGAACGCGATCGCATGGTAACGCCGGCGGGTGCTCGATATTTTATGCCCGCCGCGCAAGTGGTCTGTGAGAAATCGGGTAATGGTATCCCGCGAAGTGGGGAGAGCAACGCGCTGATGCTCTTTACACCAAGTGCAGAAGTAACGCCAGTCGTAAGCGTAGCCGGTCATACTCTGGGGCGCCATCATCGCCTCAAAGTACCGTCGCCGGTCATCGTCTACGGGATCGGAGCTGGCGGAGTTTACAAAGGGGAAAAGGGGAAGTGTCGTCATAGGCCGATGAAAGTAACTCATCGGCGGCGCTTATGGACTACACACCGGAATTGTAGCCTACTCCGGTTGTGTCCTCGCGCCGTTGACGGCCGCCCTGAGAGAGGCCCTCCTACTTAATTTTTCGAACTGCTTTTACGTCTGCGCAACTTTTGACAGGGAAACGCAGAGCGTTAGGCAAGCTCGACGCGAAAAAGGTGAGGAGGCCTCAGAGTCTCTTCGATTCTGACACAGGTTTCAACCTCACCCAAGCAAAAAAGTGATTTGTAGTCCGTTTTTTGTGAGTTTTTGTAGGGTGAGCGATGGAAACTAACGGAAATACACATGAATCCTGGGTGGCGCGGATCCCGCGCCGGGTAGTAATCCACCGTATGGAGACGGCGGATTGCCTGGAGTCGCGCGTTTTCTGGGCGATTATCCTCTGGAGCCTGTGCGGCCCTCAGCGCTCTAAATACTTCGTGGTCAAAGACCATAAGGGCTTTATTCAGAAGGACGCCGAAGGCATCCCGATCCCCGGCAAACTGAAAAATTTACTTTCCCTCCTTGGGCTCGCCCCCGGCATGAAGGGGCATGTGAGTCGAGCTGTCCAACGCCTGAAAGAGAAAAAATCGATCCGGTTCGAAGGTAATTTGCTGTATATTGAGGAGGCCCCCCCGCCCGCAGAATCCCCCAATGAAGTTGCCAAGCTTGGCAACTGGAACATAGCTGGAGTAGTTGTCAAGCTTGGCAACTTGCCGAGCGATCCAGTTGCCCGAGCTTCTTCAATCCAATGGCTTAATGAGTTAAGGCTTGGCTACAACGGCAGCGTAAAAACGCTCAAGTCTGGCTATCGGGAGTTGCTGAGCCAGGGCGTTTCCGAGGGGCGTATCCTTATTGTGTTAGATGAGAAGAGGAGAAGAGGAGAAAAGCTAGCTAGCTCCCCGCCCGATCCCTCAGCACCTGAACCACCCCACCGTGAACCGATTCGGGGGGTAGTCGCCGAGAGATTCCCCGAAGCTGAGTTCCAAAACTCGGAAAACGATAAAACCCACACCGCCCTTAGAGGAGCGCCGCTTGAGCGGTTACGGTTGCGGATGATAGAACGGGCGAAACAGGGTCCGTTTAATGCCGGGTTGATCTCAACACTTGCTAATGAAGTGGGTCTGGCATGGCAGAGAGAGCAATCGCTTAACGCCCGAGCCGCGCCGATCCGAGACAATCGCGAATTGATTGCCGATATAAGGCTTCACTGGAATGACTATACGGATGCGCAAAAGCAGGAGTATTGCGAGATATTCGAGGAGCTGCGCGAATGAAACCGCCCTGCTGGGATTGGAAAGAGAACCGGCTCGACCGTCTCGCCGCCCGCATGCGTGGGCGGTACCTCTATTCGGGCAGCGGTTGTGTGACCCGGCGTAGAGCCATCTTGAAACGAATTGGAGTCAAAACCATGAATAGCTGTCCCGCCTGTGTCTATGGCACGCGCCACACCGTGCGCGAAATGCGCGAATACCATCCGCTCGCCGGCCACGGCTACGACGGCGAGCGATGGACGCACCCGGATTTAGATCCCGCAAGCAGGCAGCAATTTCCCGCCGGTACCGACTTAGCACTAGAAAGGAGCCACGCGGCACCCTCGGGGGAGGGTGACGGAGCATTGCAAGCATCGGCGCCGGCGGGCGGAGAGGCGAAATCATGACCGCACCTGTACCCGTGCCCCCGGAAGAGGAACCTATCTCGACACATGCCGAACTCGCCGAAGTGCTCATTGAGCTGGTCAACGCGGGCGTCCTCGTCCTGCGGCGCGATCCGGAAACGGGCGAAGTGCGGTTCTACCCGCCCGATTCGTTAAAGGGCGTGCGATAATTCGCCTGCGTCCCCGTGCCTGGGATAGACCACGGCGGGCGTAAATCGCGGGGCCGTCAGGAAGAGTTCTACTGGCACTTTTGGGCGGCCCTTGCAAAAAAGTTCATGAACTATCGCACCTTTAACGCGCTCTGTCATGGCTGGATCGCGGGCTTCGGCTGGATGTTGCTTCCCGCACCGCGCTGGCTTGCGCCCGTGGTAGCAATTGCGGTAACGCTGGTATCCTACCGATGGCAAAACAAACGAAGACGGATCTAGACCCGCGCACGACGCCACCGAAACAGCAATTTCGAGCGCTGCTTGAAGCCAGCGAATATTTCGGCGGCGATCAGATAGAACTCATCGCCCGCGATGACGATGGCAAAGTGATCGCTGTTGGTGTGATTGCGTTTGACGAAAAGGCCCAACGCCTCGCCAAATTTCTTGAAGAATAGAATGCCCATCGCCCCACAGTTCCGTCGCTTTTACGGTTGGGCCTGGCGCACGCGCGTACGTCCAGTCATCCTTGCCAGATGCGGTGGCGTGTGCGAACGCTGCCGGCGTTGCCCGCGGCGTTTGGAAGTCGCGCACTTGGACGGTGTGCCCGGTCACGACGACGAAGCGAACCTTGCCGCGTTGTGTTCGGCGTGTCACCATCGTGTGGACCGTGAGAGATGGCGCCGTGCGTCGCATGAGACGCGGGCCACGCGCAAAGATCGGGCGCGGCCGTTGTTGGAGGTGGCGTGACTATCGAGAAAGCATCAACTGTGCTTGAGATGCTTAGAGAGCATCGATGCGCGACGATCTATCAGTACCGGCATAAGATAACGGGCAAAATGCTCTACGCCTTCTTTACAGAGACTAAGTACGACGATATGCACACGTCACCACCTATGGTTAGCGATCCCGTTTACGTACTGGTTGTAGGCGGTGTGCCGATAGGTCCGCGCGGCCGCGAGTTTCTTGGAGGACGGTTTGAGCAGCCCTGATCGGGCGCGGCCGTTATTGGAGGTGGCATGAGCCAGAATCCGATTCAAGTTGAGATCACGGATGCAACCGAGTTCCACTGTTTCCGTATGGTATTGCGTCCACCCTCCGGTGAACAGATCGAAATCATGCTTCACGCTAGAAGTCTTGTCGATCTGATTCACCAGTGCTCTGTAGCGCTTTGCGAATGGCAGACACAGACCACGACGATGCTCATTTGCCAGAAGACCGGATTCACCGAAGAGGAAGCGCGAAAATCGGGATTGATTGCCTGAAATGCCCGAAGATTTCACCAGCAAACACGGCGGCGCCACGCATCACATGCGATCCTGCCAATGCCTCAATTGCGGACATCCACTCGATGCCGCAAGCAGCACGGACGGAAAACCGATAGAGCGGCCGAAAGACGGCGACATCACTGTGTGCATCAAGTGCGGCGCGGTGATGGCGTATGATGACGTGCGCGGCTTGCGCGGCCTGAGCGATGCCGAAATACACGCGCTAATAGCTGACACTGAAAAGATGGATGAGATTGCTCACACCGTGCAGGCCATCCGCACGATTCAGGCAGAGCAGAACTGAACTATGCGCAACGGCGAACTCTTCCCACGCCCTAAGCCCGTCGAGATCGTACGCGCGAAACTCGACGGGTTGGCCGAACGCCAACGCCTGCGCGAGATGATCCGGCGCGAACGCAACCAGCGTGCCGGCGATCCCGAACGCCTGGCCGCGCGTCGTGCGGAGCGCGAGGAGGAACGGAGAAGACGTGCGGAAGTGCGGCAGGAGCGGTTTTCGGTGATGGTGGAATAAAAAAACCGGCGGCCATCCCCCCGGATACCGCCGGACTTTCGCCCCGGACATGTCGAGGCGCATTACAATTTTCACATGGTCAAGCACCGCGACGAATACCGCCCGCCGCGTCCTTACCGCTCGACAGCACCGCAGTTTTTCCTCACTCTCGCCGGCATTGCCGTGCTGATCTTCGGCGTGCTGTATTTCATCACCTGGTCGTTAACGCGCCACGTGCGGTAGCTGGTAGACTTCCCGAAGATGCACCCGCAAGAAGTGCCGGTCCATTTGCCCGCCGCCTCCGAGCCGATTCGCGCGTATCTGTACGTGTGGGGCGGCGCCGTGATTCCATCGCGCCGGCCGATGCCGGGCGTGTGGCGGCGCTTCTGGACGTGGCTGTTGCTGGGCTGGGAGTGGGAGAGTGCGGAGTGAAATCCCCGCTGCCGCTCGACGATGCTCGCTCGCCGCATTTCTGGCGCGACGAGGGGAGGCTCGAAGGGCCGATTATGCGGTACTTGGGCAAGGAAACAGAACAGCCGGGCGATACGTCGCTGATCCGCCAGTACATCCGCCAATGGATC
>Ga0126377_10003758_pt1 | contig 10859 bp, 7 predicted proteins | sample PanSoiMetPlot_22_FD_92647 | JGI IMG/M metagenome (GOLD analysis project Ga0126377, IMG submission 92647) | Tropical forest soil microbial communities from Panama - MetaG Plot_22 | ecosystem: Environmental > Terrestrial > Soil > Tropical forest > Bulk soil | place: Panama | collected 2016-02-17
GATTTCGTTCGCAACGGACTGCTGGATCAACGAGCGAAGCCGGAGAATTTAAGCAAGCTGATTCCAAAGACGGTCCCTAGCGGGTTCCCTGTGCTCAGATTTGAATAGGTCGGTTTGCATGCTATCGATAGGTTGAAAAAACTATCGAACTGTCAGAGCGAAGGCGATTGCCTCGGCCATCGCCATCGCTCGCCCCGCCGCCCACGCCGTAGCCAGAGCTTCATCGCTCAATCCTGCGCGCACGGCCGCCACCCCTCGCTCATAATCGTTGCGGTAGAAGGGCAGCACCGATGCGCCGACGGCTTCGCGCAATGCTTCGCCGGCGCCGAACAACCGCGCCGCCCTTTCGTGATCGCCCTGGAACGCAAGGGTCTCCGCCAGCGACTCAAGGCTGCGCGAGATGAACCATCTCTCCCCCAGCTGCTGCAGGAGGATCAGACTTTCTTGCAGGAATGCGACCGCCTGTTTGTAGTCGCCGCGCCGAAAAGCCAGGATGCCGAGGTTCCGCAATGGCAAGGCCAGTCCCCAGTTGTCTCCAGAGGCGCGGAAAACATCGACGCTCTCCGCCAGAAAAGACTGCGCCGACGGGTAATCCGCCTGAGTCTGGGCCACAACTCCGAGACTGGCCAGCGAGACGGCCAGACCGAACCGATCCTCACTTTGCCGGAAGATGGCGACGCTCTCTTCGGCCAGCGCGCGCGCGCGCGCGTGTTCTCCATGACCCAGCAACTCGACGCTGAAAAAATGAAGCGCGTGGGCAAGGCCCAATCGGTCTTGAATCTCTCGCAAAATCGCAACGCTCTCTTCCAATTGTGAGCGCGCCGCCGCGTGATCACCCTGGGCCCAGGCCAGTACCCCTTCCCCAAACAGCGCTTTGGCCAAATGTGGATCGCGGCCGTTTCTTGTGGATGATTGCGGATTGGAGGGCGCCGCAGTTTTGCCGTCAGGCGTCACACCGCATTCCAAATTCAGCGTTCTACATTCCGCAATCGCCTCAGCGTTCCATTTGCGTCCTTCGGTCCAGTCGCCGCGATGAAACCAGAACCAGAACATCGCTCCGGCCAGGCGCAAAGCAATTTCCGGTTCCTTCATCTCGATAGCATAACGCAGCGCCGCGCGAAGATTGCCGCGGTCATCAGCCAGGCGCGCCAGCCACTTTCGGCGCTCCGACGTGTTGATCCGCGGCTCGATCTCTTCGGCCAGGCGGAGGAAAAAACTGATGTGACGACGCCGCACGGCTGAAGCCTCCGCGGAAGCGAGCAGACGCTCCTGTCCGTATTGTCGCACGGTTTCCAGCAGCCGATAACACGCTATGCCGTCCTGCTCGCGCTCGACGACGGTGACAAGCGATTTGTCAACAAGACGGGATAAGAGGTCGAGCACATTGTCTTGCGCGATACCGGCGCCCGCGCAGACCACTTCCGCCGCTTCCAATGTCAGGTTTCCTGCAAATACTGAGAGTCGATGCAGCAACACTTGCTCCGCCGTGGCAAGGAGGTCGTAGCTCCAGTCAATCGTCGCGCGCAATGTCTGATGTCGCGGCAAATCGGCGCGGCTAAGGGACGCGAGTAGCCGGAAGCCATCGTCCAGGCGCGCGGCGATCTGCTCGACGGCCAGCGCCTTCACACGCGCGGCGGCCAGTTCAATCGCCAGCGGCAGGCCGTCGAGGCGCCGGCAAATTTGCGCCACGGTCGTGGCATTCTTTCCGGTCAGAGTGAAACGTGGCAGCGCCGCCGTCGCCCGTTCGACAAAGAGCCGAATCGCTTCACACCCCGGCATTTCCTCAACTATGAGGAGATCGTCAGAATCGGTCAGTGACAGTCCGGGCACGGGCCAGACGATCTCACCACTGACACCGAGCGCTTCACGGCTTGTGGCTATAACCTTTAAGTGAGGGCAGGCGCGCAACAGCTTGCCCGCCAATTCGGCGCAGGCCGCAATCAGATGCTCGCAGTTATCAAGCAGCAACAGCAGCCTCTTTGTGCTCAGGTAGCTCACGAGCGTTTCGCTCAACTCGCGGCCGGACTGCTCGCGCACACCAAGCGTCGCCGCCACCGCCTGCGGGAGTAGCGCCGCATCCGACAACGCGGCCAGCTCTACCCACCACACCTCCTCTTCCGCCTCGCCGACCAATTCGCTGGCCGCTTGAATGGCGAGCCGCGTCTTGCCAGAGCCTCCCGCGCCGGTGAGCGTTAACAGGCGCGCCCGATCCAACAAACTTTTAATTTCGGCGATTTCGCGTTCGCGCCCGATGAAGCTGGTTAAGGGCAAGGGCAGATTGTTGGTCTTGATTTCGGCGATGAAGCGGTATCCCGACCGGTGCGCCGTTTCGATGAAGCGAGGCGTTTGTGGATCATCACCGAGCGCTTCGCGGAGTTCACGGATACAGACTTTCAGGACCGTGTCGCTGACGTTCGTCTTGGGCCACACGGCGTCGAGCAGCTCATCTTTAGTGACCAACCGGCCGGGGTGTTGGAGCAGGTAGCGCAGGACGGCGAATGTTTTCGGGCGCAATGAGACCACTCGCTCGCCACAGCGCAAATTTTGATTGACCGTGTCAAGACGGAACGGTGAGAAGATTATTTGTTCCTTGCGCTTCACGTCACGCCCCGAGCGAAATTGAGAATTGAACCGAAATTGAACCGACATGTTATGACTTGTCCAACCTCGTTTCGCTATTTTCCTTCCCGAACGAGCTGAATGACAAGACATGAAAGGGTTATGAAAAGAACGAAAACTCGCCCCTGGGTACGCGCCGCTTCCAGCGCGCAGTCTCGGCGAAAAACGTAATTATAGGAAGCCGCAGCGTCGCCTCAGGTTTGGGGGGACTGATTCCGATCAATAGGTCTCTAGCCGAGACTGCACGCTGGAAGCGATGCGTACCCAGGGATTTTCCACAGGAGTTGAGAAATGCTGCGTACCGGGCTAACCAAAGAATACGAACTCGAACTGCCCTTTATTTCCGCCGGAATGGGATTCATTTCGCTGCCGGAACTGGCCTCCGCTGTATCGAATGCTGGCGGGCTGGGGCTGCTGGGCGTAGGCGCCTCGCCGCCTCTGGTCACTCAGGCGATGATCGGGGCCATAAAATCACAGACCTCGCGTCCATTCGGCGTGAATTTCATTGTCGAGAAAACAGCCTTCGGCCCCTTAACGACTGATGAACATATCGAAATCTGCGTCACGGAAGGAATCAGGGTGGTTGTCTTTTTCTGGAACTCGCCGCCCACCAGGTGGGTTGATCGACTGCACCGGGCCGGCGCGAAGGTGTGGATGCAAGTCGGTTCAGTCGAACAAGCGCGCAGAGCGACGCAGGCGGGCGCGGACGCGATTATTGCGCAGGGAAGCGAAGCCGGCGGGCACAATCGTTCCAGCCGGCCGCTGTCCTCACTGGTTCCCGCCATTGTTGACGCCATTGCGCCGACGCCGGTGATTGCGGCTGGCGGGATTGCCGACGGGCGGACTGTGGCTGCGGCTTTGGCGCTCGGCGCCGAAGCCGTCTGTGTAGGCACGCGCCTGGTCGCCAGCAGTGAAGCCAACGCTCACGAAGAGTACAAGCGGCGCATCGTGGCCGCGCACGTGGAGGACATTGTTCGCACTTCAATCTTCGGGCCCGAATGGCCCGATCAGCCGATGAGCGTTATCCGCAATCGCGTCGTCAGCGAATGGGAGGGGCGGGACGATCGCACACCGCCCGCTCCCGAGCCGCCCCAGTTCATCGGGCGCACTTTGTTGGGCGGACAGGAATATCCCATGCCGAAGTTTTCCGCGATGCTTCCTACACCCGAAACAAGGGGTGATTTTGAGGAAATGTGCCTGGCCGCCGGCGAAGGCGCCGGGCTTGTGCGACAGATCAAACCGGCTGCGGAGATCGTTCACGAAATGATGCGAGAAGCGAGACGCGTCATAGAAGGACGACTCGCCGCGATGCTTTAATCCTCCCTTAGTCGGCTTTGAATTAGCGGGCACAGTCTATCACCGGTTGTTCTTGTGTCCAGCGGGATCGGTGTATATGATCCCCGCTCAGAAAGCGGTATACAAATCATCACTGGAGGCTCATTATGAAACGACTGGCAGTACTGTCAGGGCTTTTGTTCGCCGCCGCAATCTCTCTGATGGCGGCTCAACAACCACAACAGAGTCAGCCGGCTGCGCTCGAAATTCAGAAAGTAAAAGACAACCTATATGTGATCACCGGCGCCAGCAGTGGCGGCAACACCGCGGCCTTCATCACGGAAAAGGGCGTCGTCGTGGTGGATACTAAATATCCGAACTACGGACCGGGCATCCTGGAGAAGATCAAATCGGTCACGCCCAAACCCGTGATTATGGTTATCAATACGCATACGCACGGCGACCACGTGGGCGGTAACAGCGCTTTCACCGGCGCAGTGGAGTTCGTCGCCCACGAGAACTGCAAGGCGAGCATGGAGAAGATGCCCGCGTTTCAGTCCGAGGAAGGCAAGAAGTTCCTTCCCGGGAAGACCTACAAGGACAAGCTCAGCTTGCTGAAGGGCGCAGATAAGATCGATCTCTATTACTTCGGCCGCGGCCACACCAGCGGCGATACATTCGTCGTCTTTCCAGCGCTTAAGGTCATGCACGCCGGCGACCTGTTTGCCGCGAAATCCGCGCCAATTATGGACGCCACCAATGGCGGCAGCGGCCTGGAATATCCCAAGACTTTGGCGAAGGCCGCGGCCGGCATCAAGGGCGTCGAGTCCGTCATTCCCGGCCACAGCACGGTGATGACCTGGAACGATTTCAAAGAGTATGGCGATTTCATCCGTGATCTGGTGGCCGCTGTCGGGCAGGCCAAGAAGGATGGCAAGGACGCCGACCAGGCAGCCGCAGACATCAAGCTGCCCGAAAAATACAAGGATTACAATATGGGCCGCCTGAAAGCGGATGTCACCACAATCTACTCTGAGCTGAATAGCAAGTAGATCAACCACCGTTAAAGCCGCCGAAATACAGGGATGCGCCAAGAATACACAAGCCGCAAAGCCGTAGCGGAATCTATCTCGCTCCGCACGGCTTTGCTTTTGACGGTTCTGGTCAGGCTGGTCACGCCCGTTTACGCTCATCCAGTCCCGTTCAGCTATCTAGATCTGCGTCTGAGCCAGAACCAGGGCCAACTGGAAGGCTCTCTCATCGCGCATATCACATATCTCGCGCGCGAGTTGAATGTGACGCCGGCCGAGTCGCTGCTCGACCCGGTTACGCTTGAGTCGAAGAAGGAGGCCATTCTGAGCCTCTTACGGCCCAGCATACTGCTGACGGTTGATGGCCAGGCGATCGATTTGAAGCTGGAGCGCGTTGAACCAGTGCCCTATCAGCAAGAAGTGGCTCTGCATTTGCGCTTTGGCACGAAGGCGTTTCCGGCTGTGCTCAGAATACAGTGTTCGCTCTTTACCAGCGAACCTGAGCACCAGACCTTCCTCAACATTTATGAAGAGGGGCTGCTGGCTCATCAGGAAATCTTCGATAAAGGCCATACGACACTCGAATACTTTACCGGCAGCCGCCAGGTCGCGTTTGCTGTCGTGAAAAAGTTCATTCCCCTCGGCGTCCATCACATCTTCACCGGGCCTGACCACATCCTTTTCATCGTGGGACTGCTGCTGATGGGAGGAAGCCTGAAGCGGCTGTTGACCATCGTCACCGCTTTCACCATCGCCCACAGCATCACCCTGTCGCTCGCCGCGTTGGAGGTGGTCAATCCTCCAGCGCGCCTGATCGAGCCGGCCATTGCGCTGAGTATTATTTATGTCGGCATAGACAACCTGATGGTCGGCAAGTCGGGCTGGGATGTGCGCGCCTGGATAGCCTTCTTCTTCGGCCTCGTACATGGGTTCGGATTCGCGGGCGTGCTGCGGGAATTCGGGTTGCCGCGCCATGCGCTGGGATGGTCGCTCTTCTCGTTCAATTTCGGCGTGGAGATCGGGCAGGTTTGCATCGTCGTGGTCGTGGCCTCGCTTCTGGCGGCGTTGCGAAATCGCAATAAGGAGCTCGGCCAGAGAGTCGTGACCGTCGGCTCAGTGATCGTGATCCTGGCTGGAAGTTACTGGTTCATTCAGCGGGTCTTCTTTTAGGACGCTTTGCAATTGCATATATGGTAAAAACCACGGGGGACACGGGAAGCACGGGGAAAAGAAAGTGAAAAGTCATTGCTCTACCTGACTTATCCCCGTGCTCCCCGTGTCCCCCGTGGTTGTTCTTTCTGTATACACAATTGAAGTCCAGCCTTGGACAAATGAAGGGAAACCGACAATCGATTTTTATTCAACCATGAGTGAAATGATGAAAACTCTTTACGATCCGATAGAGCCTTATCAGCAGGGGACGCTGAAGGTGTCTGATATCCACGAGATTTATTACGAGCAGTGCGGTAATCCTAACGGCCAGCCTGCCGTCTTTCTGCACGGCGGCCCGGGCGGCGGATTGACCCCAAAATATCGCTGCTTCTTCGACCCGGAGGCCTATCGAATTGTACTGTTCGATCAACGAGGGTCAGGCAAGAGCGCTCCGCATGCATCCCTGGAAGAAAACACAACCTGGCATCTGGTCTCGGACATCGAGCGGCTGCGCCAGCATCTTGGCGTTGAAAAGTGGATGGTCTTCGGCGGTTCGTGGGGAAGCACTCTTGCTCTGGCTTACGCGCAGACTCATCCTGAGCGCGTTAGCTCGCTCGTGCTGCGCGGCGTCTTTTTGTGCCGCCCGAAAGAGATTGGCTGGTTTTACCAGGAAGGCGCGAGCGCAATCTTCCCCGACGTGTGGGAGCGATATGTGGGCGTCATCCCCGAACCTGAGCGCGGCAATTTGCTAGAAGCATATCACCGGCGGCTTACCAGCGAAGATGAATCCGTTCGCTTGGAAGCTGCGCGGGCATGGAGCGTCTGGGAAGGCAGCACGTCGAAGCTGATACCTGATCAGAATCTGATTGATGATTTCAGCGAGCCGCACATGGCGCTTTCACTTGCGCGCATCGAAGCGCATTACTTCATAAACAATGCTTTTTTCGAGACCGACAATTACCTGCTCGAAAATGTAGACAAGATTCGTCGCATCCCCGCCGTGATCGTTCAGGGGCGGTACGACGTGGTCTGCCCGATGATGAGCGCGTGGGCGCTCCATCGCGCCTGGCCTGAGGCGGAGTTTATCGTCGTCGGCGACGCGGGACATTCAGCCACTGAAGCGGGCATCACTAGCGCGCTAGTTGACGCGACAGATCGCTTCAGAATTCAGACAACTTGATGCTGCGCTTTGCGTAAAACTGGCAGCGGGGCTCTCAGGCCTTGTTAGAACAATCCCTCATCTGATGCGTGGTGGGCGCTATTTCTTTTTCTGGTCGGGCTGCTCCATCACGCAATTGAAATTCGCCGCATCATCCGTGCTGCCGCTCCCTTTGTAGCGGGCCACTTGCGGATACGGGCAGAGCGGGCGTGTGCGCGGCGCCGGCGCCTGCGGATTCGCGCCTTGCCGTTTCGTGGCAATGACCTGGTCCGGCGCGACTCCCTGTTCCACCCAGCGCTCGAGCGCCATTGTCAAATCATGTTGAGGGTCGGATTGCCCGCTGGTGACCATCTGGCCGAAGCTGTCCGGGCCTGGCCCGCCGGCGCAATGCTGCATGCCAGGGGCCATAAACAGCCGCGCGAAGCCATCCGTCTGCCGCTGTCCAAACTTTGCCACGACGCTCTGAAAATAGTTGATGGTGTTCATCGGCGGCAGCGCCGCATCGTTCCAGCCGTGATAAAGAATCAGCTTGCCGCCGCGCGCGCTGAACGCTTTCAGATTTGGATCGGTCGCATTCAACACCGGCGCCAGTTTTTCATTCGCCACCTTGCCGTCGCGCTCAAGATCGAAGGTTTTATAGTCCCAGTTCGAATCGTTGTAGACCATATTCTTGAAGGCTTGCGTGGAGAAAAAGAATTGTAGGGCCGCCGTTGGCGTCGCGCCCGTGATCCACGCCGTCCAGCCGCCCAGCCCTGTTTCACCGCCCGGCGTAAAGCCGGGGATGATTAGCTGCCCTTTGGCGTTGCGCGGCCCGGCGTAGATTTTCTTCAGCGCGGCGATTTGCTTTTCAGTCAAGCACTCATCGGTTTCGGCGCCTTTACACAGCAGAACCGCAGGGTCGAAGCCGCATTTTGTCGGATCATTCAACACGCCATCAGTCACGCCATCGCGCGCGTCGCAAGCCGCGAGCGCAGCGGCCTCAATGGCCTTCAACTTTTTCGCCTCGATGTAGCTGGCCGGATCGTTCAGCGTCGTCTGCATGTTCCAGGCGAAGCCCGTGAGGATCTGGCTGAAGGCGTTCGCCGGAGCGCCGGCGATGACGCCGTCGTAATCATCGGGGTAGCGCTGCGCCTCCATCAACGCCTGCCGCCCGCCGTTCGAGCAACTGGCAAAGTAGGAACGCTTCGGCCCGTCGCCGTAGAAAGCCTTGACAATGAGCTTGGCTTTTTCGGTCATTTCGTGAATCGCGCGATAGCCGTAGTCCACGATCTTTTCGGGATGTCCCAGCGCCCAGCTCGCGTCGGAGCCGCTATGCCCCGTATCGGTTGAAGCCGTGGCGTACCCGCGCGCCAATGCGCCGGCCAATCCCGTGTAAGAGATCGAACCGGCGAAGCCGCCATTGCCGATGCCATGAAATTTGCCGTTCCAATTCGCGCTCGGCAGCCAGACTTCAAACTTGATCTCAGAATCATTCGTCGGTTTGATCACCCCGGCCACACGGCAAAAGGCGGGCAATTCTTTGTACGGCGCGGCGGAACCAGACGGCGGCGCGAACGCTCCCGTCGCCACGGATTGCGCCGCAGTAATCGTCGTATTCGGCAGTTTCAAGTCGGCCAGTCCTTCGCACGTGGCGGCGGAGACAGAGCCGAACGCCAGCGCGGTAAGCGGCATAACAACCAACCACTGCCAACAGAGTTTGCGTCGTGATGTATTATTCATTGAGAGCCTCACATTAATTTCGTGATCCAGTGACTGTACCAACTGATTATTGTTTGCCAGGCGCATTGCTCGGAACCGGAGTGAAGAGCAAATCCTGAAAGTCGAAACTGAAGTCCGTCAACGGAGAGATGGGAACCATCTTCATCTGATCGATGACGCCGTCGGGCTTGAGCGCGAAAGTAACGAAGGCGTCCGCGTTCAAACTTCGGTCGCGCCAGCGCGCGATGAAGGTGTCGTATTGCCAGTGTTCCAGATCCCCCACCAGCCCCGGCGTATGGCTGAAGCGGATGACGAGTTTGGCTTCTTCGAGCGCAATCGTCACCTCTCCGTACCACGCGTCGTTGTATCGCCCGGCGTATTTCGCCAGCGGCAGCGACGGCTTCGACTCGACGTTGCGCGCAGCGCTTTGCTTCTTCTCCATCTCTTTCGCCTGCGCCAACTGTTGTTCAGAGACGCCACGAAAGGCGCTGATCCAATCAGTGGAGGGCGCGTTCAGATAATGATCAATGATGTGATAAGAGATCGCTTCCATCGCGCCGCCCGCTTCCTGATTCGTGAGCGCCACAATTCCGAGTTTCAGGTCGGGGATCATCCGCACTCTCGACACCATCCCGGCCAGCCCGCCGCTGTGGCTGACGGCCTTGTGGCCGCGGTAATCGTTCAGGCCCCAGCCCAGCCCGTAGGCGGAGAAATTAGCGCGCAAGGCTGACAGCGGCGGCGGCGGATTGCCCACTGCGATTGGCGTCTGCGCCGACCACATCTCGCGCGACTGCCGCTGGCTGAACAACCGGCGGTCGCCGCCGTTAATCGCCCCTTCGTTGAGCTGGGTGATCACCCATCTCGCCATCTCCTCGACGTTAGAGTTGATCGCTCCGGCGGGCGCGGTGTTGTCCAGGTTCATATACGGAACAGGCTGCAACCGGCCTTCGACCTTCTGATGCGGAGAGACGAAGTTGCCGCCAGGTCGCAAATCTTTGACGCTCGTGTTGCTCGCGGTCATGCCGAGCGGCGCGAAGATGCGCTCCTTGATGAAATCGTCCCAGCTTTTACCCGAGACCGCGGCGACGACCTGACCTGCGACAAGATAAAGAACGTTGTCGTAAGCGTATCTGCTGCGAAAGCTTGTCGCCGGTTTGATGTAACGCAAACGAGCGACAATCTCTTCGCGCGTGAACGTCGATGGCGGGAAAAACATCAGATCGCCTGCGCCCAATCCGAGTCCGCTGCGGTGCGTCAGCAGGTCGCGGACGGTCATCTCGCGCGTGACGTACGGGTCGTACATTTGAAAGCCGGGCAGATGCTTCGTTACCGGATCGTCCCAACTGATCTTGCCATCATCGACCAGGATCGCCAGCGCGGCGGCGGTGAACGCCTTGGTGTTTGAAGCGATGCCGAACAATGTCCGCTCATCCACGGGCGCTGCCTCGCCGAGCTTGCGCACGCCGTAGCCTTTGACGAGCGCGACCTTGCCGTCTTTGACAACGGCGATGGCGATGCCGGGAACTTCGAACTCTTTGAGCGCTCGCGCGACGTAAGCGTCCAGATCCGGCGGCGGTTCAGTTTGCGCCAGGACTTGCGCGCTTGCCAATAGAATCAGGCAGAACGCGAATAAGCAAAGAAGATTCTTTTTCATCGATTAATCTCCTCGGAAAATCCCTTGGAACGCAGCCCTGGGAGCGCCGCCCACCCTTGCCTGCGGGCAGCGCCGTAAGGCGCGATAGGGCGCAGGCAAGGGTGGGCGGCGCTCCCAGGTTCTTTCATCATTTAACTGGGACAGCCAGCGTGTCGTGATGTTGGAGAATCAGTGAGCGCAGGTACGGGCCGATGTGGCGAGCCGATTCAAATCCGGCGGCGCGCGCCGCCTCCTCCTGGTCTTTTTCGGCGATGTCCGCGCTCTCGGCGTA
>Ga0126377_10003759_pt1 | contig 10858 bp, 7 predicted proteins | sample PanSoiMetPlot_22_FD_92647 | JGI IMG/M metagenome (GOLD analysis project Ga0126377, IMG submission 92647) | Tropical forest soil microbial communities from Panama - MetaG Plot_22 | ecosystem: Environmental > Terrestrial > Soil > Tropical forest > Bulk soil | place: Panama | collected 2016-02-17
CGCTGCTGGATGGTGTGGGCCGCTTCGTGCCCCATCAGCGCTAGGTCCGTCGCCGACTCTCCCGGCGCGAGGTGGATGTCTTGGCCGACGGCGAAAGCGCGCGCGAGGACCTTGGGAGCGATGGGCGAGTTTTCATGGACCCGCACACCGGCCAAGGAGGTGCCGAAGCCGGACTCCAGCGTCTCGCGGACGCTGCGAGCGAGCGGCCGTCCCGCGCCGCGGGCGGCCGCGATCGCCCTCTCGACGTCCGGGTGCGCGGTACCGTCGGCCATGATCCCCTCGCCGTCGCGGAGCCGCGCGATGATCCGGCCGAAATTGTGATTGCCCACGCTCGAGGCGAACTGGAGGTCGTGGGGAACAGCCTGTTTCCCGGCGGCCGCTCCGTGGCCGTGTTGGACCTCAGACTCGTGCGTCTCGGTGGATTTCACCACGTGAGGGTAAGAGTCACAGCACGCAGGCGACAAGAGCCGACCGGGCAATCGATGGGGCACTGCGGCTCCATTTAAGTGCAGATCTTCTTGCTCGTGTCGTTATCGAGGTTGATCCTGACCGCACGGTCGAACACATCGAGCGCGTCGCGGGTGATTCGTGGATCGATTCCCAGCCGTGCGCGCAATCCCCGCAACACCGGGACGATCAGCTCGCGTGGCCACTGCCGCGTCATCATCCCCACGCGATAGGTGACGAGGTTTTGCGTGTCGGTCCTGGGCACCTTGTACGCCCAAAGCGGGTTATCGAGGAGGCGGGGATTTGGCGCCGTCCGGTAGGGCATGCTGACCAGCAGCGCGTAGATCTCGGTCTCGGGGTAGCCATACGCGCCGAATTCGCGGTCGCGTTCCGGCGAGCCGGCCTCCGGTGCGACGTACCCGTCCAGCGAGGCCATTGCGGCGTCATACAGAAAGAGGTGATACTCGTAGCTGTCGTAGCTCGGATGGCCGAACAACTCGTGGACGACGAGGTCCATGACGTAGGCGGCGCCATCGGAGCCAAGCTCGACAGCGTTGACGAACGCAAAGCCGATGCCGCACCTGAAGCCTCCGGCGCCGTCCCCCTCGCTGAAGGCGATCGCGTTCGCGCTTCGGCGTTCGAAGTCCTCGAACGCCACCCGGAAGTGGCTTTCCCTGATGCCGAGCTCGCGATACCTCTTGTCCTTCGCAGCGAAGCCCACCAGCTTCGTCACGGCCTTATGGCCGCGCTGGATCCACTCGTCCCTCTCCTTGGGCTTCATCGCGTACCAGCCGGTCGGCGCGGCGGGCTTGGTCGAGCTCGACGCGACCTGCCTCCTGCGCTCGGCCTCGACCTCAACAGTGGTGGGCGGCGGCGCGTTCTTGGACGCCTTCTTGGCCAACGCGTCGACTGCCTGCGTTCGGCGGAAGGTTCCCAGCGCCGCGGCGATCTGCTCGTCGTTCACGACGTTCGCTGAAGCTCGCGTCTCCTCCTCTTCGACGACTCGTCCGATCCGAGCCAGCGCATCCCGGTACTTGCCGAGCTGATCGCTCTTGGAGAGCGCAGCCAGCACGCGTGCGAGTCGAGAGGGCTCGCGCGGCGCCGCCGGGTCCTTCTTGTAACTGACCCTGACGCACTCGCGCTGAGCGTCGGGTTCGAGCTTGAGGAACTCGTCCAGTGCCTTGGCGGCGGACGGCGCATCCCTGGACGCCGCCGGGTCGTCGAACGGGTTCCTCGTCGGCCGGGCCACGAGCCACGGCGGGACTCGGATGGTCCAGTCGCGCACCGCGCGCGACACGGCACGGTGGGCGGTCGCTTGCTGCACGGCAAGGAGCTCGGCGTCGGGTGCCCAGGGGCCGGTTCGCAATCGGGCACGGCTCGGAGCCACGGCGCGGGAGAGTGCCGCGACATTCTCCAGCGAACCTGATCGCTCCGAGCCCATCGGGCCGCGACGGTAGCGGGCAGGAAGGAGGTTCTCGCGCCGTCTTCGCTCATGCAGGCGCGTCGGCGCAGGTCCCACGCCGCACGCGCCGGATGCCGGCTTGTTGGCGCCCGGCCGCGCCGATCCGAGCAGAGCGTCCTCGGATCAGGCCCCGAGGGTGTGCCAGAACTCGCAGTTGTGCTCGGCGCCGTACTCGCCTGCCGAGATCGTCGCGGTCTCCCCGCCCGGCCGCAGCGAGAGCACGTCGCCGGCTTCATGTGATGGCCACAGCGGCTGTCCGGGAACGCGGGGCGTGCCCGAGCGGACAAAGGCGCCCCAATACCGCAGCATCTGACCGGAGAGCTGCCGCTGCGGGGGCGTAAGCCGCGGGTACAGCGGAGTACCGTAGTTGAAGCTGGGCCACATGTACCCGAGCTCGAGTGTGTGCGCGGCGCCCCAGTCAAAGCCGGGCGGATCGTCGATGAGTCCCGGCGCGTGGCGGTCTGCGAACTCGTAGAACCAGGTCCCGGTGTGGCGGGCCAGCGTCGCCGCCAGGTCCTGTGCAGGACATCCGCCGAGGCCCTCGTTGATCGGGCTGTCGGTGAGGACGGCCGCGATCGCATAGCCCCCGGCGTAGGGGGCCGGGAACGCGGCGTACGGATACTCGGCCAGGACGGCGGGCGCGGCTGCGCCGAACAGCGCGCCGACCAGGTCGTCGTACTCCTGCCTGCCGAGCGTCGCCCAGCCCTGCTGCTGGGCGAAGTAGCGCCCCTCGTCGCGGTTGTCGCCCGTGATCACCGGCACCCGCGGGAAGTGTCCGGCCGCCACCGCGTCGGCGGCCGGGACCGGCAGCGCGTCGCCACCGGACGTGAACCGCGGCAGGAAGCTCTCCCCGGCGTCGAGCAGCGCGGACGGCGGCTTTGACCTCAGGCATGCCGCGGCTCGGGCCTGGTCGGTGCAGCCGAGCTGCTCGGCGATCGCAGCCCCAGTGGCCTCCGTCTCGGCGAGCGGCTGGGTCGGGCAGCCGCCGCTCTGCATGATGGCGCCGGCGAACAGCCCGCGCGCGGTCGGCGAGACGAGGTTGGCGCACACCGCCCAGCCACCGGCCGACTCGCCGGCGATCGTGATCCGGTGGGGGTCGCCGCCGAATGCGCCGATGTTGCGCGCGGCCCACCGCAGCGCCGCCTGTTGGTCGAGGAGGCCATAGTTGCCCGAGCCCCCATCCGGGTCCTCGGCGCTCAGCGCGGGGTGCCCGAAGAAGCCGAACACCCCGAGCCGGTAGTTGATCGACACGACGACGATGCCGCCCGTGCGCGCCAGCAGCGCCCCGTCGTGCTGATCCCCGGCCCCGACGCGCAGGCCGCCGCCGTGAATCCAGAAGAGCACCGGGAGCCGCGCGTTCGAGCGCGCGCCCGCCGGCCGGTACACGTTCAGGTACAGGCAGTCCTCGCTCTCCGAGCGCGGGCCGTTCCCGCTCGCGGCCTGCGCGCAGCGGCTCCCGTATCGCGTCGCGTCGCGGACGCCGGTCCAGCTTGCCGCGCTCGCGGGCGGACCCCAGCGCCGCGCGCCGACCGGTGGCGCCGCGTATCGCAACCCGAGGTACTGGTCGACGTGCTCGGCCTCGAAGCCGCGCACGAGCCCGCCTTCCGTGCGGATCACCGGTGCCGCGTGCGTCTTGGTGACCCACGGCGAGAACGCGGCGAGGGCGGCCAGCATGAGCACCGCACGGAGGGATTTGATCATTTCATCAGTACCGCGCGTTGATCCAGGCGGCCACGTAGTCGAAGAGGTTCCTGGTGGCGTTTGCGTACTGGCCCGGCGTCGTCTCGCACGCGGTGCACTCGCCGAGCCCATGCGTGGCGCCCTCGATGACGACGAAGTTCTTGTCCTGAGAGCGCGCGCTCTTGTAGTACTCCTCGCTGTCCCTGATGAAGTAATGCCCTCCCATCGCGGTCACCAGCAGCGGCACCGAGATGTGCTCGAGCCCGCACCGTGTGGAGTTGTTGGTCGAGCAGTAGTCGAGTCCGTCCATCGAGTTCGTGGAGCGCACCGCGCGGCCACTGAGGAACGAGCGCGCTGTCAGCATCATCGTGCCGGCGCCGAGCGTCGCGTTGTCCTCCCTCAGTCCGGGCTGCGCCGGCCTGACGCTCTCGACGATCTCGGTCGAGATCGAGCCGTCGTTGCGCAGCAGCTTCTCCGGCTCGCTCGTGGAGTGGTGGATCGACAGGTCAAGCTGCAGCAGCCTCGCGGCGTCGCCCTTGTAGACAGTGAACGGCTCGTCGTCGGTCAGGAAAGAGCCGCCGCTCTCGACCTCGTGCACGCGGTGCTGAGCCTTCGCGATCAACTCGTCCATGCGCCGCGACTGCGCCTGGAAGTACCGTCGCTTGAATGACTCCGAGTAGGTCGAGGTCCCATTCGGGTTGTAGCCGTTGGCAACTCTGAACGGATCCAATGTGCGGTCGTAACCAAGGTCCGGCCGCTCCTCGTTGCGCACGGCCGGGTTGATCGAGCGCACTGCGTTGACGGCAATGCCGGGGTGGGCGTCGGCCAGGATGATGCCGTCGACGCGTGGCATCCCGGCGAGCGCGTCCGGGCACTTGACGAGCCTGCGCGGGTCCTGGCAATAGGAGACGCCGTTCTCGGCCACCGCCTCGTAGAACGAGCTGGCCGGCCCGCCGCCGCTGTGGCCGAGCAGCAGCACCTTCGTGATGCCGGGCTGGCTGCGGAGGAACTCGACCCCGGCCTTCATGTCGAGCGCGTTGCGCTCGAAGTCAACGAGCGCCTCGTTGTTGTCGGAACGCGGATTCATCGCCAGCACCATGAACCCCCGGCGCTGTAGCTCCCGTGCGCCGACGTGCGACAGGAAGTTGCTCGTCCGATGCATGAGCAACACACCGACGTGGGGCGAGACGTCCTCGCCGGGGGCATACAGGGCGGCCTTCACCGAACCGGGCACGCCGGACAGCTGGACGTAGCGCGCCGGAGGCGGCGGACCGGCCGACACCGATCGCGTCGTCACCACGAGCGTTACCGCAACTGCCGCAAGCACCGCAACGGCGACCGCCACAAATCGCCACGCGCGAGCGGCCCGTATATGTGTGAGCACGACGCTTCCCCTCTCCTGAACGTGAGCCGTATCCCTCCGTCGCATCGTCGGAGGCAAACCGCGGCGTCGCTACCCATGAGCCGGAAAGCTCTAACCAAGGCTGGCGCCTTGGCCGTGCTGGTTTCATTCCCGGTCCAGATTCTGTTGGGCAGCAGCGTCTCGGTCTCCGCCCTCTGTACGCGCTGGTCGAGATCGGCGTACCGCACCGAGCCGTCCCCCCGCCCGCCAGCGCGAACGCGCCTGGACGCAGTGCGAACGCGCCGGGATGCCTGGTGCATCGAGCGGGCCGCCCTACGCTCGCACCGTGCCCGCGCCTAGGCACGGTGGGCCGGACAGGAGACGGTGATGGCTTGCGGGGTTGGAGGGATCAGGCGGTGGAGGCGTCGGGGCACACTCGTGTTTGCGATCTGCGCCGCGCTCGGCGTTGCCGAAGCGGCTGTGCCGGCGGCACACGCCACGGGGACGCTGACCGTCGCCGTCCAGGGCCCCGGGCGCGCCACCGCGTCGGGCATCGACTGCAGCGACGCCGGTGGCGATTGCAGCCAGTCCTTTTATTCGCAGCTCATCTGCGAGGACCCGCCGGTTCCTGGCAGCAAGCCCTTCTGTTACATGCAGCATCCGTACATTCGTGTGACAGCGCAGGCGCGCCTTCCGGGCGTCGCGTTTGTGCGCTGGGAGGGTTGCGACGCCGCGGCTTACGACGGAGGCCTCTCGTGCCCGATCGGCATGACTCAGGACCGCACCCTTCGGGCGTACTTCGTCGACGACACGGGGCCGGCCGTGCAGCTCCTCGAGCCCTCCCAGGACGCTGCTCGGCGGGGCCGGATGACGCTGCGCGCTTCCGCATCGGACAATGTCGGAGTCACGGGGATCGAGTACTTCGTGCGCGGCACGCAGGTCGGCAGCACGACGGCCCCCGAGGGCGTGACCGTCGACACGACGCGCGTCGCCGACGGTGAGGCGATCGTGAAGGCGGTCGCCGTCGACGCGACCGGGAGGTCGTCCCAGGATGCGCGCCCCGTGACGATCGACAACACTGCGCCGACGCTGGCGGTAGTCGGCGCCGACGACGGCGAGTTCGTGCCGGGCACGACGCTGCGTTGGACGATCGACGCCGCCGACTCGGTCGGGATCGCGAGCGTTGAATGCAGCCTGGGGCCGGTGGGCTCTCCCGCGGCGTTCGGCGCGTGCTCCGGCGGCAGGGGATCGCACCGTGCGACCATGGCCGCAGAGGGCGACTACGCGTTCATGGTCCGCGCCACCGATACGGCCGGCAACGTCACGACGTCGCGCAGGCTGACGGTCACAATCGACCGCGCGGCCGCCGGGACCAACAGCACCGGCGGCACCGGCAGCGACGCCCGGGGGCTGGCCGGGTTCCGGCCGCTGGTGCGCAACAGCTATCGCACCAGCGGTAGCTGGACACGCTTTCTGCTGTTGAGCGTGAGCAACCTGCCGACCGGGAGTCGCGCCGAGCTGTCCTGCAAGGGTCGCGGGTGCCCGCTCGGCCGCAAGCGCTTTGAGCCGCGCCGGGGCCAGGTCTCGCTCCTGCGTGCACTGAAGGGGCGCCGGTTGCGGGCCGGCACTCGTCTGACCGTACGCGCGATCGGGCCCGGTGGCGAGCAGAAGGCGGTGGCGTTCACGATGCGCCGCGGGAAGCCGCCGCGCAAGACGGTGCGCTGCGCGGCGGCGGGTGGGCGCTTCGGGCGCTGCGGTTGATGGCGGCATTCGGCAGCGCCATTGGGCGGGGCTACTTCCCGCGGATCGTCTGTGGAAGCGGGGTAGGGCGTGGGCTTGGCGTGGGTGGGATGGGCCCGGGCATAGCGCGCACGCAGGTCTCCATGGTGGCCCGGTTGAAGTCCGGCGCGCCCTCCTCGCCGTGGATGAGCGCTCCGGTCAGGTGCGCGATCTCGTGCAGGATGACCAGGGCGCGGAGGTCGTCGAGGTCGACGACGTGGTCGGGATACAGGCCCTTGAGGTAGGCGAGGCTGTCGGAGCCGAAGAGCGTCGCCGTGGCAATGTCGTGGAAGTCCTTGTAGAGCGTGATCGTCCCGCTCGCGCCCGCGCCCACTTCCGATACCTCGGCCAGGACGATCTGCCCCTTGCGGTCCCGCTTGCGGACATCCGGGAGGTCCTTGATGCCAGGCTGGTCGCCCTTGCGGGCGGTGAGCGCATCGAGCACCGCCAGTGCCGCCATGCTGCTGCCGCTGACGACGAATCGGCACGATTGGGAGCGGAGCTTGACCCTGGCGCGCTCCACGGCCTCGCCGACCTCCCGGGCGAACCGCGCGGCGAGCTCGGCCGCGGTCTCCGGTCCGGTGCTTGGTCGCCGCGCGAGCACGGCCGCTCCCAGGCGCCGCTGACTCTCGCGCCGCGCGACAGCCGCCTGACGATCGATCAGTCGCTGGACCGCCCGATTGCCGGCGGCCCGCTGCAGCCCAAGCATCCCCGCAGCGGGGGGAGGCGTACGCGGGCCGTGCGTGGTGGACGCTCGTTGCTGAGCCGATGCGAGGGCGTCGCGCATGGCGCACGTAGTTCGCTCCGGCCGGATCACCGGATCACCGCGACGTTCACGTTGTGCGCTTGAACCTGGAAGTGGCGGCTGATCAGCGCGAGTGCGCCCGGATTCGCCCGGGTGGATTCGGATGCGCCGGGTTGCTTCGTCAGCCGCCCGCGCGCCACCTACGCTCGCGCCATGCGGGGACGGAGGATTCCGGCAGGCTTCGCGCTCTTGCTGGGCATGCTTGCCCTCGCGCCGGCAACGGCGCAGGCGAGCGGCGTGCTCACCGTCGGGGTGCAGGGACGGGGCGACGTCATGGGCCCGGGGGTCGCGTGTTCGGAGGCCGGCGGGGACTGCACGCAGCAATACGTCGACCGGTGTGACCGCCCACGGCCACAGCCGGTTCCGTACCCGGACCCCTATCCGATTCCCGACCCGGATCCAGTCTGCATCCCGCAGACAGCCACCGCGACCGCCGCCAACCGCGCGGGGACGGGCTTTGCCTTCGCGGGCTGGAGCGGGTGCGATGCGGCCGCCGGCGCCACATGCACGGTCGACATGGCGGACTCGAGGGGAGTGACCGCGCTCTTCGTCGACGTCGAGTATCCGCACATCAGCGTCCTGCAGCCCGGCGATCGGGAGTTGAGGCGCGGCGTCGTTCAACTGACCGCGCAGGCAGGAGACAACGCAGGGGTCAAGCAGGTCGATTTCAAGGTCAACGGTGAGCAGGTCGGCAGCGCCTTGGGTTCATCCGGCACGGTGGCCTTCGACACGACGCGCGTTGCCGACGGCCCGCTTGAAGTGGAGGCAGTGGCGACGGACACCTCGCAGAAAACGACCGAATCGTCGCGAATGCTGAGGGTCGACAACACGAAGCCAACGTTGGCTGTGTCGGGAGTCGACGGGGGCAAGGTCGCACCAGGGGTGCCGATGCGGTGGACCATCGATGCTGCCGACTCGATCGGGCTGGCGAGCGTCGAGTGCAGTCTCGAGCCGAAGGGCTCGTCAACTTCGTTCGGCCCCTGCAACGGCGGCACGCGCTCGTACAGCGCGACGCTGCGCGCGGTCGGCGAGTACGTGTTCGTGGTGCGGGCAACCGATGACGCGGGCAACGTCACGACATCGCGCATGCTCCAGTTCGCGATCGATCCCGATGCCACGCGCTCGCCCAGCGGCGGAACCGGCGGCAGCAGCAGCGATGCCGGTGGGGTCGCGACCTTCCGGCCGCTCGTGCGCAACAGCTTCCGAGCGAGCGGTCGCTGGACCCGGTTCCTGTTGCTGAGCGTCAGCAACCTGCCGACGGGCGCGCGTGCGGAGCTGTCCTGCAGCGGTGCGGGTTGTCCGCTCAAGCGCAAGCGGTTCGCCGCTCGCCACGGCAAGGTCTCGCTCCTGGCTGCCCTGAAGGGCAGGCGCTTGCCGGCCGGCGCGCGCCTGACGGTGCGCGCCATTGGGCCGCGCGGCGAGCAGAAGGTCGTGACGTTCACGATGCGCCGCGGGCAGGCTCCGCGCAAGACGGCGCGCTGCGCGCCGGCGGGCGGCCGCCTCGGCCGCTGCCGTTGACGCCTGCATCCGACGGCGGAGCGCCTTGCGTATCCGACGGCATGGCGCGGAGACGGCACCGACGGGTTGCTTGGGCGTTGGCCATGGCGCTGCTGCCCGCGGTCGTGGCAGCCGGCCCGGCGGCTGCCCAGAGTCTTCAGGTGACCAACTCCGCTTCGTTCGAGAGCGGCGCGGTGCCGCGCGGCGCCTTGCTCACGATCTTCACCGACGTGCGCGTGACCGACGAGACCGTCGCCACCCCGTTCCCCTGGCCCGACACCGCGGGTGGGGTATCTGTCCAGACGAACGCGTGCTCGCCGGCCGTCCCGGACAAGCGCCTCCCGATCCTGTTCGTCGGCCCGTCTGGCGGCGGCTCGCAGATCAACGTCTACTACCCGAACGACTACAACGCTGGCCTCGAAGTGTTCGGCACGTGCTCGGGCGCCGGCGGGCAGGAGACGTTGACCGTGACGCCCAAGGGCGGGTTCGGCGCGCCCATCGCCAAGACGATCGTGACCGTTCCCGCACGCCCCGCGCTCTTCCAAAGCGGCGACGCACCCGACGGCTACCATCTCGACGCCGTCACCGGCGCCGCGACGCCGTTCGGCGTCTGCAACGCGGACCCGGCTCGCTGCCCCGTGGCGACATCCGGCCAGCCCAGCTATCTGATCCTTCAGACAACCGGCGCCGAGATCTGGAGCTGTCCCGTGCCGGGGCTCGCGTGCAACGGCGCCTCTCGGATCAGCTTCCGCCTTATGCCCGCAGGCGGCCCCCCGGCTGAGCAGTCGGTGGAGTTCCTCGGCTACATGGGGACGCTCGGCCGCGAACAGGCGAACGTACGGCTTGCTGCCGGGACCGCGCCCGGCGACTACCGCCTCAGCGTGCGGATCCCCGACAGCGCGAGCCTCCCCTCCGCACAGGAACTGCTCGTTCGACTGGGGCCCACCGCCGGCGCGGGCGCTGTGCCGCCGGCGCCGAGCCCGCCCGCCGCTCCACCCCCGGTGGCGTCCAGCCCGTTCGCGCCGGTCGTGCGCAGCAGCTTCAGCACGCGAGGGTCGTACACGCGGTTCGCGCTGCTGAGCGTGCGGGAGCTGCCGGCCGGCGGGAGGATCGAGCTGTACTGCCGCGGCGGCCGTGATCGTGGCTGCGCGTTCAGCAAGCGCCGCTTCACGCCGCGCGCCGGCAAGGTCAACCTGTTGCCGACGCTCAAGCGGCGGCGGCTGCGCGCCGGCGCTCGTCTGGAGATCCAAGCCATCGGGCCGCGTGGGGAGCGGAAGGTGGTGCAGTTCAGCATGCGGCGCGGCCGCCCGCCGACCAAGACCGTGCGTTGTGCGCCCGCCGGCGGTCGCCTGGCACGATGCGCGTGACGCGGTGGTGCCAGCTCATCGCGATCGTGGCCGAGCCGCGTCTGCGCCAGGATCGCGCGTGCCCTGTCGTTGGCGCGAGTGGCCTCGTGTCCTCAGATAGCGTGGATCGCGATGGGAGATGAGCGCACCGGGACCGAACCCGAGGGGGCGCCATCCCGTGAGGACACGGCACGCACGGTGGTGGCCGGGCGCGCCGCACGCGCGGAGAATGTGCTCTCCGCCACGCGCCTTCTGAGGCTGCAGCGCACCGCCGGCAACACGATGGTGGGTCAGCTGGTCGCAGCAGGCCGCGAAAGGCCCGGTACTCATGGAGCGCCGAGGCTCCCTCGCCCGCTGCTTGCCAGGTTGGTGGTGAACGATCCCCCAGCCCGGTCGGGGGCCAACGATCCTCCGAACGGTCCGCAGCGCAAGTCGTGGCCGGCACTGCCGGCGAGCCCCGGCAGAGAATCCGACTTCGACATAGACAACTGGTTCTTCGA
>Ga0126377_10003760_pt1 | contig 10855 bp, 9 predicted proteins | sample PanSoiMetPlot_22_FD_92647 | JGI IMG/M metagenome (GOLD analysis project Ga0126377, IMG submission 92647) | Tropical forest soil microbial communities from Panama - MetaG Plot_22 | ecosystem: Environmental > Terrestrial > Soil > Tropical forest > Bulk soil | place: Panama | collected 2016-02-17
AATGACCGCATTCGCTATTTACTTGAAAGTGACAGGTGAGGAGTGACAAGTGACGAGAATTCCTTTGGCGGAGAGGTTCGTTCCCATCACACTGCCGAAATCGGTTCGGATTCGTGGCCTTTCGGAGACTGGACATTTTCAATGAGTTCTCGTCACTTTTCACTCGCCACTCGTCACTTTTGAGTATTTTCGATTGAAGATCAATATGCATTTACTACAGAGACTTGCTCTCGCGGCTCGCTGGGCCTTGACTTGCGTTGTATTGGGGCTGTTTTGCGGGTTTGCCGCCGCACAGGATGCGGGCGCGAATGCGAAGCCGCCCACGCTCTTCCTGATTGGCGATTCGACCGTCAGAAACGGGGCCGGCGATGGAGCGAATAAACAATGGGGCTGGGGCGAACCAATCGCCGCTTATTTCGATCCAGCGAAGATTACGGTTTTTAATCGGGCGCGCGGCGGGCGCAGCAGTCGCACTTTTTTGACCGAAGGGCTGTGGGATCAGGTCCTCTCGGCGATGAAGCCGGGTGATTTCGCGCTGATTCAATTCGGCCACAACGACGGCGGGCCGACCAATGACAACTCGCGCGCGCGCGGCACGATCAAGGGCGTGGGAGAAGAGACGGAAGAGATCGACAACCTGCTCACTAAGAAACACGAAGTCGTTCACAGCTACGGCTGGTACTTGCGCAAGTATCTCGCCGACGCCAGGGCCAAAGGCGCGACGCCAATCATCTGCTCGCCGATTCCGCGAAAGATTTGGAAAGATGGCCGGATCGTCCGCGACCAATATGCCAGGTGGGCCGAAGAAGTTGCGAAGGCTGAAAAGGTCGGATTCATTGACCTCAACGAGATCATCGCTCGCCAATATGAGGCGATGGGCGCTGAAAAGGTCGAGTCGCTCTTCGCCGATGAACACACGCACACGACGCTGGCCGGGGCGGAGTTGAACGCGGCCTGCGTCATCTCGGGATTGAAGGCGCTCAAACCGGACCCGCTGGCTTCTTTTTATTCGGCGAAGGCGGCGACGATAGAGGCCGCGCAAGGCTCGGCGAGCCGGGCGCTTTATCGTTTCGACTTCGGCCGCGGCAAAGTGGGTATTCCGGTGTCGCCGACGACGATTTACGGCAAAGAGCGAGGCTACGGCTTCGAACCCGGCAGCGGCGCCGCGAGCGCGAGTGGAGGCGTGACCGGCTCCAAGCCATTCTACTTCTCAGTCGCGTTGCCAGAGGGCAATTACAATGTTTCGGTCACGCTCGGCGATTCAAAAGATGCGACGAAAACAACGGTCAAAGCTGAACTGCGGCGGCTGATGTTGGAGAATGTGGTAACCGCGCCCGGCAAATTTGAAACGCGGACCTTCACAGTCAACATTCGCAAACCACAGATCGCCAGCGGCGGCGCCGAGATCAAACTGAAAGACCGTGAAAAGACGATCGAGGCATGGGCATGGGATGACAAGCTGACGCTTGAATTCAACGGCGAAAGCCCGACCGTCAGCGCAATTGAGATCACCCCTACGGAAGTCCCGACGATCTTCCTGCTCGGCGATTCTACGGTCTGTGATCAACCGCAGGAGCCATACAGCAGTTGGGGACAAATGCTTCCGCGGTTTTTCGGGCCCGGCGTCGCCGTCGCCAATCACGCCGAATCCGGCGAATCGCTTCGAAGCTCGCTCGGCGCGCGGCGACTGGACAAAGTCCTGAGCCTGATCAAGCCGGGCGACTACCTGCTCATTCAGTACGGTCACAATGATCAAAAAGAGAAGGGTGAAGGCGTAGGCGCCTTCACTACTTACAAAGCCGACCTGAAGATGTTTGTCGCCGAAACACGCAAACGCGGCGCTACGCCAGTGCTAGTGACTTCAGTCAATCGCCGCAATTTCAACGGTCAGGGCGAGGTTTACAGCACGCTCGGCGATTACCCTGAAGCCGTTCGGCAGGTCGCCGGAGAAGAGAAGACCGCGCTGATCGATCTGAACGCGATGAGCAAGGCGTTTTACGAAGCGCTCGGACCGGATAAATCGACGCTGGCCTTTAAAGAAGGCGACGGCACGCATCACAACAATTATGGCGCTTACGAACTGGCCAGGTGTGTTGTTGAAGGTCTTAAAGCCGGCAACCTTGGCATCGCCAAATTTCTTGCGAAAGATGTGGCGGCGTTTGACCCGAGCCGCCCCGACCCTCCCGAGAATTTCAAAATTCCAGCCAGCCCGCTGCGCTCCGAGGTGAAACCGCTGGGGAATTGACGCATAATGAACGTCCAAGCGGGGATTTCGAGGCGCTTTCATTTCTCATATGCCGTATGCCATATTTCATATGACGATTGCTCCTGCGGAGTCTTCGCGTCAACGCTTCCAGCCTCTTCGGGCGCCCCGGAAGGAATACACATTCAATAGGAGTATCTATGCAGAAGGAAAGTTGTGACATCGGTCTGATCGGCCTGGCCGTGATGGGACAGAACCTGGTTTTAAACATGAATGACCACGGCTATCGCGTGGCCGTCTTCAACCGCACCGTCTCCAAGGTGGACGAATTCATTCAGAATGAAGCCGCCGGAACGCAGGTCGTTGGCGCGCATTCGATTGAGGAGTTGGCCGCGGCGCTGAAGCGGCCCCGACGCATAATGTTGATGGTCAAGGCGGGCGACACGGTGGATCATATGATCGAAGGTCTGCTGCCGCATCTCGACAAGGGCGACATCGTCATTGACGGCGGCAATTCGCATTACCCTGACACGAATCGCCGCGCGAAAGATCTTGGGGAGAAGGGAATCCTCTTCATCGGCACAGGCGTTTCAGGCGGCGAGGAAGGAGCGCGATTCGGACCGTCGATTATGCCGGGAGGAAATCCCACGGCCTGGCCCCACGTCAAAGAAATATTTCAATCCATCGCCGCCAAGGTTGAAGACGGCTCGCCGTGCTGCGATTGGGTCGGCGAAAACGGCGCAGGCCATTACGTCAAGATGATCCACAACGGCATCGAATACGGCGACATGCAGCTCATCTGCGAGGCGTATCATCTGCTGAGCGTGGGCTTGGGACTCGGCGCCGAGGAACTGCACGAAGTCTTCGCCGAATGGAACAAGAGCGAATTGGACAGCTACCTGATCGAGATCACCAGCGAGATTTTCACCAAGCAGGATGAAGACGGCGCGCCGATGGTGGACAAGATTCTGGACGCCGCCGGGCAGAAAGGCACCGGCAAATGGACCGGCGTCAACTCTCTGGAACTGGGCGTGCCGGTGACGCTGATCGGCGAAGCCGTCTATGCCCGCTGCCTTTCGGCGATGAAAGACGAGCGCGTCGCCGCGTCGAAGATTTTGGCCGGGCCGAAGCTCGCGGCGGCGCAAGATCGCCAGCAGTTCATTGAAGACGTGCGCCGCGCGCTCTACTGCTCCAAAGTGGTCTCGTACGCGCAGGGTTATATGCTGATGCGTGAGGCGGCGAAAGAGCAGGGGTGGGACCTGAATTACGGCGGCATCGCGTTGATGTGGCGCGGCGGCTGCATCATCCGCAGCCGGTTCCTCGGCAAGATCAAAGATGCGTTCGACAAGAATCCGCAATTGACCAACCTGCTGCTCGACGATTTCTTCAGCAAGACCTTGAACGAATATCAAGCTTCGTGGAGGCGCGCCATCATCAAGGCCATCCAGTACGGCGTGCCGACGCCGGCCTTCTCGACGGCCCTCTCGTTCTTCGACGGATACCGCGCGGAGCGGCTTCCGGCGAACCTGCTGCAGGCGCAGCGCGACTTCTTCGGAGCTCACACGTACGAGCGGGTGGACAGGCCGCGCGGCGAGTTTTTCCACACGAACTGGACAGGACGCGGCGGGCGAGTCTCGTCCGGGACATATAACGCTTAGGCGCAATTCTCCATTCTCCATTCTCGACTCTCCACTCTCAGGCAGGAAGGATGCGCTTTTCTCTCAGCATGAGAATGGAGAATTGCGAATGGAGAATGGTTTTGGTCGCGCTCTCCAATCTCTGTAGAGCGCGAAAAGGATCAAATCATATGAAATCATCCCCGACGCTACTTAGACTCTTTTTTGCGTTGTTCACTGTCTCATCGGCATTCGCGCAAACGAATCAGCCGCAGGAGAACTATCCGCCTCATCCCGACTCGCAGGAGCAAGCCGGCGTTCCGAAAGGCGAAGTGCTGAAGTTCACTTTCGAGAACTCGAAAATCTTTCCGGGCACGTGGCGCGAATACTGGGTCTATGTGCCCGCGCAGTACACACCCGATAAGCCCGCCTGCGTATATGTCAATCAGGACGGCCTTCAATGGAATGCGAATGTCGTCTTCGACAACCTGATCCACAAAAAAGAGATGCCCGTGACCATCGGCGTCTTCGTCATGCACGGGAGAATGAGAGCCGCGAACGCTGAATCCGCGCTCGACCGCTTCAACCGCAGTTTCGAGTACGATGGACTGGGCCCCAATTATGTGAACTTCCTGCTTGATGAATTGTTGCCAGACGTCGAGACGAAGAAGACTTCGGACGGACGGCCCATTCGTTTGTCGAAGAGCGGAAACGACCGCGCAATCGGCGGATCGTCATCCGGCGCGATCTGCGCCTTTACAGCGGCCTGGGAGCGGCCTGACGCGTTTTCGCGCGTTTTCAGCGCCATTGGAACTTATGTAGGATTGCGCGGCGGCCACAACTACTCGACGCTCATCCGCAAGTACGAGCCGAAGCCGATCCGCGTCTTTTTGCAGGACGGCGCGAACGATTTGAATATCTACGGAGGCGATTGGTGGATGGCCAATCAGGCGATGGAGCGCTCGCTAGTGTTCGCCGGGTACGAAGTTCAACACGTCTGGGGCGAAGGCCAGCACAGCGGCAAGCACGGCTCGGCGATCTTTCCCGACGCAATGCGCTGGTTGTGGAAAGGATGGCCGGAACCGGTGAAAGCCGGCGTTTCGAAGAACAACCAGACGCTTGACGCGCTGCTTATTCCGGGCGAAGGTTGGCAATTGGCGGGCGAAGGCTACCAATTTACCGAAGGCCCGGCGGTCAACGCGGAGGGCGAGATATTCTTTACAGATGGGCCGCGCAGCAAGATTCACAAGATCAGTCTCGACGGCAAGGTCAGCGAGTTCGCCAGCGATTCAAAGCGCGCCAACGGGCAAGCCTTCGGCCCTGATAGGCGGCTCTATTCGGTGGCTAGCGGCGAGAAGAAGATCGTCGCTTACGACATCGAAAAACCCGGGAGTCCGCCGGCCGTCATCGCCGAAGGCATTAGCGGCAACGACATCGTTGTCGCGCGCAACGGCGCCATCTATGTCACGGAGCCGAACACGCCGGCTCCCGATCAGAGCAACGTCTGGCTGATTAAACCGAACGGCGAGAAGAAGGTCGTTGACACGGGACTGCGTTACGCCAATGGCGTCACGCTCTCGCCCGATCAGACGCTGCTTTACGTCGCTGATTACCGCTCGCACTGGGTCTACAGTTATCAAATCCAGTCCGACGGCTCACTTCAATACAAACAGCAATATTACTGGCTGCACGTGGCCGACACCGTTGACAGCAGTCAGGCCGATGGCATGCGCGTGGATCGCGACGGGCGGCTTTATGTCGCTACGCGGATGGGCATTCAGGTTTGCGACCAGGCCGGGCGAGTGAACGCGATTATTCCGACTCCGAACGGCAGAGTCTCGAATCTGACTTTCGGCGGCAAAAACGGCGATACGCTCTTCGCCACCTGCGGCGACAAGGTCTACAAGCGCAAGCTGAAGGTCAAAGGCGCGAACGCCTGGGACGCGCCTCTCAAGCCCGCGCCGCCCAGGCTCTAAATGATGATGCAGGAGATTACATATGCCGTTCAAGATAGAGGAAGAATTCGAGGTGCGAGCGCCTGTTCAAAGGGTGTGGGAGTATTTGATCGATCCTGCCAAAGTGGTCGTATGCATACCTGGAGCTGAGCTATTGGAGTCGCAAGACGAACGCGCATTCGTGGGAGCAGTTAAAGTAAAAGTCGGCCCCATGACCATGTCTTTCAAAGGTTTGGTGAAATTCACCGAAGTGGACGAACAGAGGCGACAGGTCAGTATGGTAGGCGAAGGACGTGAAACAGGCGGAGCGGGATCAGCAAAAGTGACCATGCTGAGCAAAGTCGCGCCACTCGACGGCGGCGGCGCTCTGGTCGCCGTCAACGCCGAAGTAGACCTTGTCGGAAAAATAGTGCAGTTCGGTCGCGGGATGATTGAAGAAGTTTCAAGGCAATTGTTCCGGCAGTTCTCCGCCTGCGTAAAGCAGCGTCTTGAAGTAGTTGATGAAGCTCAGCCGTCCGGGACTCAGACGGATAAACCACGTTCCGACGAAAAATCTCCGGAAGCCGAAACGAAGGCGCTGAGCGCTGCGCCGCTTGTGCTAAACGCGATGTGGGCCGTAATCAAGCGATTTTTCCTGCGCCTGTTTGGGGCTGCTTGAAAATCATAGCGCGGTTTTCAAAATGAGTCTTCGGCAAAGCCGCTTACCGAAGCCTCACTATCAAGCCGGTCTTGACAGGCTTATGATAAAATTCAGGCAGCTCGCCGAAAGCTCCCCATTGGGCTCGGGAAGGAACTATGACGGCAGACGATATCCTCATCTTTAGCGGCAGCGGCAGTCCGAAGCTAACGCTCAAGATCTGCGAGTACTTGCATGTGAAGCCGGGGGCGAGAGAGGTGCTGCGCTTCTCGGAAGGCAATCTCTTCGTTCGCGTCCAAGAAAACGTGCGTGGGCGTCACGTCTACCTCGTGCAGTCGACGGTCTTTCCAGCCAATGACCATTTCATGGAACTCCTCTTCTGGATTGATGCTTTGAAACGCGCGAGCGCAGAGTCGGTGACGGTGGTCATGCCCTATTTCAGCTATGCGAAAGGCGACAAGAAGGATGAACCCCGGGTCTCGATCCGCGCCAGGGTCTGCGCCGATGCGATTGAGGCGGCCGGCGCCGACCGTGTGATCACGCTTGATTTGCACGCCCCTCAGATCCAGGGCTTCTTTCGCATCCCCGTAGATGACCTCTATGCTTTGCCCTATCTGTGTGAAGCGATTGTTCGCAAACAGCTGCCCGATCTGGTCGTTGTTTCCCCAGACACGGGCTTCGCAAAGCAGGCCCGGAAGTATGCGTCGTTCCTGGGGACCTCCATCGCCATCGCTGACAAGCAGCGCAAGGCGCACGACGAGCGCGCTGAAGTTCTCGAAATCATCGGGCAGGTACAAGGGAAGACGGCCTTGCTCGTTGACGACTTCACGATCTCGGCCGGGACACTTGCTGACGCCGCGGAGAAACTCATGGAGCGTGGGGCCAAGGCGGTGTATGCCGCAGTATCCCACGGCGTCTTCAGCGAGGGCGCGATAGAACGGCTGGACCGGAGTCCGATCAATTGTCTAGTGGTAACGGATTCGATCGAAACCCAACCGGTGGCCTTATCGCAGAAGGTCGAAGTCGTTTCAGTTGCGCCACTCTTTGGTGAGGCGATTCGTCGCATCCATAACAGGGAAAGTATAAGCGTCCTGTTCCCGACATAGAGTCATGCTGGTAGCGCATCGCTGACCAAGGATCGCGGCGCCAGACTTCTCAAAGATCCCCTTGTTTACCCTGCCGAGCAGCCACATCATATGATTCCACAGCTTCCGCGTCATACGCTTCCATGCTCTTACGCGTGAAGGTTTGCTGGCGCCGGTGAAGGATGGCTGCTGTTAGCCTGAACAAAAGAACTGAGAGCTTGATTATGAATGATGAAAAGTTTTTGGATGGCCGGGCGATGGCGAAATCGATCCGGGAAAGTGTGAAGGCCGAGATCCTCCAATTGAAAGAATCGGGAATTATCCCTCGAATGGCAGTGGTCTTGGCCACGGATGATCCGTCGGCCCATAGCTATGCGCAGACAAAACAGAAAATGGCGGCGAATCTGGGAATTCAATTTGACCTTGTAGATTTAAGAATATCGCCGACTCAAAAAGAGTTGGAAAGTAAAATATCAGCTCTGGCCAATGATGTAGAGGTCCATGGAGCGCTGCTTGAGTTCCCGTTGGCGGCCAACCTTGACGGTCAAAAGGCGCTCGAATTTCTCCCAGCCCATAAAGATATTGACGGTTTAACTTCGGCAAATCTCGGCCTGACGATGGCAGGCAGTGAGTCTGATGCGATTCTCTCCGCAACGGCTCAGGCCTGTATTGAACTTGCCGAGGTTGAGGGATCGGTGAAAGGGAAGAGGATCGGTCTGGTTGGGCGCGGCAGAACTGTGGGTCGCCCACTAGCGGCAATGTTAATTAATCGGCAAGCAACGGTCACTGTCTGTAACAGCCAGACAAAAGATTTATCGGAAGTGTTGAGAGACTGCGCTGTGGTGATTGTTGCTATCGGGAAGCCTCAGTTTATCACCAAAGACCATTTAACTTCTGGACAAATCGTTATTGACGCGGGGATCAATGTCGTTGGTGATTCGATGGTAGGTGATGTCGACGCGGATGGAGCTATGGAGAAAGTTCATCGCATCACCCCTGTACCTGGAGGAGTAGGCCCGCTTACGACCGCCATTATTTTTCGAAACTTGTTGCAGGCGATTAAAATCCAAAAGAGCAAAGGATATCTGTAAGATGAAGTCTTCTTTGTGGGAACTCCAACTCTCTGAATTTTGTGAATGTACTGCCAGCGCCGACCCGACACCCGGAGGTGGATCGGTAGCGATGGTGGGAGCGACATTGGGTCTTGGGCTGGTGATTATGGCGCTAGAGATCAGTCTCAATAAAGAGAAAGATTTGCCCCGCGCCTCGATGACGCGCGCACTGGTTGAGCGGGCGCGCCAACTACTATCTGAGTTAAGGCGACATGCCGATGAAGACATCATTGCTTTTCAACGCTACATGGAGGCTCTTCGGTTGCCAAAAGAGGGTGATGAGCAGAAGGCTTTCAGACAGAAATCTATAAGTGAGGCTGTGGAACACGCAACGCGTACCCCGCTCAGGGCTGCTCAAGACACACTTAAGGGAATTGAGGTTGCGGTTGCGGCCGTTGAGCTTACAGCTAAAAATGTGATCAGTGATGTGGGGGCAGGTGTTGCAATGATGGAAGCCGGACTCCGCGGCGTCTTACTCAATGTGACTATAAATCTGCCCTATCTGTCAGATCAGTCACTAGTCGAAGAGTTCTCCACACAGAAGAGAGATTGTCAACGACTCGCGACTGAGCGCGCGTCCCTCGTCTCACAAGCTGTCGAGGACCTGCTTTCCATGAAATGATCAGGAACTTTTGGCGAACTGCTTGCATCGACAGATCGACTGGAAATCTCCATGTGGGAGCGATCAATATGCTCAGAGCATCGTGCTCTTGCGGCAACATGGCATGGCGCGTATAGTTTTTGCGCCTGCGCCTCCAGGCCACAAGAGCGCCGAATCAATTTATGTTGAGAGTGTATGAAAGAGGGGCCTAAATATCCGAATTCGTGGCGTGAACGCGTTCCGGCGGTTGTCTTTGGGTGTCTCAATCGGTTTTGGGAATTTCAGGGCCTTTGGCCACCAGCGGTTGCTCTCTCCGAGTAAGATAGTTTTACAGGCGCCATTTCAGCCATACCATTATCATGCTCACCTCGCACCTGTCACTGTTCCGAGCGGGAGCGTTTCATTTTTCGTCATACACTTTCTTACCTAAAGGACACGATTGAACTCGCATCACGCCTTTTACCGCTCCGCCCCAGTGCGCCGTCTCACTTTCCGAATCTCTTGTTCCAGTGAATCTTTTAAGGCGTTATCGAGCGCCAGACACTTATCGAAGTCGCGCTGCGCTTCCGATTCGCGGCCTTGTCGTAAGCGGACAAGGCCGCGTTGCGCGTAAGCGGAAGCCCAATCGGGCCGGAGGGCGATTGCGCGGTCGTAATCACTGGCGGCGCGATTCAAATCTCCTTTGTCTCGCCATGCCGTCGCGCGGTTGAACCAGGATTCTGCCGTTCGCGGGTCAATCTCGATGGCGCGGTTGTAATCGGTTATGGCTCCGTCGAGATCGCCTTTCGCATGTCTAGCCGCGCCGCGATTCGACCAGCCGCGAACGTCTCGCGGACTGAGTTGGATGGCTCTTGTGTTGTCTCTGATGACTCCGTCATAGTCCTGTCTCGAGAACTTGAGTTCGGCGCGAATGAGCAGGGCTTCGGTAAAACGTGGATTGAGTCCGACTGCCTGATTGAGATCGGCCAGGGCGTCGTCAATATCCCCCTTGTCTTTCCGAACCACCCCGCGACTGAACCAGGCTTCGGCTGAACGGGGAGTGAGACTGACAACCCGGTCAAAATCGGCCAGCGCTCCGTCCACATCGCCATTGCGCAATCGCGCAATGGCGCGATTCTGGTAGCCACTCGCGGCATTCGGAGCCGAAGCGATGGCCAGGTTGAAATCCGCGATGGCTTTGTCATATTCGCCTTTGGCGAGCCAGTCGCTCCCGCGCTTGAGATATGAAGACGCAGTCGCGCCACGCGTGTTCTGCGCGTTCACCACGGTGGACAGAGCCAGAAGGAAAAGAACCGGAGTGTGGATGAGTCGCATAGCAGCCTCAGGATTTGATGGGCCGGGCAATGCCCGGATGGTTTTGCGATGGCTGGCGTCAATTCCAAGTCTCAGCCACTAACGCGAGAAATTCAGGAAACCCCCATCACATTTTCGGAAAAAATTTTCGGTCCGAGTCGCTTGGGGTAGAGAGGGTCAATTTCGGCAGACACTCGCTCGGCGTAGCGTAGGTATTGCCAGAGTGTTTGCATGACTCCTCCAAAAGTATTGGTTCGGATTTGAGTTGGTGATGAAGGAACGCAAAGCGCTGAGGCGCTTGCGAGGAATTTTGCGCTGGACAGGAGATTTGATGGCCCTCTTCACAATTTTTC
>Ga0126377_10003761_pt1 | contig 10855 bp, 12 predicted proteins | sample PanSoiMetPlot_22_FD_92647 | JGI IMG/M metagenome (GOLD analysis project Ga0126377, IMG submission 92647) | Tropical forest soil microbial communities from Panama - MetaG Plot_22 | ecosystem: Environmental > Terrestrial > Soil > Tropical forest > Bulk soil | place: Panama | collected 2016-02-17
ATGAGGGTCAGGCGTTGCGGCCGGGCGCAAGCCAGGTCCCTCATCCTGAGGAGACCGCTCCTTACCCTCCCCCGCGAGCGGGGGAGGGTAAGGGAGGGGGCGTCTCGAAGGATAAGGCCGAGGCAGTGCCACTGCCGCTCAAGAACATCTGCTGCGTAGGCGACGATGACCAGTCGATCTACGGCTGGCGCGGCGCCGAGGTCGACAACATCCTGCGCTTCGAGCACGACTTTCCGGGCGCCAAGGTGATCCGGCTCGAGCGCAACTATCGCAGCACCGCCCACATCCTCGCCGCCGCCTCACACCTGATCGCGCACAACCAGGGCCGGCTCGGCAAGACGCTGCGCACCGACGACGAGCCGGGCGAGAAAGTGAAGGTCACCGGCGCCTGGGATTCGGAGGAAGAGGCGCGCGCGATCGGCGAGGAGATCGAGACGCTGCAGCGGCAGGGCCACTCGCTCGACGAGATCGCCATTCTGGTGCGCGCCTCGTTCCAGATGCGCGAGTTCGAGGATCGCTTCGTCACGCTCGGCCTGCCCTATCGCGTGATCGGGGGCCCGCGCTTCTACGAGCGCATGGAGATCCGCGATGCGCTCGCCTATCTGCGCCTCGTGAACCAGCCGTCCGACGATCTCGCCTTCGAGCGCATCATCAATGTGCCGAAGCGCGGGCTCGGCGACGCCACCGTGAAGCTCCTGCACGACCACGCCCGCAAGCGCCGCATCTCGATGATGGAGGCGACCCGCGCGGTGATCGCGACCGACGAGCTCAAGCCTAAGCCGCGCGGCGCGCTGCGCGACGTCGTCGCGTGCTTCGACCGCTGGCGCGCGCAGAAGGACCAGATCCCGCACACGGAGCTGGCCGAGATCGTGCTCGACGAGTCGGGCTATACCGACATGTGGCAGAAGGACCGCTCGGCCGACGCGGCTGGGCGGCTCGACAACCTCAAAGAGCTGGTGCGCTCGATGCAGGAGTTTGAGAACCTGCAAGGCTTCCTCGAGCACATCGCGCTGGTGATGGACGCCGACGGCGGCGCCGAGTCGGAAGCCGTCTCGATCATGACCTTGCATTCCGCCAAGGGGCTCGAATTCGACACTGTGTTCCTGCCCGGCTGGGAGGAAGGCTTGTTTCCGCACCAGCGCACGCTCGACGACCAGGGCCGCGCCGGGCTCGAAGAGGAGCGCCGCCTTGCCCATGTCGGACTCACGCGCGCGCGCCGGCGCGCCTACATTTTTTTCGCCTCCAATCGCCGCACGCACGGACTGTGGTCGAGCAACCTGCCCTCGCGCTTCCTCGACGAGCTGCCGGAGGCGCATGTCGAGGTGACGGAAGCCAAAGGCGGCTTCGGCGGCATGGGCGGCGGCAATTACGGCGCCTCGCGCTTCGACGACATGACGCATTTCGGCTCGAGCTACGGGACACCGGGCTGGCAGCGCGCGCAGAAGCGCACCACCGGCCCGAGCGGCTTCGAGGAGGAGGAGAGCCAGGATTACGAGGACGCGACCTCGCGCGATGACGCACCGCGCACGCGCGATCGGGCCACCGTCGAGCGCATGACCGGCTTCGCCCGCACCCGCCGCTCCGGCCCGCTCACCATCGAGGGCGAGCTCGTCGCCAAGTCGACCGGCGCGACGTCCGAGTTTGCGGTCGGCGATCGCGTGTTCCACCAGAAGTTCGGCAACGGCGACGTCGTCGTGGTCGACGGCAACAAGCTCACCATCGCGTTCGACAAGGCGGGCGAGAAGAAGGTGGTGGATAGTTTTGTGCGAAGGGTGTGAGGGATTGGGCTGGCGACGATTGACCTACCAAAAATTTTGAATCCCGTATTGTGACAAATGCTCACCAACAGCCGCGATATTAAACGCCGTCTCGAGCAGGAGGGCTGGGTTGTCGACCGCATCGCCGGCTCACACCACGTCTTTAAGCATCCGAGGAGGCCAGCAACAATCGTCCTGCCTCATCCCAAGAAGGACTTGGGCCGAGGGCTGGTCCGTAATATCTATAGGCAGGCAGGATGGGAGTTCGACTGAGAGCCGAGGCCATGCCCCACTACGTTGCGATCGTTGAAGACGCTGGGCCAGAGAAGGCCATCGGCATCTGGTTTCCCGATCTTCCCGGATGCTTCTCGGCCGGTGACGACGTGGACGAGGCGTTGCTTAACGCTGAGGAAGCATTGGTCCTTTATGCAGAAGCCGAGGCGAAGGAAGGTCGTAATCTTCCCCCACCGCGCCCGCTGTCACAACTGAGAGATGACCCAGCGGCCGCCGCCGATCTAAGGGGTCACATGGTTGCCTTGGTCGCACTGCGCGCCACGGCGCACGCTGCCGAGTGAGGATTCTCAGACCATCGGCAAGATCGATCTGCCGAAAGCTGCCCAAGACGTGAGGATCGTTTTATCCTCTCTCTCATCATGCCCTCCCCCATCCTCCTCTTCGTCGACGCCGACGCCTGCCCGGTGAAGCAGGAAGTCTACCGCGTGGCCGAGCGGTTCGTGCGCCGCGGCACCGCGCTCAAGGTCATCGTGGTGTCGAACAGCCCGATCGCGGTGCCGCGAGATGACTTCATCGAGCGCGTGGTGGTAGGCGCGGGCCTCGACGAAGCCGACAACTACATCGCCGAGCGCGCCGGGCCGGGCAGCGTCGTGGTCACGGCCGACGTGCCGCTCGCCGCGCGGGCCGTGAAGGCGGGCGCCGAGACGATCGCGCCCAACGGCAAGGCGTTCACGGAAGACGCCATCGGCATGACGCTCGCGACCCGCAACCTGCTGAGCGACCTGCGCAGCGCCGGCGCCATCACGGGCGGCCCGAAGCCGTTCGCGGCCGGCGACCGCTCGCGCTTCCTCTCCGCGCTCGATGCAGCGCTGATGCGGCTCACGCGCGCGGGGTTCGGCCAAGTCTGACTAGCGGTCTGATTGGCATTGCATCCAGTGAGCCGCAGCCGCTATGGGTTCGTTTCGCAGTTTGCACGGGGGACATCATGCCGATCAGCCAGAAGATCAAAGACCTCATCTACAACGCCTGGACCGACGGCGCGCCGTGCCTGCTGGCGACGCAGGGCGCCAACGGCCCGAACATCTCGCCCAAGGGCTCGATGCTGGTCTACGACGACGAGCACCTTGCCTATTGGGAACGCTCCAAGCGTCAGGCGCTGGAGAATCTCGGGCATGACCGGCGCGTCGCGGTGATGTACGCCAACTTCAAGGCACAGCGCGAGGGCGTGCTCGAGTCAGGCTTCCTGCGCTTCTATGGCACCGCGGAGCTTTACGAGTCAGGTCCGGTGCGCGAGGCGATCTTCAAGCGCCTCACTAAGCGCGAGCAGGAGCACGATGGCGCCGACAAAGGCATCGGCGTGCTGATCAAGATCGAGCGCGCGGCCGACGTGCGCGGCAAGCCATTGCCCTGAGCGCGTCACTCCGCGGGCGCGACAATCGCATCGTGCTGCTCGACGCTCAGAGTGTCACTCAGTCGAAGCGGCGGCGTCAGGCGTCGACGGTCGATGCCTAAGCGGGCCATCTTCTCGTTCAAGGTCCGCCGTGGAATCTTGAGGCGCTCCAGCGCCGCTCCGATATTGCCGCCGGTCTCCAGCAGGCATTGCCTGATCGTGGCGCGTTCGAATTCTCTGACTTGGCTCGCCAGTGAGCGCGCGGCGGTATCCTCCGCCGCCTCCGGTGACGACTCGCGCAGCACAAGCTTTGGTTCGAGCGGCATGGCTCGCAGCGTGAGGTCAAACCCTCGCCCGTCGTGGTGGCGGGTGGCATGACCGACCTCGATCCAAAGATCGCGTCCGCCCTCACCTGAAACAATCGAATAGACGCTGAGTAGAGATTTGGTGTCCATGATCATCTTTCTCCGCTCGCTGCGCATGAAGGGGCGGGAATGGCTGGGGCGCTTTCTTGCTTGCGCATCGGCCCGCTCATTCCAGCTGGTTCGCAGATTGGCGCTTAGCATTGACCGTGCCAGGCCGGCCCTGATAACTAAATGCCTTAGTAGATCAATGACTTATTTGGCGTCGCTGAATTGCGCATCCGATCCGCCTGGCAAGTCTTGGCCAATCGCCTCCGTTGCGATCGGCCAATATCCGCTCGTCGCGCGGCGAAACTTCGTGCGTGCTCTTGTGTCCCGGACTTCGCGCCCGGGTGCGATTGACCTAACATTGGGTGAAAGGTGATTCATGGCTTCACGCGGCAAGGACAGCGGCGGCGCGTCACCCGACCATGAGCGGGATTTCTACTCATGGCTGGTGGAGCAGGCACGCCTGGTCCGCGACGGTCGCTGGGACGCCGTGGACCAGGCCAATCTTGCCCGTGAGATCGACACGCTGGCGCAGGAGCAGTTCAACAAGCTCGAAGGCGCGGTGCACGTCCTGCTGACGCATCTTTTGAAGTGGGATCACCCCGCGATCCGGCGCTCACGCGGCCGCGTGCAATCGGTGCAGGCTCAGCGCCAGGCAGTCATCGATGTGCTCGCCCGCAACCCCGGCCTCACGTCGCGGCTTTCGGAGGCGATGGCGCATTGCTATCGCAAGGCGCGCGCCGAAGCCGCCAACGACGTCGGCCTCGACGAAGGCTCGTTTCCGGCGAAGTGCCCCTACGAATGGGACGAGATCGTCGCGCGCGAATTCGCGATCTGATCACTCTAGACGATGATCCGATCAAGTTGAATCGGGGGGATCATGGTCTAGCTTTTTGTTTGAGCATGATCTTTTTCCGAAAACCGGTTCCCACTTTTCGGGATCATGCTCTAAGCGGCGCGCCCTCTGGGCAGGACGGCGGCGCGCGCGGCATTCACCGCCTCGACGCTCTTTTCCACCGCGTTCCAGAGCTTGGCGATCTCGGCTGCGCCAAGCGAGCGGGCGTCGTCCTCGCCGGCACTCACGCCGTGCGACAGCGACAGCACGAAGCCGGCGCGCTGGCTGACCTGGCCTGACCAGACCGGAATCTTGCTCTTCTCGAGCCAGGTACGTGCATGCACCACCGCCGGCGCTTCCTTCTGGCCGCGCTTGACCGGACAGGCGTTGAGCACCACCGCATAGGGCTTGTCGCGCTCGCGCGCGCATTTGACGGTCTCGCGCACAGCCGAGAGATCGAGAAAGCCCGGACGCGCCGGCATCAGCACCAGCGTGGCGGCGCGTACCGCCTCCTGTACCACCACCCACATGGTCGGCGAGGTATCGATGAACACCCATTCGATGCCGTCGACCATGGCGAGCGCGAGCGCGCGGTCGATGCCGCGCTCGGCGGTCATGAGTGGCAGCGCGTGCGCGCGCAGCGAGTTGCACAGCGCGAGCGAGCCTTGCGGATCGGCGTCGATGACCAGCGTACGCAGGCCCTGCGCATGCGCATGGGCCGCCAGATGCGCGCAGATCGTGGTCTTGCCTGCGCCACCTTTGCGCGAGGCCACCGTGATGACGTTCATGCGGAGCCGCTCCTCGTTGCGCGTGACGGGAGCCTGGGGCCGAATGGTTAATGAAAGATTACCGTATCGCTTGAGCGACCGGACGCCGATACCATAGCACCAGCCCTCCCGCTGGGACGCAGGAGAACAAGGTATCTAGATACGGATGGGCGCCTAGGCCGCGGATTTGACCGCGATGTTCTTGACCTGGGCGGGCGCAGGTTTCGGAATCACGACCTTGAGCACGCCCTTGTCGATGGAGGCCTTGATCTTGTCGGGATCGACGCCGGCCGGCAGCTCCAGCGTTCGGTAGAACGATCCGTAGCTCCGCTCCACCACGCGATAGTCCTTGGTCTTCTCGTCCCGCTCGGATTTCTTCTCGCCGCGGATCGTGAGCACGTTGTCAGCAAGATTGATCTGCACGTCCTTTTCCTCGAGGCCGGGCAGCTCCGCCGTCAACTCGATCTCGTTGTTGGTTTCCGTCACGTCCATCGCCGGCAGGAGCTCCTGCCCCCCGGTGGCGGGCGTCGAGAAGCTCGGGAAACCGCGCGTGAAGTCGTCAAACAAACGATCGATCTCGCGCTGGAGCGACCAAAACGGCGAATACTCGCGCCGCGCGACATCGCGGCTGCGGCCGATCGGAATGAGCGAACGCAGATTCATGGCGAGCTACTCCTGTGCTGAGTTGGTGTGCCGCCAATATCCAAACGACGCGACAGACCCACATTGATCCAGGTCAACGGATCGCGATGCGCATGCGTTCCCAACCGGTGTTCAAATCCGCCACGTGAAGCGTAGAATGCCGACAACGCGGGCACGCCTGGAGCGGTCCGCCAGGGGAGAAATTTGCGATGCGCTCTATCTGTCGACGTTCGGTCTTTATCGGCGTCGCGATGCTGCTCGCGACGACTGCAGGTGCCGTGGCGGCCGAAATCAAGATCGTCAATGCCAATGCGCTGACGGTCGCGATGCGGGAGATCGCCGCGAGCTTCAGCAAGGAGACCGGTCACCAGGTGACCTTCACCGGAGTATCGCCTGGTCTGGTCGATCAGCGCGTCAGGGCCGGCGAGGTCTATGACATCATCATCAACGCCGTCGCCTCGATGGAAGCTTACGAGAAGGAAGGCCGCATGCGCGCCGGCAGTCGTCGCCCGTTTGCGCGCGTCGGTATCGGGCTCGCGGTGCGCGAGGGAACCAAGCTCGATCTCTCCACCGTCGAATCCACCCGCAAGGCACTGCTCGACGCCAAGGCAATCACCTACAGCGATTCCGCGACCGGCGGGCTCAGCGGCATCAACGCCGCCAAGGTGCTTGCCAATCTCGGCATCGCCGACGCGGTGAAGGCCAAGAGCAAGATTGTCGCCAACGGACGCGAGCTGATCGCCAAGGGCGAAGTCGACATCGGGCTCTATAATCTCAGCGAGATCGCCCGCTATCCCGGCGTCGTCGCTGCAGGCCCGGTGCCCGAGGCCGTGCAGGTCTACATCAACTATGAGGCCGCCGTGCCGGCAACCAACGCGGCGCCCGAGCCGGCGCTGGCGCTGCTCAAATATTTCAGCCGCGCGGCCTCACGCTCGGTCTGGACCAACGCCGGCCTGGAAGTCATCGGCGAGTGAGCCTTAGCGCGGCTTCTCGAAGCGCAGCACGAATTCGTCGACCGGCCCGGTCGGGCGGTTGACGTTGAAATCGCGCGGGTCGCCGGGCTGACGCAGGAAGTCACCCTCGGCGACGAGCCTGAAACCCGCTGCTTCGACCTCGCGGCGCAGCACCGCCTCCTCAATGCGGTGCAGCGTCCGTGCAACCGAGGCACCCTCACCGGCCTTGGCGGAGTGGTCGGTGATCACCAGCGAAGCGCCGGGCCGCAAAGCTGCGAACAGCTTGCGGTTCATGGCGGCGCGATCAACCTCCATGTACGCCGTGTCATGGTAGTAGAAGAAGAACGTCACCAGATCGAGATCGCGCACCTCGGCCGGCAACGGATCGTCGAACGGCCGCACCAGGCTCACAACCGTCTTCATCGCGGGCGTTTGCATGCGCGCCTCGAAGCGCTCCTTGGCGCGCGGGCTGAGGTCTGTGGGGTTCTGGCCATAGACCATGCCGCCAGGGCCGACGCTGCGCGCCATCAGCTCGGTGCTGTAACCGCCGCCAGCGCCCATATCGAGCACCTTCATGCCGGTGCGCACGCCGGTGAACGCGAGCAACTTGACCGGGTCGCGGCGCTTGTCGGTCTCGCGGTCGGGCGCGGCGCGGTCGGGCGCCGCAATGATGGCGGCGAAGTCGGGAACGCCTTGCGCGGAACCCAGGCTCACGGCCAAACCCAGGCCGGCGGCGATCATGGCGGCAGTCAGAACGGCGGTTCTTTTTGTAGTGGCGGCGAGCATCCGTTTCCTCCGTCTATACGGCCCTCCCTAGCACGGCCGGGCTGCTCGCGCATGGGGATCGGAGGCAACATCGCAGCCACGACCGAAGCCGGGTCACCCCGGCTTTGGCCACTCTCGTGTTTGTCCGTTGAGCCGCTACGCCGCGACCCGATTGTGCATGGTGGCGCCCTCGTAGGCGCCATGAATGGCCTTCACGGATTTCTCGATCGCCGCCCACAGAGCCGCGACCTCGTGCGCCGCCTCCGATTGGCCGTCATATTCGGCGGCGCCCTCGCCTTCCGCCAACGCGAGCGAATAGGCGTTGCGCTGGGTGATCTGGCCGGACCAGACCGGAACGTTGAGACTACCGAGCACCGCCCGCGCCTCTCGCACGAACGGCGATTCGGTGTTGTCGCGCCGCGCCGGCACGCCGTTGATCACGACCGCGTAAGGCTTCTTCAGCTGGCGGGCGACATTCATGGTTTCCTTGATGGCGGCCAGGTCGAACAGTGTGAGGCGCGCCGGAATGATGATCAAGGTTGCCAGCTGGATGGCATCGACAACGATCGCCGACATATTCGGCGGTGTGTCGATGAAAACCCACTCGTAGCCCTCGTGCTTGGCCTGCTCCGCAGCCGCCGACAGGCCCTTACTGGCGTCGCCAATCGGCGGTTCGCCGCTGGACCTGAGCTTGTGCCAGAGCTTGAGGGATCCTTGCGGATCAGCATCAAGCATCAGCACGCGACTGGACGGCTTGTGCGCCTGCGCAGCAAGGTGAGCGGCCAGCGTGCTCTTGCCCGAGCCGCCTTTGCGCGAGGCGAAGACGATGACGTTCATGAGCGACCCCTGGTGATTCGTCGATCGAACCTAGCATGATTCTGCCGCTACTACGGAGAGCGCTGCCGTGTTCCACTACGATCGGCTATTGTTGAGTCCGATCAGCGCCTTGGCGCGCCCATCTTCTTACCGCCAAGCGTAGTCGCTGGGAGCATCGATGCACGGCCGCAACAGCGTTGCACGAATCATCATGGCACTCTTTGTCGCGGGCACCGCTCCCCGGCCGGCGGGCGCTCAACAAATCGCCTATGCCGAGCTGGCGCGACAGTCCGGAGAGCCGCGCATTCCCAATCTCACGATCGAGTACCTGCATCCGCTCGGCAATCCGGCCGACGCCCGCCATTGGAAGCACATCATCGCGCATCAGACTGAAAGTCCGCCGGGGACTGGCCGCAGCCTCGCACTGCAGCAGCTCAAGACGCCGACCAAGCGCGGCGTGACCGTCTGGGTGGAGACTGACGGGACCGTGTTCTGGTCGACCGCCGAGACCGCGATCCCCACGCATGGCGACGGCGCCAACCGCAACGACAACAAGTATGTCGACAATTCCAAGACCTATCATGTGGTGGTGAAGACGAACTCGCTCGGGGTCGAGTTCGTTGGCAACTCTCCCGACGTCAGCAAGCCCGTCACGCCGGCGCAGATGAGTGCCTGGCTGGCGCTGCTGCCGTTCCTGCAGGAGCGCTATGGCATCGCGGCCGAGCACATCTATGCGCACAACTGGATCGACTTCAAAGACTCCCGTTACTGCGAAGGCTGCGAGCTTGCCCTGGCCGCACGCAAGCTCGGCTATGCCCCCCGTAACGGCGCCGCTCCCGGTAACGCACGCTGATCGTCTCTCGCCAAATCGCCCCGTTTCAACCTGCCTATTTCAGCGCCAGCCATTGCCATCTTTGAGTGTCTTTGCGCGTCGGGGCCGGGCGAGTATTCTCCAGCGACACGAGGAACATGACCATGCGCATTCCTTCAAGTGGTTTGAGCGGGCTCCTGCTGGCGGCAGCCATTGCACTGCCCGCGCACGCCGATGCGGTCGAGGATTTCTACAAGGATCGTACGGTCACGCTCATCGCCGGCTATTCGTCGGGCGGCGGCTTCGATCTCTATGCCCGCGTGGTGGCGAACCATCTCGGCCGGCACATTCCGGGCCAGCCGCGGATCATCGTGCAGAACATGCCCGGCGCCGGCAGCATGCGGGCGGCGAACCATCTCTACAACGTCGCACCCAAGGACGGCAGCGTGATCTCGCTGACGCGCTCGCCCGTGATCGAGCCATTGGTGGGGTCGACCGGCGCGGCTTTCGATGCCACCAAGTTCACCTGGCTCGGCAGCGGCGCAAGCGACCTCACGGTGTGCGCCCTCCTCGGCAATCCCAAGGTCAACACCATGGCCGATGCCCGGCAGACTCAGTTCACCCTGGGCGGGCTCGGGCCGGGCTCCGACGAGGACATGTATGTCAAGATTCTGAGAAAGCTTCTCGGCCTCAAGATTCACCTGGTTTCGGGCTATCCGGGAGGCGCCGAGCTGACACTTGCGGTCGAGCGCGGCGAGCTCGACGGGCGCTGCGGCTGGGCCTATTCGAGCATCAAGATCTCGAAACCGGACTGGATCGCGGAGAAGAAGATCAAGATCCTCAATGTGCTTGCGCTCGAGCGCTCGCCCGAGCTGCCGGACGTGCCCGCCATCATGGAATTCGCCACCAGCGAGCGCCAGAAGCAGATCTTCAAATTCGTGCTCAACGCGCAGACGCTCGGGCGCCCGTTCGCGGCTCCGCCCGGCATTCCGGCCGACCGTGCCGCCGCGCTGCGCCAGGCGTTCGACGCCACCATGGCCGATCCGGCGCTGCTCGCCGAGATGAAGGCCAAGAAGCTCGAAGTCGAGCACGTGCGCTGGCAGAGCATCGAGGCGCTGCTGAAGGATCTCTACGCGACGCCCAAGGATGTGGTCGACGAGACCCGTGCAATCATTGCGGCCGAGTAGGCGTCGCAGGTACCGACCCGGCCCTGGGCCCAGCCTTCCAACAGGCGGCCGAGGTCGCCAAAACCTGACGTCCGATTCATACTTCCGTCGCTTTCGTGGCAGGCACACGGACTAGGCGGCCTAGTGCCGCAATATGAGCAAAATTCAACCTTCCAGAATCAAGATTCGCATCCTACATTGCTGCTGTCGCTAACAACCGAAAGGAGGTGATCCAGTGTCTCATTGTCTTTCGCCGAGGTCCTCGGCATCCGTGAACTGGATCCTTGCCTCTCACGAGGTCCGCGTCGC
>Ga0126377_10003762_pt1 | contig 10855 bp, 5 predicted proteins | sample PanSoiMetPlot_22_FD_92647 | JGI IMG/M metagenome (GOLD analysis project Ga0126377, IMG submission 92647) | Tropical forest soil microbial communities from Panama - MetaG Plot_22 | ecosystem: Environmental > Terrestrial > Soil > Tropical forest > Bulk soil | place: Panama | collected 2016-02-17
AGGAATGAGCGACATAAGCAGAGTGTCTTTCGTCAGCGTCTCCGCGTGGAGATTGCCGCCGCCGTTGAAAACCCGATTTGCTACTGGGTTGAAAATGATTGCAGCGCCGATGACGCCTCTGCCGCCGCTGCTGAAGGAATCATCCTGGCTGGATGACCATAACCGCATCCAGCCACAAGTTCCGGGGAAGATGATCTCCGAGAAGCGCGGCGCCATCCGCGGGAAACTATCGGATAGGATCCTCCTGAACTGGCATCCACTCGTGAATGTGAATGGGAATGGGTTCGATACAGGATCGTAGATGTTCCCAAAGACATTACCAATCGTGGCCATGCCTTTTCTCAGATCGCCGCCGAGGCGGTTGATGACGAACAAGGTGGAATTGCCCTCGACCTCACTCGGGATGCCGGTCAGGGTGAGTGTGCGCGGAACCCTGTTATAGCTGACGCCGTCAAAATTCAACTGCGCCCCGTCCTCGGGGGTCTGCGACGATATGTTACCGAATAAGGCCGCGATCGCCACGGCGTTGAGTCTAGCCGCGTGGCCCGAAGCGAGTTTGACATCGGCTTGCCCCATGAGATGGTTGAAGCCGATCGGCGTTCCAAACTGACCCTCCACCGCCACAGCGATGAGATAACCCGTTACTCCGGGATCGAGGTTTGAGGCGAAATCGGTTTTCGTCTGACTCGGCGCCAAGCAGGCGAATTTATTGGAAACTTGGCCACTGGCGCCATTCACAAAAATGAGGCGGACGACGACCGCCGAGTCTGTGCTCGTGTTGGTGACGCTGATGCGCGTGTCTTCATTCTCCGGGGCAGTGGCGCTCGAGGCATACAGGTTGAAGATCAGCACAGAGCCGGCCTTCTGGTCGCTGAGCGCGGAGTCCTTTGGTATCGGGGCGCCCGGAGGTGATTGCGCGAGGGCCGTTGCGCTCATCACAGGCAGCGCCAGCAGAAAGCATATCGCTGGCATGGCCGCATTCAATCTGTCTCTCATTCGGAACATCATCTGACCTCCAATTGAATTGTTCATCCTTCACTCGACTAATGTGAGGGCTGCGCGGTCTGGCTCTACCTCACGGTCGGACTGTTGATTCCAAACGCGCGCAGTATGGCGAGAACACGGCCTGGCGGGTATCGGGACCTACACGTATTTCGACCTATGTATTGATACTTATTTTGCTACGGGTTGATGCGTAGATTGCGGATCGCGGAATGCGGAATGCGGAATGCGGAATGATAAAACTTTCAGTCTCGATTTCGTTGCCGCGATTGAAGAGACTCATCAGTCCGCATCCGCAATCCGCAATCCGCATTCAGGAGAGTTCGGACCTGTGCGTGATGGCGAATTTGATGAGTGCGAGGCTGCCGCTTAATTCGAGTTTGCGGGCGATGTTGGCGCGGTGGGTGTCGACGGTGCGCGAACTGATGAACAGTTCTTGGGCGATCTCCTTGCTGGTCTTTTCCTCGGCGATCAGTTTGAGGATACGGCGCTCGGTCGGCGTGAGGTCGTTGACGCCGGGCTTCCGGGCGTTGAGCGCGGTGGCGCGTTCGCGGCGTTTGAGCAAATAAGACGACAAGGCCGGACTCAGATACGGTTGGCCCGCCGCGACGGCTTTAATTCCGGCGATGACGTCCGTGACCGCGCTGTCTTTGAGCACATAGCCTTTGACGCCGAGGTCGAGCGCGGCCTGGAACACCTCCTCTTCGCGGTGAATGGTCAGGAAGATGATCTCGACGGCGAGTTTCAGCCGCATGATCTCACGCGCGACGGTGAAGCCGTCCATTCGCGGCATGTCAATATCGAGCACCGCGACTTCGGGGCGGAGCTCCAGAATCTGTTCCAGCGCCTTCTGGCCGTCCCCGGCCTCGGCGACAATCTTCAACTCGCGGTCGGTTTCGATCGTCTGCCGCAACCCCTGGCGCACGACTGGATGATCGTCGGCGATCACGATCCGGATTTCGTCTTTCATCTTGGCGCCCCTTTCAAAATAAGTGTCACCCTGACCGTCGCGCCCTGCCCCGGAGCGGAATGTATGGCCAGATCGCCGCCCAGCATTCGCGCGCGCTCGGCGACGCCGATCAATCCAAAGCCTCTCCCACGGTCCGCGATGTCGAAGCCTTTGCCATTGTCGATGACAATAACCTGTACCACCTGGTCGTGTCGTTTAACGACTACCTCGACTTCGGTCGCCTCGGCGTGTTTGACGATGTTGTTCAGTCCCTCCTGAACGATGCGGTAGAGATTGATCTCCGCCTCTTTTGAGAAGACGCCGTCAATTCCGTCGATCTCGAATCTTATTTCGAGGCCGGATGAATCGGCGACCTTGCCGATCATCGCTTCGAGGGCTTTGGTCAATCCGATCCGGTCGAGCAGGTAGGGGCGCAAATTGTAGGAAATCTCTTTCACTTCATCTATCGCCTGGAAGGATTGCTCGGAGATCCTCTGGAACTGCTCACGGATCGAATCCGGATCGGCGCTCGTCTGCAGGCCGAAAAGCGCGCGGTTACGGATGATCGCCAGGCTCTGTCCCAGGCTGTCGTGCAATTCAGCGGCGATCCGTTTGCGCTCGCCCTCCTGCGACTCGATCAAGCGTCGTGAAAACGCCTCCTGCGCGGCGTGAGCGCGTTTGAGATGCCCGATGCGAGCGCGGTATAGCAGAACGGCGACGCCGATCGCGCTCGTCGAAGCCAGTATGATGAACCACCATGCGCGGTAAAAAGGTGGGAGTACGATGACGCGCAATCGCCCCCCTTCCGTGTTCCACACTCCGTCGCTGTTGGCCGCGATCACCGTGAACGTATACTGGCCAGGCGGGATGTACGAGTAATGAGCCAACCGGCGCGTCCCCGCGTCCACCCAGTCTCCGTCCAGGCCCTCGAGTTTGTACTTGAAATGAATGTGTTCGGGTTTGATGAAGCTGAGCGCCGTGTAGTGAATTTCGAGATTCCGCTGGCCGGGCCCGATTTGGGCGTAATCGCTGAAAGGCGCCGCCTCGCGATCCAGGAGGCAATCTTCGATCACCACAGGCGGAGGATGCGGGTTGAACGGGACGGTTTCGGGATCGATCACCGCCACTCCCTGTTGGGTCGGAAACCACAATCTGCCGTCCCGCGCGCGGACGCCCGCGGGTTGGACTCCGCCGTTGCATTCGGGGTTGAGCATCCCGTCGCTCTTGCCGTAAACGATCGAACTGACCTCGCGGATTTTTCCGTCGGCGAAATCGTTGAGCTGTTGTCTGCTCGCGCGGTAGAGTCCCAGGTTGCAGCTCATCCAGAAATTGCCCTGCGTATCCTCCAGGATTTGGAAGACGCCGTTGTTAAACAGGCCGTCGTCCGCCGTGATGTTGGTGATTTTCCCGTCCTTGATCCGGCTCAGTCCGCCGTCATATGTGCCGGCCCAGATCGCGCCCGCGTCGTCTTCGTAAAGCGAGCGCACGCGGTTGCTGCTCAAGCCTGAGCTTTTCGTGTAGGAGATGAATTCGCCGCCGGATATTTGTGTTACGCCGCCGTAGGTCCCGACCCAGAGACGCCCCTGCCTGTCTTCGAGGATCGCATGCGTGTCATTGCCGGCCAGTCCATCCTTCGTCGTGTAAAAGGTCGCCTGGCCGTCGCGGTATTTAAGCAGCCCTGCGATCGACCCGAACCAAAGATTGCCCGCGCGGTCTTGCAAAATCGCCTGGACGGACGCGTTATTCGCTAACAATTGGAGGAATGGCGGCTGGCCGGCGTAGTCGGTCAACCTCCCGTCTTTGAGGCTCATCACTCTGCCGTAACTCCCGATCCACAAGCGCCCTGTATCGTCTTCGGCGAGAGCGGTGGCCAACTGGCCGGGCCGATATCTTAGACCGGGAAAGATCGAGAACCGCCCGTCCTTGTATATTGTCAGGCCGCGATCCCACGTCCCTATCCACATCTGTCCCTCACGGTCTTCAAAGATCGGGTAAACATTGTTCGCGGCCAGTCCGTGTTTGTCCGTGTAGGTCGTGACGATCCGCCTGCTCATGCGGAAGAGCCCGCCGCCCCAGGTCGAAACCCAGAGCGCGCCTTCTCGGTCTTCAGTGACGCCCGTGACGTGGACGCCTTCGAGGCCGGCGTAGCCGAACTTACCGTCCTTGAATTGAAGCAGCCCTTTGGCGGTCCCTATCCACAGATTACCCTCGCGGTCTTCCTTGACGAACACCGCGCCATGTGTCGGTATTCCGTCTTTTTCGGCGTAAAGCCGCGGCGAGCCGTTTTGCAGCCTGATAAGTCCGACCCAGGTCCCGATCCAGAGGTTGCCCGCTCGGTCTTCGTTCATCGAATAGACCCGCGTCTCCGGCGGAATGCGGAGAGCGCCGTAACTCAGCCGGACCGCGTCGGCGAATTTGTTCGGCCCGGTTTGGCCGATCTCCCAGACCGGGGCGCCGCGGCCGGGAAGACCGAATATTTTGCCCAGGCGCGGTTGATCTGGAGTGTGCGGGACGAACCGCCCGTTCAGGAGGCGCCTGAACCCCCGCCCTGTAGTGACCAGAAGATTGCCGCTGTCGTCTTCACAAATCGCGTCAATGTAGTTGCTATGCAAACCGTCTTTCGTCGTGTAAACGGCTGGCGCCTCCGCCTTCATCAAGTGATATTTGACGAGGCCGTCGCCTTCGGTCCCGATCCAGAGATTGCCCGCGCGGTCTTCGAACAAATCGGTGAGGCGATTACTCGGGAGGTTTTTGGTGTTGCCTGTGTTGAAGACCGTGAACCGGACGCCGTCGTAGCGCACGAGGCCGTCGAGCGTGGTGAACCAGAGATAACCTTCCCGCGTCTGGATGATCGAGTAGACAAAGTTGTTGGGCAGCCCGGAATCGGTATTGCGGGCGTCGAAGCGGTATTGCGCCGCCGCCGTCGTCGCCGCGATTGCGCAGATCAACCAGCACGCGCAAAATGAGACCCGCGCGCGCGTATTGGCGGCTGTCGATGTGACCGGGGGATACCGCATGAATTCCCTATGGAAATGAACTTGATCGTTACGGTCGAGATAATCGTCGGTTGACAGCGCGCAGTCTATGAATGGTTAGAGAGAGTGTCAACGCGACATTTGCCATAATTCATACGCCAAATCTTATCTGAGACATGACATATGACATTTCTTGAAAAAACCATTGAGCCATTGCTAAGATAATTTCCCGCGCGCGGTGGAACTTCGGCGCTGGTCTCTGACGTAACAGGCATCGATGAAGTAAACTGTGCGCAGGCTAAAGTCGTATCCCCATATATTTGATTGAAATAGGAGTTGAGAGGTATGGAAACTGGAATTGATCACATCATCAACTTAGGCCGCAGCCGATTACAGCGGCCCAATTGGACTCTCTTGAGCCTGATCGGCGCAGCCGTGCTGATCATTGGAGCGGTCTTCGGCTCCGCGGCCACGGCCAGGGGCTGGTTGAGTGGCGGCGGCGAGAAAGTCCCGATCTACGTCTCTACCGATTCGAAGGTCAATGAACAGGTCACGATGAATGGCGGATTCTCCGCGATCGCCAAGGCTGTCACACCCGCCGTCGTGACCATCACCGTATCCACGCGCAAATCGCAGCGGGATGTCCCCTTCATGTTCGGCCCGTTCCGCGATTTCTTCGATGTCCCGAATCAGGACGACGACGGCTTCCCGCGACGGCGAAGCGCCCCGCGACAGCCGCAAGGCCAGGGGCGCCTGACGCCGAGCGGCGTCGGATCGGGCGTCATCGTCAGCCCCGACGGATACATCCTGACTAATAACCACGTCGTTGATGAGGCCGAGAAAGTCGAGGTCGAACTCAACGACAACCGTAAATTCACCGCTAAGGTCGTAGGCGTAGACCCGCCGAGCGACGTCGCCGTCATCAAGATCGACGCGTCGGGGCTGCCGACGGTGCCGTTCGGCGATTCCGAGAAAGTCGATGTCGGCGACCTGGTTCTCGCCGTTGGCAACCCGCTCGGCATCGGCCAGACCGTGACCATGGGCATCATCAGCGCCAAAGGCCGCCAATCACCCGGGCGTGACAACAAGGTTTATGAGGACTTTCTGCAAACCGACGCCGCCATCAACCGCGGCAATTCGGGCGGCGCGCTCGTCAATTTGCGCGGTGAGTTGATCGGAGTTCCATCACAAATCCTGTCTCAATCCGGCGGCAACATGGGAATCGGATTCGCCATCCCGACCAAAATGGCCCGCAACGTGATGGATCAGTTGGTTCGCAACGGCAAGGTCCGCCGGGGCAAACTGGGCATTTATATCAAAGATATTGACCCGGACATCGCGAAACAATTCGGCTACAAGGGCTCCTCTGGCGCTTTCGTCCAGGACGTCGAAAAAGGCCTGCCCGCTGATCAGGCTGGCATCAGGCCCGGCGACATCATCACCGAATATCAGGGACAGCGGGTCACTGACGATTCGCAATTGCGCAATGCGACTTCGCAAACCGCTCCCGGAACGACGGTCAAATTCAAAGTCTGGCGTGACGGCGCCGAACGTGAGGTGACCGCCAAACTCGCCGAATTCGAGCCGGAAAACGAAGAAGCCAAGCGCGCGAAGAGTGAACCTGTGGTCTCATCGCTCGGAGTCCTCTCCGGCGTCCGCGTCGAAAACATCAACCCCGACTACGCCGAGAGACTCAAGCTGCCGTCTTCGGCGAAAGGAGTCGTCGTTGTCGAGGTCGAGCCTGACAGCAACGCCGCTGCGTCCAATCCTCCGCTTCGGCCAGGCGATTTAATTCTAGAGGTCGCCAGACAACCCGTATCCAATCTCAATGAATTCAACGCGGCGATCCAAAAGGCCGACAAGAAGGAAGTCCTGTTGCGGGTCCGCCGCTCCGACGGGCGCAGCGGACAAAGCTTCTACGTGATTGTGAAAGAGGAGTAGTGAACGACGCTCTACAACTTCTAAACAAGCAAGAGAGCCTGCCGGAAACGGCAGGCTCTCTTTTTTTAGTCAGAAGAGAATACGGAACGGCGCCTAGCCGATCACCGCCGGACGCGCCGCGCCGCCTTTGGCCAGCCGTTCGTCGCATGCCGCCCAATTGATGTTCGAGAAGAAGGCCTCGATATATTTCGGTCGATCCGCGGGCGCGTAATCGCGAATGAACGCGTGCTCCCACACGTCCATGATCAGAATCGGATTGAAACCCGCGACATTATTGACCTCGTGCAGCGTTATCCAGTGGTTCGAAAGGTCCCCGTTCACGGGGTCTTGAAAGCAGGCCGCCCAGCCCACGCCGCGCATCTTGCCGACGGCGACGAATTGCTTCTTCCAGTTTTCATAACTGCCGAAGCCCGCTTCGGCGGCCTTGTAGAAAGCCGAACCCTTGTCGGGATCGCCGCTGCCGCCGCTCTTCATATTCCCGAAATACCACTCGTGCAGAACCATCCCGTTGTATTCGAAGCCGAGCCTGCGGGTCAGCTCGGAGAAAGCCGGCATCTCTTTCGCGGTGATTTCGCTCTTCGACATCCCAGCGATCTGCTCGTTGAGCAGATTGGTGTTTGTGACGTAGCCCTCGTAGAGCTTGAAGTGCATCGCCAGAGTCCCGTCCGAGATGCCGTTCAAGCCACTCAGGTTGAATGTCTGCGGTTTATAAACAACATTGCCCATAATCGTGTATTGCCTCCTGGAATTTAAATCTGTTGGAAACACGAAGGGCCGAATGGTCAAAGGGTCAAAGATCAGCTATGGAGAATCCACAATGCTGTCTTTGACCCTTTGACCTTTCGACCCTTCGTGCTGAATTTGCGATTCATCTGTCTATTGGGTGCGATTTGTGAGTAACGCGGCGATGACTATGACGCTCAGTATGATGACCATTCCACCGGGCATCATTTTGAAACTTCCCGAGAACGCCGCGCTCCCGAACCTGCCCAGCAGCAGCAGGGCGACGATCAATGAAACCCACCAGCCGGCGGAGAAACCGCCTTTCATCATTGCCACCGCCGCGCACAAGAGCGCTATCCCTGAAACGCCCCCCGCTATCAGTGAAGCCGTGCTGTTGGCCTTGACGTATCCCATCACGCCACCAGCGGCCACCAGAATACCGTATATCAACACCAGCCATGCGACCATATAGTGAACCTCGCTTATAAGGTAGAGTGATTTCGAACGCTCGAATGTAGTAGAGATCGAGGAAATACACAAGCGCGAATTCCTCGGCTCAATAGGGCCCCGCAGTCATTGCGGCGCCTGGAAATTCGGGCTTCTGTCCCATTCCTGAAACTTAAAGAAGTACTTCAACAAAATATCGCTTTTACATGCCACCACTTACGGGCGACCACAAGATATAGTTGAGAAATGCAGTTGACAGGCTGTATCTAGTGGAATATATTCGCCATCGCTCAAAGCCAAGAGGACAGTAAATCCGTAGCGGCTCGACGCTTTTGGTCATTTTTGCCGTGAGCGTACCGAGTCTCGAACAGCTCAAGTGTCGCCTGTCACAGCCCTCCCCGTAAGCAGTGACACGCGTCCCCACCCTGACTTTTTCGGACTTCTGGCCGAGCCTCTGGCAGCTATTTTCAAACGAAGGATCGATAGATCAAAACCAGAGAAGACACGAAGACACGAAGACACGAAGACACAAGGAAAGAGCCATGAGTGTAAGCAAACAAAAAGTCATCAGATTCACTGCGCCCGCATCTCATTATTCTCCGCCGGGGATCAACGCTCAGCGCGTTGTCGCAAAACGTTATTCACTCAAAGACATCAAAGGCAATCCGCTCGAACAATGGGATGACATAGTCAAACGAGTCGTCAGTCACGTGGCCAAAGCCGAGACCAACCCGGCCCGCCGCGAAGAGTTTATGATCAATATGATGCGGCTGATGGAGACTCGCGCTTTCATTCCGAACACGCCTTGTCTGGTCAACGCGGGCAAACCCAAGGGTCAGCTCGCGGCCTGTTTCCCGGCCGGAACCATGATCAGTACGATCAACGGCCCAAAGCCTATCGAAGAGATCAGAGAGGGCGATTCCGTCCTCACCCATAGAGGCAGATACCGACGCGTAACCGAGACGATGCGTCGGGAGAGTTACCTCTATCGCATCAAGATCGACAAACTGCCGGAGATGCGCGTGACTGAAGAGCATCCCTTCCTCACCGATCAAGGCTGGATTGATGCGGCGGACCTGGAGCCCAAGCGCCACTTCGTCCAGATCGGCTGCTGCGCCGAGCGCTCCGGTGAACTAATCACGATTGACATTGAGGGCGCGCGGGTAGGCGATTTCATTTATCAACCGAATGTTGATCGCAAGATGCGCAGCGGCCCGATTTCGCGGCATGTATCGCCCGTGCGGGCCGGCGTTCAAGTAGATGAAGAGATCGCCTGGATGCTGGGGATGTATATCGCCGAAGGTTCGATTACTGACGGGCGTGACATTCGCTTCACGCTCTCGGCGGACGAGCAGCGGCATGCCGACCGCATCTGCGCCATTCTGAAAGACCGCCTGGGGTTGAACGCAAGCAAGACTTTGACCAATTACGAAGCGCGCGGCAGCGCATGGCTCAGCGTGCGCGTCAACTCGAAGCTATTCGCCCTCTGGCTGCAAAACAACTTCGCCAGCGGCTTCAATCACAAGCGCGTGCCGCAGTGGATGATGACCGCCGATGAGCAGGTTCAAGCCGCTTTTTTGAAGGGCGTCGCTGATGGCGACGGGACGCCGATCAATGCGCAGCAAGTCCGCATTACGCTCTCGAATGAAATATTAGTCAGGCAAATTTTCGAGATCGCCACGCGCCTCGGCTACTACCCGACGCTGCGACCCGACCATATGCCGCCGAACGCGAGCGTTCGTCCCTGGTCGGTCGCCTTTGGTCCAACCTACAACGTCGGCATGGCGCGCGGCGGTTTCTATCGCGTGCGCGATATGGAGCCGACTGAAGAATACGCCACGGTCTACAACTTCGAGGTCGAAGAGGATCACACCTATGTCGCCAATCAAGTCGTCGTGCATAACTGCTTCGTCTTGCCAGTGCCTGATTCGCTCGAAGGAATAATGGAGCATGCAAAATATTGCGCATTAATTCATCAATCAGGCGGTGGAACCGGGATGACCTATGAGCGGCTGCGCCCCGCAGGAACGCCCGTCGGCGAAGGTCGCGGATTGGCCTCAGGCCCGGTCTCGTTCATGCAGATCGTCAACACGATGACCGAGACCGTCAAGCAGGGCGGCGTCCGCCGCGGCGCGAACATGGGCATTCTGTCGGTTCACCACCCGGACATCCTGCGGTTCATCCAGGCCAAGACCGATCAGAGGTCGCTGACCAATTTCAACATCTCGGTCACGGTCACTGACAAGTTCCTGAAGGCCGTCGAAAACAACGAATGGTTCCAGACCGAGTTCGAGGGCAAGCCGTGGGAGAGCCCGGTCTTTGACCCGCTTGCAAAGAGCGGCGACGGCGAACAGGGCGGCGATTACACTTATAAAGGCCAGCAGCCGCCCAAACCCGGTATGGTCTACGCGCCCGACATCTGGGAGCGAATCATCGCCTCGACTCACCGCTGGGCCGAGCCGGGAATCATCTTCATTGATAACGTGAATCGTTATAACCCGCTGCGCAACTCGATGGGATTGAAGAAGGCTTCGAACCCTTGCGTGACCGGCGACACCTTGATCTTCACGGGCGACGGCATCTTTACCGCAAAGGAACTGTTTGATTCACAAAATGACGTGAACGCCGTGATTGACGGGCGATTTGGGCGCGGGCAACGCACGGCTCAAGCCTCAACTGTTTTCTGGACGGGTCATCAACCCGTCTTCCGTCTGGTGACCAGAGAAGGTTACACGCTGCGCGCAACGGGCAACCATCAAATTATGACGCCAAGCGGCTGGGTTGAATTGCAAGACCTCAAACCTGGCGATCGTGTTCA
>Ga0126377_10003763_pt1 | contig 10854 bp, 10 predicted proteins | sample PanSoiMetPlot_22_FD_92647 | JGI IMG/M metagenome (GOLD analysis project Ga0126377, IMG submission 92647) | Tropical forest soil microbial communities from Panama - MetaG Plot_22 | ecosystem: Environmental > Terrestrial > Soil > Tropical forest > Bulk soil | place: Panama | collected 2016-02-17
ACGTGTTCCCCCAATAATGCGGCACGAACCAAACCTTCCCGTCGCCCGCGGAGATACCGGGAAGCTCGCGCAGTACCGGAGCGATCTTGTTCCAGTTCTTCAGCTTGGCGACGTCGATCGGTTGCAGCAGTCCTGCTTCCTGCCAACGCGGGAATTCGTAATAGCAGGGCCCCATGACGTCGGGTTTGAATCCGGCCCTGAGCTTCGCAAACGCTTCATCCTCGTCGGCAAAGATGGATATGGGCGGCGTCTCGCCGTAACGCGTGCGGTACTCCTCGAGGAACGGCGCGTCGCGATAATCCTCCCACTGGAACAGCACAGGCGTATCGCTGGCACTGCTGCCGCCGCCTGGGCCGCAAGAGATCAACACGAGTGTCACAATCGCCATCAGCGCGGCCGCGGCGCCGCTCGGCGGTCGGGTTGTGCGCATCTGCCCTCGAACGCGAATAGAACGGCGCCTTTCACCACGCCGTTGCCGCCGCTGCAATAGCTAGGGCAGGTCGCGCGCTTGCATTTGGCAGGGCCGGCTTTTAGTTTCCGACCCCCAAAGAAGTGCAGCTGTAGCTCAGTTGGCTAGAGCGTCGGATTGTGGATCCGAAGGTCGTTGGTTCGAGGCCAACCAGCTGTACCACCTCTTCTGCAACCACAAATTCGGACCGTACGCCCGCCCAACACGGGCGCTGAGACCGTTCCTCCTGCGCGGAACGGATTACCCGGCGATCAACTGCGACTACGGAGGTCTTCGGCCTTAGGGGCTTGCTCGGCAAGCCCGCGCCATCCGGCCTGGAAGCTCGAATGGTTGCAGTGGGGACAATCTTTAAGCAGCGTTCCCGCCTGCACAATGATATCCGACCCGCAGTTTTCGCACCGATAAACCGACGTTTCGCGCGAAACCTCTCCCGATTTAACGCTCACCACTTTCACTCCTAAAAGGACGGTCGCCCATCCTTTGCTTCGCCCTGGCCAGCCCTGCTGGCCCATGCATATGCCCTGATTGGGCGCCGCCACCATTACCTTGAAGTTGTTGTCCGACATTTTCTTCGATCAGCCTCTCCTTGGCTGTTTGTTCGCTTGCCCTTACTCACGTAACGGGGTCGCCGTGGGCGGGTTCCTGATCGCTCGAACCTCCAACAGGTTTTGAAGCCGCTGCACGCCCGCGATGGCGACGCCCAAGCTGTGTTGACGACCTGAAATGGGCGAGCAAGGAAATCGCGTCACCCTCGGACGTTTCCTAAAGCGAAGCAACTACGGCGAAACTTGCGATGGACACGAGAGTCGAACGGCAAGAGACGCGTTCGCCCGGACCGCGCGGCGGGTCCAAATCGATGCTGGCGCGCATATTCGATCTGCTGAAAAATGCCGCCCGCATCTTCCTCGACAAGAATGCGCCGAGCAGGGGCGCGGCTATCGCGTTTTACGCCGTTACCTCGATCGCGCCGGTTCTCTTGATCGTCGTTGCTATCGCCGGAGCGGTCTTCGGAGAGGAGGCTGCGCGCGGAGCAATTTTCGGGCAATTCCGTGATCTGCTCGGAGCGCAAGGCGCGGAGTTCCTGCAGAACACCATTGCCAGCGCGGCGAGGAAAGGCGGCGGTGTGTGGGCGAGCATTATTGGAATCGCCGCCTTGGTCTTGACGGCGTCCGGCGTCTTCCTCGAGCTTGAAGACGCGCTGAACGAAACCTGGGACGCCAAGCGCGAGGGCAGCGTGCTCAGCGGCATGGTGCGCGGTCGCCTTGCGAGCCTCAGTCTCGTCATGGCGTTGGGCTTCCTCCTTCTCGTATCGCTTGTCGTCGACGCTGCTCTGAATGGCTTGAGCGAAAAGATCAATTCACGTCTTCCGTTCGGTGCGCCATTGCTTGTGGCGGCGAGCTTCGTCATCTCGCTTGCTCTGATCGCGGTCCTCTGCGCGGCGATCTACAAGCTCCTTCCGGCAAAGCCGCTCGGCTGGCGTTATGTCATTTTCGGCGCCGCCGTCACCGCGGTGCTCTTCCAAATCGGCAAATTCCTGCTCGGACTCTATCTCGGCAGCAGCGGCGGAACATCGAGTCTCGGCGCCGCGGGCGCGTTCTTGGGACTGCTGTTCTGGATTTACTATTCCGCCCAGATTTTCCTCTTCGGCGTGGCGCTGACCAAAGCCCATTTCGACCGTTCACGCGCGCTGCGCGAGCGCGAGCCCTCGATCCTGCCGTAAGCGCCAAACGGCGCGGAAAATCTCTCCGTTAACGTTTGGCGGAGTACTTTTCTTGCGGCCCCGCCGCCGAGCCGCTATGAAGCGCGGCTTTTTTAAAGGTCGAGCCCGGCGGGCAGCCATGAGCGAGCCTACAAAACAGCGCGTCAAGCCGCGCTTGCCCCGCGGCTTTCGCGACCGCGATGAAGCCGACATCGCGGCCGAGCGGCGCATGCTCGACACCATTCGCCGTGTCTATGAATCCTACGGCTTCAGCGCGCTCGAGACGCCCGCTTTCGAATACACCGATGCGCTCGGCAAGTTCTTGCCGGATTCGGACCGCCCCAATGAAGGCGTGTTCTCGCTCAAGGACGAAGACGAGCAGTGGCTGTCGCTGCGCTACGATTTGACTGCGCCGCTCGCCCGCTATGTGGCTGAGAATTTCCAGAACCTGCCGAAGCCGTTTCGCCGCTACCAGCTCGGCCAGGTCTGGCGCAACGAAAAGCCCGGCCCCGGACGCTATCGCGAGTTCACGCAGTTCGACGCCGACACCGTCGGTTCGGCATCGCCGGCCGTTGACGCCGAGCTCTTGATGATGTTCGCCGACTCCTTGGAAGCGCTCGGTCTGAAACGCGGCGAATATCTGATCAAGGTCAACAGCCGCAAAGTGCTCGACGGCGTGCTGGACGCCGCAGAAGTCGAATCCTCGAAACGTGGAATTGCCCTTCGTGCGATCGACAAACTGGATCGCTTAGGTCTCGATGGAGTTATCGCTCTCCTTGGAGCCGGTCGGAAAGATGCGAGCGGCGATGTGACACGAGGGGCCGGTCTTTCCCCACGAGCAATAAACGACATCGTGAATTTCACCGGCTGGGGCGAACCCGGTTCAAGCTCCGCGAGTACGGTAGCCAGCAATGAAGTAACTCTCGCAAATTTCGACGATGCGGTTCGAGGAAGCGCAGTCGGAGTATCGGGCGTTGCAGAACTCGCAGCGATAAAGCGAGTCTTTGAAGCATGCGGCTATGGGAACGAAAGGATCCTGATTGATCCATCGATTGTGCGCGGGCTCGACTACTACACCGGTCCCGTGTTCGAAGCGCAGCTCACCTTTCCGGTTCAAAATGAAGACGGCGAAACCGTCGTTTTTGGTTCCGTCGGCGGGGGAGGGCGCTACGACGATTTGATCGCGCGCTTCACCGGGCAAACCGTCCCGGCCAGCGGCTTCTCGCTCGGCGTCAGTCGGCTCCTCTCGGTGTTGAAAGCGCGAGCCGGCGCGGAAGCCTTCGCCGTCCAGCCGCTCGTCGTCGTCATGGTGCTCGACAAGGGCGCGATCGCCGAAAGCTTTCGTCTAGCCCAGGAGCTGCGCATGGCGGGCTTGCGCGCGGAGGCCTATGTCGGCGAAGCCGGAATGAAGGCGCAGCTTAAATATGCTGACAAGCGCAACGCCGCCATTGCCGTCATTGAGGGCGCCGACGAGCGCGCCCGCGGCGAAGTCACGCTGAAAGACCTCGCGCTCGGCGCGGAGCTCGCCAAATCGACTGAGACTCGCGCCGCCTGGGTCAAGGACCGCCCTGCCCAGCAATCGGTGAGGCGCGAGCAGCTCGTGCAGGCGTTGCGCGCCATGCTCGCGTCGCGCGGAGGCTAGCGATGGCCGGCTTCCCCGAATACGACGCCGCGGCCATCCGCGAGCTCGATACGCAGGCGGCGAAAATCCTCGCCGTCTTCAGGGAACACTCCTACGCGCGCGTCGAGCCGCCGATCCTCCAGCCCGCCGAAGCCTTTCTCGACCGCTCGGGCGAAGAGATCCGCAGACGCACCTTCGTGCTCACCGATCCCGAGGGCAACGAGCTTTGCCTCCGCCCCGATCTGACCATTCCCGTCTGCCGCATGCATCTTGGCGCCGGCAAAAGATTCCCCGCGCGCCTGTCGTACCACGGGCCGGCGTTCCGATTTCAGCCCGGCGAGCCGGATCGTCCGAGCCAATTCCTCCAGACCGGCGTGGAATGTCTCGGCGTCTCCGATCGCAAGAGCGCCGACATCGAAGTGCTCACGCTCGCGGTTGAAGGCGTGCGCGCCGCAGGGCTGAACGCGTTCTCGCTCAAGATCGGCGATCTCACGCTCTTTGCCGGATTGATCGATGCGCTCGACATCCCGGCTCAGTGGCGGGGCCGGCTCAAACGTCACTTCTGGCGGCCGACCTATTTCCGCGAATTGCTGGAGCGCCTCTCCAACGGTGCACCCGTGCCGGGAGAGCGCTATCTCGCGCACCTCGGCACTGCCAGCGAAGCCGACGCGCGCGCCGCGCTGACCGGGCTGATGGACTATCTCGGCGGCACGCCGATGGGCGGGCGCACGCGCGAGGAAATCGTCGAACGGCTGATGGAGCAGGCGGCCGAAGCGGCTGCGTTGCGGCTGGACACCAAGGCGGTGGCGCTGATCGAGCGCGTGCTTTCGGTCTCCGGACCTGCCCGCGACTCGCTCGCGGAAATCCGCAGCCTGCTCAAGAAGAACGGAATCAAGCTGGGAGCGCCGCTCGCCATGATGGAGGCGCGCGTCGCGGCCATGGAGAAGCTCGGCTTCGACGCCAAGCGCCTCTCCTTCGCCGCCCGCTTCGGCCGCAACATGGAGTACTACACCGGCTTCGTCTTCGAATTGTGGTCGCGCGATTCCGAAGGTCCCGTGCAGATCGCCGGCGGCGGGCGCTACGACAATCTCTTGAAGATGCTCGGCGCCAAGGCGGACATTCCCGCCGTCGGCTGCGCCATCCGCTGCGAGCGCGTGCTTGCCGCGCGGCGAAAGGCGGGAGCGCGCTGATGGCAACGCAGGCCCTCATTCTCGCCGTCCCATCCAAGGGACGCCTCCAGGAGCAGGTCGCGGGATACCTCGCCGATGCCGGCTTGACGCTGAAGTCCGTCGAGCGCGATTACCGCGCAACCATCGCGGGCCAGCCGGGCATCGAAGTGAAGCTGATGTCGTCGGGGGAAATCGTCGCCGGCCTCGGCAGCGGCGAGGTCCATCTCGGCATCACGGGAGAAGACCTCATCCGCGAAGAGGTCCGCGACAGCAACACCACCATCGCGCTGCTTCAGCCCTTAGGTTTGGGCTTCGCCGACGTCGTCGTCGCGGTGCCGCGCGCCTGGATCGATGTCTCGACCATGGCCGACCTAGATGACGTCTGCACGGCATTCCATGTGCGTCACCACCGGCGTTTGCGCGTGGCGACGAAATATCTCGAGCTCACCCGCGCCTTTTTTGCCGCTCATGGAATCGCCGATTACCGAATCGTCGAGAGCTTGGGCGCCACCGAAGGCGCGCCCGCTGCCGGCCTTGCCGAAGCCATCGTCGACATCACCACGACCGGAGCAACGCTGGCCGCTAACGACCTCAAGGTTCTTGAGGACGGAACGATCCTGAAGAGCCAGGCGCAGCTCGCAGCGTCGCTGAAAGCAAACTGGAGCAAGTCCGCAATTGCCGCGGCGGAGCGGTTAACCGCCCGTATTGCCGCGCGCGAGCTCGCCAAGGGCGTCTATGTCCTGCGCTTCCCGCTCCAGCGTGCCAACCGCAAGCTGGTCGAAGTTCTGACGCAGGAAATCGGCGGCGTCGCGCTGCCGGCCCATAAGCACGCAGCCGATCAGACTATGCTCTGTCCACGCGAACGCTTGTCCGATGCAATTGAAATGCTGCGCGGCAACGGCATGGAGGCGAGCGTCGTCGCCGAGCACACCGACTATGTGTTTGGCGAAGCCAACGCCGTGATGGAGCGCCTGCGCGGTGCGCTCAAGCGGAAATCATAGAAGTCAGTTGTTCCGCTTCTCGTGAATGGTGATGCCGTCCTTGCCGAAGGCAATCGCGATTCCCGTCATCTTCGTCGGTGCGCTGTAGAATCCGATCGTCAGCACAAGGAATAAGGCGGCGAGCACGCCATAGATGACGTAGACGACGTCGCCCATCTTTCCGGCTCTGGTCATGGCCGCATATCCCGCTTGCACAGCTTAAGCATCGAAGCGGTTCCGAGAGTACCGTCATTCTCTGTGATTCGTCTGTCTGACGGCAAACTTTCCATTGTGGACTTATTGTCGCTCACCGCTGCGTGCTTTCAAGCTCGACGATTCAACGCGTCCCACATCCGGCAGTTGCGCGTCACACGTGGACAAATTGACGCAAAAACGGCCCGGCTGACGCCGGGCCGTTTGTCTTGAAAGCACTGAACTCAGACCGTCGATTGTCTGATATGGGCCGCGTTCAGCGGTGCCCGCCGGATGCGCCTGCCTGTCGCCTCGAAGATAGCGTTGTTCACGGCAGCGGCGAGCGGCCGCATCGAAGCTTCGCCTGCGCCGGTCGGCGGGAGCTCTTTGTGGTCAAGCAGCACGACATCGACGACGTCCGGCGCCTCGGTAATGTCGACAATCGGGTACGTCAGCCAATCGACGCTGCGCACCGATTTCTCGTCGAACTGCACCTCTTCGTGAATCGAGCGGCTTAACCCCTGGACGACGTTGCCCTCGACCACACGCTTGAGCGCGTCCGGGTTGATGACGATGCCGCAATCGTGCGCCACCACCACACGTGGCACGCGGAGCGCACCCGTCCGCTCATTGACTTCAACATCGGCCACAATCGCGACGATCGTGTTGGTGCGCTGCGTATAGGCGATGCCGCGCCCGGTGACGATGTCACCCCGGCGCGTACGCCTTGCTCCGGCCCGGCCCGGCCGCCAGCCCGCCTTCTCCGCAGCCGCTTTGATCGCCGCTATGTCGCGAGGTTCGTTCAGATATTTGAGCCTGAACTCGACCGGATCGGCACCAACCGCATAGGCCACCTCGTCGATGAACGACTCGCTCGCAAAGGTGATCTGCGGACCTAACGGATCGCGCATGTGCGATGTGCGGAGCGGCGAAGCTCCCGGCAGCAATGCCGCAATCGTCTCCCAGGACATCCGCTTGTTCGCGAAAGTGTAGGCGTTGTCCGGCAGGTTGAACGCCGCCGTGCGGGCGCCCTTATGCCCGAGCAGCATTCCGGCCAGCGTGTCGCCCGGGTCGGCTTCCGTCGAATTGGTCTCGATGCGCGAGAATCCTTTCGAGGAGAAGTCGATCGCCAGGACATTGCCCTGCGCGTCCAGCGCCGCCCGTCCGCGATGCACCGACGCCGGTGCCTTCGGATCCCAGGCATGGCCCTCATAGCGCATGTACTGCACGCGCACCGGCTTGCCCGCGAGCTGTGACATCACCGCCGCGTCCATGGTCACGTCGCCCGCGTCATTGCGGCCGTATGAGCCTGGACCGGTGACCCAGATCGCCCGCACCTTCTCGACCGGAACGCCGAGACATCCGGCCACGCCCTGCGCGGCGAAATGGGGCTTCTGCGTGCCTGTCCACACGGTCACGCCGTCCGGACGCACGTCGGCAACCGCGCAGCCCGGTCCCATGCTGGCATGAGACTGGAACGGCCACTCATACTCGGCCTGGACCACGCGAGCAGCGCGCGCGAATGCAGCGTCGACCTCGCCCTTCTCCTGCTTGTCGCTCTTGGTAACCGGAGCCTTGCGGATGTGTTCATACAACTGAGCCATGTCGGGGAAGGGATCGGCGACTTGCGACCACGTCACCCTCAAGTTCTGCGACGCTCTGATCGCGTCCCATTCTCTTGGTGCAACCACGCCGATGAAGTCGCCTTTGCGCAGCACGCGCGCACCGGGAATGTTCCGGATCGAGGATTCATCCACCGCCACGACTGAAGCGCCCGGGACGGGCGGACGGATCGTGCGGCCATGCAGCATCCCATCGACGCGGACGTCGGACACCCACGGCTTGGTGCCGAACACCTTGCCCGCCACGTCGAAGCGCGGCGGCGAGGTGCCGACGATCTTGTACTGGTCGGGGGTCTTTGGCTTGGCCGGTGAGGTCAGCGCCAGCGGATTGCCGTACTGGTTGTTCCAGCCGATCTGCGAATGGAAATATTGTCCGCCGATGATGTCGGCATAGCTGATCTTCTTTGCCGCATCGCCGGTTACCGAAACGACGCCGTCATTGACCGTCAGCCTTTCTACGCCGACCCCGAGCTTCTCGGCCGCCCGGTTGAGCAATACGCGGCGCGCTTCTGCCGCGGCTTGGCGCAGGGCCGCGCCGCCAAAGCGTACACCCGTGCTGCCCGATGCACCGCCTTGATTGACGGTGAGGCCTGTGTCGCCCTGGACCACGCTCACGCTCTTCATCGGCACGTCGAGTTCGTCGGCCACGATCTGCGCAATCGCGAGGTCGGTGCCTTGTCCGCCGTCGATCTTGCCGAAATAGACCGTCACCGACCCGTTGCGGGCGATTGCCAGCCAGGAGTCAAGCTCCGTCGGGACCAATGGCGGCCTGCCGGCAGGTGTCGCGGGCGCGTTTTGCGCCAAAGCTTCCGCCGCTCCGCCCATCGAGAAGGCAATGACCACAGCTCCGGTGCTCTTGAGCACCGAGCGGCGTGAGAATTCCGTGTTCGCGTTCATGGTTTCCTCCTCACGCCATCGAGTCGGCAGCGCGCTTGACCGCGCGCAGGATCGCCGTATGCGTGCCGCAACGGCATTTGAGCCCGGTCAGCGCCTCTCTGATCTCGGCATCGGTCGGCTTCTTCTTGGTGGCGAGGAAGGCGGCGGCCGTCATCATCCAGCCATTGATGCAGTAGCCGCACTGGACCACCTGCTCCTCCATATAGGCCTTCTGTAAGGGGTGGGGCTTCGCCTCAGTGCCGAGCCCGGCCAGCGTGACGATCTCGTGGCCGGCAGCATCACCGATCGGGGTCGAACAGGAGCGAATCGCCTTGCCGTCCATGTGCACGGTGCAGGCGCCACATTGCGACAAACCGCAGCCGAAATGGGGGTTGTTCAAGCCGATATGGTCGCGCAGCGCATAAAGCAGCGGCATATCGGCATCCGCGTCCACATTATGGGTGCGGCCATCGACTCTCAGTGTGTATCTTGGCATGAGGGTTTCCTTTGCGTGCACAAAGACTTAAGCAGCCGAGCGCGAGCGGCGCGCCGCCTTATTGGTAACATAAATTAGCATATTCTGTCGTCGGCGCTGTGCTACACTCACGTGAAGTGGAGGTGCGCAGTTGCGAGCCAAAAGTTCGCGCAACCCTTGGAGATGATTGATGAAACACTCGACCAAAGCATTCTACGGACTGTCGCTGCTGGCCGGCTCCGCCTTGGTCGTTGCCTTATCGATGGCGGTTCCCGTTCAGGCCCAGGCCCCGGGACGCAATGTCTGTCTTAACGTGATCGACATCAAAACCACGCACCCGACCGACATTCGCACCATCATCTATACGATGAAGAACGGTGACGTATGGCGCAACGATCTCGCGACGCCGTGCCCCGATCTTATCCATCACAGCGCCGGCGGTTATTCGCAAGTCTCACCCATCGGTGGCTGGATCTGCGCCAACTCGCAGACGATCACCACGCAAAGCGGACAGGTTTGCCGCCTCGGCGAGTTCACCCGGCTGAACTGAAGATACTCCGTCTACGGATGAAAGAGCGCGCTTTTAAGCGCGCTCTTTTGTTTTCATCCTCCGATGCTTCGCAAAGCAAGGCATCCCCGACAAAAGAAAGGGGCCGGGAACGGCCCGGCCCCTGTTCGATGCTGTCGAATGTGGATCTAGCGATCCGCCATTACCAGCATCGTGACTTGATTGCCGTGCTCGGCGTGGCAGCTCATGTCGAGCCGCATCACGTCGCTCCGGTAGCCCGGCAGATCGATCTGGGTGATGCGGTCCTCGCGCAGCACCTGGCGATCGTCGATGTTCAAGTCCAACCTTCTGCCGTCGGCGAAGGTCGCCGTGACCCGGCTGCAGCGCGCGTCGTCATTCGTCGGACGCAGGCCGATCCTGCTCAGGCTGCGGCCGCGGAGACCGGTGATCGTGGTTTCGCGGTCGTAATAACCTTCGAAGGTTTCGCGGCCGACGTTGAACCAGCCCTGGGTGTCCAGCGGTCCTTCGACGTAGCGGTCATTGCCGTAGCGGTCATTGCCGTAGCGGTTGTCATAACGATTGTCGCCATAGCGGTCGCCCCAATTAAACATGCGCGACCACATGCGCTCCCAATCGGGGCTCGCGCGCCACTCCGCCTGATAGCGGCCGACGTCCGCGGCAATATCCACCGTCGCCATTCGCGGAATCAACGAGCGGCAGTCAAAGTCGATCCGGCGGATCAGGCGGGCCGGCCCGGGCAGATCCATGACGGTCTCCCGCCCCGGACGCAGCGTTCCGCGATAGAGGGTGCGCGTCATGCCGTTGCCAAAGGTGGCACGCACATCGTTGCACTGCACCGGCGCACGCGCGCGCAGGCTCAGCGCCTCAACGCGTCCGCCGAAAGTGCCGTAGGTTGTTTCATGGTCGGGCCGCGGTGTGAAATTCACCGTGCCGATTCGATCCCAGGCCGCCGACGCCGGCGCAGCTACGCCGGCGCATAGCACCGCGGCGAGGGCCACAAGTCGGGTCCGTTTCATGGAAAGGTCTCCTTTGCTGCTTCCACGACTGCTTGTTCATGCGCGGACTGCGTTGGCACTAGCTACATCCCATACGCACCCGCGCCCTCCGCAAGAGAAAACGCGAAAGCGCAAAGCTTGGTTCCTCGCCCAAGTCCAGGCGGCATATCCGCAAAAGCGCTCCGTACAAAGATGAATGGCAGATGAATGAGCAGCCAACGGTCAAG
>Ga0126377_10003764_pt1 | contig 10854 bp, 8 predicted proteins | sample PanSoiMetPlot_22_FD_92647 | JGI IMG/M metagenome (GOLD analysis project Ga0126377, IMG submission 92647) | Tropical forest soil microbial communities from Panama - MetaG Plot_22 | ecosystem: Environmental > Terrestrial > Soil > Tropical forest > Bulk soil | place: Panama | collected 2016-02-17
GCCGTTCCGAGACTGTCGGGGCTGACGACGGACAAATCGATTGCGTATGCCCCAAACACGAACCAATTCATTCACACTTCCTTCAGCCGCCAGCGTGGCGCGAAGTGCCGGATTCTTGGGTTTTACTGGTTGGGCGGCACAATGAAAGGTCGGAAACCTTCTGTGCGGAGCTGCCGCTCGAGTTCCCCGGCGGCTTTTAGATTTGCGAGTCGGCCGACACGTACACGATAGACAGGGCGTTCACCATCCGGGGGCTCGATGAAGACGACGTCATACCGCATCTTCAGTCTTGTCACCAACGCCTCCGCGGCAGCAGCCTTTTCAAAAGCTCCAACCTGGATGCTGTACAGAGGACGCGTGTCTTTTGGCGTTGGGACAGCCACGGTATTAATTGGCTGGGATGTCGCCACGCGAGTTCCATCACGAACCGATTTCGTTAGGATCTCTTCCACACCACTTATTGGCAGCGATTCGACGATGTGTGGCTTTAGCATCAAAACAATCTCCGGCTCGCCATGTTGTCCCCGTTTTTCGGAGAACAAATAATGCAGCATCGGATTGTCTTTAAGCGTTGGGATACCGGCCAGCAATTGAGCCTCAGCATCATTAACGAATCCGCCCAATAGGATGCTTTCTCCACCTGAGATGTGAACAACGTGCTTGACCGTATGCGTCGTGAAAGACGGCTCGGGGTCCGTTCGTATCTCCACGTGCGCGCTCATATCGATGTCCATCTCACGGTTCGAAGAGATTTTCGGAGTGAGTTCAAGCGCGATACCGACATCGACGCTGGCTGCACCTTGTGGAGCGTGTGAATCGAACCGAATTCGGGTGTTCTTGCGGTGGGGAGCATTGAAGCGCAGATTGTGGATAAGTTTTGCGTCCGGCCTGCTCTCCAGAGATCGTGCGACCAATTCGGGCACATGGATGGCAAAGCTTTCACGATTCACGGACAGGTCTGATTTCGACGCCGGCGGCTGAACTCGCCGTTCTTTCCAATCAAGCCGCTCTATCTCGAGCACCTTGAGTTCGAAGGCGACTTCCTGCCCGAACACGTTTACGACGCTCGCCAGAACGACAAGAATGCAAAAGACAATCCTCGTCATCTCCTCCTCATCAGCCGTTGATTATCCTCGAACGGCGGCTTTCCGCATACATATAACGTTTCATTGCCGCGCCCCATCTTCTAATAAGAGATGTCGCGCTTCCCCGACCAGGTACAGCGAACCACAAATGATAACGGGCGTACTCGCCGGAGCTTCGACGCTCGCTTTTTGGATGGCTTCTGCGACGGTAGATGCGGCACGCGAACCTGGAACGAAACGTTGCAGCTCGATAGGATCCTTGGATCGGCTGCTTTGTGCGCGGGTGAAGATGAATTGCTGCGCGTACGGTTTCAGTATCGAAATCATCTCCTCAAACTGCTTGTCCGCCATGGCGCCGAAAATGATCCACACACCTCCCGGATAAAACTCCTTTAGAAACGCCGCGAGCGCTGTCGCCGCGGGCACGTTATGAGCGCCATCAAGGAGGAAGCGCCCGATCTTCTCCAGGCGGCCGGGCCACGCTGTGGAATTAACACCGCGGATGATGTCCGCTTCTCGAACACCAAGACATTCGGCCGACCGTATCGCGACCGCGATGTTTTCAAGTTGATGACGGCCGAGAAGCTTTGGATGAAGATCCCGGTATTTGCGAACATCCGCGTCCCGCGCCACGATCAACCGGTTTCCGGCCTTTTCTCGAATGACCGGCAGGTCGGCACTGGGCCCAACAACCACCGGCTCCCCGCTTTTAATGATCCCTGCTTTTTCTGCCGCGATTTTTTCAATGGTGTCGCCCAGAAACTGCTGATGATCGATGCCGATGCTGGTTATAACCGATACATCCTGTTCGACTATATTCGTCGCATCGAGCCGGCCGCCGAGTCCGACTTCAAGGATTGCAAACTTCACGCGATCGCGGAAGTAAAGGAAAGCCATGGCGGTGACGAGTTCGAAATATGTCGGGGGGTAAAGGAGATCCTTCGCATTGGAAGCTGCCTGTCTTACGGCATTGAAGACCAGGTTTAAATCATCGTCGGAGATCTCTTGCTTGCCGATTCGGATCCGTTCATTCAGCCTCACGAGATGAGGTGACGTGTATACACCTGCTTGCGGAATCATCGATGAGAGAAGTTGTGCAACCGACCCCTTGCCATTCGTACCCGCGATCAGCACACAATCGAACGCCTCATGGGGATTCCCAAGCGCTCCCGACAATGCGCGCATGTTCCGCAGATCGTAACGGATAGAGCGATACTCGTTTGTGAGGGAGTACAGGTAGGACAGATCGTTTGAAGTCACGCCATGCCTTTGTGACTTTGGGCGCAAAGAGGGTTCAGGAAACCTTCTCCGCTTCTATGGGAACCTTGTAGTCGCACGATTCCTCGTTGCAGTAACGAATGAGCCCTTCGCGTTTCGTGGATTTCTCCAAAAGGAACGGGGCCCCGCACTGGGGACACTGCTCGGGAACGGGTTTGTTCCATAGAACGAAGTCGCAGTCGGGATACCTCAGACAACCGTAGAACAACTTGCCGCGTTTAGAACGCCGCTCGATCAGTTCGCCGCCGCATCCCGGCTTTGGACACGGGACGCCGACGGTCTTCGGCTTGATGTATTTGCATTTCGGATAATTGCTGCACGAAGTGAATTCACCGAATCGCCCCTCTTTCAGAACCATCTTCGCTTGACCGCATTGCGGGCAGATTTCATCCAGGATGACATCGGGCTTCTTTGGGGTCTTCGTACCATTGGCAAGCTTGCGCGTCGTCTTGCATTCCGGGTAACCGGTGCAAGCAAGGAACTGTCCAAAGCGGCCGCGCTTTAGCGTCATCGGCTTTCCGCAGTTCTCGCACGGCTCGGGCTCAGCAGTTTCAGCGGGGCCTTCGCCCTCTTTCGGTGCTTCGTCGCTTACGATCTCTTTGGTGTTCTTGCATTCGGGGTATGCGGAGCACGCCATAAATCGCCCAAACTGGCCCCACTTGATAACCATCGGGCTTCCGCACTTTTCGCAAACTTCGTCAGTTGGGATCTCTTGCTTCTTGAGGTTCTCCATATTCTTGGAGGCGCGCTTGAGATCTTTTGCAAATTTCTTGTAGAAGTCGTCAAGCGCTTGGACCCACGTCATCTTTCCTTCTTCGACTTCGTCAAGCTCCTCTTCCATGCGCGCCGTGTACTGAACGTCGAAGATATCTTCGAAGTGCTTCACGAGCATTTCAGTGACAACATTCCCAAGCTCGGTGGGTTTGAATTTCCCTTGATCCTTCGTCACGTAATCTCGGTCTTGAATGGTCGACAGGATCGTCGCGTACGTCGACGGGCGGCCAATACCTTTTTCTTCCAGCGCTTTCACAAGCGACGCTTCCGTGTATCGCGGCGGCGGCTCAGTAAAATGCTGGCGCGGGGTGATGTCCACGAGTTTGAGTTTCTCACCCTCTGTTAGCGGCGGCAGCTTCAGATCTTGTTCGTCGTCCGGTTCAAGCGGCTTCGAGTCTTCATCGGCCGATTCTTCGTAGACGGCGAGGAAACCGTCGAACTTCATGACACGGCCGGTTGCACGGAACACATAATCCTTTGCCGAGATGTCCACAGTCGTCTGATCGTAGACCGCCGGATTCATCTGCGAAGCGACGAAGCGCGTCCAGATCAGTCGGTACAGTTTCAATTCGTCTTCGGAGAGGTATGCTTTGAGATCGTCCGGCCGGCGACCGACAAACGTCGGGCGAATAGCTTCGTGGGCATCCTGAGCATCTTTCTTGCTCTTGTAAATGACAGGCTTCTCGGGTAAATACGGTCCGCCGTAAACATCGGAAACATACGAGCGCACCATCTGCATGGCTTCATCGGAAATTCGCGTCGAGTCCGTGCGCATGTAGGTGATCAAGCCGATCCGGCCTTCTTCGCCCAGTTCGACACCTTCATACAAGCGCTGCGCGAGCATCATAGTCTTCTTCACGGTGAACCGGAGCCGGCGGGCCGCATCTTGTTGCAATTTGCTTGTGGTGAACGGAGGAACCGGATTTCGCTTCTTTTCTTTCGTGACAACCGATTCCACGAGGAAGTCGGAATTCTTCACGACGCTCAAAACGTGCTCGGCTTCCTTTTGATCCTTAACCTCCGCATTCTTGCCTTTGACTTTGACGAGACGCGCTTCGAACTGCGGCGGCTCATGCCCTTCAAGCTTCGCGATGATCGACCAATATTCTTGCGGTACAAACGCGTGAATCTCGCGCTCACGTTCCACGATCAAACGCAACGCGACCGTTTGCACACGGCCCGCGGAAATTCCGCGGCGCACTTTGTCCCACAGAAGCGGACTGATCTGGTAGCCGACCAATCGATCTAGAATTCGTCGCGCTTGCTGCGCATCGACGACATGCTGATTAATCCGGCCGGGATGCTCGATCGCAGCGCGGATTGCTTTCGGCGTGATCTCGTTAAAAAGGACACGGAAAATTTCTGCTTTACCGCCGTCAAGAATCTCTTTCAAGTGCTGGCAGATGGCTTCGCCTTCCCGATCCGGGTCGGCCGCGAGCAGAATGCGATTCGCTGATTTAGCGGCGGCTCGGAGGTCCTTGATAATTTTTTCTTTGCCTGGGATCACGTCGTATACCGGCTCAAAGTCATTCTTGATATCCACACCAAGCTTGCTCTTGGGCAAATCTTTCACGTGGCCGAGCGAAGCCTTCACAACGTAATCGCTGCCTAGATACTTGTTGATTGTGTTTGCTTTTGCGGGTGATTCCACGATCACCAGAGATTTTTTTGCCGGCATTTTCCTTCAGTCACTTTCGTGTATCTAAATAAGTCGAGCGCGTCGAAAAATCAACTACCGGTTTTGTCATAAACGCCGAATGTATTTCTTTCCAGGCAGTTGCCTGATATGCCCGGCCATCTCCAGGGCAAGCAGCGCACTATAAACTTCGGACGTGGGCAAAGACAACTTCGCTAGCAGGGTATCGATGGAAGTTGCCTCTTGAAGCGAGAGCGCCTTCCATACTCTTGATTGGTCCCCTTCGAGCTGTGGCTCGGGCGCAGCCTGCATTTGAGCGACAAGAGGCGCAAAGATTTTTTCGCGAATCGGATGCGGAAGTTCCTCGACAACATCCTGCCAACTTGCAACGAGCTTTGCTCCTTGCCGGATCAACGCATGTGGACCGAAGCTCTGGGGAGACGTAATGTTGCCTGGCACAGCAAAAATTTCTCGGCCGAACTCGAGACCGAGACGCACCGTGATGAGTGAACCTGAATATTCGGCCGCTTCGACGACGGTAACTCCGAGAGCCATGCCGGCAATTATCCGGTTGCGAATCGGAAAGTTTTGCGGTGACGGCGGTGTGCCGAGTGGAAACTCCGAAATAATCGCACCGTTTTCGACCACCTGATCGGCGAGTCCGCGATTTTCCTTCGGGTAAACGAAGTCGAGCCCGCTGCCAAATACTGCATATGTCACCCCGGCGCGAAGAGCGCCGCGATGCGCCGCGGCATCGAGACCTCTTGCCAGTCCTGACGTCACAGCGAGCCCACGCGCAGCAAGATCTTCCGCCAAACGTTCTGCGCAGTTGAGACCGTAACCGGTCGGTCTTCGGGTGCCGACGACGGCGAGTTGAGGTAATTCCGCATCCCACTTCTTACCGTGAACGTAAAGCACAATCGGTGGATCGAAGATCTCGCGCAAAAGCGGCGGATATGCGGGATGCAGAATGTCCAGAATCGTCACGCCGAGTTTCTGCGCTCGTTCCCACTCCTCCTCGGCGCGTTCCTTCGACTTGGGCGAGAGCACATCGTCTGCGACATCCGGAGGGACGCCTAGTGCTTCCAATTCATCACGGTTGGAGTCAAAGACCGATTCGGGCAGCTTGAAGTGCTTGATCAAAGTATTCGCCGACCGCAGTCCCAGACCTCGGACCAGAAACATTCGGAGAGCCGCTTTGGTACGAACCACGTTTTCCACGACCGGCTTCGTGCAAGACGTCGACCAAATGTGTTACTTGTGACAGAATACGGAACATTCTGCGCAAGGAGAGGACGAAACGATGATACGAAGAGTAATCCTCGCTCTGTTCTTAATAGCAACCGTAGCTTGGGCGCAGCATCCCGAGGATGTTTTTGTTGGTCAAAAGGCCCCGGAGCTCAAGGGCGGAGACGCATGGATCAACTCAGGCGCCCTCAAATTAGATACGCTGCGCGGCAAGGTCGTGCTGATCGATTTCTGGGCGTTCGACTGCCCGTTCTGCGCCGAGGCAATGCCGCACGTAAAAGAAATGTATGACAAGTATGGGAAAGACGGACTTGTCGTGATAGGCGTTCACGTGCCGCGGATCGATTATGAAAAAGAAATTCCGAAAATCAAAGAGGCCGTAACTAAGAAGGGGATCAAGTATCCCGTTGTTATTGACAATACGTATCAGATCTGGAGTGATTACCTCTGCAACACGTGGCCGAGTCACTTCGTCGTGGATCAAAACGGCGTGATCCAGCTGAGTCATTCGGGAACGGGGCGGTATGAAGATACTGAGAAAGTAATCCAAAAGCTTCTGGCAAAGAAATAATGGTTAATACACACAAAGACACAGAGACACAAAGACACAGAGAAAGGCCGCATCAACAAATTTTTAATGCGGCCTTTCTCTGTGTCTTTGTGTCTCTGTGTCTTTGTGTTTACGCCGAAGCGCAGCTTTTCCCGAAAAGTCGCCGGGACACCGGCCCCAAACCGAAGAACATTCATGGAGTCGTGCAGGATCTCCGTAACAGGCCGCTTTCCGGGGCGCGTGTGTTCCTGAAAGACATGAAGACCAATGTGGTCCGCACTCTAGAGACGGATCAGAATGGAGAGTATAAGGTCTTTGGTTTGACGCCCAATGTCGACTATGAACTTTATGCTGAGTTTAAAGGCAAGAACTCGGAAAAGAAGTTCGTCAGTGCATTTCTGAATCGCGAAGACAACGTTTTGAACTTTCAACTCGATGTCGCAGTGATCGAAAATTCCGCGGGCGCTGCTGCATCGGAACCAAGCGCTACGCTGAAAACGTTTGATCTCGTAGAACTCCACGCCTCATTTGATCTGCCCGTAGGAGTACCGGCGCCCATACCCGCCGTTTTGCTACTGCACGGATATGGTGAGGATCGGTCTGTCTGGAAGGATTTCGCGAACGAACTCCTCGGCAGGGGCTGGGCTGTAATGGCGCTGGACCTGAGAGGACATGGCGAAAGCCGATTGAAAAACCAGCGGCCCATTGAAGCCTCGCCGGATTGGCGCACGAATCTCCACGAATTCCCGGTTGATCTGGATCCTGCACTGGATTGGCTGAAGTCGAGAGCCCGTGTCGACAATAGGAAAATTGTGGTGATTGGATTCGATGTCGGAGCCAATCTGGCTCTCATCGCAAGCGGCCGGTTCCAAGAGGTTCGTACAGTCGTAGCTATCAAACCAAACCTGGACGAAAGCCTGGCGCTCGCGGGCAGCGCTCAGGACTTTCAACCCAGATCGAGTCTTATCGTCGTTACCTCTCAGGCCGAGGCAGATCGTTTCAAGTCCGCCGTTAAGACACCATCTCGAGTGATGGTGTCTGCGCAGTCCGGCGGAACCAGTCAGTGGACTTCAAACAAGCAGCTCAAAGACGCCATCTTCCAGTGGCTAAAAGAAACCTACTGAGCTAGTGCGCTTGTTGCGCCCGCTTCATCATCTCTTCGGGCGAGACGTCTTCAATATGGGTGGAAATCGTCCATATATGGCCGAACGGGTCTTCGTAGGTCCCAGACCGATCGCCATAGAATTGATTCACCACGGGCCGCAACTCTTTCGCACCCGCAGCTACAGCCTGTTTGGCCAGCGAGTCAACATCCTCCACATACAGGCAAATGCCGACGCTTGTTCTGCCCGATGACTTCGGACTCTTGAAAGCCCGCTGATCCGGCGTGTTCGCCACTTCTCCCTCCGGCTCATCGGCCAGCATGATGTGGGAATCGCCGATCTTAATTTCCGCGTGCCCGATCTTTCCACCAGGCATAGGAAAGCGAAACATTTCCTTCGCCCCGAAAGCCTTCTTGTAAAAATCGAGAGCGCCGGCCGCCCCGTCGATGATCAGGTAAGGAGTCACGGTGTGATAACCCTCTGGGATCGGTTTTGCTTTTGCCATGTCAATTTCTCCTGCAAAGCGGAATTTTCAGAAATATCGGACTAATAGACTTGAGGTGAAGAAGTCAGTATATCGCAGGCAATTGATGCGGGGACCGTCCTACGACCAGACCTTGTGAGCTGTGTCCGCGACCAGTTGCAATTTTCTCCACTGATCGTCGATTGAAATCAGATTACCGGCAGCAACAGACGCAAAGCCGCATTGTGGACTGATTGCCAAGTTATCGAGCGGAAGATATCGCGAGGCTTCGTCGATGCGACGGCGCAACGCATCATGTGACTCCAGCTGCGGTTCCTTAGTTGTGACGAGTCCCAAAACGGCATTTTTCCCGCGTGGAACGAACCGCAAGGGCTCGAATCCGCCGGCACGTTGGGTATCGTATTCGAGCAGAAATGTGTCCACGTCCAATAAACCGAACAGCCGCTCTGCGATGGCGTCGTACCCGCCCTCGGTGAACCAGCGGCTCCGGCTGTTGCCGCGGCACACGTGAATAGCAAGCGTGAGGTTATCTCGCGGAATTCCTTTCAGGCAGGAATTATCGCCTTCAATGGCCGTATTGAATTCCGCATCAGGATCGCGGCCGTTATCTCGCATTTGGTCGCGCTTGTTTTCATCCAGATATTGCGAATAATAAGGCGCATCAAGCTGGATGTATGCTACTCCTTCGGAAACGAGCCACTGAATCTCACTACGAACGATCTCGACGAGGTCTGCCAGAAGTTCGCCGCGTGTGCGGTAGAACTTATCCGTCACCCCCTCCTTATAGCTGGCAATTAAGAAATTCGAGGGTGCAGGAACAGTCACTTTGAATGGAGCGGATGCCTTCGTTTTTAAAAAGGGGATTTCATGAGCTGTAAGCAGCCGCACTTTTTTGAGCCTTGTTCCAGCTGCAAGTGCTGAGCTCCCTTCGCGGGCGCCACCTGGACCTTTCCAGTCCAGTTCGACTCGCTGAGCCACGAATCCTTCAACGGCATCCGCCATACCGGTGAGCCACGAGCCGCGCCGCATCTCGCCATCGGTGACGATGTCGATTCCAATTTGCCGCTGTTTCTCAAGGGCGGCTTCTATCGCCTCATCCTCTCTTGACCGCAACTCTTCCAACGGCAAACGGCTCTTGGCATACTGAGCCCGATACTGGAGTAACTGCGGGGGACGGAGCAAACTTCCAACCTGTTCGGCTCGATAGCGGGCGGCCATATGTATATCCTGGGCCCGCAGGAGGGCAAAGTCCAGACGGCAACGTCAGAAAAGCATTTTGATTCCGAACTGAATATTACGCGCGTCAAACGCCGAAGTGAATGCGCCAAAGCTGCTGGCCGGCAGGTCCTTCCGTCCTTTGACCCGGACATCGCTGATACCCAAATCGCTGAGGCGGAGCACGCCGTTTGTATTGCTATTCACATCTTTGAAATTGACTCGATTGAAGAGATTGAAAGCATCAAATGTAAACTGAACCGCTCGCGAGCCGTCCGGGCTGAAGCGGAACCGGCGTGATATGCGCAAGTCCGTGGTGAAGTAGCCCGGCCCGCGCCCTGTGTTACGTCCGACGAGAAAAGGACGGTCGGTATCGTTCGTATCGCCGTTGGAATCGACGCCGCTCGTGATGTTGAATGGCGAACCGGTATGCGCCGTCAAGATGGGTGAGACGTCAAAATCTGCCAGAGCTCGCGCTTTGAACGGGCTCTCGAGAACACCGGCCAGCGCAAAGCGGTGCCGAACGTCGAAGGACGACAGGCCGCGCTCCAGTCGCGTGTTGGTGGGATCTTGCGGGCCGAGGTTTTGACTGATGTCGGTCGTGTCATCAATCGCTTTACCAAACGTATACGAGCTGATGATCTGATAATGGTTGCCAAAGCGCCTGTTCACGGAAACCGCCATCCCGTGATAAATCGAATTGCCTGCCGTTTCAATCGAATAATCCACCAGCAACGAAGGGTTGGCTCTCAGTGTCAGGGTAGGCTGACCAAATGGATCGAGCACCAAAGGATTGGGCAGGGCATTGACTTGCCGGTTGCGAAGCAGTTTGACGCCACGATTCATGAGGTAATTGATCGATACGTTCCAATCCCTCGCCAGTTGCCGGTCCACACCGAAGCTGGCCTGAATGTTGTATGGATTGACCACGCCATCGTCCACGCGCTGCACGACCTTATTCGTACTGGTCGCGCGCGTCAACCCAAGCAACGATTGCCAAGCGCCTTCCGGAATCTCCTGTGTCGCGGGAATTTTAAGCACACCCGCTCCGACCAACTGCTGGAAGAAACAAAACGAAGGCTGGCCCGCCGGTCCAATGGCCATACCGCACAGAGAGTTCGGGGAGATTGGGGTAAACCGGGGATCGGCGGAAACGAAGAGACTCGTAATTTGTTGATCCTTGCCCAGAACCTTTGCTGCAAACGCTGTTGCCGAATATAACGGCTGAAAGTATGCACCTGCGCCGCCGCGAATCACCATCTTTCGGTTGGCGCCTGGACTCCAGGCAAAGCCGAAGCGTGGGCCGAAATTGTTCTTGTCGCGATGAATACCCGCGGGTTGCGCCTCGAAGTCATAACGAAGGCCGAGGTCGAGGTGCAATGACGGTATGACTTCAAAACTGTCTTGAAAATACAGTCCAAGCTGTTTGGTGCTCAAGGTTGCAAACGGATTGCCGAATCCTTGTGTGAAATCGCGCATTA
>Ga0126377_10003765_pt1 | contig 10852 bp, 19 predicted proteins | sample PanSoiMetPlot_22_FD_92647 | JGI IMG/M metagenome (GOLD analysis project Ga0126377, IMG submission 92647) | Tropical forest soil microbial communities from Panama - MetaG Plot_22 | ecosystem: Environmental > Terrestrial > Soil > Tropical forest > Bulk soil | place: Panama | collected 2016-02-17
ATACGAGGGAGATATTGCGCATACGATCAGAATTAGCGCTGTCGCCCTGGTCGTCGGCATCCGGATCTCTGCGTATTTCGGGCATCGGATTATCGTTGCTGGTATGCACCATCAGCAGGCATATCAGCCAATAATGAGCGACGCGTTCACAGCTTGGCTGACCCTCCTCGGCCCGACCGAAGGGGTGCTGTCGATGGATCCGCACGACCCTGGCAACTGGACTAGCGGCAAGGTCGGCGTCGGTGAGCTGCGCGGCACAAAGTTCGGCATCAGCTCGGGCGCGCATCCAGACGTCGACATCGCCAACCTCACCCTCGAGGAAGCGAACGTCATCCGGAAAGAGCAGTATTGGGACGAGGTGCGCGGCGATGAGGTGCCCGCTGCTTTGGCAATCATGCTCGCCGATGCGGCCTATCAGTCTGGGCCCGAGGCGGCGATCAAGACGCTGCAGCTGCAGCTCGGCTTCACAGGCGGCTGGCGTGGTGGCGTCGATGGTGTGTTCGGCAAGAACACCATGGCCCGGCTACAGACTGCCCTGGCGCGCCCGTCACACTTCGGGATGCCTTCAGGCCTCTACGACTTCATCACCGAGTATGCGTCGCAGCGGCTGATGTTCGAGATGTCGCTCGGCAACTGGCAGCGCAACAAGCTGGGGTGGACACGTCGGCTGATGCACGACGTCGCCCTGGCGACGCTCCACGCATGAGGCTCGTGCTTCTGCTGTTGGTGCTGGCTGCCTGCGATGTCCACACACGCCAGACAAACGACATGGACATCGTTTGGTGCCGCAGGACGATCGACCCACCCAGGTGCACACCATGAAGGAAGGCGACAAGGTCAGGCTGCGTATCCAGCTCTACGGCTCAGTGCCGGTCGGCTCGACGTGCACCGTCACCAAGGTCCACGACGAACACGGCCGGATCTTCGATGTCGCATGCGACCAGGGCACATGGCGCAACGTGCACACAGTGTGGGCGCACGAGGTCGAGGAGATCAGTGAGCCGGCTGCTCCCCATGATGCAGAACCGTCGATTTAACCGCGCCAGCCTCCAGCTCATCCGCTGCCCGCCGCAGGGTATTGATCAGCTGCTCATCGTGGATGTTGCTGACCATCCTGTCGCCTTGGGCTGAGCTGTAGATCAGCATGAACGCCTGATCTGGCAGCAGTCCGTGTAGGAGCTGCGCAAGAAATTTGGGCTCGGGCAGCATCAGTTCTGCCGTCCTTTCAGCAGCGCCATCGCTGCAGGCATCTCACCGTCAATGATCTTCTTCAGCTCGCTCCAGGCCTCCTTGGGGTCCGAAGTGTAGGAGGTCAGGGTCGACATCAGGAACGAGACTTTGACGCTCAGCTTCAGCTCATCGGGCACCATGCCGAACACATGACCAAGCGCCGCGGTCGCGTTCTGAATGTATTCGACGTGCGGAGCTGGCGGCTCGGCGCTCGGATCGTCCGCGAGCCGCCACTGCATGGGCTTGGTCATCATGCTGCGGCTTTCAGTTTCTCCTCAGCCTCGCGCTGAGTGTCTTCCATCATCTTCGCCAGCTCGGGACGCGATGCCTTCCACGCCTGATAGCGCCTGGAGACAGCCGCATGCTGAACAAACCGACGCAGAGCATCGACCGAGGTCAGACGCATCATCTCCTGGCAGTGGGCCTCGCAGTATCCAAGATCCTTGTCGGCCGGCGCCGCCGGCTTCTGCTGCTGCTCCTGCTCGACTTGTTCGGCGGGTGCCTGCTGGGCTTTGAACTCTGCCGGCGAGATCCCGAGCTGTGCGGCGCGCTCTGTCGATCGCTTCACCAAGTTCAGCTTGATCGAGCTGGGCGCGGCTGAGACCGAGTCAAACTCGATCGCGCAGATGTCGTAGTAGTTGTCCGCGGTCGCCTCCTTCATGCGGTCGGTGAACGCACGCAGGTAAGAGGGCCAGCCGGCGCTGCGATCGAGCGGCTGCAGCTCTTCCGCCTGGGGAGGTTCCTCTTCCGTCCCGTGCAGCCCATCCCAGAACGCCCGGCAATCATCCAGCTCGAGCGCATCTTCGATCGCGTCCGCGTTCTGCTCGCGCAATCCGATCTCGTTGGCCCCAGGCCGGCGCATCTCTGTCGTCAGTGCCTCAAGGAACGCCATCGGATCCGTCCACATATCGTCACCGAGCGGCTCGCCACCGGCATCAAGCAACAGATACTCAAATGCGGGCGCCTGGGCGGTCGCTGGCGGCTCCGGTGGTGTGGAGGGGGCCGCAGCAGGGGCAGCCCCTGCGGGCGCATCAGCGGCCCCCTCCGTCGCCTCGCCCCGCGGCGGCTCGGGGGTCTGGCGAGCCTGTTGACGTTTGGTCTCTGGTTTCGGGTTCTGTTGCTTTTCGTCTTTGGCAACAGTCCGACGCGTGCGCGTCTCCTCGTGGCGCTGCTCCACCTGATCCCAGGCGCCGGCTTCGGCGAACCAAGTTTCTGGCGATGACATGCCGTCGTTGATCGACACCCAGATCTTACGGAGCCTGACCACCTGAGCTGGGCGGATGGCTTCAAGATTGCACTGGCAGAAGGTCTCGATCTGCTTCTGGGTCACACCCATCGGTGCGAAGGCCTGCACCAGCTTCAGCAGCGCATCTTTGCTCGAGAGCGCCGGATCTGCGCTGAGCGTGCGCTCGCACTGGGCCACAGCTTGGTCGACCAGATCCCGCGGCAGCAGCGACAGCAGGCACGCCCGCTTGCGACGCTGGCCTTGCGAATAGATCAGCTCGGCGATGTCGCGTTCATCGGTTATCGCGTAGCCGCCACGCTTGGTGTCGCGCCAGTGCTTGACCACGAAATCCCGGTAGTCGCGGCGGCCGGTCTCGAGGTCCATTGCCTCGGCGCGCGCCTCGCTGAACTCATGCCCCTGGTCGTCGCGACCGCGGTGCAGGATCTGGATCCCGCTGTCGATGTTCCCCCAGTGGTTGGAGATCATCTCCACCAGCCGGATCGATGGGCCCGACACTTCCGTGCCGCCACGCGCATACTGGTAGACAGCTATCTCGGCGAGCCCAGTCGCTGTGCATTCGTTCAGCACCTGCTGTTGCAGCTGCGTCATGCGCAGGCCCCGCGGTGCCAGCTGGGCTTTCATCATCCGCGCCATGACTTCGGCGATCTGCCGGCGCTCTTCGACACCGAGCAGACCAGCCATGCTGGTCGGTGCAACGCTCACCAATTGCTGCTGAGGCTGCGCAACGATCATGTTGCGGCCTTCATCCATCCCGTCGTCCATGTGACTCCTCAAACGGTCTCGAGGTTTCTCGCGGCCAGCACGCCATTCCAAATCGTGCGCACCGCGCGCACCTGCAGCAGGCCGGCATCGATCGGATCGCGCGTCACCGGTAGCGGTTCATGCTCCGAATTGAAATGCTGATATGCCTCGCACATGCGCGGGAAGCGGGCCTTGCCGATGTATTGCGATTTCCGCATGGCGCAGAAGCACCGCAGCTTCTCTGGTGGTTCAAGAAAGCCGCCGCCGCCCAGGTCCGCCTGGGAGCGCTCCATCATGTTCCAGTGGAAGAAGAGGTTAAACGCGACCAGCCGGTCGGCCAGATGCATCGCCTTGCAGAACAGGCCGAACGCTTCACGCAGCGGCACGCCATCCATGTGCGCGCGAGCTGGAGTGATGTGGTGCGAATGGACCATGTCGGCGTCGTAGTCCCATTCGCGCCAGGGCTCGATCAGCAGGCTCTCGGTCTGCTCGACGTTGCCGTCTTCCTCGATCAGATACGCCAGCCGCGCCAGATGCGGTTGGAAAGGTGCCGATGCCGGTTCGCGGTAATGCCAGCGTCCGGTCGTCGCTGTGTCGAAGAACAGCGTGCGCATACATCCCCCTTAGACTGCGTTGCGGATCTCCTCGATGTGCAAGCCAGGGCACTGGCGCAGCCTCTCGCTTCGCACAGCCTGCCCGATGCGCACAGCATTGAACTGCAGATACTCGAGCGGCGCGCGGCCTTCGCTCACTGCGATGACCAGCTCGAGCAGATCAGACTTCTCGGCGCTGAACGCCCAGCGGCGCGTCAGGTGTGACTGCGCACCCATCTGGCCCTGCACACGTGTGTCGGTGTGTGCCCGGCCGTCCCTCTCTGTCTTGCGCTGCTGGTCTTCCTTGTCGCGCATGTATGCGCTGGTCAGCGCACGTATGTCTGACACACCTGCTTCGACAGGCAGCATCAGCTCGCGGAACACAGCATGTGCCGCCGCGGCTGCGCGGTCGTATGGGGTCTTCTCCTGCACGCGCCGGGCCTCGATGCCCTTGAGCCACAGCCCGGCCAAACCTTTGGAGCTGGCGAGGTCCGTAGCTTTGCCGGCTGTGTCGTCATCGGTGATCTTGGGAAACGCGGCCTTGAACCGCTCGATGCCTGCCAGGATCTCCTTCTGCCGCGCGATGTCTTCCCAGAGATCCGCGGTCAGCAGCTCGCGCACCACCTCTGGAGCAGATGGCCCAGGCGGGCGGTTATGTCCGATGTCGGCGCTCATATGATCAGGTCCACCGGCAGCTGGGACAGCCTGATCGGCTGCGTCGGATGCAGCACCGGATGCTCTGGTGCGTTCTTCCGCGCCCAGTCGATCAGCTCGAGCATCTTGTCGTAGACGTGGGGCTCGATCTTCTCGCCGAACCAGCAGATGCGGATCAGCGGATGTTGGAACGCGTCGGCCTCGATGACGCAGTCGACGATCGCGTCCTTAAATTCGGAGAGCGCGATCTCAAACACCGTGCTGCGACCCATCTCCACCACCGAGATCATCTCGGTGAGCGGGTCGCACTTGACCTCAACGGGAACCCACGGTCCCCCTTTCACGAGTCGCACCCGGTAAAAACCGGGCTCGACCGTGTCGAGCTGTCTGGTCATGTGAGAATTGCCCCAGCCTTGCGGCGGTAGTGTTCGTTTCCGCACGATGACATATCGCCACGTCAGAGATGCTGCAAGGGAATTTCTGATCTTTCACGACCGCATTGGTTGCAGTATTCAAACCCGCCGACTGATGACCGAGCCGACACACCCACTGCTGCAGTGGCTCACCGAAAACGAGATGACACGCGAGGAGCTGTGCTGTGCGATTGGAATATCCAAGGTGCACCTGAGCCAGATCCTGCGGGGCATCAAGCGGCCGAGCCTCGACACCTGCGACAAGATCACGCTCGCGACCGGCGGCGCAATTCGTGCGAACCAATTCCAACGAGTGAACATCTAACCATGGAGCGCATATGCCCGAGCGGGTCAGCGCCATCGGCGACAACGTAAACGACGGCACGCGCATCGAAGCGCTGCAGGAGTGCACCGAAAGCTTCGTTCTGCTGCAGGAGGCGGCAGACGCCGCGAAAACCGCCAGAGCCGAGCACAGCAACCGGCTCAAGAAGTGGAAGGGGCGCGGGCTTAACCTCGAGGCCCTCAAGCGAGCGGTCAAGGACCGGCTGATCGACCCCGACGACATCATCAAGGAGCTGCACGAATACACGCGGCTGCGGGCGTTGCAGAATATGCCGCACATCCAGCAGAGCCTGATTGAACTGTGGGGTGATGGCGTCGCCAACGACCACGGCGAAGAGGCGCAGCGTCAGCGCTGGCGTGACGACGGATCGCTCGCCGGCCGCCAGGGTCATTCGCGCGAAAGCAATCCGCATCCGCCTGGGTCAGAAGCATACCAGTGCTTCGACTACGGCTGGGAAAACAACCCGCAACGCATCGCTCGAGGCATGGCACCGAGCGACAAACCGACAGTGAACAACAGCCGCACACGTCGTCGGGCGTCGCGTGATGGCGTGGCAGAAGCGGCCGAATAGGCTTCTCTCTGTCGACACTGCGCGCATCACGGGTATCGCCTGGGGTGCGCTGAGCGATCAGCTCCCGCAGACTGACGTGTGGGAGCTGCCTGACTATGATCGCGCGGACTCACTTGGTGCGCGTATCGCCACGCTCGAGAACACGCTCCACGATTTTATAGCGTGGGCAGACATCGACACCGTGGTCATTGCCGAGCGATTTCCGCCGCGCACATCCAAGCAGATGGCGTCAGGCTACGGGCTCGACGGTGCGGTGCGCTCGCAGTGCTGGCGCGATGATGTGCAGCTGCTTTGGCAACCCGAAGGACAGGTGCGCAAGGAGATCCTCGGCCGCTCTCGCGGCACAACGAGGGACCAGCTGAAAGCTGCAGCTGTGCGGTGGTGTGAACACCACGGGATCCACGTGCAAACGGACGATGCTGCAGATGCCGCGGTGCTGTGGTGCTGGACGAGGAATACGCTCGTCAGGCACCGACCGCCTGGAATAAGAACGGCGCCCTCTGTGCAGGAGAGCGCCGTCTCATGACACCCATGGAGGATGCCGTTGCATGAGTGAGGTGGCAAATAGACGGGACAAGACGTCACAGCAAGACGTCGCCGATATTTTCTCGCTACGCGCGAACACGCAGCCACCCGCAAACATTCAAGCTGAGCAGGCGCTGCTTGGCGCTGTCCTGGCGAACAACCGGGCCTTCAATCTGGTGGCGGCGTATCTCCGCCCCGAACACTTCATGGATCCTGTCCATGGTGCGATCTACAAGGCCTGCGCCAAACTTATAGCGGCCGGGCATTTGGCCGACGCTGTCACGCTCAAGAATGTATTTTCTGACCAAGGCCAGCTCGCCGAGGTCGGTGGCACACCGTATCTCGCCCAGCTGCTGACCGCGATGGTCGGTGTGGTGAACGCTGGAGAGTATGGCCGCGTCATCCATGACACGTGGATCCGTCGCCAGCTCAGCGACATCGGCGCCGGCATGGTGACCGCAGCTTATACCGGCGACATCGATGGCCAGGACCAGCTGAACGCTGCGACCGAGGCGCTGATGGAGCTGACCGGCAAAGGTGTGAAAGACGCGCCTCTGGTCAGCATTGGAGATGCCGCCAGGGCGGCGCTGGAGGCCGCTGAGGCGGCTGCGCGCGGCGACACATGCGAGATACTGCGCAGCGGACTGGAGCCGCTGGACAAGCTCCTGGGCGGCTTCCGCAACAGCTGGATGTATGTGATCGGAGGCAGGCCCTCGATGGGCAAATCCTCCCTCGTGCTCCAGGCGGCGATCGGCGTCTCGCGCGCGCTGCTGCAGGAAGAGCTGAACGCTCCACCGTTCACTGCGGCCGGCGGACAGGTGCTGTTCATGAGCCTGGAGATGCCGGCGGAACAGCTCGGCGGGTGGGCCGCATGTCACATCGCGCAGATCTCCAACGAGGCGCTGCGCGGCGAGCGCGGCTTCACGATGGACGAGGGCTACGCGTTCATCAGAGCCCAGGCTGAGCTGGACACGTTGCCGATCCAGATCATCGACGCGGTCGGAATGAGCGGGCCAGCGATGGCGCTGCGCGCGCGGTCAGAGAACCAGAAGCGCAGGGTCAGGCTGGTGATCGTCGACCACGTGCAGAAGGTCGTCAGCGCGATGCACAGCGAGGCCCGCGGTCGCTTCGACACCACAGCCGAGACCTCCAAAGTCACGAGCGCGCTGAAGGATCTCAGCCGGCAGCTGGACTGTCCTGTGGTCGCCCTGGCGCAGCTCAAGGGGGACGTCGACAACCGCGACAACCCGAGGCCCAGGCTCGGAGATCTGATGTATGCCGGGGCGGCCGACGCGGACGTGGTGTGCTTCGTCTTCCGCCAGGAACGCTACCTGCCCAAGAGCCCGCCGCAGAAGGACGCGAAAGAGACCGAGGAGAAATGGGCGCAGCGCAAAGATCACTGGGAGCGGCAGTGGGCCCAGGCGCGCAACAGAGCTGAGCTGATCGTCGAGAAGCACCGCCAGGGCGACTGTGTGACGCGCACGGTCGGCTTCGACGGGAGCCGCTCAACATTCTTCGGCCTCGAGGAGGCAGCACCACCAGACTTGTGGGGACCAGAATGAGACAGTGCTACGGTTGCGCCGGCACCGAGGAGGAAGGCTGCGTGCTACCTCTCCGCAAGCGCAATGGTCGCCGGCTCTACTGCCAAGAATGCGAAGAGCTGAAGATCCACGCCCCGTTCGTCCTGCACAAGGTGTTCACCAGAGCGACTGAGCTGCGCCGATGGCGTAAGCGCCAGGAGTCTCCACAGATGGACCTCATCGATCTTGTGGTCGGTGCGCCGTGACAGCCTGGGTGTTCGTCGCCATGCTCTACGCTGCAGATGGCAGCAGGCACTACCGCCTGGGCGAGACCTACGCGACAAGCGATAAGTGTTTCCCGATCGCCGAGGCTGCGACCAAGCAGCTGATGGCAGCACGCATGGGATGGGCGATGTGCCTGCCAAAGGACCAAGCCGCTGGTCTCCAGACTCGGTAAGCATGACGGCCGCCCAGCTCGCGGCGTTCAACCGGTTCTGGCTGATCTACCCCCGCAAGATCCGCAAAGGCCTCGCCCGCCGGGCATGGCTCAATGCGCGTAAGAAGGCGACCGAGCAGGAGATCATCACCGGTCTCGCCAACTACCAGTTCCACAGCAATCCGCTGCTGCAGCCGCACCCGAGCACGTGGTTGAACCAAGAGCGCTGGGCAGACGAGGACACCGTCGATCCCAATGATCGCTGGGGCCTGCACACTTGGTATCAGGGCCGGCGGGATCCTGGCTGGACCGAAGAGGGCTACGCCGACATCCTCGAGCTGCTGCTGGTGCCAGAGCGCTGGGCGCCCGACCTCGACATCCTCGGCCGCTGGGCGCTCGACGGATACAAGCACAGCAGTGTGGTCGAGGTGTTGCGTGAAGCGCGCAAGCACAACACCGAGCCAGTCCGGTATCTCCAGTTCTACGATGCCATTGTCAGGCGCCGGGCCTTCCATTGGGACGCCAGCAAGCTTGAATACGTGCGGGGCTCGTAGCTTCAGCTGCAGCCAACGCGATCCGCGCCTCGACGATCTCCCAGCTCACCGCCGGCACCACCTCAATGCGCCTCTTTACACAAGATATGATCTTGTCTGCTGGTGCAGGCTGACAGTCGCAGCAAAGCCAGTATGCATTGGTCGCCTGCTCGGTTCTCCAGGCGCGCCGCACGAGCCGGCGCTGCCAGCCGATCATCCCCAGCTCACGCGCCCGGTCGAGCGCTCGCTGCACCGTCGAAACAGACACCCCCGCGCGGGCCGCCAGGAAGGCGTGGGACGGGTCCAGGCGCCCGTCCCCTCCCAAGGTAGCGGCCAGAGCCTCGAGGACGTCTGCGTGGCCTGGGGACAGCTTATTGCGTATGCGGTTCTGTCTGATCACCCAGCGGAACCTTGCCAGCTCGTCACGGCTGCGCGGGTGCCTGGGGCCATCTCCGAAGAATGAGTCGTTCCTCCACATGCGATACCTCTCCCGAGGGCTCGCCGGCCGGAACTGGGCACGCGTTTGCCGGTGGCGCATTTTGGCGCTTGACCGGCTCGACGGGGATCGGGAATGGTTCGTGCGCTTCCAGGCACATGAGACCAGACTTTTCCCGACCACCCCTAACAGCGGGCCCGCCCGACCGGCGGGCTCTCTTGCTTCTGGGGTCTGGGTGCTGCGACTCCAGCTTGGGTTCCAGCCGCCTACGTCGCGGCCTGCGAGCACCGTCTCAGACGGACTCGCGTCGCTCCAAGCGGTAAATTCAGAAGGTGTCGCGGAGATCCGGCGGGACGATCGCGGCGATCAGCGTGGCAACCGCGTCGATGTAGCGTCCCAGTTCAGGCGGGATCGGCTTCTCCCCGTTGATCATGCGGCGGATGTGCTGTTCCTGCAGTCCCACCCGATCGGCTGTCTGACGGATCGACCAGCCGATCAGGCGCAAGTTCTCATCAAGCTCGGATGCGGTCATCGGCTCTCGGGAAGGTTCGGGCGCACATGCTCGACGCGAGGTCGAGGCAGATGCCTGGAGCATAGCGAAGCGGGATCTCGGCCTGGACACCATCGCGCAGCCGAACGCAGCTCAGCACCTCGGCGTTCGCCGGGTTCACGGAAAAGAGCAGCATGACTGCCGCACTGTCTGTCCCTGCACGACTGACCACGAATGTCACGACTGCGTGCCCCGCGGCGTTCAGATCGGGCACGATCGCGCGCTGCTGGATACGCACAGCCGGCGGATCCTGCGATTTCATGGGGACTGGTGGACCCAACTGAGCCCAGGTGTTCAGTGTCATCGCTCCTCTGCAGCTGGCGACGACCAGCCACCAAATAATCCCGCCTGACTGCTGCGCGCCACAATTTGTTGGGTATCCACGAAATTGTCGCATGCGTGCAAGCTGCCAGGGAACTCACTTGTCCTTCATCCGGTAGCCGGCGCGGTAGGCCGCTTCGGCGAACTTGCCCGAGCAGACGTCGGTGCAGAATGGCCAATACTTGTATCGGTAGCTCTCGCCATCCCACAGGTGGACCTTATCCAGGCGCCGCTCGCGCGTGCCCTGGCGCTCTTGCTCGCTCCTGTAGGTGTAGAGCCTGGGGTCGTCCTCGATCTTGTCGAGGATCCGCATCGAGCCATCGGGGCTGATCAACACGTTGTCGTAGTCGCGGGCCACGACCCGCAGATTGCCGCGATATTCCCAGTCCCGAACGGGGATGTGCGTCGCCCCGTCACGGGGTGCGCGCTCTGTGGTCGTCCAGAGCCGCAGCAGCTTGCCGCAGTAGGCGCAGCGGGGGCGTTCGGGGCTCAATGCAGGGCCTCCTTCACGAGCTGGGTCATCAGCTGGCCCAGCACAGAGGCGGGCGGGACGACGTGGTGTTGGGGGTCGATCAGGAGCTGGCGCCCGTCGTCGTAGATGAGCGCCCTGCCCCCGTTGCTGAAACCGTGCCGCAGCACCTGCACCGGCTTGAGGGTCTCGGGGTGCAGCGCGGTGCTGACGGCGGTCGAGATGATCGTGAGGCGCCTGGGTGATGCCATCAGATCTCCTCCATCGCCGC
>Ga0126377_10003766_pt1 | contig 10851 bp, 7 predicted proteins | sample PanSoiMetPlot_22_FD_92647 | JGI IMG/M metagenome (GOLD analysis project Ga0126377, IMG submission 92647) | Tropical forest soil microbial communities from Panama - MetaG Plot_22 | ecosystem: Environmental > Terrestrial > Soil > Tropical forest > Bulk soil | place: Panama | collected 2016-02-17
CCCATCGCCGAATGGATCGCCGCGAAGATCCGCGGGAGGACCTCATCCCCACTCCACGAATCACTGGCGATCCTCGGCCAGATGTCCTGAGCAACCGGAGTGCCAGCTGGTTGCCTGTCCGGTGTTGGGACCCATCGCCCCTTGGCGTGTCGCTGGCTCGACGAGCTGTCACGTGAGTCGCGCTTAGTGAGACAACCCCGCGGTTGTATCGATCGCCCAACTCACCGAACGCGCAAGACGGCGTGGCTCCGACGTGACAGCGTGTGGCGTCGCTGGCGCCCCTACTGCCGCGAGCTTCTGCTCGTGTCACGCTGCCGGAGCAGATGCGTGCCACGCATGGCGGGCCTGTTCGATCGAGCTGGCCGGCCCCCGCCCGACCCCTTCAGCATGCGCGCCGCCAGAGTCTCAGCGCTCGCTGCCGTGGGCCAGATAGTCGGCGGCCTGGTCGCGCTCTTTGTCGGCGTGAATGGCGGTGAGGATAGCCAGGGCGTCCCGGGTCAATGCCCGGACGCGGCGAGATCTCGGCCCTCGCGGCTCGAGCGCCCGGGCCAGCGCAAGGGCCGCTCGCGCCCCCATCGGATCATCTGGCTGAGTCGCCGTGAGCGCCTTCTCGAGCACCGGGATCGCCTCGCGGCGACGTCCCAGGTCGATCAGCGCGAGACCCTGGCAGGCAAGCGGACGGCCGAGGAGCCGCTGTCCTTCCGGCCGAGAGCGCACGATCCGGAGGCTCCGTTCATGGTAGCTCAAGGCCTGTCGGGCATGGCCTAGTCTCCTCAGGTCTTCTCCGAGCGATGCCAGGTTGAGCGCAACGCTCGCATCGTCATTGCCCAGCGCCCGCTCATCAATCTCGAGCGCACGGCGATGGAGCGCAAGCGCCTGGCTGAAGTCGCGCAGGCCGTAGAGAACGTCCCCGAGATCCTGCAGCGCATCGGCGACGTCCGGGTGATCCGGGCCGAGCTGTTTTTCGCGGAGGGCCAGCAACGATTCGAGATAGGCACGTGCCTGGCCGAAGTTTCCGAGGGCCTTCTCCAGATTGCCCAGGTTGTTGAGGACGAGGAGATGTCCTCTGGACATTGGTTCCCGCTGCAACACAGAGAGAGCGACCAGGTATTCTCTTCTGGCGTCGGCCGCATTGCCCTCCTCTGCGTCCATCACACCCAGGTTCAAATGGACCGCGGCGGTCAATGGGTGCGCATCGCCGAGGAGGCGACGTCGAATCGCCAGCGCGTCTTGATAGTGATTGCGCGCCTCCGTATTGCGCCCATCGGTCGCGAGCGCGGTGGCGAGATTCTCTTCAGCGCTGGCCACGCCACCGGAGATGGGGGGGAGGATGCGCCGGCGGATGGCGAGGGCCTGGCGCTCGAGATCGACCGCCTGGTCGGTCCTCCCCTCCTGCCAGGCTATCTTTCCGAGCGTCTCTAGCAGGCGCGCGTGCATCGTCTCGTCATGTCGTAGTTCCGGGCGCTCAAGGGCCCCCTCTGCCAGTTGTGCGAGGAGGTGACCTTCGCCCGCGCGCTTCTCACGCAGCCCGATGACCGCCAGGAGATCGAGCATGATGTCAGCGTCCAGTCTGATGTCGCCGGACCGCTCGGCGAGGCCCTTGGCGTGAACCAGCGCGTCCCGCGCTTCGGACGCTCGGTTCAGGTCTTCGAGCGAGCGGCCGAGGACGCGTCCGGCCTCGGCAGCGAGCGGTGCGTAGTCGAGTGTAGGCTCGGCGGCGAGCACCGCTCGGGCGCCGTCAACGGCCATTTGCAATCGGCCTGCCTGACGCTCCAGGTCGGCGCGGTCGACTCGCTCTTGAAGCGCGAGCACGCGGGCGCGCTGCACAGGCTGATCTGGCAACGCGACCTGTGCGAAGAGCGCCGCCGCATCGACGCAGCTCGATATGGGCGCGAGGTTGGCGACCATCTCTTGCGCCCCGTCGACCAGCTCGCCGCTGGCCCGGTGAACGAACAGGTCGAGCAGCGTGCGGATCTCGGCGATGCGCCGACTCAGGCATACCATGCGGCGATCGCGCAAGTCGGCAGACTGCTCAGAGTTCGCGGTCGCAAGGCAGGTGGCCCGGCGCAAGTCCGCCCACTGCTTCGCATAGCCGTCGAGTCGCTCGGTGATCCGGGCGGCGCTCCACCGCGCATGAGGCCTACCGGTGCCCGCGAAGGCGGCTTTCACCTCGGCGGCCACCGACGGATTCCAGACGGCGGAGATCTGCTGACGTACGTCCGCGCAGCGAATTTCGAGCGGCCCGGTCGCGGTCGCGTAGACGACCGCCAGACCTCCGCCGACGAGCGCCAGCGCGGCGGCTGCCAATCCCAGCTGCCATCGGTGACGCCGCCGGACTGGCTCCCGCGCGAGAACGGACAGGAGGCTATCCATGTCGGGAAACCGATCCTCTGACCTCCGCGCGAGTCCGCGCTGCGCGATCCTTTCGAGCCACGCTGGCACACGACGGGCCTCGACCGGTGGGCGTGCGACGTGCCGCGGCTCGTTCGTCCGGCCGCTGGACGGGTCGGCACGTGCCGAGGGCGATGGCAACTGCGAAGAGTGCGAGGCCGGCGGGTTCCGGAAGGGGTGCACCCCGAACAGCGCCTCGTGAAGTGTCACACAGAAGCTGAACTGGTCGGACCGAGGGTCGGCCGGCTGGCCATCCCTTTGTTCGGGAGCCATGTACGCAGGCGTGCCCAGGGGGATGCCTTGATACGTGACTGGCTCGGTCAACGCGCTGCCGCGCGGCGGGCGCTCGGCCGGACGCGTCTCCAGGCCGGAGCCGGCCTCGACGTAAGTCCGGGCCAGGCCAAAATCCGTCACCACGACCCGTCCGTCCAACCCGACGAGGAGGTTGGCTGGCTTGAAGTCGCGATGGACGAGGCCGGCGGCGTGCGCCGCAGCTAGACCGCGACCGGCCTTGACCAGCACGGCCACAATCTCCCGCCAGGACCGCTTCGAGGCGGCGACCCAGTCGCCGAAAGTCTGGCCGTCGATCCACTCCATTGCGATAAAGACGCAACCGCGCTCGGCTCCAACGTCATGGACGGAGATGACGTTCGGATGCGAGAGGCGCGCCAGCGACTGTGCCTCGCGCACGAAACGGACGCGCGCGTCAGTTCGATGAGCGAGCGCGCGACGGAGAACCTTGAGCGCGATCGTGCGGTCCAGCTCCGGATCGTGGGCGGCGTACACGACCCCAGCTCCACCCATGCCGAGGCGGCGGTGCACGATGAAGCGACCGACGACGGCACCCGGCGCCAGGATCTCATCGGGCGAATGCGAAGGCGCGCATTGCTGATCCCTGGTCAGCAGGTCGTTCTCGGTTGCGCAACCTGGATCGGTCGCGGCGAGGCACTCACCACACTTTGGCTTCTCCCCGTCGTGCAAGTTTCCGAGATCCCGCGTCGGTGAGTAGCCGCTACTCATCGCCCCGACGGTACGCCTCCGGATCGATGCGGTCCCGGCGGAGCCAGCGATAGATCTGTTTCCGATCCTTTCCCAGGAACGCAGCAACATCCTTCACGTTGCCTCGGAATTCTTCGACCAAGCGACGAAGCTCTCGCTTGCTCGGAACGTGGCCGGTCAGGCGAAGGGGCACAGCTGATGAGAGCGCACGGGCGGAGTCCGCTGGTCCCTCAGGTCTTGCGGGGCGCATCGCGGCTGGCAGGTCCTCGACTGACAGCTCACCGCCCTGCGGCCTGAGCAGCAGCCCGGTCCGCACCAGCTGCCGCAGCTCGCGAACGTTGAACGGCCAGGAGTGGAGCGCCATGGCCTCGAAAGCACGGCTGCTCGGCTCGACAACCGCGCCATGACCGAGCTCGGCGACGAAATGCCGCCAGAGCGGCTCCAGGTCTTCCGCCCGCTCTCGAAGAGGAGCGAGGCGGATCACGCACTCGGCCAGGCGGGCGTAGAGATCGGCGCGGAAGCGACCACGCTCGACCTCCTCGGCCAGATCGCGGTTGGTCGCTGCCACGACCCGCGCATCGACCGGCGATTCGGCCGCCGCTCCGACCGGCCGGATCGACCCATTGTCCAGCACCCGCAGAAACTTGGCTTGCACGTCTGCGGGCAGCTCCCCGACCTCGTCCAGAAACAGAGTTCCGCGCTGGGCTGCGCGAAACAGGCCAGGCCGGGCCTGATGAGCACCGCTGAAGGCGCCCTTCTCGTGACCAAACAGCTCGCTCTCGACGAGATGAGAGGGCAGCGCAGCGCAGTTGACCGGCAGGAACGGTCCTGCTCTGGCGCTGGCACGATGGATCCAGCTGGCGACTAGCTCCTTCCCCGTACCCGTTGGTCCGAGGATGAGGACCGGCGCATCCGAAGCAGCGACGCGGGACGAGGTGTCGAGCGCCAGCTGCAGTGAGCGGCTGCGCCCTACGAAGGGCGGCGCGATCAGGCCGGGGTTCGCAGCGTCCGGCTGAGCTGCGCCGAAGAGAAAGACCGTGTTGCCCACACGGAGCAGGTCGCCCGGCTGGAGGATCTCTCGCGCGATTCTGGTGCCGTTCAGGTAGGTCCCGTTGCGGCTTCCGAGATCTCGGATCAAGTACCTTCCTTGTATCTCCGACCAGCGGATCTCGGCGTGGCGCCCGGACGCTCGCGGATCCTGGAGCCGCAGGTGGTGTTCTTCGTCCACAGCCCGACCCACGTCCATTGGATCGAAGCCGAGCACCACGCTCCGGCGGCTCCACGCAACGCGTCCGAACAACAGGATCAATGCGTATCGCGGCTCCTCGACCGAGGGCTCGACCTGGTCCTCTACTGTTGTCGTGGGCGTCAATCGATTCGAACGATCGAGACCCTCTCGACCAGGCTCCCTGCGCGGAACGCTCACTCGGGCTGCAGAGCATATCGGTTCGCGATGCTCGAGGATCTACCTCAGGCGCGTTTCTGCCTCCACGCCGCCCCCTTGAACATTGCTCCGGCGACTCGAACGCGTTCGGGCGCCGCAATCGTGTGCGTATCGGCCGCCGACCTTGAATGCGCTCGTGTGTGGAATGGGACGCGGTCCCACTCGCTGGCCAGAAATTGTAAGAGCGCCAAGCAACGATGCCGGAGCTGCCGCTCCGGATCGGCATCGGGCAGGTTCTGCGCGAGTCCTCGCGGTGCTCCGTGTTGAGTGCCGCCTCAGGTGTGGCAGCCGCCGGCGCGTCAGCGGCGGCGGCGACCAGCGGCACGACGTGCGGACCTGAGCGGCGAGCTTGTTGTCGGAGGTCGCTCGGCACACCCGCCAGGACGGCTTCATCGCCACGGTGAATGTGGAGCTCGACGCGCAGTTTCCGGCTGCTCGGGTTGTAGAAGTCGTCGATGTACTCGATGAGATCGCGGTTGACGTCGCGCACATCGGACCATCGCGCGTCGCGCTCGAGCTCGAAGAACAACGTTGAGAAGCAGCTCTCGGCGACGGCGTTGTCCCAGCAGTCACCCTTGCGGCTCATGCTGCACGTGATGCCATGGGCGTCGACCATCTTCCGGTAGTCATCGCAGGCGTGGTGCACGCCGCGGTCGCTGTCACGGGCCGAGCTTGGTGCCTCCCGCCCGATGGGGCCGCGGCCGTGATCCTTGCGGAGCAAGGCCGCGGACCGCGTGCTACCGTCGGCGAGGATCTGCCGGCCGCGAACCGGCCCACCGGCGAGAGGAAGCCATGAAACTGGTCATTCGATCCGCCGGCGTGTGGGCCCATCCGAACCTGAGGACCTGGGAACCGGAGGACCCAGCTTCGGTCGCCGAGACCGTCCTCATCGACATCGGCGAGCGCGACAAGAAGTCGGCCGACTCGTTCACGCTCCGTGTCGCCACTCCGGCGGGGCTGGACCGGCTCGATGCCCGCGACGGCATCATCGCCACACGCCCCCTCCTCGTCATGCGGCGCTACGACTTCGACGATCTGTGGCGCTGGCTGGAACGCACGGTCGCCTCGTGCGAGGCCGACTCGTGGAGCGCCTGCGTGGAGAACCTGCGCCGCCACTTCGCCTGGGAATACGACGACTATCGCGAGGAGTGAGCCCGGCGACTCGCGTCGCCCAGGGCGCAGTCGGGCGTCGGGCCAGTGACGCGATGCGGGGATGTCACTTCTTCCTCAGAGACAGACCTTCGATGTCCGTCACGATGCGGCGCAGGGCGGCGCGGTTCTCGACTTCCATGGGCGGGTGTTCAAGTGACGGGTGCGGGACATCGGCGGGGGTGTCGATCGGGGCCGGGATGCGCTTCTCGAAGTCCAGCCAGATCCGGTCATCGCCGCGGCAGTCGAACGCGCGGCAGGGGGCCGGGCGCTCCTGGTACACGCCGCAGCCGTGGCCGTCGGAGTCGTTGTGGACGCAGTAGCCGTCGGGCCGGCGCAGGTTCCAGTAGGGCCGGCCGTAGTCCCAGCGCACGTGGCCGCCGTCGAGGTCCTGGGTCGACAGGCGAAACGGGAGCGTGCAGCAGCGCGCCCGGCAGATCGGCAGCAGCTCCGCGCAGGGCACGGGAGGGGTCGCGACGGAGTACTTGTCCCGCTGGTGATCGGACAGCTCGATGCGCAGCGGCGCCGCGGTCTCGTCCGCCACCCGCGCCTCTCGCACCCGGTCGGGCAGCGCCTCGAGCACCGACTGCTCCCGGATGGCGCCGCGCTCGTCGAGCTTGCGGGTGAGCGCCACCACCTGGGCGCCTACTTGTAGAAGCTCGTCTCGCATCGTGCTCACGAGGTGGTTCAGCAGGCGGAGGCCGCGCTCGACCTCCTCGCGTCTGACCGGATCGTCGTCCATGTCCGATTCTAGCCACGGCCGGGCAGCCTCGGCCCGGCAGAGCTCGGCGACTTGCCAGAGCTCGCAGTCCGCGGCGCCGGTGGGGTCGGGACGAGGCGGGCCGACGACGGCGGCCCGGCCCGTCGCGGCCTCGGGTTGGCGCTCGTCGGCGCCTGGCTCCGCGTGATGGGTGGCGGCCTCGCTCACCGCGATCGCGACGGCGGCGGCGCGGTCTTGACGGCGCGGTCTTGACCTCGACCCTGTCGGAAGTGATATGAGCTGCCGATGGGCGCATGGGGCACCGGCACGTTCGAGAACGACGTCGCGCTCGACTTCAGCGGGGACATCGCGGGGAGCAACGACGGCGTCCTCCTGATCAGGCACCAGCTGGAGGCGACGTGCGCGCCGGGCCAGGTGGACGCGCCGGCGGCCGAGGCGAGCCTGGCCGCCGCCGAGGTGATCGCCGCCGCGCGCGGCTTCGCTCACCCGGGCCTGCCGCCGCTCCTCCACCAGTGGGTCGAGACCAGGGCGCCTGGGTTCAGCGAAGCAGACGGCAGGCTCGCGCTCGCCGCGTGCAGGCGAGTCGAGTCCGGCTCCGAGCTACGCGACCTCTGGTTCGAGTCGCCCGAAGACGGCGAGGCCTGGGTGAAGGTGGTCGAGGAGCTCCGCGGCCGGCTGCAGCAGTCGCTCGGCGACGCGGCCGGCGGCGACGCGGCCGGCGGCCCCGAGCCGACCCCCGGAACCGAGCCGTGGCGGCTGTGGGAGCCGCTCGATCCCGCGACATCGGCGTTCGTCGTCGAGCTCTTCGAGCGGCAGCCGGCGCTCGCCCGCGCGGTCGAGATCAAGGTCGGCCTCTTCGCCGTGGTGAAGTCGGAGAACCAGTTCGACTCCGATCTGGAGCTTCGCGTCGCGATCACGCCGGCGGGCGACGTCACGGTCGAGTTCGCCGGGCTGGAGGAGACGTTCGCGCTCGATTCGAGCGCCGACGAGGATGCCGGCACCGGCGAGGACGACGAGGACCGCGACGACGCGGACCGTGACGACCAGGATGATGATGCGGGCTCCGGCGTCGGCGGCGATGACGGCGATCGCGACGAGGCGGCCACCGGCGCGCCGCCGGACGCGCCCGCGATCGCGATCGGTCCGGGCAATCTGGCCGACTTTCTGGCCGACCTCATGGCCGAGCGGGTCTGCGTGGTGCACCGCTACGACGGGGACGAGCTCGTCGCAGCGTTTGCGGTCAGGACGGAGGAGCTGGACGCCGGCGTTCGCGCCGCGCTCGCCCTCGAGACGGCCCGCGGACGCCGGCTGTTCGGCCGGAAGCGCCGCGCCAGCGCCGTGGTGGTCTCCTGGACCGGCGAGCACGACCGCGAGGTCGAGGGCACCTGACCCGGCGCCCGTGGCGGCGCCGCCCGCGCCGATGCGCTCCGGCGGCGGCGGAGGTCAATAGCTCATCAGGATCGTGAAGCACATCTCGGCGGTCGAGCTCGTGCCCCAGCCGACCGGGTCCTGGCCGTTGTTGACCCAGGTGCACGAGGTCCGGAGGACGTCGCCCTGCTCCACCGGCACCTCGGCGAGCGGCGCGAAGTCCTGCGACTCGAACTGGTAGTCGTCGTCCCACAGCTCGATGGACTGGCCGCCGCGCAGGAGCTCTGCGCGGAAGTGCCTCCCGAGCTGATGCATGTGCGGGAAGATCGCGACCAGCGTGCCCGCGTCGAGGGTGGTCTCGTCGGACACCGTGTGCGGCTCACCGTCGGGATCGATGGAGAACCCCATCGGGCCGTGGTAGCTCACGTGTGCCGTGTGGTCGACCTCGGCGGCGTCGACGGGACGAACCTCGAGCCCGGAGACGCCGGAGAGCGTCCGGTCGGTCGCGTTGAAGAGGTGCAGGCTGACGCGCAGCTGCTGGCCGGCGCGCGCCAGGAGGCCGACGCCGGCGGGCAGGTCCAGTTCCTGCGTGCCCACGCCCGAGGCCCAGAAGTCGCCGAACTCGGGACCGCAGGGGAACGACGGATTGTCCGGTCCGGCGGGGGCGCCCATCGCGATCGTGGTGTGGTGGGTGCCGAGCGGGGCCATCGGGCGCAGCGCGCTGGCGTACACGTCCTCCGTGAGAGTCCGCGTCCCGCAGATGTAGCCCTCTGTGCCGGGCTCCAGCGACCAGTTCGCCGTGACCAGCGGGACGAAGCCGTCGACGGTGGCGTCGGCGATCTCGCCCGCGTCGGCAGAGGGAGCGCCATCCGACCCGCCGGGGCGGGCGTCGGCCGTGCTGCCGCCGCCTCCGCCGTCGCCACCGCCGCCACCGCCGCCACCGCCGCCGTCGTCATCGTCGCCGCCGCATCCGACCAGCGCGACGACCAGGACCAAGCCCATGCCGGTGAGCCTCATGATTTCTCCTAAGTCTCGTCAAGCGAGATATTCGCTTGCGAGTTCGTAGAGTTAGACACAGAGTTGTCCTCCGACTTTTCACAAGCGAGGGGCTCTGCTACGAGAGCTGTGGGCAGCGCAGCCGCGACCGCTTTGGCGGCGTCTTCGGACGACCCCGTATCCCGAGGCAATGTCCTCGACCGCGGCGCGGCCTGCGCGGCCCGCCTGGCTGCTTCCTTGGCCGCCTTGCTCGGGTAGTGCTTGGCCACGAAGGAGCGGGCATCGGCCTTCGACAAGGGCTGCCCATCGGGTCTCTGTAGCCGGTACGTGGGTGCGGGGGCGCCAGCAGCGCGAGCCTCGGCTCGCGCCTTGAGCAGGCCATAGACGCGACGCACGAGTTTGTGGGCGACGATGATCACCGCCGAGTAGTGGTGCTTGCCGCGCGCGATGGCGTCCGCGTACGTCGCAGCGAGCTCGGGGTCATGGCGACGTGCCGTCTCGGCAGCCAGGAACACGTACTGCTTGAGCAGATTGTGGCCGCCCTTGGTCATGCGCTGGCGCGGCTTCTCGCCGGCAGCACCCGTCTGCTTGGTGCGCGGCGTGATGCCGAAGAAGGCGGTGTAGCGCTTGACCGAGCTGAAGCGTTCGACGTCGCCCGCGAAGGCCTGCACGGCGGCGGCGATGGTCGGACCGAAGCCGCAGACCTCGCGCTCGAGAAAGCGCTCGGGGTCCAGCTCCGCATAACAGCGCGCGACCACCCCGTCGAGCTCGTCGAGCTGCTCCTCGAGGAACTCGATGTGCTCGAGGCTCTGCCTGACCAGAAGCTGGAGCGACCGATACTCGAACGGCAAGCGCTTGCCTTCGCACAGCGCCGCGTAGAGGTCATGCGTCGTCACGCACGCCTGCCAGACTGCCTCGAGCTGGGCTTCGCTGGACAGCCCGCGCGCGTGTCGCTGCCAGAAGCGGCGTAGCTCGGCCTTGCCGCGCGCGACGACCTCGAAGGGGTCGAGCTGCCGACGGAGGAACGCCGTCGCCACCTCGCTCGTCCGGTCGCGACCGAGCGCCTTGCCCAGGTGCGGGTTGGCCAACACCAGGTACGACTGGATGCGCCCCTTCGCCTTGGCCGCTTCGACCACAAGCCGCGCGCGTTGCTTCACGACCAGGCGCAGCGTGGTCTCGGTGGCGGTCGGCACTTGCAGCTCATGCGTGTCCTTGTCGACGTGGCGGACCAGCGCCGCGGCGTACGCGTCGATACCGTCGGTCTTGGCGTGCTGGGCGAGGAACTTGCGCAGCGCGTGCGTCTTCTGCGGCTTGGGCATGTAGACCCTGTGCCCTTGCCGAGACAGCTCCGCCGCCAGCGGCAACCAGGCCAGCCCCGTCGGCTCCATGACGAACTCGCAGGCACCTTGCTCACCGGCCGTGGTTCGGCGCACCAGCTCGTCGATGCCCGCACGCGTCTGCGGCACGGAAAATGGGCGACCGCGGCGCTCTCCGTCATCGTAGACGGCTGCCTTGTGCGCGGCCGTCAACGCGATGTCAATCCCTGCACGTCTCATACGTCGCTCCTCACGAGGGAAGGTCGGGTGAGGAGGTCCTCCGGTCCCGCGCGAGCGCCCACAACGGTGCGTCATTCGCCGACGCGCAACTCTGCCGCGTCTCCAATCTCCTTAACCGGGCTCTCTCGCGCGGGAGGAGGCAGCCAAACCATGTACGGGGTCGCCGAGTCTCGGCGCCGCCAGCGACTGCTACCGTCATCCTCCTCACCGCGCGAGGAACCCTATCC
>Ga0126377_10003767_pt1 | contig 10850 bp, 14 predicted proteins | sample PanSoiMetPlot_22_FD_92647 | JGI IMG/M metagenome (GOLD analysis project Ga0126377, IMG submission 92647) | Tropical forest soil microbial communities from Panama - MetaG Plot_22 | ecosystem: Environmental > Terrestrial > Soil > Tropical forest > Bulk soil | place: Panama | collected 2016-02-17
ATTTCATCGCTGCACGGGTCGAAGCGCTCAAGCATCGGAGGCTCGTTCTCGTTGTCGGGCACTGCGAATTAGCTGTTTCGAACCAAGGGATAGCGCGGTTTTCCCGCGTATTATAGCCGAGGCGGAAAACCAAAAAGCGGCGGGATATAGTAGGCTTCCGCGGGCCATTTGACGCGGGCTTTAACTAAGGCATGGGGATGACCAAAAGACCCGGCGGGGCTGCACAAGAGCGGCCGGCTGCATCTAGAAGACGCAAACTGCGCCGGGCGGTGACGGCCGTCGGCGTGCTCGCGTTCGCGCTGCTCGGTTATTCGGAGGCGCGTGCGTATTTCATGGGACGCGAGCTGGTCAGCGCCGCCCCCGACAGCATTGCGGCCGACCCAGCGCTGGTCGCCTTCGGCAACGCGCTCGGCCGCTCGGCCTATCAGGCGAACTGTGCCTCCTGCCACGGCGCCGACCTGAAGGGGAGCCACGCCAAGGGCACGCCCGACTTAACCGACGATGTCTGGCTGTACGATTTTGGGCGCGTCTCCGACATCGAGCGTACCGTGCTGTACGGCATCCGCTCAGGCGATGCGCGTTCGCACAACGTGACGGACATGCCGGCACTCGGACTGCAAAAGCAGATCACGCCGGACGAGATCAAAGACGTGATCGCCTTCGTCCATGCGTTGCGCAAGGAGCCGGCCGATCCGGAGGCGGCGAAGCGCGGCGATCGCATCTTCCAGGACAAGGGCGTCTGCTACGACTGCCACGGGCGCGACGCCACGGGCATTTCCGATTACGGCGCGCCCAATCTTGTCGACAATGAGTGGCTCTTTGGCGGCGATGACGCGACGATCTACAAATCCGTCTATGACGGACGCCACGGCAAATGCCCGGCGTGGATCGGTCGCTTGAGTTTTCCCACCATCCGCGCGCTCGCTGTGTATCTGCATTCGATGTCGAAGGAGTCGTCGGATTCGCCGAGCCTTGCCGAGGATTCCGCGCATGGCTGAGCTAAATAAAACAAGCTCTAGCTGGCGCGCACGCATGGCGGAGGTGCATCCGATGCGCTCGCTGGCGCTGTTCGCGGCCGGCACCGTGCTCGGATTGGGTATCGCCGCATATGGCTTGTTCAACGCGGCGGGAACGCGCATCGCCGGCGTGCCGCCGGAAGACATCGCTCTGGTGAACGGGCGCCACATCCTTAAGAGCGACTTCATCACCCAGATCCAGATCGAGACGTCTTTACCCTATGAGCAGACGACCGCGGAGCAGCGTCAAAAGGTCCTCAATGACATGATCAATGAGGAGCTCTTGGTGCAGCGCGGGCTCGAGGTCGATCTCGCGGCCTCCGATCCGGATGTGCGCCAGGCGATGGTCACCGGCGTGCAGCTTCAGGTCAACGCGGACATCCTGGCGGCGCAGCCGGCCGACGATGTGCTGATGCGCTATTGGACCGAGCATATGGACAAGTACGAGGGCGAAGGCATCCTGGCGATGCGCGACTTCGTCATCCGCCCGACCGATGAGCTGACGCAGGAGCAGGCGGTGGCCAAGGCGAACAACGCGGCGGCCGCATTCCGCAAGGGCGGTTCCGCCGACGACATCGCCGCAACGTTCGGGCTGATGGATTCGGGCAAGCTCGAACGCGGCGATCTCTTCGACTTCGCGGTGAAGCTGAAACTCGAACCGGCACTGTATAAAGTCGTGACGACGCTCGACGCGCATCAGTCCTCGGATGCGCTGATCGAGGCCGGCGTCGTGCACGTACTGATGATGGAGAAGCACTTGCGGCCGGCGAAGCGCGGCTTTGCCGACGTGCGCGACGCCGTGATGCAGGACTATAAGCGCGACGACCAGACCCGCGTCGAGCAGGCCAATCTGAAGTATCTCAAGGGCAAGGCCGACATCCAGATCGCGCCGGAGTTCAAGCGGTGAAGCTCGCGCGGCTACTGCTCGCGCTGCTGGTTTTCTTCGGCCCGATGCCGCAGGCGTTTGCGCACACCAAAAGCGAGACGCAATCGGTGTGGCAAATCGTCGGCAACACGGTGCATGTCACGTTCACGATCCCCGAGATCGAGGTGCCGAAGCTCAAAAATGCTGACGGAACGCCGTTCTCCGAGGCGCAACTCGTCGACTATGTGCGCCAGCGCGTGACCGTGCTCGACGAGAACGAGACCTGCGCGCGCAGCGAGGACGTGCGCGCGGTGGTGGCGAGCCAGGGATTCCGCCGCTTCGAGTTCACGGCGCAATGTCCCGATGCGGAGGCGATCAGCATCCATTCGAGCGCGTTCTTCGACATCGTGCCGACGCACGTGACCTATGCGCAGATCGTCACCGAAAAGGGTGAGTTCATCTCGCAATTGCTGATGCCAAATCAGCAGACGTTGGCGCTGTCGTCGGCGTCGGGCGAGAGCCCGCTCCAGAACGCGAGCTTCTGGACCTACATCAAGATGGGGATCGACCACATCTTCACCGGCTACGACCACCAGGCATTCATTCTCGCGCTGGTGCTGCTGTCGCGCCGCGTGCGCGATCTCATTTTCGTGGTCACCGGATTCACCATCGGCCACAGCATCTCGCTGAGCCTTGCGGTCACCGGCGTTTTGCGTCCGCACGCGGAATACATCGATTCGCTCGTCGGTCTTACGATCGCGCTCGTGGCGGCGGAAAATATTGCCGACACCGCACATCGCCGCGGCACAATCGCGCTTGCCTTCGGCGGCATCCTGCTTGCCTTTGTCGCGGCGACGTTCCTCGGGCTGAGCGGACTGCCGGTCTATCTCGTGATCGGCGGCGCGGTGTTTGCCGCCAATTACATGATGCTGGCCGGCTTCATGACGGATGCCGCGCGGCTGCGGCTCTTGGTGACGCTCATCTTCGGCACCATTCACGGATTTTCCTTCGCCAACAATTTGCTTGAGATGCGGCTGCCGACGGGCCGGCTCGCGCAGCTCCTGGTCGGATTCAATGTCGGGGTGGAGATCGGCCAGCTCGCGGTGGTCGCCGTGCTGCTCACCGGCGTGGCGGTGCTGTCGCGCTTAAAGCTGATTTTGCCCAGGCCAATCACCGTGGATGTGCTGTCAGCAATCCTGGTCGGGCTCGGACTGTACTGGTTCGTCTCGCGCGGCTTCGCGGTCGCCTGACGGACTGCGCCCCCCCACCCGCCCTGCTTCGCGCAAATGCGCTACGCAGGGCGACCCCCGAACAAGTCGGGGGCAAGCTCTCCCCACGAGGGGCAGGCGAAATTAGGCCGTTCCCTTAGTCGAAAATCTCGGCGGACGTGTCCGGCAGCGGATAGTGGGAGCGGTAGGCCAATGCTGCCGCAGTGACGATCAATCCCCATCCAATAACTGAGCCGATCGTGTCGATCCCAATGGATGCAACAGTTCGCCAGGACAACAAACCCTGTGTCGACGACCTCAGACCACGCAGCATTGCAGCCATATCGCCAAGGGATGTGGGCCAGTGAAACGATCCTGAATCCCCGGCCGCAGCAAGCTGCAAACCGTCCTTTGCGAGCCCGAGCACAAACACCGGAGGCAGAATCGCCAACGAGAGGGCAAGGATTTGCCAGAAATTGTTTTTGCTTAATGCGAAGCTTCGTTGCAGTCGTGCATCCGGCGCCAAGATCGCGGCAATCGGCAAATAGAAGAGATATCGAACAAAGACGAACGCGCCTGCCGCGAGCAAGGCAAGAAGGATCAGTCCAATAGGAAGCCTAACAGCGACAGCCACAAGCACGCCCAAAAATAGAACTGCGGTAAAAATAACCATCAGCAATAAGCATGCTCGAAACATTCGCCATACGGGGACGCCCATCGAGAAGTGGATATAGGACGGTCTTGATCGATAACCGAGAACCAGCTGTCCAATTGCCACTGCCATTATCGAGAGCAAAAGAAGGTCAAAGAGAGTGATGACGAGTCCAACTGGGACTCGATAAACTCCTCCATCGACGGTTGACGCATACGGTTCGAGTAGATCGGATAAGACGGCGCTTACGAAAGCGGCAACCCAGGTCGACCCACACACGCTTCCGAAGTTTGAGAACACGAACGCATAGGTTTCTCGAGCTGTTCTCAGCATGGGTATTTTTGCGACCGGAGGCGCGTGGACTGACGGTGCGTCGTCGAGGGTGTCGGACATTAGGGCCCCCTGTTGACCGTTCCCAATTGATCAACAAAGTCGTCCGCAAAACAAGACGGACCGGCCAGGGTTCCGGCCGGTCCGAGCGAAACTCTTAGATTCGACGCTTCTTACGCGTGATAGAGCTGGCCGAGATAGGCGGTGAGACGGCCCATGACGAGCACGCCGGCCCAGAGCAGCGCGGTAATGGCGCCGAAGCGGACAACACGCGAAGTAACGCCGCCTGCTGCTTCCCACGCCGCGGCCTCGCGCTTGGTCATCTTGAAGAAATAGTAGGACGCCGTCGCGCCGGCGATCACAAAGGCGAGCTTCCACTCGAACATGCCGTCGGCGAGATAGCGCGCGGGCTTCGACGACCACAACAGGAAGCCGCTGGCGACCTGGCAGACGAAGCCGATCCAGATCACGGGGATGAAGCGGTTGATGGCGGTGTAGGGCATGGTGCGGAACAACCCGACCAGGCGCAGCGCAATGATGAACATCACGCCGATGATGACCGCATTGCCGAAGGCGTGGAACGTGAGCGCGAGCGGCCACCCCCAAGATTCCTTGACCCATGTCGCCATCGCCGTCGATTCGAGCCAGCCGAGCATGTCAGTCCTCCTCTTCGGTTAGGCGGCAGCGCTCTTTCAAGAGCGCTCGCCTTTGTCAGCATCCTTGTTGAGCGCAGAAATCGCAAAAAAGCAGATGGTCAAAACGATGGTCGAAACGGCAAGGACCAGCAACAGCAAATCCGTGCTTGCAGAGATCAAGACAGCGAGCGGCGCCATGTTTTATCCTTCCGTATCAGATGTAGGGCAGCAACCGGCCGCCCATGATGACGCCGATCCACGCGAATAAGACCAGCGCCGCGACCCACTTGGCGCCCATGGGCGCATCCTCTCCCGCCTTGGTCCGCCACAACGGCTCGTTCAGCGAGAAATAGAGAACCGCGATGGCACCGATTGGAAGCAGGATCATTTTAGGAATGAAGGTCACTTCATTCACGTATCGGAAGGTATCGGCCATCAGCATCAGCATGCCGGTGAAGACGTTCATGATGACGCCGAAGACACCCAAGGGAAGCAGGCGGTGTACGGCCGAGAACGGGATCGATTTGAACAGGCCGAACACGCGGAGAACCACGACCGTTACGGTGCCGAAGACTATCGAATAGCCGAAGAAGTGAATGGTCTGCCAAGGCACGAACCAGATCACGTTGTTGATCAGGATCTCGATATTGGGCGACCAGAAGATCTTCGGATCGGTCGGCATGACGTCGGTGCGGATCTCGGGATGGTTGATCAAACCGCCGCGGTGGCCGGTCTCGGCCATGACGAGCAGCGTGATCAGCGCAAAACCCAGAACGATATAGAGCGCGCGGTTGTTGAAGCGCCCGAGGTAGCGGTAGCGCCAGAGCTCGAAGTAAGCGGAAGCGCCGGTAAAGGCGAGACCAAACAGGGTCAGCAGCGCCATATCCCGGTGGGAGTCGATTGCCGCGTGGGTGATGTCCGGCATGGGCGGCTCGGTCAGCGCCCACATCGCCGCGGCGCCGGTAACATAGGTCGGCGCGCCGAGAACGCCGCAGATGGTCAAGCCGACCAGACCGGCGCGCTTCATCACCACGTTATCCTTCGCCAGCGCATAGATGTAGAAGGCGAGCGTGACCACGAAGCCCACGGTCGGGAAGTGGTTGAGGATCATATGGACGTGCGACCAGGCCTGCGGCGTCCGTTGTGTCTCGGGGATGTCGCTCGCCGACACGGCGCCCGCCGGAATGTTCTGACCGCCGGACGCGATTCTGAGCTCGTTGTGATTGATCTCCCAGCCGAGCTCGCCGACGAGGATCATCAGCGCGAGTGTGACAAGGCCGAGACCAAGGACAAGATGGACCGCGTTGTCGGAGAGGGGCTTGCCGCTCGGATATTTGCGCAAAGCGAGGGCGGCAGCGATCCCCAAGAGGACCAGGACGGTAAGGGCCACGTAGGACCAGCCGATATGGTAGAACTCGGCGTCGGACGAAACCCGCGGCGTGTTGGGCAGCTTGGCGATAGAAAAGTCGCCTGAGTAGTAGGTCGGGATCGACAGGATCGCCAGCAGAGTGAAGGCCAGGAGGCAGAGCCGCTTCATCTGCTCGTTTTTCGTGCTGATGGCGGTCACATAAAAGCCAAGCACGAAGATCAGCCCGACAAGAGGAAAGACGCTGACCAGAATGTGCAGATGCGGCCAAGTATCCGGGATCAAATGCATGTAAACCCCCCTACCCGGATGCAAGTCGCTCCGGCTGTTGCTGCAGATCTGGCGTGTAGGCCCCCCCTACCCCGATCACTAGCGCTCTTTGGCATGCTAGAGCAGGCACTTGGCGCTATCAATATTTCTGAACGAGTTGGTCGCCCCGACCCATATCTTAAAAATGCGCAGTGGTCGGGCATTAGACCAGCGAAGGCCGCGGTGTCAACTGTCGAGTCGGAGGCTTGATAGGGATTACACATCGTTCACGATGCCCGCGTGGCAGAGTTCCCAAGTGGCTTTGCGACGATGCTGCGACCGCCGCATCGAGATGTTTGCGCTGTGTTTTTCGGCGAGGCACATCACTCCACCATCAGCCCGAAACACGGCGCAGGCTTCTGGGTGTCGAGGCTCTACTCGTTCGCGCAGTCGCTGATCGCCGCTTCGGGTCCGAGCGGCTGAAGCGACAGCACACCCTTTGGCGGCATGCCGTTGATGAGCATTTGCCGCTCGTCGGCCAGGAGACCGCCGGCCATGTGATCCCTACGCGGATGAATGCCGAGGGAAATCTTGTCACCCGGTCTCATCAGCGTGTAGGTCCAGCCGCCGCGCGCCAGCACCGAGGGAGAGCTGCCCTCGATCTGCCAAATGACCGCTCTGCCGCTGGCGTTCTCGGTGAGCACCTGAATGGTGACGTGCGGAGCGGTCCAGATGAACTCCTTCACCGTCCCCGAAAGCGTGAGTGTTTTGTTGCGGTCATACATGGCAAAGGAATGGTGCGCGAAGACCGGTGTCGCGATGACCGATGCGGCACCCAAAAGGATCGCCAAAAGCCCGACTTTCATTGCGGTTTCAGCCCCGTGGAAAACAAGCCTGTACCGTCTCATATACGCACGAGAAACGCGCCCCCCTCAGTCGCCGCGGTTCCGCGGACCCATTGAGGGAACTGGTGATTTTGGGCGTATAATAGTCGGGAAATTACGATTTTGGAGTGCCAAAACGCATGACTCACCGGGTTGATGAGTTGCTTGAGCGGCTGAAGGCCAAACCCATAGACCACGCCCTGGACCGCGTCGAAGCAGGCGTATGGGCACGAATCGATGCGGGCCGCAGCGACGTGTCGCTCGGGCGCACGCTAAAGATGCAGCTCGCGGTGACCTGCGGGGCCCTGCTGCTTGGCCTGGCAATCGCCAAATTCGCCGCGGTGGCAGCGATGCCGGAGCCGCTGATGAGCGAGACCGTAGTGCTGTCGGACGACAGCGTGCTGGCGCCGTCGATCAGGCTTGCGGGCGGGCTGTGAGCGCATTCTGGCGCAATCTGTTGATCACGGTTGTGGTGGCCCTGGTTGCCGGCGGCATCGGCGGCTTCATGGGCGCGCGCAATCTGGTCGATGCGGAAGTGCAAGGTCTGCCGCTGCGGCAGACCGTGGCGGAGATCGTGCGCCGTGATCTGAATTTGACCTCCAACCAGGCGCAGGAGATTCAGGCGATCGAGAATCGCTACTTCGACCGGCGCACTTTGCTCAGGCGCAACGTCACGGATGCCAATCGCGAGCTCGCCGACGCGCTGATGTCCGACATGGCCTTCGGGCGCGAGGCGCAGGAAGCGAGCAACCATGTCGAGCAGGGCCTGGGCGAGCTGCAACGTGCGACGATCATGTATGTGCTGGAAGTGCGCGACGTGCTCACGCCCGAACAGCAGTTGGTTTATGACCGCAGGGTTCGGGAGGCCTTGACCGCCACCGTCGCTGCGAGGCCGTGAACGCGCACAGCGAACTGTCCGATGCATCGCTGGCAGTGGCGGCGCGCCAGGGCGACCAGGCGGCGTTTGGCCACATCATGCGCCGGCACAAGGGCTGGCTCTATCAGTTCATCCGCCGTTTTGTCGCCGACAAGGACGACGCCTATGACGTGCTGCAGGAGAGCTTCGTCGCGGCCTGGGGCGCGCTGGCGCGTTTCGATCCCGAGCGCCCCTTTGAAGCGTGGCTGCGGCGGATCGCGCTGAACAAATGCCGTGACCGCGCGCGGCGCAATGCCGTCAAGCGCGCCGCTCTATCGGTGCTCGCCTGGACCGGACAGCAGAACGAACCCACACAGGCGGCGGAAAACGCAACCGCCGCCGACCAGGCGCTGAAGCGGCTGGAGACGGCGATTGCCGACCTGCCGCGCGCGCTTAAGGAGCCGCTGGTGATGACCATGCTGGAGGGCATGTCGCACAAGGCGACGGGGGAGCTCTTAGGCATCAATGCGAAGGCGGTTGAGACACGGGTCTATCGGGCGAAAAAGCGGCTGGCGCTGACGCTCGACCGCGGCGATCTCGTGGACATCTCCGGCGGCAGTTGAAGCGGCTTTCCTGATATCCTCTCCCAAGAACGACATGGGAGGGGCAAACGATGAAATGGTATCATTACATTCTTCTCTTTCTCGGCGGCGCGTTCATCGCCAATTTCTTCCCGCACTTCGTGGAAGGGATCACCGGGCATATGTTTCCGACCCCCTTCGCCAGTCCGCCCGGACGCGGCCTATCAGCCCCGACGGTCAACGTGCTGTGGGCGCTGTTCAATCTTATCGCCGGCTATTTTCTCCTGAGCGCGGCGAAATTCTCGACTCACAACCGCAGCACGCTGGTCGTTGCCCTGATCGGGTTCGCGGCCATGGCGATCAATTTGAGTTTTGTCTTCGCCGGCGTGGTCAGTTAGCCGGCCACGGGTCTTCGAGACCGTTGGGCGGGTGCACGTCGAAGGCGTTGAGCATTGCGGCCAGCGCGATGTAATAGCCGCAGGCGTTGACGAGCTCGACGAGCTGAGCTTCGCCCAACAGCGAGCGTGCGTCCGCGTATGCGGCGTCGTCGACGCGGCGTTGTATGACGAGCGCGTTGACGAACGCGTAGATGGCGGCTTCGTCGCGTTTGGCGAAATGCGGCCGTTCACGTCGCTTCAACGCTGCAATGACGTCGTCGCTCAAACCTTCGGCGCGCGCGAGCGCAGCATGTGCCGCCCATTCGTGGCCCGACTTCCATTCGACCGCGATGACGAGAATAGCGAGCTCGAACAAGCGGCGGTCGAGCGTCGTTCTGAAGCGCAAGGTTTCGCCGATCGCCGACCAATGCGCGCCGAGCGCCGGATTGTGCAGAAAAGCATTGAACGGTCCGGTGAGATTGCCCTTCTCGTCGACGAGCGAGCGGCGCTTGGCGGCACGCGGGCCCGAAGCGATGGAATCGTAGAGCTGCTGCTGCTCGCTGGACAGTTTGCTGCAATCGACGGGAGAGAGCCGGCTCATCGTGCCTCCAAAAATCAGGTGAGTGCGATGCCGGCGAGCCGGCCGATGCCATACGTAACGAGCGCCGCGGCATAGCCGATGGCGAGCTGACGCAGCGCCGAGAAGACAACGCCGCGCGCGGTGAACAGCGACGTGCCGGCCCCGATGACGGCAAGCGCCAGGCCGGAAAATGCGAGACTGGCAATGACCGCGCTTCCGCCGCGCAAAGGAAAAAACGGCAGGACCGGGATGATCGCGCCAAGGGCGAAGAGGAGAAACGAGGTTGCCGCCGCCGCTACGGGCGAGCCGCCGAGTGTTTTGGGATCGATGCCCAGTTCCTCGCGAGCCAGCGTATCCAAGGCGACGTCGTTCTGGCTTAGGAGCCGCGTGGCCAGCGCACGCGCTTCCGCTTCGCTCAAGCCCTTGGCCTGATAGATTAGCACCAGTTCTTCTTTTTCTTCTTCCGGCGAAGCGTGCAGCTCGGCGGCTTCGGTGGCGATCTGCTTCTCGTAGAATTCGCGCGAGCTTTTGACCGATAGCCACTCGCCCATTGCCATCGAACAGGCGCCGGCGACGAGACCGGCAAGACCGGCGAGCAGAATCGTGTTCTCCGCAGCGGTCGCGCCGGCGACGCCCATCACGAGACTCAAATTCGAGACCAGCCCGTCATTGGCGCCGAGCACGGCCGCGCGCAGCGCGTTGCCGGAGGTCCCGCGATGGCGGCCTTCGAGCCGTGCCAGCACCGGACCGGCGACGCCGGCATGCGTCGACGCGGCCGCCTGAATGATCCGTGCATGCGAGCGTTCGTCGGAATGAAGGCCGCCGGCCACAGCATCGGGCTGCGTGTCGTAATGCGCGCTGTCACGGCTCTCCGCTGCAGCGATTGCCGGCAGAACAACATTGGGCCCGAAGCGGCGCGCGAGCCAGCTCAAGCTGCGAGCCCGGAAACTCGGCGACAGCCTGATGCGCGCCTGTCCGTTGCGTTCGATCCGCGAGCGCCAAAATTCGGCATGGGCGCGCTCGACCTGAGCGAGCCGGCGATAGATCTTGGCGAGGTTTGGGTCTTTTTCGGCTTCGGCCAGTGCGTCGTAGACGGCCGCCCCATCGACTTCGCCCTGCAGATTGTCCTTCAGCCGGCGCTGTTCGTCGGAGTCGGTCATGCCGACAATGTTAGGCGCGCTCTGTTGGTTCTGCCAGGGGCAGTCTCAGCCGACGGCTTCGTGATGGCGCTGTTAGCCGAGCCCAATCAGC
>Ga0126377_10003768_pt1 | contig 10844 bp, 23 predicted proteins | sample PanSoiMetPlot_22_FD_92647 | JGI IMG/M metagenome (GOLD analysis project Ga0126377, IMG submission 92647) | Tropical forest soil microbial communities from Panama - MetaG Plot_22 | ecosystem: Environmental > Terrestrial > Soil > Tropical forest > Bulk soil | place: Panama | collected 2016-02-17
CAGTGCTCATGCTTGATGTTGTTACGCGAGCGCATAGCGCGCGCGGTTTCGTAATGCACGCCCAAGTCGTTCGCAAAGGCGACGATCGAGGGCCAAGCGTCGATCAGCTCTTTAAAGGTTCGCACCGTACCGCCTCATGCGTTTCTGCGTGCTGCGTGCGCTATCGTACATATCGCCCGCAAAGCTTGTCAACGCCTGCGGTACGGTGCAAAGTGCTACGGGGGAGAAAGCATGACATCAGTGCCGGCGCGTTTGAAAAAGGCGCGGCAAGCCGCGGGGTTTCGTACGGCCACCGCGGCAGCCGCACGATTCGTCTGGAACCGCCACACCTACACCAGCAACGAGAATGGTCACCGCCCATTAAGCCGCGACGCCGCTGTCGCTTACGCTCGCGCCTTCAAAGTCAATTTGGAATGGCTCCTTACAGGCAAGGGGTCGATGCAGCCTGGCTCCAGCGGGCTGCAGCAGGTGCCGATACTGCGTTTAGGGGGCACCAACGGGGGACTGCCCGTCACAACTAGAAACCAATTGCAAGCGCTGCTGAATGCCGCTGAGGTAATTGGCTATATTGCCATCCCGGCGGACCAATACAGCGCAGATAAGTTTGCGATGATGATTACCGACAATTATATGGACGGGCCACCGCTGTGGCTCAAAGAAGGCGACGTGGTCGACACCGATCCAACCTTGCAGCCTCGCCCCGGCAGCGTGGTAGTGGTTTCCCTAGATGCCGGATTCGTCGTGCGCAAGCTCGGCTTTGGCACACGCGATAAAGACGGCAACCCGATCGGCCCCGTCGAGCTGCACCCGCTCAATCCCTTGTGCCCGATTGAGCGCGGCGTGTCGGCCGAGCAAGTATTGTCAGTGGTAACCGGTTTTTACCGTAAGGTCCCCACCACCATTTAGCCCCCCGCATGGCCTAGGTCGCGCTAAGCTGCGCGCGCAGCGTATTTTGTACGCTAGCGCACTTGCCATCATTGCGTGCAGTTCGTACGATGCACGGGCGCGGCTAGGGTCGCACCCGAAAAGCCCTCGCCCTCCCCCGGTTTAGGGGCCTGCCGCGCGCAATCAGCCGGGGGACCATCGAGGGAAGGCAAGTATGTCAAGCGTCGAAACCACACCCGAAACTAAGAAGCGCCGCGGTCGACCTAGGAAAGATTTGCAAACGATCGCGGCGGCATCGGACATCACCGAGGCGCCGATCGGGGCCCCACCGCCCGCCGAGCTTAGCGACACCGGCCAAATTATCAGGGCCATCACCACGCTGTCGCGCGATCCGCAGCTCAACATCCAAAACATGCAATTTCTGCTCGAGCAGCGCCGTGCACTGATGATGGAAGAGGCCGAGCAAGGCTATAACGATGCGATGGCGCGCGCCCAGGCCAAAATGCGCCCCATCGCTAAGGACTGCGAGAACCCGCAAACGCGTAGCCGCTACGCCTCATACACCGCGTTAGATAATGCGATCCGGCCGATCTATTCGGGGGAAGGCTTCGCGCTCACGTTTGACACCGACGTTGCTCCGAACCCAAACGATATTCTGGTGGTTGCCGACGTCACGCATGGGCGCTTTACCAAGCGTTACAAAATCCCGATGCCTTGCGACGGCAAGGGGCCTAGGGGCAATGACGTGATGACACGCACCCATGCCGTCGGCAGCGCGACCACCTACGGCCGGCGCTATCTGTTGGGTATGATTTTTAATATCGTCACGGGTCAAGATGACGATGGCAATCGAGCTGGGGGCCATCGTCAACAGCCGGCGGCCTATCGCCAACCCATCGCTCCCGATAGGCCGCCGGCACCTCCACCGCCCCAAGAAAACGAGCGCGCCAGACATACGCGCCAGGCGGTCGCCGCCGCCACCACGCACGCACGCAATCAGCTCTTGCAAAAGCAGCTCGAGGCCAGCGTCGCCGTTAGCGGCAACGATCAGCGCGCGGAGATGATAGGCGAGCTGCGCGGACTGCTCGAGAAAGCCAAGGTGTCGGATGCGACGGTGTGCGAGGCCTTCAACGTCGAGACGTTGGAAGATTTGACCGGCGAGCAAGTCGCGCACGCGATTCGCCGCGCCAAGAAAACCCTAAAAGACGCGGGTGTAGAGCTATGACCGACGCAGATTATGCGCTCGGGCTCGAGCAAGGATCGGCGGAATGGTTGGCCTTTAAGGTCGGCAAGGTCGGCGCCTCGCGCATCGCCGACATCACCGCCAGACTGCGCAGCGGTGCGCCCGGCGCCAGCCGTGCCACCTACCTCGGGGAATTGATTTCTGAGCGGCTAACGGGTGTTACCGCCAACGGTTACAGCAACGCCGCCATGGATTGGGGCAAGGCCTGCGAGGCGCAGGCGCGCGCCCGCTACGCCTTCGAAAACCTATGCACAGTCGAGCGCGTCGGTATCGTTGTGCACCCGGCGCCCGAGCTGTTAATGTCACTGGCAAGCCCTGACGGGCTCGTCGGTCGTGATGGCTTGGTCGAGATTAAATGCCCGCACGTCACCAACAATCACATTGAGGTATTGCTAGGGGCCGATATTCCCGGCCGCTATCTGCAGCAAATGCAATGGCAACTGGCGTGCACGGGGCGCGCATGGTGCGATTACGTCTCATTTGATCCGCGTATGCCACCGCCCATGCAGATAAAAATCATCCGCGTCGAGCGCGACGAGCAGACCATTGGCGGGCTCGAGGATCAGGTCGAAGCCTTCCTCGCCGAGATAGCCGACAAGGTCGACGAGCTGCGCCAATTGTATGAAACCGCACCGTCGGAGGCGGCATGAGCACGCCGCGCATCATCAAGCGGGCCGGTTGGCTGTTGCTGCCGTGGTTCGTTGCCGCCGCCTGGCTCGGCATCATGGCGTTATTGACGATGGGTTTACCCTGGCTTTGGCAACATCTGTATTAGGAGGATTAATGATCCCGCACCGTTTACCAGATTGGCAAATCGAATGGCTCGATTTCGAGCGCGTATCAACCCAAGCACCTAAGCATCAGAACGGTAGCGATATTGACATTGCGGGCGACGTACGCGCCGCGTGCAAGTCGGAGCTGCCGTATCCGGCGCCGCGCATCGGTCGCTACTTTGTACGCTGCCGTACATGCGGCAAGACTGCAGTTGTAACTACGGCTGGTCGGGTCGACGACCCGCGATCATTACGTATGGCGTGCAGAATGAACGGTGCGTTCTAGGCGAATTAAGATACATTGCGCACTGTGTCCGTTGGGGTAAGACCTTTGGATAGGAGAACGGCAAAATGTGGAAAAGCGTGCTGAGAAAAGCGGGCTATGACAACAGCCTTGTTAAGGACAGCCTGCAAAAGCTCGAGGTTGGCGAGGTACAGCGCCAGGATTTAAACGGCAGCGTCGTCGGCGATCCCTGCCGCTGCTGCGGCGCCAAGCTTATTAGGCGCGCGCTCAATGCCGAAATGGCTTGGGTCGGCGCCCGCTTTGCGGTGGTCGTCTACAGCAAAAACAAGATTATCCGTTATCGGCATAACGGCGGCATTCCTAGCAAGTTTGACAGCGGGTTTTTCCCGCTCGGTGTGCCGATGCGGCTCAATCCACCGCAGAAACATGAAAAGCTCGGCATAGGTAACAGCGCCGAGCGCGCCAGCCCATCACCCGCCAAACGTAAACGTCCCTATCAACAACGCTTCCCGTCAATCGTCGGCCAATTCCGACGTTAGGAGGTTTGCCATGCAAGCAAGTTGGTCGGCCTTTTGCTTTCAAATGCGTATGGGGCCGCGCGATGATGAACCGATGTTGCGTGCCTGGCTGTTCTATTGGTTGTCGGTGCCGCAAATAGCCGATGCGTGCCAAGTCGCGCGCCGCAAGCTGCTAGGGGGGCACGATGGCTAAGCCCCCCAAGCTCGGCCCAACGGGCGACTACCCGCTCGGCAAGCTCAATAAAGGCGACGAAGGCGGCCTAAACCTCGGTGTCACCGTCAAGCACGATCGGGTGTTGATAGCCTTCGGCAAGTCGGTGGCGTGGATCGGTTTGGATAAGCTCACCGCGCTTACCCTGGCTGAGACCATCAAGCGGCGAGCCGAGGAGCTACCCTAATGAAGCTAGACGACGTCGCCAAAGACGAGCCGCTGTTTGTGCTGCTGATGTATATCGCCGAGGCTGATGGCGTCATCCCGCTTAGTGAGCATTACGAAGGCTGTTGGGAGCGCCAGCTTGGCGAATGGTGGTTTGCCGTCAACGGTCACGACGGGCCGCGCAAGTGCTCGCACGGCGTCGAAGTGCAGCCCTATCACTGCTACGTCGAATATAACGGTTTCCCTGCCGGGTTGATGACGCCATTCGGTGGCGTCATCGCCGCCGGCCGGATTGCTAACGAGGATGCTTTTGCAGAGGCCTTGCACGCGGAGTTACGCAAGCATGGTAACGGTGCTAGCGGTCTATAACAGCGCGGGCTGCGTTGGGCGTTGTGATGCGCTTTGCCACAACGCAGCCAAGTCAGAATGCGATTGCATTTGTGGCGGACGCAATCACGGTATTGGGACCAAGCGCGCCATCGCCAACGTTGAGAAAGCGTTTGGCGTCACCGCCGAAGCGATCGAGCATTTCGCGGCGGTGCGCGGGCTCAAGCCGCAAACACTTACCGTTTACGACGCGCTAAAGATACCAACGCCGCGGATTCGCCGGCTGCGCGCCAAGGAAAAGAAACGCGAGGCGTGGCGCAAACTGCTCGAGGCGCCGTGATCTATTTTGCCGCCATGAAAGGGCATGACAATCATGGGACGTGAACAGCGAGCCAATGCGACACGCCGCGCGGCCATACATAGGGTCGCCGAGATTCTCACCGGCCGCGCCGTCGACGATGGCCAAATAATCGCGCTCGGATACGCGGCCTTTATTGCCCAAAGTTATCCAAATTGGGAAACGATGTCGGCGGACCAACGCGACCAACTGCGCACCGCGTTCTATGCCGGCGCGCAACACTTACACGGTTCAATCTTCAACATGCTCGATCCTGGTAGCGACGAGCCAAGCGAGCGCGACATGCGGCGTATGACGCTGATAGCGCACGAGCTAAACACTTTCATCGACGAATTGAAACAACGCCACAACATCACTGATCCAGACGTGGGGCCGCCGCCAGAGACTAAACAGTGAGGCTAAAATGAGTGCGCGTATTAGAGAACTACCCATAAGCGAGCAACCGCTGAGCGAGCAATATCGGATAGCCGCAAAAGCTTGGGTCGATTGCGACGCCGCGGCAACGATCCTTGAAGACTTAAAGCCGGCCACGCTCGAGCAGAAGAAAACCGCCTTGATTGAGAAAGACCCGAAGATGTCCGAGGCCAAAGCCAAGCGGCTGGCCTTGATCAGTGAAGATTGGGAAGAGTGCGTGCGCCAGGCGGCCACCGCGCGCGCACAGGCTAATATCTTGCGCCTCGAGCTGAAAGTTATCGAGATGCAGCACCGCGAATGGATCGGCGGCAATGCCGACGCGCGGCAGGAACGGCGGCTAGGTGAGATGCACGCTTGACCACCGGCCACCGCATTAAAATCACCGGCTGGCGCATGAAGGATGGCAAGCTAGTGCGCTCGAGCGCACACAAGGATATATCGGCTCGGCTACGGGAACGGTCGAGCAAGCGGGTCCGCGTAGTCAAGGGGACCAGGCATGATGGCAAAAAGGCATAAACCGGCCACCGAAGCGGTGGCCCTCACCGTCAACGAATTTTGCGCCAGTATCGGGTTATCGCGTGGCATGTACCAAAAACTTAAGCGCGCGGGGCGGGGTCCAAAAGAAATGCGGATAGGGCGAGCTATCCGCATCTCAACTGCGAGCGCCAACGCTTGGATGCGCGAGCGCGAAAGCAAGACCACCTAGGCGGCGGTTACCAACGTCACCACGTTTTCAACCTCGAGCACCGCGCCGCGCAAAATCTCGTCGGCGTGATCGTCGATGTAGCGGCTATAGTGCGCCTCAATCATCTTTACCGAGGTGTCGTGCATGACAGCAACGAGCCGAATAGGCTTGTTGAGTTTCAGCATCCGCACAATTGAGCTGTGGCGGAAGGCATAGGGGGTGACCCGCTTCGGGTCTTCGCCGATCGCCACCACCGCCACGTCGACAATGCGCCGGTAATAGTAGTGCGGCGGGCGGGGGTGATTGGGGCGGCCCTCTTTGGGCTTGCGGTAGTCCCATGCCCGGCCGTTGGCCTGCAGCAACAGCCGCTCGTCGTCGGCACGGTCGCCGGCCGCCTGCCGCAGCCTGGCCGCCAGGCTGGCCGAGATTGGCACCGTGGTAAACTCGGCCGCCTTTTCCACCCGCTTGGCCGCCTTCCGGCCGCCTTTCATAGACTTAGGTATCTTGAGCTTAGGCGTGGCGCCGTCTAGCAGGTTGGCGACCGTTATAAGGGCCGCCTGCGCCGGCCTAGTGCCCGTCTCGGCCAGGACATGCATCAATAGGCCAAGCTCGGCGCCGGCCTTGTAGGCCTCAGAAACGAACGCCCGCACCTTGGCATCGGTCAGGATGACGTTACGGGCGCCACCGCGCCGGCCGGCGTTCTCACCCTTGGTGACGGCGGCCAAGCTGGGCAACCCTTGCTCCCACACCGGCAACGCCGCCGGCACCGCCTGCTTAACCGCGGTCAAAATACCCTTTTTCATGCGGTTATAGGTGACGTTCGAAAGCTTCAAGCCATCGCGCCAGCGCTCCAGCTCGTCGACGGTGACCATGGCGATTTGCTGCGCCAGTAGGGCCGGGGTGAGGTGGCACCGGCAATGCCGGGCGTTATAGGTCGGCGTGCCTTCCTTGGCCAAGGCCTTCTCATAGCGCACCAGCGCCTGGTCTAGCGTCATCGAGCTAGCCACGGCGCCGTCACCGTTTACGATCTGGCGAGCCTTGGCATCGGCTTGGGTGAAGGATAGCACCCGCTCACCGTCGGCCGGCTCGGCGTCGTCGGCAAGGCCAATGGTTTTTGTCCACTCCGGTTGCATGCCATCGTTGACGCGCACAACCCAGGTGCCGGCGGTGGTCGCGTTGCGCCGGTAACCCAGATAGACGCCATCGGTAACGTAGTGGAGATAATGCGGCTTGCCTTGGGTGGCCAAGCCTTCGCGGGCGGTGTACGTTGCAAGTTGCTTTGCGCTTTTGCGTGAGGCTAGTGGCTTCGGCATGGTCTTCTATGTCCTCTGTTTGTCCGAAAGGGCTTTGTCTTTGTCAGAGACCAGAGAAACGTAGGGCCATGCCGAACCCTATGCAATCACAATCACTTAAGTTTGGGCACAGAGTATCACCGAATGTCACCGAATGAGCCTGTTTTGCCCTTCCAGGGAAAACCCACGTTGCACTAAACACCTGATTTTATTGATGTTTTAGCGGCTATGTCCGCTCTGTGTCCGAACTGACACTTATCCCAATAAAATATGGACTGCCGAGCGTACAGCGTGCAAAATGCACGCATGGGCCGGCTATACGATCGTTTGGGGGCAATCACACCGCTTTGGGAGATTGCCAAATGCCACAACACCAGCATCATTGCGCTACCTGTCAATACCTCGGCACCGACGGCGCGCGCACCACCGAGGAAAAGAACGGCGGCGGCTATGTCGACTACTACATACACAAGGGATGGCGCGCCGGCCTTGGCACGTTCACACGGCGTTGGGGGCCGGGCCCAAAATACGCCGAGGCGCCGATCGCCACCGCTGAGGGCATGCGCTGGGAGGTTGTTAGGCTGGCCGCCATCAAAAAGGGCATGCTCGCGCCATGACTGAGGCGGAACAATTCGCCGCCATCGATGCCTATGACGGCAACACCATGGTGGTGTTTTCCGACCTGGCCATTGCGATGCGCTACGCCAATCATCGCTACCGCGTGCACGGCCAGACCGGCCTAATCGCGGGCTGTGAGGATACCAGGAAGGGCACCGGGCTGTATGTGATGTGGCGGGACCGCATACAGCCCGACAAACTCGGCGAGCGCATCGCCAATTGCCGTTGGTTGCTCGAGGAGGTGCTTGCCGGTCGCTACCCGCGGCCGGTTGCCGGCAAGGTTAGCGAGCTATGGTCTGGAGGGTTTCCAAAACAATGACGATTGGCCCCGGCAAATACGACGACGTTGCGACCAGCGTACGCGAGCAAACCGAGGCGACTGCCGTTATCGTCATGATTTTTGGCGGCGATAAAGGCAACGGCTTTTCTGTGCAGGTCGAAGATTTGACGCTGATGCGCATAATGCCGGCAATCTTGCGCGAGCTAGCGGACAAAATTGAGCAGGACATAAAGAAAGGCATCGATTCATAATTACCGGCGCCTCGCGGGACATCAGGGGCGGAGACTGAGTATGCAACAGCAAGTGAATCACCCAAACCGACGGGGTAAATTCGAGCTAACATTTTGGGGCGGCCCGCCGCGTGGCATCACCTATCGCCGCTATCACAAGACCATCGAGCAAGCGCGCGAGGTGGCGCATTTTGTCTTGGCCAAAATGAGCAACCGCGCAGCCCATCCGGCCATCATTTACAACATGGACACTGGCGAGCAGTTGGAAACAATCCAATGACAGACGAACGAATTTATAAATTTGCGCTTAAGCGTGGATTGACCGAAGAGGAGGCGCGCGAGGTGGCCGACCGCGTCGCCGACACGGGGTTTGACCCAACCGGCATCAAGGATGTCTGGTCGCCCTATCTGATCTGGTCGCATGAGCACGGTGCCTGGTGGGGCCCCGGCGGCTTTGGGTACACATCAAACATGGACGAAGCGGGACGCTACAGCCGCGAGGAGGCGATACGCATTTGTCGGAAGGCGATCCCCGGCACGGCTGCGGAGTTGGGTGCGTTGCCGGAACTGCCGGTGCGCCTGGCTGATCTGAAGGAGATGGGGATATGAGGAAGGGAGCGGGAACTATGCGTACTATCTTCGCAATCACAATCATTGCTTTGCTTGGCGGGTGTGCGACCCCACAAGAGATGGCCGCCATGGATGATGCAGAGTGTAGGAATTGGGGCGTTACGCGGGGGCACCCGGAATACACAAAATGCCGAGCCTACATGAGCGAGCGCCGCCGAATGTATGCCGCGCAACAGTCCGCCGCCTTGATGGCCGCCGGCAGTGCAATGATGGCGGCGGGCCAAGCGACGCCGGCAGCGCCACGCCATTGCTTTTGGGCCGGCAATATTTGGACCTGTCACTAAATGAGGGCCGCCCAAATGCGCTACGCTGAATTTTGCCCACGCGGGTTCCAAAACGAGGTGATCGTGTACGCTTTCGAGCCGCACGAGCTGCAAGAAGTCACCGACGAGGTGAGCCGCATGAACAACACGGCTAACGGGCGCGCGCGGATACTGCCGGCCGAATGGCGGCCGAAGCGATGGCAAGCGATGTCATGGAGGGAGCGGGACCAATGAGGGATCGGGCACACTACCTGCGCATGCTTAATGACAACCCAAACGCCACTATTGGCGTAACGCTGGCGGCAAAAATGGTCGCGGCCGGCAGGAATGGCGACATAGACCACCTAGGCGATGTCGGCGTGGTGCGCCTCGTGACGCGCGCGCTAAAGCAAAAATACGGGGAAACGCTAACACCCGACGAGGTGCGACGCGAGATGGGGGAAGTGTGATGCGAAATAGTCAAGGCTTTCGGTTGTTTTACATCCTCACCTTTCCGCTGCTCGCCCCAATCATGTTGGTGACCTATCTCATTGCATGGCTAAAGCACGGGGGCGACCTAAAGAAACCCGGCGCCCATTGGTATGTGCAGAATGACGAGGAAGACAAATGACCTTGCTAGCCGAATTTCTGTCGCTTGCGGGCTTGCTCGCAATGGCGGCCGTGCTGCCGGCGCTGGTCTTTATGGTCTATTACGTGGCAGGTAGCGGTCGGGCTCAACCTCATAGTGACCACCGCCGCCGGGCCCGCCGGGGCGCCAAACGCGGCGCGGCGGAGGTGGAGGCGGAGGCGGCGGCGCTGCCGCCTGCGGTGCCGGCGCCGGTCCCGCTGGCGATAGCGGGGCCGGCGCAACCGGCGGCGGGCCCCCGGTCGGGCTAGGATTGCGCGCCATCCAATCTTTGAGGTTTTGCGCCGCCCCCTGTGAATACCTAGGGGGCGGAATGTTTGGCAAGTGCGAGCCCGTAATAGCGCCGAACGCTGCCGGCACGACACCGCGTGCAGCGGTCCCGAAGATGGCCGGGAAGCTCAACGCCTCTTTCGCCTCGGTGTAGGGCTGCGAGCCTTCCGGCGAATTGAATAGATTGTATTGCGACGGCAGCAAGGATGCCTCGAGCCCAACACCCATGCCGGCCGCATACGGCGCAGCCTCATGCACGGCGGCGCGGACGCGACCAGGTAAAACGTCCTCAGCCTCGCGGACGGCTTTGCCGGCGTAATAAGTTGCGCGATCAGTCAAGCCGCGATCCATCGAGCGCTCGGCTTGCTTGATCGCCTGATTGACCGGGCGGGCCGCCGCGCGTTCGTCCATGCGAACGGCACCCTTTGTCAGCCAGGATGCAGCCACGGGTGCGCCCCATTGCACATAAGGCCACATCTGGCCAATTGGCGTATCCTTAAACGTCCTTTGTTTCTGGGTTTCCTCCTTGTCCATTTGGTCGGTCAGGTCTTTTTTGCTGGCCTGCGCTTTCTCGATGGCATCGTTATAGGGCTTGCTCGCCAGCTCGCGCGCCTTGGTGCTTTTGAAGTTTTGTTTGCCGATGTCGAGCAAAACGTCCTGATTGCGCTTAATCTCGTCGTCGTATTGCTTGATCCGGTTAATGCGTGGATCGGCCGCGGGCTTAGCGGGATCAGCGCCGCTCGCTTCGCTTGGCGTCATCCCCAATCCCAGCCCCGCTAAGCCAGCCGCACCCAAAGGCACTTTCGATCCGAG
>Ga0126377_10003769_pt1 | contig 10844 bp, 8 predicted proteins | sample PanSoiMetPlot_22_FD_92647 | JGI IMG/M metagenome (GOLD analysis project Ga0126377, IMG submission 92647) | Tropical forest soil microbial communities from Panama - MetaG Plot_22 | ecosystem: Environmental > Terrestrial > Soil > Tropical forest > Bulk soil | place: Panama | collected 2016-02-17
ACCAGGGCCTGGAACTGGTGGATCATCGACGGGATGACCGACACCAGGAACACCGCCACCAGGCCACCCGCTACCAGGAAGATCACCAGGACGGCGAGCCCGCGCCGCATCCCCCGGCGGGTCAGCATGCGCACGGCCGGGTCCAGGCTGACCGCTATGAACAGCGCGATGAGCACCCGGACCAGCACCGCCCGGGTGGTGTAGACGGCGGCCGCGGCGGCGAGTATCGCAAGGACGCCAAGGCTCACATACAGGCCCCAGCGGAACATCGCCATCGGGTGCACGGGGTCACCAGAATCGTTACGCGAGGTCATGATCGCCTAACGCGAGCGCGGCTTCGCGCCCCGCGCGGTGCGCTTGCGGCTACCCGGTACATCGTCTCCCTTGGCCAAACCCGGCTCCTACGTAAAAGCGTGCATCGGTATGCAGGCGCCGGGCAGAAAGTGTCGAGATGGTATGAGGATCATCCCCCCCAGTGTGCACCCTCCGGGACCGAGGTGCGCCCGTATGCTGTCGCCATGGCATTCGGGGGCTTTCCCGCCGGTGCGTTTGGCTTCTACGAGCGGCTGGAGGCGGACAACTCCAGGCGCTTCTGGGATGCGCACAAGACCCAATATCAGCGGTATGTGCGCGAGCCGATGGCTGCGCTGGCCGAGGAGCTGGAAGCCGAGTTCGGCCCCGCGACGATCTTCCGGCCGCACCGGGATATCCGCTTCTCGGCTGACAAGTCGCCGTATAAGACCTATCAGGGCGCGTTCGTCGAGCGGCTCGCTGGCACCGGGTTCTATATGCAGATTTCCGCCGACGGCTTGCTGGCGAGCGGCGGATTCCACAGCCACGCCCCGGACCAGGTCGAGCGCTACCGCGCGGCCGTGGACGCCGGCCGCACCGGCAAACAGCTCGCGGCCATCGTCGCCACGCTGCGGCAAGGCGGCCTTTCCATCGGCGGCGATCAGCTGAAGACCAAGCCGCGCGGCAGCAGCGGAGACCATCCGCGCCTGGAGTTGCTCAGGCACCGGTCGCTGACCGCGAGCCGGGACTGGCCGACCGGCCCGCTGCTGCACGACCGGCGGGCGCTGGGCCTGGTGCGGCAAACCTGGGTGCAGCTCATCCCGCTGTGCGACTGGGTGCACGAGCACGTCGGCCCGCCCGGCCAGGGCAAGGCGGAATAGCTTTGGCCGCGGCCGGCTGTCGGCAGAACGGGCGCTGACGGGGGCTCCTGGCAGAATCGCGCCTATGCCGCTGATAGAGAGAATCCGCACCGGGCAGGTGCTAACAGGCTCGTTCGTCCACCGGCCGGGGGAGGCGGCGGTCGCGACCGAGTGGTGGGAGCACAGTTGCGTCGCGTTCACGGACTTCGGGTGGTGGCAGGTCCGGTCGCGGCGCGGCGGCGGGACGGTGACGCCGGGACGGGTACTGGTCGGAGCGGCAGAAGCTGAGCACGAGTGCCGCCACCCGGGTGGCCTGGATGACCGGGTGCAATGCGTGATCTATCTAGGTGACCCTGATCCCGGCCCGGCCGTGCTGGTCCGGCAGTCACCGGCGCTGCGCCGTGCGCGCCGGGCGCTGACGGCGGCACTGCGGTTGCCCGGCCCGGACCGGGACGAGGTCGACGCGCTCTGCCTGGCCATGTTGGAGCTGTGCCGAGACGCTCCCGGCCGGTCCGGTAGCCCGAGCGCGAGGTCGGGCGGGCTGGTGACCCGGCTGCGGAGGGAGGCCGCTGCCCGCTACACCGAGCCGGAGTTCAGCCTGGTGGCCGAGGCCGCGGCGCTCGGAATGAGCACGACCCGGCTGGTTCACCTGTTCCAGGACGTGACAGGCCTCACGCCGCACCGTTACCTGCTCGGGCTGCGCACCACTCATGCCGCCCGGCTCCTGGCGGAAACCGCCGCGCCGGTGACCGAGATCTGCTTCGCCAGCGGGTTCGGCAGCATGACCCGGTTCCACGCCGCGTTCCGTGCGGCTTTCGGCATGACACCGACCGGCTACCGCCTCCGGTATGCCGGATCGGGCGAGGCCGCACTTTCCGTGTAGCAGTGTGGCCGCTGCGCGCCTACCGTTCCGGCATGCGCATACGTGCCCGCGGTAGCACCCCGTTGTGCGTGCCGCCATTCCGGCGGGTATGGGCCGGGGTGACGGTTTCGGCTGCAGGGGATGCGGCGGGCTGGATCGCGCTCGTCGCGCTGGCTCTCGGCCCTGCCCACGCCAGCCTGCCGCTGCTAGCCGTCTGTTACACAGCGCCGGTCGCCGTGGGCGGCCTGGCCGCCGGGTGGGCGCTGGACCGGTTCGGCCGGGTCCGCGTGATGATCGCCGACAACGTGGCCCGGGGCGTGGTGTTCGCCTCGATCCCGCTCGCCGCCTTGGCCGCGCCGCCGGGCGCGGCCCAGTTGTACCTGGTGGCCGCGGTCTACGGCCTGCTCATGATGGTCACCCTGGCCGGCTTCCCGTCCCTGATCCCCTCGCTCGTCCCGGCCGCACAACTGGGCCAGGCGAACGCCATGGAAGGGGCAAGCTACGGGCTGGCCACCCTTGCCGGCGCGGCGCTGGGCGGGCTCGTGGTCGCCACCGCGGGGCCGGTGCCCGTGGTGGCCTTTGACGCGGCCAGCTACCTGGCCCTGGCTGCCATCCTCGTCACGGTCCGGAGCCCGCAGCCGATCTCAGTCCAGGGCCCGGCACCGGCCTCGGTTTGGGGGCGGCGACCGGCGGCCCCGTGTTCCAGCCGGCACCCCACCAGGAGGCGCGGCCGCACCAGGGAGCGCGGCAGCGCTGGCTTGGCCGCGGTCGCGCGGCTGGTCGCCACCAACCCCGTGCTCCGGGCCACGACCATCATGTTCGCGGTGTTCAACATCGGCGAGGGTGTGCTGTTGGTGTTCCTGCCGCACCGCGCGGTCAGCCTCGGCCTCGGCACCGGCGGATACGGCTACCTGGTGGCCGCGGTCACCGGAGGAGAGCTTGCGGCGGCGGTGTTCCTGGCCCGCCGCCCCTGGCGTGCCCCGCTGCGCGTGTCGATCATCGTCGCGCAGCTCGCCGCCGCCCTGGCGGTGCTGACGCTGCTCGCCCCGTCGGTCGCGGTCACGGTGCTCGGCCTTGCCATGCTCGGGGCGTGCAGCGCGCCGATGACCGCCTGGGCGCAGACCCTGCGGATGCGCCTGGTACCTCAGCAGGCGCACGGCCGCTTGTTCGCCCTGCTACGGACGGTGATGATGGCCACCCCGCCGTTGGGCGCCGGGCTGGCCGCGCTGACCATGCGCGCGGGAGCCAACGCCACCGTTGTGGCCGTCGTGGCTGCCATGGGCCTGCCTGCTCTCCTGCTCGGACCGGGCTTGCTCGCCGCGCCAGCCGTAGCTGCCGACGACAAGCCGGCCGTGCAGGCCGCGTCCGGCGGACGGCCTGCTCACAGGTAGCCGCGGCCGCTACGGTCCGGTCCGCCGCCCGGCGTTGACGGCCTCGGTGAAGGCGTTGTGATCGCGCTCGTTCTGGCCGGCGCGGGCGGCACAGACTTCGGCGATCGGGGGCAGGCCCGGAGGTGCATGCGCTCACCCTGAGGCCCGAACAGCATCAGCACCTCGGCGGGCTCCGACCCGGGTTGCCGAACCAGTGCGGGGTGCGGGTGTCGAATTCGGCGGCCTCACCGGGCCGCAGGACGAGGTCGTGGTCGCCGTCTCCGCCTTGGCGGAGCGGATCGAGCGGCGTTGTGGTCAGCAGCCGTCGTATGGCCGCCACGGAGAGGCGCCCGCCTCCGCGTACAGCTTGGCGAATGCGGCCCGCTGCACGCTGACCGGCGCGGTCTGGGCGCCGCCGGGAAAGGCGGAGGCGTAGCCCAGGGCGGCCCAGGTGGACGGCAGGAATTGATACAGCCCCCCGGCTCCGCTGGTGGGATTCACCGCGTGCGGGTTGCCGCCGGACTCGCGGGAGATAACGCAGGACTCGAAGGCCGCCATGCCGGCGGTGCTGACGCTGGCGGGCGGGGTGGGCGCTGGCTGTGCATGCCGGCCGGGCCGGGCGTGCCGGCCCGGAGCCCGGTGCTCGGCATGGGAGGCCGAAGAGCGGTGCGCACCGCTGGTGCTGACCGGGGCGGGGGGCAGCTGGAGGGGCGCCGCGTGGCACTTGAGCTTGATCGTCTGCCCCGGGTAGATCACGTCTGGGTTGGTGATCCCGGAGGCGCCGGCGAGGGATAGGTAACGCGCCGGGGTGCCGCAGAACCGGGCGCTGATGCGCGAGAGGGTGTCGCCGGAGACCACCGTGTAGGCCGCGCGGTGTCCCGCGTGGTGCGCTGCGTGGTGGGCCCGGGTGAGCACGATGTGGGGGGCGGTCTTGACCGCGGCCACCTCCGCGGCGTCGCTGTTGACCAGGCTGGCGTCGGCCAGGCCGGCCGGGACGACCGTGGCGGCGGAGGCGGTGCCCGACAGCGCGAGCGCCGAGCCAGCCGCACCGGCCGCCAGCGTGACGGGGACCGCCTTGGCGGCGGTGCCGAGGAGAGCGCCCGGGCCAGGTGCGCCGGGTTTGGCGTGGCGGGCGTCGTAGCCCGCCGTGGTTTTGGCGTGCTGGCCAGAGCGGCGTGACATCGCGGGGATCCCTGATCCTTCCCGGGTCGCTTACAGGACACGGCCGGGCCAGGTTCAGGGGCTCTGCCAGGTGATCAGCAGCCTCGCTGCGCGCCGGTGCGCAGCGGCATACTTAGGGGACGACCATAGGGGTCAGGCCGCCTCCGCGCAGGCGTTTCCGGTGAACTACACCTGCGCGAGCAGGGCCTCGGCCGGCCGCCCGCCCGCCGCTGGCCGGATTTCCGGCCGCTACTGCGGGATACGAAGGACCTGCCCCGGGAATATGTGGTTAGGATCCTGAATCTGGTTGCGGTTCGCCTCAAAGATTCTTGGCCAGAGGTTCGCATCTCCATAAAACTTCTGCGCAATACCGGAGAGCGTGTCGCCGCCCGCGACGGTGTACTGCGCGAACCCGTGATACGGGTTGACTAGCGCAGGCCCGAAGGTAATCGCCACGACCACCTTGTGCAGTTCCGAGCCATCCTGGGCCGAAACCTCGAAAACCTCCAACGTGCCCTGCGCGGTGGAGGGCATTCCCACTTCAAGCGCGGCCCGGTAGTTGCCCCAGATGCCGGTGCCACCTGCGGGAACCGAAACTTTGGTGAGCTGAGCGCCATGGCCATCCCGCACCCTGGCGGCGATCTGGCCCTCGAATCCGGTGCCGACGCCGGCGATCCTGACCGGATCATCGACGATGTCATATGGCTTAGGCTGACGAACGGTGATTGGCGGAAATCCGGACATAAGGGCCTCCCCGTGAGTTAGCGGCACCCCTCGCCGACCGCCATCGCCAATCATCGGCCGGCGGGGGCTGACCTAATGCGAGCTCGATCATATCCTTCGGCCCGGTTATAGGGTTCAGTGCCGATCGTTTGCATTGCGAATGTCGATACGGGACCGCAATTGTCACCGCGAGGCCATGAGCCGGCGCTCATGCGGGGCGCCTGGGCAGCGCGCCGTGCACGCCGGGCGGGCGCTGCCGCGCTCGCGGCGAGCGGCTGCCCGCGGTCGCCTGTCGGCGATGGCCCTGGCCGGCCGGCCGGCGACTGCCCGGGGCCGCCCGCCGGCGATTGCCCGGGGCCGCCGGGCGGCAGCGAGCGCGACAGCGGCGGGGATCGCGAGCGCCCAGCCGCAGAATCCGAGCATGACCACGACGGCCAGCGCTCCCGGCAGGGCGGCCAGTCGCGCCGGTCCGCGCAGCAGCCGCGCGGCCGCGACCATCGCGCCCAGGTAGACCGTGAGGAACAGGGCAGTTGGCACCGCTACCAGTTCGGCGGCGGCGACGATCCGCAGCCCGTAGGCGGTGATCAGCAGCAGGCCAGCAGCGGCGATCGCCGCCAGCAGCCAGAGCATGGGCGCGGGTCGGCGGCTGCCGGGCACGGCGGGCGCCAGCTGCCCGGCGATCGCGGCCGCGCCACTGATGTACGCGTTGACGGCGCCGATGGTCAGCACGATGGCGGCCACCGCGGCGGCGTACGGGCCGGCCGTGCCGATGGCGTGGCTGAGCAGGGCGGCCAGCGGCACGTCGGTGGCCGCCTCTGGCCCCAGGACGCTGATCGTGGCCACCGCCAGGCCCAGGTACAGCGCGGTGGTGACCGCCAGGGCGATCGCCACCGCGCGCGGCAGCTGCCGGGACGGTTCCGCGAAGCGCGTGGTGAGCGGGGCGACGGCCTCCCAGCCGACGAACGAGAACATCAGCGTCGCTGCCGCGCTGCCGACCGAGAGCCAGCCATGCGGGGCGAACGGCGCCCAGTTGCCTGCCCGTGCCGCCGGGGCGGACCCGGCGGCGGCCACGACGACTACGACGGTCAGCAGGCTGACCAGGGCAAGCTGGGCGGCGGTGCTGGCCCGCAGCCCGCCAGCGGCCAGACCGATGACGGTCAGCAGCAGCCCGGCCGCGACCGCCGCGCGGGCCAGCTGGCCGCCACCGGTCAGGTCGGTGACGTAAGTGGCGCCGATGAGGCAGACGATCGGCGCGCCACCCACCACCCCGGCAAGGAACATCCAGCCGGTCGCCCGGCCCGCGCGCGGTCCCAGGCCCGCGGTGACGTAGCCCATCACCCCGCCAGCGGACGGGATGTGCCTGCCCAGCGCCGAGAACACGCCGGCGAACAGGCCGGACAGGATCAGCAGGGCAAGCCAGGCAAGGATCGAGGCCGGCCCGGCCTCGGCGGCGGCGAGGCCCGGCAGGAGGAGCAGGCCGGGGCCGAGGATCGCCCCGATGTAGAGGGCGGCGCCGCGCGAGATCGTCAGGTTCTGCGCTGCTGCGGGCTGGTTCGCGGATGTCTGTGCCATGGGTTCACCATCGCCGATTTGGGCCCGCACGCGATGGCAAATGTGACGTCAGCAGGGCAGGTCTGCGCAACACTGTTGCGTGGATATGAGAATGGAGTGGTCTTCATGCCAGAGCATGTTCCAGACAGGGTGGATCGTGCCATCGCGGCGAGGCTCCAGCGCGATGGCCGGATCGCCAACGTCGATCTCGCGGATGCCATCTCCCTGTCCCCCTCGGCCTGCCTGCGCCGGGTGAAGGCGCTCGAGGCCAGCGGCATCATCGCCGGGTACCGCGCGGAGGTCAGCAGGCAGCGGGCCGGGCTCGGCCTGACCGTCTTCATCGGCTTGAAGGTCGAGGGGCACTCGCAGGAGACCGCGTCCCGGGTCGAGCAGGCATTGCTGGCGATTCCCGCGATCGTCGCCTGCTACCTGGTCTCCGGCGCCAACGACTTCCTCGTGGAAGCCGCCGTGCCGGACCTCGCGAGTTACGAGCAACTGCTGCTCGGGCGGATCCTGACGATCCCCTCCGTTATCGACGCCCAGAGCACGTTCGCGATCCGGACGGTCCTCAGCCGCGGCCCGCTGCCGCTCGATCACTGGCGGCACTAACCCCGGTTGCCCATCCGGCCGCGTGGCCCGGCTCACGGTTGGGCCTCTGGTGTTCAAAGAGCAACAGCAGACTGCCAACCACCGAGTCCGCCAGCGCGCGCCGGGGCTGTCAGCGGCTTTTGAAGATTGTGTAGAGCACTCGCAGGGCGAGGATGCCGGCGACGACCAGCAGGTTGTAGCCGATCAGCTGGCCGAGGCTGACGTTCGGGGTGATCTTGGGCCCGCTGGTGATGCCTAGTAGCAGCGCGGCGGCGATGCCGGCGGCCGCGGCGAGCGCGGTGAGCAGGACCTGGTGGGTCAGACTGGTGATCACCCGGCGGTCGCGTTCGTCGGCGAACAGCCGCACGTTGAGGCTGAGCCTGCCTTGCTCCAGCGAGCTGGTGACCCGGTCGAACCGGCGGGGCAGCCGGCGCAGCACCGGGACCAGCGCGATCAGTTCTTCGGCGGCCGTCTTGGGCACGGCCAAGGGCGACACCGCACCCATGTGGCTGGCGGCGTAGCTGCGCGCTTCGCCGGCGATGTCGATCCCCGGGGTCAGCAGGCTGAGCGTGCCTTCCAGGGTGCCCAGCGACCGCAAGACGGTGGCGATCTCGGCCGGGATAACCAGTTCGAAGCGGGTAGCCAGGCGGAACAGGTCGGTGAACATCTCGGCGGTACCCGCGGCCCCGCCGGCCAGGTGACGGGCCATGAACTGGCCCAGGGCCCGTTCCAGCGCCAGCTCATCGACCTCGTCGGGACGGCTGACCAGCTCCAGCAGGGCATCGCGCAGCGCGGCGGAGTCCCCGCGGCCCAGCGCGAGCAGCAGTGCCTGCAGCGCGAAGCGCTGCTGGGCGTCGAGGCGCCCCACCGAGCCGAAGTCGAGCATGGCCAGGCGCCCGTCGGTGAGCAGCAGGATGTTGCCCGGATGCGGATCGGCGTGGAACACGCCGCCCTCGGTGATCTGGTACACCATGCTGTGCAGCAGCACCCGGGCCAGCTCGGCGCGGTCCAGCCCGCGGCTGTCGATCAGCTGGCCCGCCGCGCGCAGGCTGACCCCGTCCAGCCATTCGATAACGAGCACGTGCTCGGTCGACAGCCGCTCATGCAAGGCGGGCAGCACCACCGGGATGTTGCCTGCGGCGGCTCGCTGCTGCCCCGCCCAGGTGGCCGCCACCGCCGCCATATTGCGGGCCTCGACCCGGAAATCGAGTTCTTCGCGGATGGCGGCGGCGAACCCGCGAGCCACCTCGGCCGTGCCGACCGCCCGTGCCCACCGGGCGCGTTCCTCGAGCCTGACCGCCAGGCGCAGCAGGATGTCCAGGTCCTGTTCGACGGTGGCGCGGATTCCCGGCCGCTGGACCTTCACCGCCACCGCGGTGCCCAGGCCATCACCGTCACGCAGCCGGGCCTTGTGCACCTGGGCGATCGATGCGGCCGCGGCAGGCTCGGCCCGGTCCTGGAGCTGAGCGAGTTCGGAGATGAATTCCTCCGGGAGCAGGTCGCGGCGAGTGGATAGCAGCTGGCCCAGTTTGGTGAAGGTGACCCCGCCATCCTCCAGAGCGCGCCGCAGTGACAGTGCAAGCGCCGCCCGCCCGCCACCGGTATCGCCGCGGCGCAGCCCGCCGCCGCGCAGGTACGGGGCCAGGCCATGGCGCACCGCGATACGGCTGATCTGCCAATAGCGCCGTGAGCGCGCAATCGCCTGGCGCGTGCCGCGGATCATCTCCAATGGCTGCGGCAGCATCCCGCTCGGCACCAGCGCCTCGGCCGCGACGATAAAAACCATCGCGACGACCAGCGGAACGCCGATCGCCACGCCGACGAATGCGACCGGATGCCCGGGCTGGGCCGCTTGCAAAGACCTGCCCAGCAGGTAGGCAGCGAGAAACCCGAGCAGGCCGGCGATCAGCGCCCGCAGCGCCCCCACCGGCAACCCCAGCAGGCGCCGCGCTGCCCACGCCAGGCCCGCCACGATCGCCGTGCTGGTCGCCAGCACGACCACCGCAAAGGCAATCGCGCTCAGCGGCGACGATTGCGCAGCCAGCATATCCTCAACGGCATCTTAATCACCTCGTAACCTACCGGTCACTTGGCGTGCGAATGGAAGGCTCTTGACCAAGGATCAGGCCAGAGCCGCACGCGTGCATCACCCTGCGCGGGGGATGCCCATACGGCCTGCGGGCAGGCGGTGAAAGTGCCCGGACCAGGCAGCCACGCTATTTCGTTACTCAATATTGCACTTTGCTTTTCAATTCAAATCGCTGAGCGAATGGATGAAGATTACCCGCCCTCGTGGCCTATATCCAGGCCGCCCCGCGGCGTGCGGGCTGCCCGGCCGGGAGCGGCTCAACCTGAGCGAATGGCGTAACGCCGCAGGAACAGCGCCTCGGCCCGCGCTATCGCTTCGGACGGGTACTGACGAGGGTCAGCCCGAACGGATGGCCACCAGCTCCGCCAGCTCGGCTCGCGCCTGCCCATCAGGCCCGCGTTGCGGTCACGCAGGTCCACGGGCTTCACCCGGCTGCCGTGTCCGCCTTGCCGGTGAACCGGGAGCGGGCCAGGCGGGTGACCACAGCGGGCCCGGTGAGCGGCCGGAACCGGGCCGCTGCGTCGGCCAGGGCCTGGTACTGGTCGTCGGTGAGGTCGATGTCTGCGGCGGCGGCGTTGTGTTCCAGTTGCTCGACGCTCGATGCGCCGGGGATCGCGGCCACCGCGGGGTGGCGGATCACCCAGGCCAGTGCGATCTGCGCCGGAGTCGCCGAGTGCGCGGCCGCCACCTCGCGAAGGGCGGCGAGCAGCTCGCCGGCCCGCTGGAGGTTCTCCGGGAGGAACAGCGGGTTGGCGGCGCGGACCCGGTTGGCGGGCCGGTTGCCGGGGTGGTACCGGCCCGACAGCAGCCCCTGCGCCAGCGGACTGTAGGCCAGCACCACGCGGCCGCTCGAGCTGGCATACGGCAGCAGGTCCCGCTCGGGGGCGCGGGCCACCAGGCTGTAAGGGACCTGGTTGCTCAGCACCGGGCCGCCCAGCGCGTCCTCGGCGGCACGCCAGCGCCGCAGGGAATAGTTGCTGACGCCGACCTCGCCCACCAGGCCAACGCGCTGCAACGCGCGCATGCCGCGCATGATCGTGCCGTCCCGCACCAGCGGATTGGGCTGGTGCACCTGGTACAGGTCGAGCCAGTGCGCGCCGAGCCGGTTCGCGCTGGCGACCGCGCGCTGCTCCACTACCGGCGCGACCGGCAGCACCGGGAGGATCTTCGTCGCCAGGAACACGGACTCGCGGTTCTCGCCCAGTGCCCGGCCCAGGATCCGCTCGCTGCGCCCGAAACCGTAGATCTCCGCGGTGTCGAACAAGGTGACATCCAGCTCCAGCGCCCGCCTGACGATCGCCTGCGCCACCTCGTCGGCGTATTGGCTGCCGTATCCCCATTCCCGGGAC
>Ga0126377_10003770_pt1 | contig 10841 bp, 6 predicted proteins | sample PanSoiMetPlot_22_FD_92647 | JGI IMG/M metagenome (GOLD analysis project Ga0126377, IMG submission 92647) | Tropical forest soil microbial communities from Panama - MetaG Plot_22 | ecosystem: Environmental > Terrestrial > Soil > Tropical forest > Bulk soil | place: Panama | collected 2016-02-17
GCCTGCGAGAACAGATCGCGTACGCGCGCAGCGCCGACGCCGACGAACATCTCCACGAACTCGGAGCCACTCAGGCTGAAGAAGGGAACCTTCGCTTCGCCCGCGACAGCGCGCGCCAGAAGGGTCTTGCCTGTTCCGGGCGGACCGACGAGCAGCACGCCCTTCGGGATTCGCCCGCCGAGCACAGTGTACTTCTTCGGGTTCTTCAGGAACTCGACGATCTCTTTGAGCTCCTGTTCGGCTTCATCCACGCCGGCGACGTCAGCAAAGCTCACCTTCACGTCGTCTTCGGAGAAGACGCGGTGCTTGCTCCGAGCGAACGACATCACGCCGCCTTCGGCGCCGCTCATTCGCCGGAAGAAGAAGCTCCAGACACCGAAGAGCAGTACGAGCGGAACGATCCAACCGAGGATCTCCGGCAACCAGCGGCTGACCATCTCGCCCGTGTACTTCACGCTGGCTGCGTCGAGGTCCTCGATCAGCTTCGGATCCTCGATCCGCGTCGTGTTGAACGTCCGGCCGCCGTTGGTGTCGCGTTTGTACGTGCCGCGTATCGTCTGATCGCCGACGAACACTTCCGCGACCTGACCGGCGCGGACGGCCTGCTTGAACTCGCTGTACGAGATCTGGCGTCCCGCGGGCGCCATGAACCACGCCTGCGCGAGGGCAAGCAGAAAGAGGAGGCCGAGGACGTACCACACCGCCCCGCCCGGCCGGCCGGGCGCGAGCGAGCGCCGATCGCCGGGACGCCGGTCCCGTGGATTCATCCCCGGAGGAATTCGTGGATTTGCCATTTCAACCTGCCGGGTCCGAAAGGACCCGGCCTACACCGTCGTTTTACTGCCAGCCTTCTCGAACGTCAGTTCATTGTCGCCGACGTCGACTATGACGCGATCACCTTCGTGGAAGTCCCCTTCGAGCACGCGCATTGCAAGCGGATCGAGCACGCGGCGTTGAATCGTCCGCTTCAGCGGCCGTGCTCCATACATAGGATCGTAACCTTCGCTGACGATGAAGCTCTTGGCCGGATCAGTCAGGTCGACGTGGATCTTCCGATCCTCGAGCCGTTTCAGCAGGCCGTGCACCTGGATGTCGATGATCTGCTTCATGTGCTCGAGACCGAGCGGATGGAAAAAGATGATCTCATCCACACGGTTGAGGAATTCGGGGCGGAAGTGCTGGCGAAGCGCGTCCATGACCTGGCGCCGCACGCCCTCGTTCAATTCGCCCGTGTGTTCGGCGAGGAACTGGCTGCCGAGGTTCGACGTCATGATCACCACGACGTTCTTGAAGTCCACGGTTCGCCCTTTGCCGTCGGTCAACCGGCCGTCGTCGAGCAGCTGCAGCAGTACGTTGAGCACTTCGGGGTGCGCCTTTTCGATTTCGTCGAACAGGACGACAGAGTACGGCCGGCGCCGCACGGCCTCGGTGAGCTGCCCCGCCTCGTCATAGCCAACGTATCCGGGAGGTGCGCCGATCATCCGCGACACCGTGTGCTTCTCCTGGTACTCGGACATATCGATCCGAATCATCGCGTGCTCGTCATCGAACAGGAATTCAGCGAGCGCCCGCGCCAACTCGGTCTTGCCGACACCGGTCGGCCCGAGGAAGATGAAGCTGCCGAGCGGTCGGTTTGGATCCTGCAATCCCGCACGCGCACGGCGCATCGCGTTCGACACGGCCTTGATCGCCTCGTCCTGGCCGACGACGCGGTGATGCAGACGTTCCTCCATGTGAATCAGCTTCTGGATCTCTCCTTCCATCAGCCGGCTCACCGGGATGTTCGTCCACTTGGCGACGACCTCGGCGATATCTTCTTCGTCCACTTCTTCCTTCAGCATGCGCTGACCCTTCGGCGCCGATGCGCCGCCGGCATCTGCCTGCTGAAGGCGCTTTTCAAGGTCGGGAATGCGCCCGTACTGCACTTCAGAGGCCTTCGCGTAGTCGCCGGCACGCTGTGCGACGGCGAGCTCGTTACGGGCATCTTCAAGTTGCTGTTTCAGATCGCTCGTCCCCTTGATCGCGCTTTTCTCATGCTCCCACTGCGCCTGAAGGCGTGACTGTTCTTCCTTCAGGTTGGCCAGCTCCTTTTCGAGCCGCTCGAGCCGCTCGACAGATGGTCGATCCTTTTCTTTGCGCAGCGCCTCGCGCTCGATTTCGAGCTGCATGATGCGGCGCCGCACCTCGTCGAGCTCCGCCGGCATCGAATCGATTTCCATCCGTAGCTTCGACGCCGCTTCGTCGATGAGGTCGATCGCCTTATCGGGAAGGAATCGATCGGTGATGTAGCGGTGCGACAGCACCGCCGCCGCCACCAGCGCCGCGTCCTTGAACTTCACGTTGTGATGAATCTCGTAGCGCTCGCGCAGACCCCGAAGGATGGAGATCGTGTCCTCGACGGTCGGCTCGCTCACCATCACTGGCTGGAAGCGACGCTCGAGCGCAGCGTCTTTTTCGATGTGTTTCCGGTATTCGTCGATCGTCGTTGCGCCAATGGTGTGCAGTTCGCCACGCGCCAGCATCGGTTTCAGCATCTGCGAGGCGTCCATCGCACCCTCGGCGGCACCGGCGCCGACGACCGTATGCAGTTCGTCGATGAACAGGATGATCAGTCCTTCCGATTCGGCGATCTCCTTGAGGACCGCTTTCAACCGCTCCTCGAACTCGCCGCGGTACTTGGCGCCCGCGACCAGCGCACCCATGTCGAGCGCGAAAATTCGCTTGTTCTTCAACCCCTCGGGCACGTCGCCGCGAACAATGCGCTGCGCGAGCCCTTCGACGATGGCCGTCTTGCCGACGCCGGGTTCACCGATGAGGACCGGGTTGTTTTTCGTACGACGCGAAAGCACCTGAATGACCCGCCGGACTTCTTCGTCGCGACCGATGACCGGATCGAGCTTCCCCTTACGGGCAAGATCCGTCAGATCGCGCCCATAGCGGGCAAGTGCCTCGTAGGTCGATTCCGGGTTCTGCGAGGTCACGCGCTGATTGCCGCGAACCTGCGTCAGCGCCTGATACAGCGTGTCTTTTGTGACGCCGAACCGCTTCAGCAACTGCGCGGAAGGCGAACGTCCCGCCTCACTTGCAAGTGCGAGCAGCAGGTGCTCGGTGCTCACGTATTCGTCCTGCAGCCGCGTCGCTTCGGCTTGCGCGGACTGCACGATCAGGTTCATGCGGGGCGACAGCCGGACGTCGGCGCCGTACGCTTTCGGAAGCGAGTCGAGGAGCGCGCGCGCCTCGGCCGCCACCGTGCGTGGGTCGAGCGTCATCTTGCGGAGCAGAGATGGGACAATGCCGTTCTCCTGCTCGACGAGAGCGACGAGTAGATGCTCCGGCGCGATTTCCGCGTGGGTCCCTTCAGACGCCAGGTTCTGCGCGGTCATGACCGCTTCCTGCGCCTTTTCCGTGAACTTGTTCAGATTCATCTTCGTGTTCTTCCTGCGTAGGCAGGCCGGGTCCCTACCAGACCTGCCTATGCGGCGCTATTTTTGCTGGCGGCGCCGTCGCCAAGTTTCGCCAGCGCTTCGTAGTGCGAGCGCTCTTCGGGCGTCAGCTGCCTGGGAAGCTGCACTTCGACGCGCGCATACGCGTCGCCCGTGTCGTCGTTCTTGTTGACGGCCGGCATTCCGTATCCCTTGAGACGGAACACTTGTCCGTTTTGTGTCACGGCCGGGATGCGCAGCCGTACCGTCTTACCCGCAATCGTCGGCACTTCAACCTCGCCGCCAAGGACGGCTGTCGTGACGGGCAGCGGCACTTTGACGTAGAGATCGCGTCCTTTCCGCTCGAAGAGCGGGTGCGCCGAAAGTCGTATCCGCAAATACAGATCGCCGGATGCGGCGCCGCCGATGCCGGCTTCGCCTTCGCCCGAGATCCGGACGCGTGAACCATCGCCGACGCCGGCGGGAATGCGGACATCAACCGTGCGTGTATGACCGTCGTGCTTCAACGACAGCCGCCGCGTCGTGCCGTGATAGGCGTCGTCGAGGGACAGTTCGATTTCGTGCTCGACATCGCGCCCCTTGCGACTGCGGCTCCGGCCGCCACGCGCGGAGGTGCCGCCGCCGCCGAACCCGCCGCCGAAAAACGTTGTGAAGAAGTCGGAGAACGGGTTCTGATCCCCGAACATCTGCTCCATTTCTTCCGGCGTCATCGTGCGGAAGCCGCCCTGGCCGCCGCCGGCGTTCACATTCCACTGCCCGGCAAACGGATTTGGTCCGCCCGCGCGCTCCGCCTGTTCGTACGCACGCCAGTTCGCGCCGAGCTCGTCGTATTTCTTCCGCTTGGCGGGATCACCGAGCACCTCGTACGCCTCGTTGATCTCCTTGAACTTCGCCTCGGCTGCCTTGTCGCCGGGATTGACGTCGGGATGATGCTTACGGGCGAGCTTGCGGAAGGCCTGCTTGATCTCCTTCTCCGTCGCCGTTTTGCCGACACCAAGGGTGGCGTAATAGTCTTTGAATTCCACGTTACAGGCCCACCATCTCGTTCAAGCGACGGATCTCCGATGCCAATTGCCTCCGCCCCGCGCCGGTACTGAGTGCGTGTTCATCCATCAGCGGTTGGATCCGGTGCACCACCTCGGCAATCGACAGCAGCCGCTGTACTCCGGCAAGGTTGATCCCCAGTTCGTCGACCAGGTGCTTGATCAGGCGCAATCTTTCGAGCTCGTCACGCGAATAGAGACGCATACTCCCGATAGTGCGAGACGGCTGAATCAATCCAAGCCGTTCGTACTTGCGCAGCGTCTGCGGATGCATCCCAAGGCGCTCCGCGGCCATGCTGATCAGATAAAGATCCTGATTGGAAGCCATACCTACAATTTCCCAGGCTGAGTCGTGTCAACGCATGACATTACACGATCCGAGTGTAGGTCTTGATACGATCCATGTCAAGGTGATGAGTCGGATCGCTTTGCGAATCGGAGTTGCGCTGCGGCGCGTGCTCGAGTCGGAGTCGCGCTGTGTGCCTCGTGCGCGAGTCAGACTCGTCATCGTACAAGGTAGGATCGTACCGCTTCGATGGATGTCACTGGATCCGATCTACTGACTGTCGGCCTGCTCGTCGCGCTCGAGGCGATGCTCAGTGCAGACAACGCACTCGTCATGGCGGTGATGGTACTCGGGCTGCCACGCCGTCAGCATAAGCAGGCGCTGCGCTACGGCCTGGTCGGCGGCTTCGCAATGCGGATCATCGCAACGCTGCTGGCGGTCTACCTGATTCGGATCGCGTGGGTGAAGCTTGTCGGCGGACTGTACCTGCTGTATCTGACCTACTCACATTTCTTCGCTCACCGTGAGGAAGGCGGCGACCGACGCGCGCCGCCTCCGGCGCAGCCGATGTTCGGCTTGTCGGCGCTCTGGGCGACGATCGTCCGCGTCGAACTCGTCAACCTGGCGTTCTCCATTGACTCGATCCTCGTTGCCGTCGCCATGTCACCGAAGCGGTGGGTTGTCATTACCGGCGGCATTCTCGGCATTGTCGCGCTGCGGCTCGTCGTCGGTCAGCTCATCTCGCTCGTGCAGAAGTACCCGACGCTTGTCGACGCGGCATTCGTGATCATCGCGTGGGTGGGCGTGAAGCTGGGCCTCGAGTATTTCAACGCGGTGGGCTACCTCCACTTCGAAGTTCCACAGTCGGTGTCGCTCTCGCTGATCATCATCACCCTCGGTGCGGCGTATCTGTACGCTCGCGCCAAAGGACCGGTTGAACACGCGATCGACCCCATGGAGGAGAAGGCCGCTGAGCTATTGACGTCCGAAGACACCCCAAAACCCGAATCCCAAATCTCACATCCCAATTAGGCGTTGCGATCTTCGATTGGGATGTCCTTGGGATTTGGGGCTTGGGATTTGGAATTTGGGATTTATCTGCGCCCGGCAGGAACCAGCTGGACTTCTCGGCGCTCGCCGTTGCGCGTGAAGACGACTTTCACCGGGACATCCGGCTTCAGCAACTCCAATGCAAACGTGTAGTCGTAGATATTCGTGATGGATTGGCCGGCGATCTCGACGACGATGTCGCCCTTCATCAGTCCCGCTTTTTCCGCTGGACCGCCTCCGACGACCCCCGCCAGCAGCAGGCCTTTCGCTTCCGTCGTGTAATCAGGGATCGTTCCCGTCGTGACGCGTACGCCTGCAAGCGTGGCTCCGGTCTGCGGTGGATCGACTTTGGTGAATGCAGGCGGCATGTCGACATTCGCCACCGCCTGAATGACGGCGACGGCGAAATCGACGATGCGATCGAGATCCTCGTAGTTGATTTTGTCGGCGGTATCGGTCGGACGGTGGTAGTCGGGATGCGACCCCGTCGTGAAGAAGAGCGTCGGAATGTTCGCCTGATTGAAGTTTGAACTGTCGGTCGGCTGATATGGATCCGGCGAGATATTCAAATCGAATCCAGCAGCGACATTCGCGCGTTCGAGTATGCGCGGCCACACATCGCTGCTGCCGGTTCCGTCGGCAGCCAGTCGATTGTTCTGCATCCGGCCAACCATGTCGAAATTGAGGTAGGCGGCCACGTCCGTCAGCGGCACCGGCGGATTCATGATGAACGCGTTCGATCCGACGAGGCCAATTTCTTCGCCTGACCACAGGGTGAACATGATGTTGCGGCGCCGCATCGGCTGCTTCGCAAGCGCGTCAGCGATTGCAAGAACGGCGGCAGTACCCGAGGCGTTGTCGTCGGCACCGTGATGAATCTGTCCCGCTTCGTCCTTGTTCGCAAGCGACGTCCCGCGCGTGCCGTGGCCGAGATGGTCGTAGTGTGCGCCGACGACGATCCACCCCTTACCGGGATTCGGGTTTCGGGATTCGGGATTCGCGGGTAAATACGCAATGACGTTGCGGCCCGTTTGCCGCTCGCGCATGACCTTTGTGGTCAAGTCGACCGACGGGGGGAGTGTGAATCCGGCGACGTGCGGATTGCCGGAGTCGAGTTCCTCCTGTGCGGCGGCGAGGGATTTCGGTGCGCCGGCAAACATCGCGTTGGCGACGGCGCCGCTGATCGTTACGGCGGGAATTCCGGAGCCCGAGAGCGCCGTATCGGACGTCATGCGGAGCGTCTGCCCTGCATTTGGCGACCGCGGTCCGATGACGATGAGAAGCCCTTTCGCGCCGCGTTGGCGCGCGGCGAGCGCCTTATAACGGAGATCGGAATAGCGGGCGAGCGTGGCCTTGGTCTTCGCGTCGGTATCTTCAGGAAAGTAATGGAGGACGAGGACGATTTTGTCCTTCACGTCGAGGCCGGCGTAGCTGTCGTAGCCGAAGTTCTGCGACTCGGGGACAACGAGGCCGTAACCCGCGAACACGACCGGTCCGTTGACCGTCGCGTCGTCCGAGAAGGAAAGCGCCTGCACCTGCTCGGTGCCGCGAAATGCCTGCGTGGAGTTACCCGCGCCATGAAGCGTCAGCGTGGATCCGCCGTCGCGCGTGCCCGCGGTGAACTCGAATGGCATGAACATGTCGCGGCGGCCGGGCAGCGGCTTCGCGCCCGCGCGCGCCAGCTGCATCGCGATGTAGTCCCCAGCGAGCCGCTCCCCTGGGGATCCGGTGTCGCGTCCTTCCAAACGGTCCGACGCAAGGAACTCCACCGCGGCCCGTGTCCGCGACGCGACTGCCGTCTGCTGAGCGCTGACGGATGTGGAGAGCAGGAGCGAAACAAGCAGAATCCGTTTCATAACTTGCGTACCTTGAGTCGCTCTGTATCCCGAGTCGGAGTCAGGAACAATCCGTTACCTGACTCTGACTCGCGCACGAGGCGCATCGCGACTCTGACTCGCGCACGAGGCGTTACTTGACTCCGACTCGCAATGGGGCGGCCTTCAACGCTTCGAGCGCTTTCTCGTGATTCCACTGGCCGAGGAAGATCTGCCCCTCGCTGCCGCCGGCACGCGTCGACGTCCACGCGAGCTGACGGCCATCCGGCGACGGCACCGGAAGTCCATCGAAGCCATCGGCATACGTGATGCGCACGGGCTCCTTCTTGCCGTCGATGTCCACCATGTACACCTCGAAGTTCTCGAACCCGAGCTTGTTCGACGCGAACAAGATGTACTGGCCGGATGGGTGGATGTACGGCGCCCAGCTCATCGCGCCGAAGTCAGTGATCTGACGGACGTCGGTCCCGTCGGGATTCATCGTAAACACGTTTGCAATCAGACCGGTGGTGTCGAAGCGCCGCCAGATGATTCGCTTGCCATCAGGCGAGAAGAACGGACCGCCGTCGTAGCCGGGCACATTCGTCAGCCGCTTCTGCCCGCTTCCGTCCGCCCGCATGATGTAAATCTCGGCGAAATAGCTCGGATCGACTTCGAGCTGCTTCTGTTCCTCCGCGCTCAACGTCCGGTTATACGCGTCCCGCATCGAGGTGAACGCGATCCACTGGCCATCAGGCGAGTAGCTCCCTTCCGCGTCGTACCCGCGCGCGTTGGTCAGCCGCGTGTAAGTTGGTGCAGCGGAGGGCGTCGCGCCGGGCTTGTACGTATAGATTTCGAACTCGGGGTCGTAATCCCAGGAATAGCGGCGCTGCTTGCCCGAGGCGCGGAAGTCGAGCTCCTCCTGCTGATACTGCTTCGACTTCGGATCGTGATGCGTCGACGCGAATTCGATTTCGTTCGTTCCCGGCCGGAAGAAGGAACACGTCGTCTTTCCATAACCGGGAGAGATGCGCGTCGTATCGCCGGTCGTCAGGTCGACGGTGTAAATCTGGTAGAAGGGGTTGCCAGGTTCGCGCTCGCTCTGGAAAACGAGCTTCTTGCCGTCAGGTGACCAATACCCCTCGCCGGCCCGGCGGCCTTCGACGGTCAAGCGGCGGATTCGCGTGAGGAAATCTGATTCGTGATTCTCTGAAGGGCGGCTCGCGCCAGGCTGGGGGGTAGTCTGAAGAGCCGCCCCGACATTACCGAGAACCAACAGAAGGGCCGTGAGGCCAACGCGCTTCATCACGCGCAAAGGTTAGCATTTATCCGTGAAGCCGTCCGCAGTCCGCCGACTTTCGTTCCGCCCGTGGGTCATCGCGATCGGTGGCGCCCTCGTCATCGTCGGCGCGGTGATGATCTGCGTCTGGACGATTCGGCACGCCGTTGCCATCTATCACCTGAACCGCGGCGTCGGCGGAACGATGTTCTACGACGCGATGGGGCGGGAGTGGTTCCCCCTCGACGAGCAGCGCCTCGACGTCCCCTTTGAACAGATCTCGACGAATTTCAAGGATGCGGTCATCGCCGTCGAAGATCACCGCTACTACTTGCACTTAGGGGTCGATCCGATCGCCCTGACCCGTGCGGCTGTCTACAACCTTCGCTCAAGCGAAGGGACCCAGGGCGGCAGCACCATCACGCAGCAGCTTGCGCGAACGCTGTACCTGTCCAACGCACGGACGTTCGCGCGGAAGGCCCAGGAAGCGGCGCTCGCCGTCATGCTCGAGATCTTCCTGAGCAAGAAGGACATCCTCGAACTCTATTTCAATCGCGTCTATCTGAGCGGTGGCATCTACGGCGTCGAGTCGATGTCGGAAAAGCTGTATGGGAAACCTGCGTCGAACCTGACGCTTGGAGAGGCGGCCTTGATCGCGGGGGTGATCCGCGCGCCCGCCGCGTATTCGCCGTGGACGCATTTCGACAACGCTCGCCGCAGAAGCTTCGTCGTTCTGCAACGAATGCGCGAGGAGAAAAAGATTTCGCCCGAACAGGAGCAAGCCGCCCGCGCGGAGCAGATCCACATCCGTCCGCTCACGGCCGTGTCGAAGGCGCGTTACGGTTACGCCAAGGAATTTCTCCGGCAGCAGTTCCGCGATATCTACGGCGGCGATAACCCGCCAGACTGGAAGGTTTTCACCAGTTTCGTCCCCGAACTCCAGGACGCCGCGGAAACCGCGGTTCGCAATGGCCTGCGACAGCTTGGCGGCGGAAATCTGCAGGCGGCGCTCGTCGCGATGGATCCGAATACGGGCAACATCCTGGCGATGGTCGGTGGGTCCGATTTCACGACCGCGCCTTACAACCGCGCTGTCCGAAGCCGACGCCAGCCGGGCTCGGCCTTCAAGCCGTTTGTCTACTCCGTTGCACTGGAAAGCGGAATGTCGCCGGTCTCGACGATTAGCGGCATCCGCCAAGTCGCGATTAATGCACCGGAAGGTGTCTGGATTCCTCGTGACGAGCGCGCCAGCGAACAGGAAACGTTGACGTTGCGCGAAGCGCTGTTCGAATCAAATAACGCCGCGGCAGTGCTCCTGCAGCAACATGTGGGATCGCGGCCAATTCTGCGACTGGTGAACGACTTGGGCGTTTCAAATCAACCGGATGTCCCGTCGCTGGCACTTGGCAGCGGTCTGGTCACGCCGCTCGAACTGACGGCGGCCTATGCCGTCTTTCCCACGCTCGGCTATCGTGTGCGCCCGCGCGGCCTTATCGAGGTTCATGACGCCGACGGCGACCTGCTGCATCGCACCAATATCGAGACCGAGCAGGTACTCGCACCAGAGGTTTCGTTTCAGATGCTGACGATGCTCGAGGATGTCATCGATCGCGGCACCGGCGCACCAGCGCGCGCGCTTGGTGTACATGGTGCCGTCGGCGGCAAGACGGGAACGACCAACGATTATCACGATGCCTGGTTCGTTGGCTTCAACTCCGCGGTCGTCGCTGGCGTGTGGGTCGGTTACGACCAGCCGACACGTATCCGCGCCGGAGGTACCGGAGCGAGGGTCGCGCTTCCAATCTGGGCGGATTTCATGCGCCGCACGGCTCAGCGTCTGCCGGCGCATGCGTTCGAACCTCCAGGTGACATGCGGAGCGAGGAGCTCTGCCACATTTCCTACTTACGTCCTGTCGAAGGATGTCC
>Ga0126377_10003771_pt1 | contig 10838 bp, 8 predicted proteins | sample PanSoiMetPlot_22_FD_92647 | JGI IMG/M metagenome (GOLD analysis project Ga0126377, IMG submission 92647) | Tropical forest soil microbial communities from Panama - MetaG Plot_22 | ecosystem: Environmental > Terrestrial > Soil > Tropical forest > Bulk soil | place: Panama | collected 2016-02-17
CGCGCAGGCGCGCGAACAGCTCGAGCACGTGCGGGCCACGTTGCTCGGGAGCGTTCTGATGGAGGTCGGCGATCGGCGCGAGAACGGCGACGGCCGGCCGCCCCTCTCGTTCCGCGTCGCTCGAGAGAGCGTCATGCAGCGGGTCAAGCTCCCCCGGGTGAGTCATGGCCGGAGCACCGGGCGGTGAGGGCCGTCGCGAGCCGCGGCGGGCCCTGATCTTCCGACTCATGTCCGGAGCACGAGCATGAGTGCTGCCGAGGCAACCGCCGTTTCTCCCACGGAGCCGCCCGAGGAGGAGCGCGGGGTCGAGGCTGCCGACTCGGGCCTCATCCGGAACTCGCTCACGGGCTCAGCGTGGACGCTGATCAGCCGCCTCACGGGACTCGCCCGCGTCGTCGCCATCGGCGCGGTCCTCGGAGCGACGTTCCTCGGCAACACGTACCAGGGTATCTACGCGCTCCCGAGCCTCATCTACTACCAACTGCTGGCGGGCTCCCTCTTCGTCTCCCTGCTCGTTCCGTCGCTCGTCGAGCACATCCGCCGCGGTGACCGGGAGCGCGCAGATGCCTTCGTGCGCGGCTTCCTCGGCTCGCTCCTCGCCGTGGCCGCGCTCGCCGTCGGGATCGTCATCCTGGCCTCGCCCCTGATCCTCCGACTCTTCTCGCTGGGCGTCTCGGACGGGCGAGTTGCCGCCGAGCAGCGGCACGTCGGCCTCCTGCTGCTCGTTCTCTTCACGCCGCAGATCCTGCTCTACGTCGTCGCCGGCACCGGGGCCGCGGTCATGAACGCCTTCGGCCGTTTCGGTCTCGCCTCGGCGGCGCCGACGGCTGAGAACCTCGGCATCATCCTCACGCTCGTGGTCGCCGCGGCCGTCTTCGGCACGAGCGTCAACCTCATGACGGTCACGACGTCGGAGATCCTGCTCCTCGGGCTCGGAACGACTGCTGCAGTGTTCCTGCACGCCTCGCTCCAGTGGTTCGGCGCCCGCCGCAGCAAGGTCACCATGTTCGTGAGCAGAGGGTGGCGCGATCCGGAGATCCGGGCGCTGCTCGGGCGCATCAAGGCCGTCCTCGCGTTCACGGGGCTCGAGGCCCTGCTGTTGCTCGCGACGATCGTCGTCGCGAACCGGATCGCCGGCGGGCTGGTCGCGTTCCAACTCGCGCTCAACTTCTTCTATCTCCCGGCCGCGATCATCACGTGGCCCGTGACGCGGGCACTGGTGCCGCGGCTCGCCGCGTTCCACCAGACGAACCAGATGGGAGCGTTCCGGGACGAGTTCTCCCGGGCCGTCGGGCTCGTCTCGTTCGCGTCGATCCCGATCGCCGTCGCCTACGCCGTTTCCGCGTCGGTGGTCGCCGACATCATCGCCGTCGGAAAGCTCGACACGAGCGACGGAAAGACCTACGTGGCCGTCTCCCTGCTCGCGCTGAGCCCGGCCGTCATCACCCTCGCGTGGTTCACGGTCGGGAGCTACACCCTCTACGCGATCCAGAACGTCACGATCCCGCTGCGCGCGATGGTCCTCCGGGCCGTCACGACGCTGCTCCTGATGATCCCCGCGATCATGACCCACGGCGCCACGTCGCTCGCGCTGATCGGCCTGGCGATGGCCGGTGGGTCGCTGATCGGAGCGGTCTACGTCAGTCGCAAGGCGACGCAGGGCCTGCCCCCGACGGACTACTCGGTCGCTCGCTCGCTCGGGCGAACGGCGCTGGCGTCGGCGGTCATGCTCGTGCCGGCCGCCGTTTCCTGGATGGCGCTGGGGTGGTTGCCAGCGTCCAGGCTCGGCGACCTCGCGCGCCTCGGCGTCGCAGGAGCCGTGGGCGCGCTTGCGTTCCTCGCGGTTCAGGCCTGGCTCAAGGCGCCGGAGCTGCGGATGCTCCTCGGCGGCTTCGGGCGCTTCGTCCCAGCGCGCCAGGAAGGTTCTTGAGCCCGTGTCGCTCTTTCGGGACGAGCTGAGCTTCGCGGGCCACCCGCCGGCCGGACGCGGCCGTCTGCGCGTTCTCGACGGCGCGAACGACCGCGCGGTCTACGTGGCGGGCGGGGTGGCCGCGGTGTTCCTCGCTGCGCTGATCGCCTTCGCGGGCCCGCTGCTCACCCTGCTCCTCATGATCGTGCTCGCGCTCCTCGGGGTGATGATGCTCCGGCCCGCGGTGGCCGCGTACCTGATGATCTCGATCACGCCGCTCGTCGCCGGGATCGACCGCGGCACGGTGATGCCGGTGCTCCGGCCGAACGAGGCGCTGATGCTGCTCGCGATCGTCGCGCTCGTCGGTCGGGCGATCCTCCGCCTCAACGTCTCCTCGAGGCCGACGTTCCGCTTCGACCGCCTCGACGTCGCGATCCTGGCGCTCGCGATCACGAGCTCGTTCGTCCCGCTGGCCTGGCTCGGAGTGCGCGGCGTCAAGTTCGAGAGCGACGACATCCTCTACGCGCTGATGATCTGGAAGTACTACGCGGTCTTCCTGATCTTCCGCAGCGCGATCCGGACGGCGCCCCAGGCGCGGATCTGCCTCTGGCTCTCGATGGGCGCGGCCGCGCTCGTCGCGGTGATCGGCGTGCTCCAGTCCCTCGGGTTCCCCGGCGTCGAGTCGTTCCTGGGGAGCTACTACGCGCCGTACGGCGACGTCTCGGCCGTGAGCAACAACCGCGGCGGGTCGACGCTGAGCCTGCCGATCGCAGTCGCCGACCTCATGGCCTTCAACCTCGCGATCGCGATCGGGCTCCTGAAGTCCACGCGCCGGCGGTGGCCGCTGATCGCGCTCATGGCCTTCTTCACGATCGGCATCTTCGCCGCGGGCCAGTTCTCGGGCGTGATCGGGCTCGTGGTCGCGGTCTGCGCGATCGTCGTCGTGACCGGCCGCGTGCGCTACCTAGCCCTGTTCCCGGCCTCGCTGATCGTGGCGTTCACCGCCCTCAAGCCTGTGGTCGACAAGCGCCTGCAGGGATTCGACACCCCGAGCGGGCTGCCCGTCAGCTGGCAGGGCCGGCTCGACAACCTCCACAACTACTTCCTGCCCGTGCTGTTCAACCACTGGCACTGGGTGCTCGGCGTCCGCCCCGCGGCGCGGGTGGCGACCCAGAAGATCGCGACAGGGTTTATCTGGATCGAAAGCGGATACGTCTGGTTGCTGTGGGCCGGAGGCATTCCTCTGTTGCTGGCGTTCTTCTACTTCGTGTGGGTGGGCGGCCGCGAGGCCGTGCGGGTGCTGCGCGTCCGCTCCGACGCACCGTCTGCAGCGGCCATGGCCGTGATCGTCGCGCTCAGCGTCGTCGGCGTGCTGATGACGATCGACCCCCACGTCACCTACCGCGGCTCCGCCGACCTCCTGTTCGCGCTGCTCGGGATCGTGGCGGCGACGCGGGCCATGCCGATCGAAGAGCACGACACGAGCTGATCGACCGTGATGCGGCGACGACCTAGGCGTTCACGGAGAGGCGCACCCCGCGTCCTGCTCATCATCGAGAACATCTCGATCGCCCGCGACCACCGGGCCCAGAAGCAGCTCAAGTCCCTGCTCGCCGGCGGCTATCGCGTCGGCGTCATCTGCCGCAGCGACGAGAACAACGCCCGCTTCCGGCAGCAGGGCCTCGATCTCTACGAGTACCCGGCTCCGCCCGAGGGTGACGGGCTGGCGGTCGTCGCGTTCGAGTACGGGTACTCGGTCCTGGCGGCCGTCGCGCTCGTCCTGCGCGCTCTGGCGGACGGGCCCGTCCACGCGATCCAGGTCGGACAGCCGCCTGACATCTACTTCGTGCCGGCGTTCTTCGCGAAGCTCTTCGGGGCCCGCTTCATCGTCGACCAGCGGGATCTCTCGCCCGAGGTGTTCGCGGAGCGTTTCGGAAGGAATGACGGCGTGCTCGCGCGGACGCTGCGCCTGTTCGAGCGCGCGTCGTGGCGGACCGCCGACCACGTGTTCACGGTCAACGGCTCGCTCGTCCAGGTCGTCAACGAGCGAGGCGGTATACCACCGAGCGGCGTGACGGCCGTCGCGAACGGGCCGCTCTTGTCGGCCGTCGCCCGAGGCATCCCGGACGAGGAGCTGCGCGAGGGCTTCGAGCACCTCGTCTGCTGGCACGGCGTGATGGGCCCGCAGGACCACGTGGAGCTGGCGCTGCAGGCCATCGCGCACTTCACGCACGAGCTCGGCCGGCGCGACGCGCTCTTCGTCTTCATGGGCGACGGCGTCGCAGAGCCGGGCCTGCGGGAGCTGGCCGCCGAGCTCGAGCTCGACGCGGTCGTCCGGTTCACCGGCTGGCTCGCCGAGGACGTGTGCTTCACGTACGTCGCGACCGCCGATCTCGGCCTCGACACGAATCTCCAGACCGAGGTCACGCCGGTCAAGGCGATGGAGTACATGGGGCACGGCGTCCCGCTCGTCACGTTCGACGTCCACGAGACCCGGTTGCTTGCAGGCGAGGCGGCCAGCTATGTCGAGGCGGGCGACTCGGAGGAGATGGCGGGTGAGATCGCGCGGCTCCTCGACGATCCGGAGGAGCGGCGCAGGATGGGCGACGTCGGACGCTCGCGGATCGAGCAGCAGTTCGCGTGGGACCGCCAGGAGGAGCGCTACCTCGAGATCTTCGGGGGCCTGCTGGACGGAAAGCACAGCCCCTCGGGGGCTGCCATGCGTTCCGAGTCGTAACGTACTCTCAGCTAACTTGCCCGCGGCCACGCATTCGGCGAGACGGCTTGAACTCGATCACTGACGACATGCAGGAGAGTCAGGTGTCGGACTCCCCTTCCGGCGGGCTTCGGGCTCGGCTCGAGCGCTACGAGCGGAGCGCGGGCGGTGGGATCCAGGCCCCCGTCGAGCGCAACGGCGCGCCGGAGCCTCCGCCCGCGCTCCAGCTGGACGAGCCGATCTCGCCCGAGCTCGTCCTCGTCGACCCCGAGCTCGCCGCTCGGGCCAGGGCGCTGCTCCCGGATCCGAGGCCGTTCACGGCGCCCGATCCGGAGCCGGAGTACGACCCCGAGGCAAATCGTGTGGTGCTCCCCGACGTGGAGCCGGCGGCCGAACCAATTCCGCCGCCTCCTCGACGGCGTTCGAGGAAACGACGCGCCGCGGCCTACGCGCTCGCGCTCGTCGTCCTGGCCGCCGTGGCCGGCGCGATCGCGTTCGTCGCGCTCTCGCGCTCGGGCAGCGACAGCACCGCCCCGAGCGCCGGCAACGCCCCCGGCGGCATCGTCCCCGTGAGGCGGCCTCCGCCGGTCGCGCAGCCGCCTGCCCCGACGACTCATCCGCGCTCCTTCGTCTGGGCCCCGGTTCACGGCGCCGCGTCCTACCTCGTCCAGTTCTACCGCTCCGGCACGGAGATCTTCCGGGCGCGACCGGCCGTGGCCCGCATCGTCGTCCCGGCGACCTGGTCCTACAAGGGCCGCGCCTACAGCCTCGGGCCGGGCCGCTACCAATGGTCCGTGCGCCCGCGCCTAGGGAAGGCTCGGAAGCACTACGGGAAGCCGGTCGTCCTGTCGCAGCTCGTGGTTCAGCGCGCCTCGAGCGGCGGCGGCCAGAGCACCCGCAGCCCGTAGGCGAGCGAGATCGCGTGCGGCAGGTTCCGCGCGCCGAGCTTCGCCTGGATCGTCCGCCGCTGCGAGACGACGGTGTGCTGCGACTTCACGAGCTTCGCGGCCGTCTCCTTCGCGGACAGGCCGTCGGCCGCGGCCTGGAGGACCTCGAGCTCGGGCCCGGTGAGGGGCTGGCCCTCGAGTCGCAGGCGCTCAACCGTCATGTTGCGTCCGGTGCTCGAGGCGGAACCGCGCGTCGACGAGGATTCGAGAGACGAGGGACGGACTGCAGCCGTAGCGCTCGGCGATGTCGTTTCCGGAGTGGCCCGCTGCGGACAGGCCGAGGATCTCGCGGTCGCGGTCAGGCAGGTCGCCGATCGCGGTCAGGAGCTCGCTTAGCTCGGCGCTGCCCTGCGGCTCGGACGCCGACGGGTCGACCGTGACGTCCATCAGCGTGTAGCCGGTCTCCTCGCTGATCGGAGCCTCCAGCGAGCGCGCGGCGGACGACGTCGAGATCTCCTCGATCACCGCTCCCCTGATCCGGCGATACGCGAAGGTCGCGAACGTCACGCCGCGCTTCGGGTCGTAGCGGTCGGCCGCTTCGATGAGCCCGATCGTCCCGGCCGAGACGAGGTCGTCGAGCTCGGGCGGAGAGCTCGCGGGTCGAAGCCGCCGCACGACATAGCGCACGAGTGGGAGGTGGCGTAGCACCCGTGTGTCCCGGGTGTGCCGCCGCCGCAGGTGAAGGTCGATGTAGTGGATGACGCTGGGCTCGTCTTCCAAACGGGGGTGAGGACTCTGGTTATCAGGTCAGGTGGACGACGCACCATAACGCCCGGGGTGCATTCGGTCGCACGAATTTCACGAAAACGGGCCGAATCTGCTCGCACCTTCTCCCCAATTAGCAAGAAGGAGGGATGGAAGAAGCAGTGCTCGTTCCGATGATGGGCTTGGTCGAGCCAAATGCGGCTCCAAGCATCGGCCAGTCGAAGCCGCCTACCCCGAGGGAGATCCGATGCGCAGACCCGTCAGCGGAGCGTTTTTCACCGCAGCTGCAGTGCTCCTCCTGATCACCCCGCTTGCGCTCGCCGCGAGCGCTTCTCGCAAGACGCTCCAGCCGCCGACGAACGTCCACGTGACCGCCGCGAACGGGAACAGCGTCACAGTCGCCTGGGCCGAGTCGAGGAGCCGGAACGTCACCGGCTACAACGAGTATCGGAACCGCTCGCTTCGCGGCACGACCCGCGGCCTCTCGTACACGTTCAGCGGGCTCGACTGCGGGACGAGCTACGCGTTCGGCGTTCAGACGTACAACAACTCGGGCAACTCCGGCATCGTGGAGGTGACCTCGAGCACGACTCCGTGCTCGCCGCCGCCTCCTCCGCCTCCGCCTCCGCCGCCTCCGCCGCCGCCTCCGCCTCCGCCGCCACCACCTCCGCCTCCTCCACCGCCTCCGCCTCCACCGCCTCCACCGCCTCCACCGCCTCCGCCGCCTCCACCACCTCCGCCCCCGGGTGGGCCGCCGCCCGACAACGGGTACTTCTCGCTCGTCGCGGCGGGTCAGTGGAACAACCTGCCGAGCGGCTCCACCTGCGCCGGCATGGTGCACCGCTCATCGTGGGAGCCCCGGCCCGACAACACGCGCCGGAACCACATCGTCCCCGACCCCGCCGCGGTCCATGCGGCCTTCGCGGCACGCCCGATGGGCGGCTACGACCCCCACTGGGACTCGTGGCTCCTGCCGCGCGTCGACGGGCAGTTCACCGGGACGACGGACGAGATCTTCCAGTGGGCCGCGTGCAAGTGGGGCGTCCCGGACAACGTGATCCGGGCGGTCGCCTACACGGAGTCGACCTGGTACCAGCTCCTCGTCTACCCGTCGTACCACCAGCGGTGCGTCTCGTACTACGGGTGCGGTGATTTCTTCACGAGCCCGAGCAGCGCGAGCACCGTGTTCTGCAACGCCCTCGCCAGGCTCGGCAGCTACGACTACCAGCAGGACTACGGGGCCGGGCTCTGCCCGCAGACGTTCTCGATCCTCGGCATCAAGTCGTGGCAGGCGCCGTCCTGGGGGCAGATGCCCGACAACCAGAACGGCACCTTCCCGTTCAACCGCAACTCGACGGCCTTCGCCGCCGACTTCTACGGGGCGAGCCTACGGGGCTGCTTCGAGGGTTGGGTCGACTGGCTGGGCAACGGGTACGCGCCCGGCGACCTGTGGGGCTGCGTCGGCCACTGGTACTCAGGAGACTGGTACGACTCGGGCGCCCAGAACTACATCGCCGAGACCCAGGGCTACCTGAACAACCACGTCTGGCTCCAGCCGGGGTTCCCGAACGACCGGCCGGGATGCAGCCGCTCGTACGGCTGCGTGGGACCGGACTCGCTTCCCGAAGGCTGAGCAGGACTGCGCCGGGGCCGCTCTGGGCAGCGGCCCCGGCGCATTGCTCTGTCTAGGGTGTGGTGCCCGCGTCGACGATCGAGATGTCGTCGACGGTCATCGTGCCGGCGCTGGTCAGCATCAGGCCGAACAGCATGCCGGTGGTGTGGTCCGGGATGGGCGCCGTGGTCCACGTGGCCTGTGCCCAGTCGGAGCTCGCCGGGAAGGGCGGAAGGCTGGTGGGACCAGGTGAGGTGCTCTGCATCCAGAACGGGAACGGACTGTCGAAGGTGTCATTGCGCAGGTTGGTCGAGTACTCGACCGGCGCCGTGGACTTGTACCAGGTGGTGATCGTGTACGAATGGCCGGGGATCACCGTGGGCGTGCAGTAGCCCAGGTCGTCCCAGGTCTCCATCAGGTCGGCTCCGTCCACGTAGTTGCTCGAGGTGACGGTCTCTGCCCAGTTGCCGGTGTGCCCCGGGCTCGTTCGCGACCACTGGGCGGTGTGATTGCCGAACGAGTTGATCCGGTAGCAGTCCGGAGTCCCGTCGCCGTTCGAGTCCTGCTCGACGCTCGAGTTCTTGATCACGTTGATGCTCGGATCAGTGCTCGGCGCGTCCGGCAGCGACGGCCCGGGGACGGCCGGCTGCACCGTTCCACCGATCACCTGCTGAACGGTCCGGACGACGGTGGCGCCGTTCGCGCCGCGAGGCTGCAGCCAGTTCAGGAACGAGTTGAAGACGGTGGGATCGGTTCCGTTGACACCGCAGTTCGTGCAGAGGCCGTGGAACAGCAGCTGCACCCAGCCGCCTCCGTTCCGCTCGGCGTCCGTGACGCGCTGCTCGAGGAGCGTCAGCCCGTCGGGCCCGTAGCCGGCAGTGCGCGTGGCGTACGGGTCGGCCGGCGGGATCGACTCGGAGCAGAGCGGCGCGCAGAGGCCCTCGAACGACTCCGTTCCGCGAGCCGAGTTGTAGCCACACGCCTGAACCATCGCCTTCGTGTCGTTGTTGTACGCACCGAATGGATACGCGAAGTCGGTGACCTGGAAGTTGTGCGAGAGCAGCTTGTTGCGGTCGTAGCAGACCTGGCGCATCGCCTCGTCCGGGTCGGACGCGGTCAGGTCGGCGTGGAACATCGTGTGACCGCCGATCTCGCTGCCGTCCGAGTAGAGGCCCTGGAGCTGATCCCAGGTCATGTAGAACGGGTTGGTGCCGATCACGGCGCTGTTCACGAAGAACGTCGCGTCCATGCCGCCGTGCGAGGCCAGCATCGCCCTCGCCTGGTACTGGTCGGCGGTGCCGTCGTCGAACATGATCGACACGATCACCGGGATCACGCGGAAGACCCTTCCGGTGCTCCGGCCGGTGTTTCCGGCGTTGTCGGACTGGACGGCCTGAGCGGTGTACGTGCCGTTGCCGAGCGCGGTGGTCATCGGCGCCGACCAGTTGGTGCCCGAACGGGTCGCGGTCAGGGTCTGCACCGGGTTGCCCGTCGGCGTGCTGCCGGCGTAGATGTTGACCGTCACGGTCGGATCGTCACCGACGGCGTTGCCGGCGCGGCCACTCAATGTGGGCAGCGGCCCGGTACGCGCGTTGTTCCCAGGAGCCGTGATCGTCGGCGCAGGCGCCGCCGTGTCGTTCACGTTGATCACGAGCTGAGGCTGATGAGCGGCGTCTTCGCGACTGGCCAACGCCAGCGCCGGGACGCCGGTCCCGGTGAGCGCAATGGTGCGAGTCGCGTTGCTGGCGACGAGGGTTCTCACGTTGAGCTGGACCCACGTCCCGGCCGTGACCGGTCCGGAGGAGGAGACGATGGCGCCCGGAGACGGCGAGCCGTTCCAGCGGATCGTCGCTTCGTTCCAGCTGTTGCCGGCCGAGCGCGCGGAGACACCGGCCGTGGAGCTCGAGTTCGCCCAGACGCGGAGCGTCGCGCTCGTGATCGTCGTGTTGTTCAGACGCGGAATCACGAACTTCAGATAGCTCCGCATCGTCGGGCTCGAGCCTGCGTTCAGGACGAGCGCCGATCCGTAGTTCGTCGTCGGCGTCGCCTGGTTCACGTACGCGTCCGCCGTCGGGTTGAGCGTCGTCGTGACGGTTCCCGAGACCGCGGCCGACGGGAACAACGTGACCATGGCTACGGCGAGGAAGATCACCGGCGCCAGAGCGGCGCTGCGGCGGACCTTCCGTCGCCGAACGAATCGTGAAGCATTGCTGCTGCGCTGAACGCTTTTGTCGAACATCACACCTCTTCCCCGTTACAGCCCCTGACAGAGCAGATGAAGTACCCCTTGCAGCAAGTATGAAGAGGAAAACTGAGGTTTTGGGAATTCCTAGCCTTTCTGCGGGGGCGTAGCGGCCAGAGGTGTAGGGCGAGCCGAGAAATACCGTTTTTGGAGGGGAAAAGCGTCTCCCGAGAACCGGAAATCAGGCCCGCTTGGGGCGGTTCTCGAGGCCGTCCGGGCCGGGGCCGCTCTGGGCAGCGGCCCCGGCGCAGAACGAGCTCTACGGCGTCGCTTCGACGATCGAGATGTCGTCGACGGTGAGCGACCCGGCGCTGAACATCATCAGCCCGAACAGCATCCCGGTCGACCCGTCGGGAACGGGCGGAGTCGTCCAGGTCGCCTGAGCCCAGTCAGCGCTCGCCGGGAAGGGCGGCAGGTTCTCCGGAGGCGACGTGCTCTCCATCCAGAACGGGAACGGGCTCGAGAAGGCGCTGTCGCGGAGGTTCGTCGAGAACTTGACCGGCACCGTGGACTTGTACCAGGCGCTGAGCGTGTAGCGGTGGCCCGGAACCACGGTCGGCGTGCAGTAGCCGAGGTCGTCCCATCTGTTCAGGATGCTGGCACCGTCCACGTAGGTGGCCGCATCCGAGGTGACGTTCTCCGCCCAGTTGCCGGAGTGCGGGTCGACGTTCGTTCGCGTCCACACCGCCTGCTGATTCCCGAACGCG
>Ga0126377_10003772_pt1 | contig 10836 bp, 6 predicted proteins | sample PanSoiMetPlot_22_FD_92647 | JGI IMG/M metagenome (GOLD analysis project Ga0126377, IMG submission 92647) | Tropical forest soil microbial communities from Panama - MetaG Plot_22 | ecosystem: Environmental > Terrestrial > Soil > Tropical forest > Bulk soil | place: Panama | collected 2016-02-17
ACTTAACTTCATAATTTGGATCGCCGGCCGGAATAGTGAACCCAGTGTACAAAACGGGTCTGGTGACGACGGTGTACTTGATTGGTGCCTTGGCAAAAATTAACCCGACGGTTGTGACATCTTTCTGGGCGGTTCCATTCGGCGTGTAGTGTACCTGGAAAACGAGATTCGCACCGGCGGGCACCCGGCGCGCAAATCCCGGAGCAAAGATTGCCGGGTCCTCACCGGGTGCGAATCCGACTAACAAGCGTCCTTCAGAGCGCGTCTGCCCGGGCTCCTGCACAAACACAATTACGTGGTGCACCACCTGGTGCGCTGAACTGCGAATCTCAGCCGAAGTGATCATACGATCCTCTTTGAAATTGGTCGGGACCGTGATGTATTGATATTTGACCACCCCGTCAGCAGGCACCGACTGTTCCGGCGTCGAGAAAGTTTGATCTGGCTTGCCGATGCGCCAGCCCGGGGTGTACTCCGGTGCCGGCGGAAGATCTTTCGCTTCTCCTTCCCTGGCGCCGTTGCTGACCCAGGCAACAATAGTGTCTATTGCTTGTTGACTGATTCTTCTATCGTTCAACCATTCACCGTGCGCCGGGTCAGCGTGCCATGGTGGCATCACGCGATTACTAACTTTTTCGCGAATCGACTTGGCCCACGGTCGCGCGTCCTGGTAAGTGAGCAGCGACATCGGCGCAATCTCACCGGGGCGATGGCAGCCGGTACAACTCTTGTAGAAAATCGGCGCCACGTCTTTGTTGAAGGTCACGTTTTCTGCGGCACTACTGCTGTTCTCGGCCCTGGTCTTCGTTATCGTGAAGATGCAGGCAAGTAACAGGACAACCGGAACTGCAAAAATAAAGATGCGTCTCATGGCTTCTAACTGCTCCTTAAAGTTTGCTTCACTCGGCAGGAAACCCTCCGCTATACTGCGCAACGGACCAATCACAAACTTAGCTACCGGACGGTCGGTAAGGTACCACGGGCAGGGAGTAAAGCGCAATATTTCGCTCTAATTCCTCGAGACTTTATACGGATGAAAACTGAAAAGAAATCGGCTGCGAGCAACGAACGGCTCGCAGAAGTCTATCGTACGGCAGCGCAGATCATTCTGCGCAAAGGTTATGACGCGACCTCCATTAGCGACATCGCGAACGCGTTGGGCATGACGAAGGCCGGCCTCTATCACTACATAAATGGAAAAAAAGAGCTACTGTTTGACATCATGAACTTCGGCCTGGATGAGTTGGAGGAGGAGGTAGCGACTCCCGCAGCTTCAATAGCAGATCCGGTCGAGCGGCTCCACTTTATCATCACCAGTCATGCGCAGTTGGTAACCAGAGGACAGGGCGCCATTACCATTCTCGTCGACGAGATTACCGCCTTAACCCCGGCTCAAAACCGGATCATCACGCGACGCAAACGAGAGTACTTCGATCGCTTACGAGCTCTCCTCAATTCCATCAAAGAGCAAGGTAAACTGCAGGACGTCGATACCACTGCGGCGACGTTTAGCGTCCTGGGAATGATCAGTTGGTTATCGCGCTGGTTCCGCCAGAATGGGTCCCTCACGCAGGAACAGGTAGCGGAACAGATTGCCAAGATCGCTTTCAATGGTCTGCTGCGCCCCGACGCACGGCTGCAAAAGTCTGCCCTGCGAGTGGTGAAGAAGTAAGTGCACTGATCTCTTGACGGCCACCACCCTCGATGGTACTTTACCGACCGTTCGGTAGCCTTCACGGAAAAAAGCCATAGCACAGAGGTTCGTGGTGAAGAAACTACTTACTGTTTCGCTGCTTGCTCTCGCTCTAACTGCGCTCCCGTTCTCACCACTAACCGTACCGGCTACCCAAACTGCGGCCACGGCAGCCAAGCTCCCACTCGAGCAAATGGCGCCGATGCGCGATGGTGTCAAACTCTCCACCGTCATCTTCCTCCCCGACGGCCCAGGACCATGGCCAGTCGTATTGATTCGTACGCCCTACGGCAAGAACTCCCAAACGCGCGCGAATGCCGAATGGACCAGGCGCGGCTTCGCTCTCGTCGTGCAAGACTGCCGCGGCACGTTTCAGAGCGAAGGTAAATACCGGCCGTTCGTTGATGATGGGGTAGACGGTTACGACACGATTGAATGGATCAGCAAACAGCCGTGGGCCAACGGTAAGGTCGGTATGTACGGCGCTTCCGCCATGGGAATCGCCGCCAACGAAGCGGCGATGACCAACCCACCGCATTTGACGGCTGCCTTTGTGATGGTGGCCCGATCGAGTACTTACGAACAATCCAGTTTCATCGGTGGCGTGTTTCGCAAAGAGATGAATGAGGACTGGCTCAAACGACAGAAAGCTGAGTCAGTGCTGCAAGAGATCTTTAAGCACGAGATCCATGACGAATTCTATTACCGCAGTGACATGGCCCGGCATTGGAACCAGATCCATATCCCAATTTACAACTACGGCGGTTGGTACGACATTTTCAACCAGGGCAACATCGATAATTTCGTCGGCCTGCAAAAAAACGCTGCCACGCCCGGCGCGGGCAAACAGAAATTGATCATGGGTCCCTGGGGCCACGGGCAACTTGAAGAGGTTAAGTATCCTGCGAATTCCGGTGTCGGAGCATTTGGTGGTTCCCTGCCCCTGGAACTGGCGACGCGCTGGTTCGAGTATTGGCTCAGAGGAGTCGACAACGGAATCATGAAGGAACCGCCCGTACGCTACTACGTGATGGGCGACGTGAACGATCCTAAAGCGCCCGGCAACGACTGGCAGACTGCTCCAGTCTGGCCCGTGCCTTCAGTCAGCACCTCCTACTATCTTGGAGCAAACGGCACGCTCAGCGAAAAACCAAATCAGCAGCAGGAAAGTGTTGATAGCTACAAATATGATCCCGCCACTCCTGTGCCGACCATCGGCGGCGCCAATCTATTCTTGAAGAAGGGCCCAATGGACCAGCGAGCCATCGGCGAACGCAGCGACGTTTTGAAATTTTCTTCCCCCATACTGACAGCCCCGCTCGAGGTGACCGGGCGAGTTAGCGTGGACCTGTGGGCCGAGAGTGACGCACCTGATACCGACTTTATGGCCAAACTAATTGATGTTTATCCGGACGGCAGTGAAAGACTGGTACTGGATTCCGCTTTGCGAGCGCGCTTCCGGGACGGGTTTGATCACGAGGTTTTCATGAAGCAGGGCCAGGTCTACAAGTGCAAAATCGATCTCTGGTCCACCAGCTTGATTTTCAATGCTGGTCATCGCATCGCTATTCATATCAGCAGCTCGAATAGTCCACGTTTTGATCCGAATCCAAACACAGGCAAGCCCCTGCGCGCCGACACGGAAACAAGAGTGGCCACCAATTCGATCCATCACGATCGGCTACATCCTTCTCGGGCTGTATTGCCAGTAGTGCGGTCTAACAATGGCGCGACGTCTTCGCGCTAAGTCAAACCCGGCTGACCTTAAAGAGTTGAAATAGAAGAGGAGAAACCTCATGTGGATCCGTAAAGTCTTACGCGATCGGAAAAAAGGACTCGACATTCCCATGCCGACGCAGGCCGTGTCGAACGAGGAATTCATTCCCCGGCCCCAGTCAGAACCGCAAAAGCGGGTCGAAGAGCTAATCGGCGAAATGGCGGAAACGCGGGTAAAGAAGCTGGGAATCGATCGGCGCACATTTATGGCCAGCAGCATGGGCCTGGCGACCTGTTTCCTGGCCCAGAACAAAGTGTTCGCGAGTAGAGTCTGGGACGTCGATGAAATTGAAACCTGGGAAACTGCGGCCACTGCAGAGAAGTTTCCCAAGAGTGAGTACTTCATCATCGATTGCCAGTCGCACTTTACTAACGGCCTGCCACTGGGCGGATTTCGGGCGATGGAGTTTGTGAAAAACATGGGCTTCAACCTGTCGAACACGCCGGAGGCCTATGGCTTCAGGAACTTCGTCAAGGAGATGTTTCTTGATAGCGAGACAATGATGGTGGTGATCTCCGGCGTCCCTGGTCGCGAACTGCTGCGCGACAAAGACAACAAGGTGCTCGTCGACATGGAACGGACACCGGGTTATTCCGGCAAGATTTTGCCCAGTTGGCTGATGGCCAGGGCGCGCAGAGAGATTAATGACCTGGCCGGCTCACAACGCGCGATCAACCACGGCAATCTCGCCCCTAATCATTACTGGAACAAGACCACTGACTCGATGGACAAGCCCAGTTTGATCGAACAGATGGAGCGCGAGATCAATGTGTATGGCATCAGCTCCTGGAAGTGGTATTGCCACACGGATCCCGCACAAACAGGAAATGGTTTTCAGGTAGACGACGATAACGCCCAGTGGTTCATCGAGGAGTCGCGCAAACGCGGGATAAAGATCGTCAGTGTGCACAAAGGATATTCGTACCAGTCGCGCACGCTCGGTCATCTGGCCAATCCGAAAGACATTGAGAAAGCAGCGCTCAGAAATCCAGATGTTAGTTTCGTGGTCTATCACTCAGCCATCAAACATGGTTCCAGTGAGCCAAACTGGAAAGAGAGTAACCAGTACGATCCAACCACCGGGGATTTTCTCTGGCACAACGTACTGATGGATATCAAGAAGCGTAATCCGCAAATCAACAACGTCTATTGTGAACTCGGCAGTTTCTTCAACACGCTTTCGGTGGTTGATCCGGTGATGGCCGCGCACGGGCTAGGGAAGAACATCAAGTACTATGGCGTGGACCGAGTGGTGTGGGGCACAGATTGTTTGTGGTGGGGTTCACCGCAATGGGGCATTGATGCGTTCAAACGTTTCCAGATGCCTGACGACATGTGCGAAAAGTTTGGTTACAAAAAACTTAGCAAGCAGGACAAAGCGAAAATCTTTGGTCTGAACGCCGCCAAACTCTACAAGATCGATGTCAAAGCAAAACGCACGGCCTTACCGGCAGACACCCTGGAACGAATCAAGAGCGCCTACTTAGACGGAGGCGGTCAGCGGAGTAATGCGGTGTACGGCTGGGTCCGGGCGGATGATTAGTGTCGGGTTGAAGATGGGTAGCTCGGGTGAAGGAGCGCCGCGGATATGAGGGCTTTCCGATCGATTCAATCCATCATCATTCTGTTTTCCTCAGTGCTAGTCTTTTATTCGTCAGCCGCTCAGCAACCGGCGCCGCAGCTGGCCCATTTTCATCATCTACACCTGAATACAACTGATCCTCAGCAAGCTATCAAGTTCTACACCAGTAAGTTTGACTGCGAAGAGGGACGATTTCTCGATCAGCCGGCGGTGTGGGCCCAACAATCATGGCTGTTATTCAACCAGGTCAAAGCAGCGCCAAGTTGGCAACTCACTTCGGCGATCTGGCACTTCGGTTGGGGCGCAGAAGATATGAAAGCTGCTTACCAAAAGCAGCTGGAGTTAGGCACCAGGTTTTTCACGCCCCTGACGGATATCAGCGACATCCTTGGCGGCACTGGTACCGGTAGCTTTTTCTACGCTTATGTAGAAACTCCGGATCACGGCCTGGTTGAACTGAATACATCAAGCAATCATCGCTTTGGTCATCTACACCTGTTCAGCGAAGACCCGGTCGCGGCAGGTGAATGGTATATGACGCACTTCGGCATCCCGCGCCGAAACTCCTCCCGGGAGACGCGCATCTATCGCGACGTCCAAATTGGGCCCAGCTCATCATTGTTGATGGATAACGTCAACATCATCATCTATCCGATTCAGTATTCGAAAAAGGCGTATGCTGGTCATTGGCAGGGACAGACTGCAATTTCGCCAACCAAAGGACGAGTGGTGGACCACATTGCTTTCAGCGTTGCCGATCTATCTGAGACGCTGACCCGCCTCAAGACAGAAGGGGTAAAGATCGTCGAACCAATCAAAGTCGTTGGCAAACTCAAGCACGCGTTTATCGAGGGTCCTGACTACATTCTGATTGAGTTGGTGGAAGGCCAAGCCCAAAAAGATGCGGGAAGCTGACGGCAGGTGCTTGACGATAACAAGTTTGAGAGACCACCGACTTCAGTCGGTGGAGTTTCAATTTCAGCCTAGTTCGCGACGACAGAACCACGAGACACCACCCACTTCAGTGGGTGGAGTTTCAATTTCAGCCTAGAGGGGAAACAAGTATTAGAACAGAAGCGAGCCGTTGCAGTTTATAGGTTGAAATTGAAGCTCCACTGGCTGAAGCCAGTGGTATCTACGAAATCTTTTTCCTGTTTTTTCTAGGTTGAAATTGAAACTCCACTGGCTGAAGCCAGTGGTATCATCGGAGCAAATGCCATTCATAAACAACCAGGACGCAAAGATTTATTGGGATGAACAAGGTACTGGTGAGCCTCTCCTATTAATAATGGGATTGGGTTATCCGTCGGTGATGTGGTTCCGCACCCGGCCCCTGCTCGCGCAAAACTACCGCACCATAGCCTTGGACAATCGCGGAGTGGGACGCAGTGACACACCGCCCGGACCATATCCGATTTCCCTGATGGCAGCCGACGCAGCGGCAGTGTTGGACGCCGCCGGAGTGGAGAGTGCCCACGTCTACGGTGTTTCGATGGGTGGCATGATCGCGCAAGAGTTTACGTTGCAGTATCCCAATCGGGTTCGCTCGTTAATTCTTGGTTGCACTGCCCCTGGCGGACCTCACGCGGTGAGAGCGGAGGCGGATGTCATCGCGTTTCTCATGCAACGGCAGGCAGGTAAGGAAGAAGCCCTCGAAGCAGCAGTTCCTTTTATCTACGATCCAAACACGCCGCGCCACCTCATTGATGAAGATATTGCGATGCGCCGGGACTGGCTTCCGAAACAAGAAGCCTACATCGCTCAGTTGCAAGGAATACTCGCGTGGGAAGCTTACAGTCGACTGGATCAGATTAGAGTACCAACCCTGGTAATTCACGGTGAAACGGATCGGCTGATTCCCTGCGCCAACAGCAAATTGATCGCGGAACGCATCCCCGGCGCAAGGTTGCAATTGTTACCCAACGCTGGGCATATCTATACTACCGATCAGATGGAGTTGGCCCAACACGCTCTGCAGGAATTCCTCGCCAAAGAAACAAGTTTTAGCGCGTCGCAATAATGAGGTTCCCTTTGGAGTGCGGTGCCTCGTCACCGCTTTGGGATCGCGGAACTTGAGAGAGTTACGATCCCAAAGCGGTGACGAGGCACCGCACTCCAAAGTTAGTTCTGCAGGTTCTCGAAAATTGTGGCCGCACCCTGGCCGCCACCGACGCACATCGTCACCATTCCATAACGCGATTTCCGCCGCCTCATCTCTCCCAAAAGTTGCACAGTCAACTTGGCACCCGAGGCGCCCAGGGGATGACCAAGCGCTACTGCGCCGCCATTGACATTCGTTCGCTCATCGTCCAAACCGAGTTCGCGCATAACTGCCAGCGCCTGGCAGGCGAACGCCTCGTTCAACTCAATCAGATCAACCTGGTCCAACTGCAAACCGGCGAGCCGCAACGCTTTCGGTACTGCTACCACCGGACCCATTCCCATGATCTCGGGCGGCACGCCGCCAACACCATAAGAAACAAAGCGCGCCAGGGGTTTACAGCCAAGTGATTCGGCTCGCTGCCGCGACATCACCGCCACTCCCGCCGCGCCATCGGACGTTTGACTCGAATTGCCGGCTGTCACTGTGCCTTGCGCGTGAAAGACCGGACGTAGTTTGGCCAACGCTTCCGGGGTGGTGTCGGCACGTGGTCCTTCATCCACTGCAAACGTAAGACTACTGCTCTTCAACTTGGCATCCGCGCCAACTTCACTGATCTCAACCGGCAAGGGCACGATCCCGTCGTCCTGTAAGCGACCAGCAGCCTGGGCCTGCAAGGCGCGCTGATGACTGCGATAGGAAAACGCATCAGCTTCTTCGCGAGTAATCTGATACTTGCGGGCCACGTTCTCCGCAGTAAGTCCCATGCTCAGGTAGACATCGGGCCGGTGTTCCACGAGGTACGGATTAGGTCTGAATTTTGTGTTGCCGCGCAAGAGACTCATCGATTCAGTGCCCCCAGCGATAATGCACTCCGCCATCCCCGCCATGATGCGTTCGGCAGCCATGGCAATCGTTTGCGAACCGGAAGAGCAAAAGCGATTTACCGTGACGGCCGGCACCTCGTGTGGTAGCCCGGCGCGCAACGCTGCGATGCGCGCCACATTCGCGCCTGACTCAGCTTCCGGAGTAGCGCAGCCCATGATGACGTCGTCAATTGTTTCGGGTGGTAACTGAGGTAGTTGTCGCAACAAATCGACCATAACCGCCGCGGCCATATCATCCGGACGAGTGGTGCGCAGAGTACCGCGCGGCGCTTTTCCGACTGCAGTGCGCACGCCGGCAACAATGACGGCTTCGTTCATAGTACGCTCCTATCTTCCAACTGATTTTTGATTTTTGACTTTTGATTTTTGATTGCCCCGCATATTCTGAGTTCGTTAAGTCGATTGAGATGTGAGGCAATCAAAAATCAAAAGTCAAAAATCAAAAATCAATTCCGTAGCGGCTTGCCAGTCTGCAGCATGTGCTTGATACGCTCCTGGGTCTTTGGTTCACCGCACAGGGCCACAAACACTTCCCGCTCCAGATCGAGAAAGTATTGTTCATCGACCCATTGTGACGACGACAGTTCGCCACCACACAAGACATGCGCCACTCTGCCGCTCAGATAAAGATCATATTCACTCATGTAGCCGCCTTGTTGCATCACGTACAAACCCGCACGCAAGGCCGCTAACGCGTCGCGTCCGGAAGCGTAGCAAACTTTACCTCGCACCGGTGGCGCATAACCGTCAGCCGCAACCTCCAGCACAACGTTTTTAGCGGCAGCAATTTGCTGGTCGCGATTCATCACAATGTGGTCGCGATCGGTGAGGAAGCCGTAGGTTCTGGCCTCCGCCGCACTGGTAGAAACTTTCGCCATTCCGATCGTCTGTAATACTTGCTGCAACAACGGTAGCGGGTCGTTGTTGCCTGCGTGCATGGCGGGTGACACCACCCGTCGCACCAATTCCTTACATCCTCCGGCGCCAGGAATTAGACCAACGCCTACTTCCACCAGGCCGAGGTACGTTTCTGCCGCCGCCACCGTGACCGCTCCAGCCATTGAGACTTCTGCACCGCCTCCCAACGTTCGTCCCGCTGGCGCCGTGACCACCGGCTTCGAGCAGTAACGCACTAACATGAGCGCGTCTTGCAACGACTTCACGCCGCGCTCAATTGATTCGGCAGTATGGGCGCCAAAGTCACCGGAAAGATTTGCCCCCACTGAAAAATCCTGCGCCTGATTGCCAATAACCATTCCCACCCAGTTACCGGCCTGGATTTCCGCAACCGCCTCGATCAGCATTTCTCGAATGTCAGCGTCAAGTGTGTTCATCTTGGTGTGAAACTCGAGGCAAGCAACCCTATCACCGAGATCGATCAAACTTGCGCCTTTATTCTCACGGAGCACACGGCCAGATGACTTCAAGGTATGCAGATCCAGTTTGCGTTCATCGACTTGTTCGACGACATACGACCTGGACGCCGGATCGTAGTAGCTCAAGCGCCCATTGTCAGACTGGTAGAAAGTCTCGTGGCCCGCAGCAAGCATCTCTTTTACCCAGGAAGCGAGCTGGATATTTTCTGACTCCATCGCCGCAACTGTCTGTCGCACTCCGAGGGCGTCCCAGATTTCGAAAGGACCTAACTCATGCGAGAACCCCCAGCGAACCGCGCGATCGACATTCACAATCTGGTCGGTGATTTCTGGTACCCGACGCGAGGCATAGGCCAGGGCATTAAAAATAGCGTGACGCGCCAACGCCCCTGCCTTGTCTTGCTGTGACAATACGAACTCCAAACGCTGGGCGAGTGGCTTGATCTTCATGGCCTCGGCGATGGAGGGAATGGCCGGTTCCAGGCGAGCACGATAATCCATTGTTTCAAGATCAAGAGTCAGCGTATCGCCTTTGCCCCCTTTGGCTGGCTTCTTGTAAAAACCCTGGCCCGTCTTGTCACCAAGTCGCCCACGTTCAATCTGGCCCATCCGCAGGTTGCGCAATTTTGGGTGACGCAAGACCTCGCGAGTTTCGTCGTGTTCAATCACGCCATAGAGGTTCTCTCCGACTGAACTGGACACATCCAGCCCAACCAGGTCCTGTAGACGAAACATGCCAGTACGCGGACGTCCAATCAGTGGTCCAAGAATGGCATCGGCTTCTTCAATGGTGTAGTTATGATCGAGGATGAAGCCAAGAGTAGTGGCCCCGGAAATGGACCCGAAGCGGTTGGCGATGAAGTTGGGCGTGTCTTTACAAATAACTACTCCCTTACCGAGGCGCACTTCGCCGAAGCTCTTCATGAATTCGGTGATGTCCGGGCGTGTCTCCGCCGTCGGAATCACTTCCAGGAGTTTCATGTAACGGGGTGGGTTGAAAAAATGCGTGCCCAGAAAATGTGCTTTGAGATTTGCCGAGGCTTCCGCAGCAATCGCCGCGATAGGCAGGCCCGAGGTGTTGCTGGAAACAATGCTGGCGGGCTTTCTGACCTCGTCAATACATGAGAGTAACTGACGCTTGGCGCTCAAATTTTCGATGATCGCTTCCACTATCCAGTCGCCCTCGGCCACCCAGTCGAAGTTGTCCGTAAGATTCCCGACGGTAACCAGTTCAGTCGCCTGGGCGCTGAAGAATGCTGCCGGCTTTGCTTTCTTCAATCGCTCAAATGAAGCTGCGACGATCCGGTTGCGCACTTTCGGGTGGTCCAGTTGTAAGCCCTTCTGCTCTTCATCGGGGGTCAATTCATTTGGCGCAATATCAAGTAGATAGACATGGATGCCCGCGTTCGCGACCTGGGCC
>Ga0126377_10003773_pt1 | contig 10834 bp, 16 predicted proteins | sample PanSoiMetPlot_22_FD_92647 | JGI IMG/M metagenome (GOLD analysis project Ga0126377, IMG submission 92647) | Tropical forest soil microbial communities from Panama - MetaG Plot_22 | ecosystem: Environmental > Terrestrial > Soil > Tropical forest > Bulk soil | place: Panama | collected 2016-02-17
AGAATCCGCTAATGTCTTATGGATTTTGGAGCCGGCGACCCGACTTGAACGGGTGACCTGCTGATTACGAATCGTAGGCAGGCGAAAGTGGATGGACTCCGGTGGACGTTACCAGACGATTCCTCGAATGATTCCGTCTGCTGATGTCCACCGCTTTCGCCTCGCGTCTATCGGCTGGGCTGTCAGATTGGCTGTCACACTCCTGTGGCAGCTTGCCGGGATCTCGGGGCGGGGCGAGCCTAGCCTGGCCGCGAGATCGGGCGAAGCAAGCATTGATACCGATACGACTGTCGAATACCATCCGCCGATGAGCACGGATGAGGTTCTTGAGCAATACGAAAAGTCGCTTGGACTTCCGGGAGGCTTCATCAACTCCCTCAAGGGGGATGGTGACGACTGGTCCTTCACGATCAAGGCTCACGCGCTCATAGAGACTGGTCTCACCGAAGCAATCAGGCACAGCATCGGTAAGCCCTCGCTCGACGACATGCTCGTCAAGCTTCCGATTACTGGTCAATTCAGCAAGCTCGCGATCTGCAGAGAGCTGAACCTCTTTCAAGACAGCGGAGAGACCGAGCAGTTTGTCGTGGTCCTGGGATCAATCCGCAATCGGCTAGTACACAACATCAAGCGCGTCGAGTTCTCGCTGGACGACTACTTTACGCAGTTGCACCAGGAGAATGCCTCAGAATTCGAGCGTCAGCGCAGATGCCTGGATCTCGTTTTTGGTGACGCGAACGAGGTCGTAGAAGTCAGGGGGCAAAGGGTAACAACGTCAGAACTATTCAGAATGAACGCACGGCTGATGATTTTTAGCTCGCTCGGTATGGTGTTGGGTCGTATTCACGTTGTCACGGGCGTTGCCAGGGCAACGCAGAGCATGCGGGAAACGGCCGACAAGCTGTTCACGAAGGTGTTTGTAGAGCAGTTATTGGAGGAGCGCGCCGCGAAGACTTCTGAGGCGCAAGCTCAGAGTCAATAAAAGGCTCGGAGGGATTTACCGCTCGACCGCCGTCTCGAGGCTGTAGGGGCCCTTTCAGGGGTCAGATTGGGGTGTAGGCGCCTCGCGCGGCCCGCCCGGCTCTACGCTACGTGCAGGCCTGACCGGCCTGGATATGTCTGGTCGCACTGATACGAGCCAGCTCAAGCGAGAACGCGACCTCGTGAGCAGCGACGCCTCTTATCGCGGAATGACAGAGCCATCTGCCGGGCTTGTGAACCACGTCCAGCGACGTCAAGTTCGGAAGTTGAATGGCTCTAATGTCCTGCGTGCTTAGAACTGCCAGTCTGCCCGTTTCCTCAAAATTGGTAACTCGGTCTCGCATCGCACGGCAGGTTCGAGCTAGGTCACCTTCGCATTGGACCCAACCCACGGACAAGTCACCACCATCGACGAGTCTAGGCTGAAAGGACGCCGCCGAAGGATTCCCATCCTGATCGAGATCGATCGGTCGACAGTATCTCGCCACTGTATCGCCATCCGGTATCACCAGTATCTGCGCTGATGGTCTCTTGGTCGGCATGTGCGGCTTCTGAAGTCACCAACGACCTGTAACGGTTCATGAGAACCATGAAATCGTTGAGAGGGGACTCGCCGAATAGCTGCATCCGCATCGACGCCGTGTCTCGCGAACTACTGACGGCGAACGACACCGAGCCATTACGATCGAAACGGGCGGCAATCCGAGTGCCCTCCGAGGCAATCCATTCGAGTTGCGTTTGGCCGGAAGGAGTTGTGTAGATTCCCTGAACCGGCCACGCACTCTCAACCAGAAATCGGAGTGCGTACCGGACCGTTGCAACAATCAGGCGACGCTCACCTTGCTCACGACGTACGTTGCGAAGTTCTCCCAACCTCGAACCAAGTTCGTGACCGAAGTGAGCCTCTGCAAGTCTCACCAGAGCGGCAAACGAGGTTCCAGAGCGCCTGCCTCGTCTCGCAAGTCCTCTGCTCGTGCCGCTCTGCGTGTCTACTGTCGATAGGAGAAAGCTTTCTCCAGTGTCGAGCACGTCGCAGAGAACGTCATCATCTTCAGTGCGGTCGATCGTCATGATGGCTGTTTCGTTTCTCTCTTCGACTCCAGACCGGCGACCGTCTTGCTGATTTGTTCCTGCAGAAATGAGATCGACTCCTGCTGGCTCCGATCGAGAGTCGCCTCGAGTATAAGAAACTGCCGAATCATCAATGCTACGAGCGCCCTGGCGTGTGCTGGCCCATACTGAAAACGTCCGACCAAAGCCGCTTCGACCTCATCTGGCTGCCCTTCGGTCACTGGCAAACGAGCTTGATAGAGCGAATGAACAATCGCGTCCGGCGTTACGGTCATTGTTGCGAAATCGACCGGCAACGCAGTCAACAGGCGCTCGTCAGGTGCGATGAGCTTGCGCCTGATGAGTACGTGCCCTGGCACCTGAATCCTGGGTTCAGGGCCTTTGCTTTTCACCATAGTCTCATTATCTCCAGAAAGAACGATCTTCCCAGGATTTCCACAGTCAGCAGAGGGCGTCGGGAGCGACCCGCTCCGCTGCACTTTGTTCAGGATGTGAGTCGGCCGGCGTTCGAAGTCAACTACGCTGAGTGGTCATCCCAGCTCGTTTCGCATCAGCTCACTGCTAAACAGGTCGGCCACTTTGCGCCGTCGACGATCCAGCGCGTGTTGCGGACAGGACGGGGCGGCAGTGAACATTCGGTCGCACCCCGGGCACTGTCGGGGTCCTGAATCGCGATCTTGTGCATCACGTGACAGTCACGTAACAGTCAATGATGGCCACCGCAAAAGAAATCCATTCGCTGCCAGTCTACGGGCCCAGGTCCTCCTGGGGTCTCGTGCCGAGACGTCGCAAGGATTTGATCCCGCCCCCGTGTTGTCATCGTAGCGGCCGATCGATCATTCGAGAACGATCGGCGGCGGCCGCGTTCCGAAGTGCAACGTCTTTGATTTTGACCGGATCAGCCGCGCGTCTCTGACGTCGACAGGGCAGGCACCGTCTCGGAGGGAAGAAATCAGGGCCGAATTGCCGTTGAAGGAATTCGAGCTCGGCGGACTCGATGTCGAACGGTTCGTTGCAAATGATGCAGATCCGCGTGATGGTTGCTACCATAATCCAATCCGAATGAGAACCGTCGGCCGACTCGCGCGCGTCACCACGCCCGCCGACCGACGCCACTCCTACTGACATCCGCGGCAGGAATCTGTGTTCAGTGCCGCAACGCTTTCCTTCCGAGCTCCAACTGCTCGCGAGATTGCGCTCGGAACCGTGTTTCAATCATCGCCATCGCCTTCGCGATCGTGGCTTCGCTCGCGTGGCACTCGGTTGTGAGCCAGTCGCGAACTTGTATTTGAGCGTCCTCGATGGCATCGCTGACGAGTTGCTCGTACAACTCCTCGTTGACGACGCCGTCCGAGTCGACGATCGGGTCCCAACTCATCGAAGATCTCTCCCATCACGACCACGCTTGACGCATAGTTGCCAGGCGCGGCCATCTCCTGGCCGGACGGCGGTACTCCCGCTCAGCGCGATCCACATCGAGCCTTGGAACGTGATCACGTCGTTGACGAAGTACGTCTCCACTGGCCCCCACACGCCGCGATAGGCGATCCCGCGGCGCGCTTCGAGCGCATGAACGCGTTGCTCAAGTTCATCGAGACGGCCGACCGACGGAGTCAGCATCTTCGACACGACGCGCGCAACCATCTCGCCGATACCGCCAACGGCGGCACTCATTCGAGCGCCCTCCGCAACGCTTCCCGATCGCGCTCCGCCTGCTGTTCGAGCGTCTCGATGCGGGCCCGCAGTTCGCCGATGATGTCGTTGCGCTCGCGGTTCTTGCGATTCATGTCGCCGACCAGCGCGATCAGGTGAGCGAAGGCTCCGAAAGGAACACGCAACCCAGCGTTCTGCTTCACGAACGCGATCAGCGCATCGTTCGCCGTGGAGTCGTCGCCGTCCTTATTGACGGACTTCTCGAACGCGTTGAAGAACGCCTTAAACACATCCTCCGTCCACGACGGCTGTTGCACCGCGGCCGCCGGCGCTTTCGGTGTCTTCTCAGGGTTCAACGCCTTCTGTCGAGCGTCGCGAGCCCGGAGAGCGCCCTCCGGGTCGTAAGCGCTGAGCAGTCTGATCTGCCAATCCGTCAACTGAACCGGATCGTGCTTGGCCAGATAGTCCGCACGATTCAAATCGTCGATCGTGCCTTCGTTCGCCGGCAGCGGTTCGATGCGGCTCATGCTCGTCATGACGGCAACGTGATGTACGCGACGGCGTCGCTCGCCTTCGCCCAATACAGCCATCTCACGACCTTGATCGCGATCGAGGACGTCTGGAACATCGACACGAGCGACGAGGCAGCCGATGAAGGCGCGTCGTCCATCTGCAGCGCCGTCGCCTCAGCACGAACGAGATCTAATCCGGCATCGGCCAACACGACACGGTCACAGTCAACGGCCGCCAAGATGTCCGGCACGTCGATGCCGACGATCAGTTCCGCGCCGAAGATTTTGCCGCCGTCCACACCGATACCAGGGAACAACAGTTGCCCTGAGGTCGGATCGCGCTGTGTTGCCAGATATAGTGCGCCGGCCACGTTCGTCACGAACTTCGGCCGTGATGGTTTCCCGCTTGAGATCGCCGTCAACAACGACGCGACGTCGTCCTCGATCATGCTCGGAGAACCGCCACCGAGCGGCGACAGACCGTTCAACAAACCAGCCGGACGTCCGTGCGGGATTGCAGCCACGGAGTCGAACAAGGTGCCATCTCCGGTGGCAATGACCGCGCGATCCAGGTCGCGCTCTACGAGCGGAAAGGCAGCCGGTATGCGCGCGAGCGCTCGCGAGATGACCGCGATCGTGGCGATCTGAGTCGGCGATAACGTGACGTCCGTGAGTGACATCGCCGAAACTGGAATCTTCGTTGCCGGAAGCAGCCACGCAGCGCTCATCGGCGTGACTTCGACCGGCACCGAGCTACCCATCGGCGCCTGCGGAAAGTCCAAGCGACCGAGAACCGAGAGTGCCCGAGTGCGTTCAAGAATCGGCTGGTTGATCGTGCGCTGATCGGCGATCGACGACGTCGAGTCCATCGGCGTGACGGCGCCCTTCCGGACGCGTTCGATCTCCGCCGGCGGTACGCCGAATTTGGCCATCCATTCGTAAGCGTCGTCTTGACCTGGCTGCATCAAGCAGCGCCCGATGGCCAACGCATGGGCAGCCTTTCGGCGTGCCTGATTCTCAAGTCGTTCCGTATAGGTTGGGAGTGTTCGCATATTGACGACAGTACGCGCGCGCGAGTTACCTGCGATCACAATCGAACGCGCCACACGATGCCGTCGCGAGTGATGTCGATTCGTTCCACCGTGACTTCAGCGTCGGTCATCCGCTCCAGTCGCCGGAGTACTTTGGCCAGCTGCCGCGGTGAATCAATCAGCGCATCGGCCAACATGGCCTTCAGATCAGGATCAACGCGTCGGTGATCGAGCAGTTCATGACAGGTGAAACACAGACTATCTGTCGCCGCGGCAATTGCGTGCCCGACTCGTACGTCCGCGGTCTCGCGTGCGGCACTACGACTGAGGCGCGCTTCAAGCGCCGCGACGCGCGCGCACAGAGCATCTATCTGCACCTGTAGAGGCGACTGCGGAACGACCTGGCGCGCCGTGCTCATCGACGGCGATCCACCTGACTATCGCAATCGAATCGAAGTCCCCACGGTTTCTCGATCCCGCGGCGCCGAGCTTCTGCCATCAACGCTGATCGATGTGTGCGCCACATCTCGTCCAGGGCGGCCGGCGGCCAGCCGATGTCGAATTCGACGAACTGGTCGTACGAGTCCCGAAGGTGCTCGGGCAGTTCGTCGTGGTTACGTAGCCGACCGAGTAGCAGCCAGTCGACGATCTCCATCTGATGAACACCGGGCATCTCGGATCGGCGCGCCTTCACCAAACGCCGTTTACGAGGCATCGCCGCTCCTCCCTCGAACAGAACGAAGCGTCGGCGGCCGCGACGCCTCAGACGGCGGATCGACATCGAGATCGAGCTCACGAAGCAACCTCGCGAACGCAATCCTGGACTCGCTCTCGATGGCGATACACGGATGTCTTTTCGGACCGCTGTAGCGCGTCTGAACCACCAGGCCATCGCGGTCGATTACCTCCCGGGCTTGTTCGGCCCTGTCCCAAGCCGACGCTGCCAGCGTCAACAAACGAACGTGGTGCTCTTCTAAAGTCCATTCCGAGCAGACCATGGCCCACCAACGTCGTGTCGCTGGCCGCAAATAACCTGGCGCTCTCCGTGTCATGTCTGCCTACCTACCTTTTGTTTTCCAAATGGGGTACCGCCTCGTGAGGCGGCTGGAGTCCGGACGGTCCTGAGATGTTTCGACAAATTCCCCGATCGCCCCCGCCCGGTGCAGGCGGGGTGAATTGGACAACGATGCGGTGCACGTTGCGGCATCGCTATTGCACCGCCGGACGCGTCGCACAGGACAGCGTGTAATCGAGCAGCGCCAGGACGTGAAACTTCCAGCGTCGAATTCGTGCGCACAGGTCGGGCGTCAACTTCTGTGAAGGCGAGACGACGAGCACGTCTCCGTCACGCCTGAGGGAGAACCCTTCGTTCTCCAACTCGAACACCAGCAAGTACGGCTCGATCGGTATGACAAGGCCAGCACTGAGACTCACGTAGCGGTCAGAACCGTCCATCGTCCTTGCCCTCCAACTTCAGCTGTTTCGGGGTGCTGCCATCAGGTCGATGCGCAGTCGTCTCGCGCTTGCGTGGGGTGTCAGATTGCCCGTTTCCCCCTCGTGCAGGGGTTATTTCCGCAACTCCGCTACAGAGGCCCGTATTTATTGATGTTTCTTGCGTTCTTGAATCCGCAACCGACGCTTCGGGTTGCGCTTCGGAAAATGCAGATTCAGGCCCGTATTTATTGGGCTGGTAGCGGAGTTGCGGATTTGAGCCGGGGGAAGGGGGATCGGAGGGTAGATATCGGCTCCAGGCGTCCTGAAATTCGCGGCGCGTGTACCGCTTCAGCGTCTTCCCGTCGACCTTGATGTCATGGGAATCGATGCCGAACCCGTGCAGCATCCGCGTCACCTTCGACTGTGTGATGGGGCGGCCGCCACTCCACGTCGACCAGGCGCGGTCCTCCATGGCGACGAGCGCCTCGACGACGGACTTCGACGACATCGTCTCAGGGTTGTTCGCGTCCTTGAAGACGATCTGGCAATCGCCGAGCAGCTGTACGGCGACATCATCGTCATCAACAGCACCACTGAGAACGACGGCAGCTTTACGCGCGAGCTGTGACCAATCGCCACCAATGTTGTCGGCGATGGCTAGCAACGGTTCCCAGACGTCCTGAGCACGGTCGCTGAGCTCGTCAGGAAGCCTCGGCTGACGTCCCCTCAGATCAGCCAGGTTCGCCTGCGCCCATGCGGCGACCCGATTACGAATCGGCTCGGTATGTTCTCTGACGGCGCGCTCACGGAATCGGGACACCGTCTCGGTCCTTGCGCGCCGCTTCAAGGTGATGACGATCGCTCTGTCCATCACCGTGTCGGGCAGCTTGCCGATGCCGGCGATCGCCTTGGGGCAGAACGTCGAGAAGTCCTTGTACGTGATGTTTGCGCCCTGGCCGACGCACAGGGATGCGACGCCCGATCGTCGATACCCGGAATTGAGCAATCCGCGGAGCGCCTCTGAATAGTCCGTGTCCTGGTTGAACGTGGCGTCCGATTCGTCGAGCAGCAGTGTTGGTTGCTCCGCGTCGGTCTTCCGCACCAACACCGCCGCGCTCACCTTGCCAGTCAGCCACGGACGACGCACAAGCAGGGCGAGCAACTCGAGCAGGGTCGTCTTACCCGATCGTTTGGCTGCAGAGTTGATGACCTGGTAGGGCGTGCATTCGGCGGCGTCGAAGGCATGCGTGTGAACGATCCACAACGCCAACGCAATCGCCTGCTCCCGCGTCATGACGACGTAACGCAGGATCGTGGTGACGATCTCGTTGAGTGTCTCGTTCATGTCGATCTTGTCCTCGGCCCTCACGTCGGTGACCGTCCAGGGGATGTCGCGCTCTGTGATCACGCCGCTCTCCTGTCTGAATGCCGCGGCGTCATCAGTTCGTCGCGCTCGGCGCGCAGCCGTTCAGTGATCTGCCGGTGCCGCGCGGCCATCGCGGACTCGCGCGCGAGGTTCGCGTATTCCTGGATGGCCTTGATCGCCAACGTGCGCCAGGATTCGCACTCGTGACGCGCCAGAGACACGTCGCGGGTGGCGGTGACCAGGAGCGCGGCGGCCTCGAGCGCGGTCATTTCCCGGCAGCCGGCTGCGCCTTCAGAACCTGCTTTGCGGTGCGTTCGGCGTCTTTCGCGAGCTTCTTTTGTTCGTCGTTCGTCTGGTCGACCTTCTCCCGCAACTGTTTGTCGATCCACGTCTTCAACGCGGCGACTGGGACGCGAATCGATTTCCCGACTTTGATCGATGGAATCTCTCCAGACGCAATCAGTTGGTAGGTCATCGCCCGGCTGTAGCCGAGGGCGACCGCTGTTTCGCTCACCCTGTAGGTGATGCGTTCGATTGTCTGCATGTTCGTCTCATCTCCAACGCTCACAACACACTCAGTGAACGTGCTTATTGGATAATGAGGAACCTTGCGTGCTATTGTCTATAGCGTCCAAAAGGTGAAAAATGGAAAATGAGCGCTACGGAGACACACAGTCGATCAAATTGCTGCGTCAACTGACCCACATAAAAAATTTCAGCGTCCCTGGCGCCCGCAAGCTATTCGTGGACGTACTGCAGGCGCGTCTTTCGGACATCGTTGTGGCTGACCCCGTGGAACTGGTTCGATCTGCGACTGACGTGCAGATCGCTGGTCTCCAGAAGGGCATGTACACGTTCATCTCGATGATGGCGGGAGCGGGAGCCGATGGTTTCTGGCCGCCGCTGGGACTGTCGTCGGTTCAATGCGTGATCACACGTGGCGACATGCAGCTTCGGATCACCGGCAAGATCACGGCGATGTTGACGGTCAAGATCTACGCGTTGCTCGGGCGTGTAGGCACGCGCCTTCGTCGATGCGAGTGCGGCGAATTGTTCGTCAAGGTCAAGCGGCAAAAGACCTGCTCGACGTCCTGTCAGAAACGGTTCTACATGCGCGATTACCCGCGGTAGGGGGAGTGATGAGAACGAGACGCGGTAAGGGGGAAGGCTCCATCAGCCAACGGCCAGACGGTCGCTGGCAAGTACAGGTGGATCTCGGGCGCGGTCTCGACGGCCGCCGGCAGCGGAAATACATCTACACGGACACCGAGCGTGACGCGATCTCCGAACTGAAGAAGTTGCACGCGCGGACCGTGGGCGGTCACGTGCTCACGAGCACCACACCGACAGTCGGGGCGTATCTCGACGCCTGGTTCGCCGCGAACGAAGACGGTTGGAAGCCGAGCACGCGCCGCAGTTATCGCGACGCGATCGATCGGTATCTCGTACCTGCATTCGGACCGGTCCGGCTCGAGCAGTTCACGCCCTTGATGGTGCAACGCTGGCTGACGAAGCACAAAGAAGAGCATGGAGCGCGTAGACGAATCGAGTTGGCGCATGCGACGCTGAGATCCGCATTGAGTGAGGCTGTCCGCCTCCAACTCGTGCCCGCCAACGTCGCCGCATTGGTCCGCGCGCCGAAGCCGAAGAGGAAGCGCCAGATCGCGCCGCTCACGGTTGATCAGGCGTCCGCCTTCCTCAAGGCAGCAGCTGCACATCGTCTCGGCGCGCTCTTCTCCGTCGCCCTGGCATGCGGCCTGCGACTCGGTGAGGCAACCGGGTTGAAGTGGGAAGACGTCGACCTGGAGACGGGTGAGGTTCAGGTCAAGCAGCAGTTGCAGGTCGTCGACAAAACGCTGGTGTTGCAGACGTTGAAGACCGAGAAGAGCCACCGCGCACTCGTGCTGCCGGCGGTCTGTATCGAGGCTTTGAAGGCGCACAGGAAGCGCCAACTGGAGGAACGGCTCAAAGCCGGCGATCGGTGGGTCGATACCGGATTGATCTTCACGACGTATCGGCAGACGAAGGAAGGGAAGGGGCGCCGGATGAAGGTGGGTGCCGGCCTCCATCCGCGCAACGTGCTGCGCGTCTTCTACCACCTGCTCGATTCAGCGGAGCCGGAGATCCCGCGGATACGGTTCCACGACTTGCGTCACTCCGCCGCGAGTCTCCTGATCGCTGAAGGCGTCGAGCTCGTCGAAGTCTCGAAGCTACTCGGCCACTCTGAGATTCGGACCACGTCCGACTTGTACGCGCACCTGATGAAGCCGACCGCCGCGAAGGCTGCGCGGATCATGGATACGGTGCTCGGACGCGGGTAGGCTGTCAGATAGGCTGTCAAATGGCTGTCAGCGTGCGCGCCATCAGACAAAACGTTCGATTTTGCTAAGGATTGTGGAGCCGGCGACCCGACTTGAACGGGTGACCTGCTGATTACGAATCAGCTGCTCTACCAACTGAGCTACGCCGGCAATGAGAGGCGGCCGGTCGGAAACGACCAGCCTGCGAACGCGATTTCATCCTAGCACGCGCAGAAACAAAAAGGGCGGGTCCGTGAAGACCCGCCCGATCACGGGTCCGCCTGAAGGCGGACGCTACGTACTCAGTGATGGGTCATCGGGACCTTGAGTTCGGCGAGCTTGGCGATCATGTCTTCAGCCGATGTCGCCGGCTTCACCGCCTTCTCGATGTAGGCGATCTTCCCGTTCTTGTCGATGTAGAACGTCCAGCGGTTCGCGAAGCCCGGAGGATTCGGCATCAGCACGCCGTACTTCGTCGCGGTTTCC
>Ga0126377_10003774_pt1 | contig 10833 bp, 15 predicted proteins | sample PanSoiMetPlot_22_FD_92647 | JGI IMG/M metagenome (GOLD analysis project Ga0126377, IMG submission 92647) | Tropical forest soil microbial communities from Panama - MetaG Plot_22 | ecosystem: Environmental > Terrestrial > Soil > Tropical forest > Bulk soil | place: Panama | collected 2016-02-17
CCGACGATCTGTAATGCGACGAACCTCGTCGCCAAAGACACGACGTTCAATTTCGAAGCGGATCAAACCGTGACCACGGCGACGGATGCCGAGATCCGTTCCCAGATCGCCACGCTCTGGAACATCCTGGCGGGCGTGTGATGGCGCAGCCGCCGGACTTCCATCTCAAACTGCTGGTGGGCGATCTCGCGGCGCAGATTGCGATCCTCCGCGCCGAAGTCGAGAAGCTGCGCGAGCAGCTCGCCACGGCGGCCCTCGACGACACCCTGCCGCGGGCTGAGGTGCGCCCGTTCCCTGAACGCGACCTGAGCACCGGCTAGCCGCCCACCGCCATGTTCGGGACTGCGGCGTTCGGACAGCTCGGGTTCGGCCAGGTCATCGGCCAGGTCTTCTCGCCGCTCGCGGTCACCGCGGCGCTCAGTGTCGCCCCGCAGGCCGCGCTCACGGCCCCGAGTCCTCTGGCCGCCGTCTCGGGCTATACGCTCGCGACCACCGCCACCCTCACGACCGGTACCAATCGCTTTGAAGCCAGTGCCGGGATCAGCCTCGGCATGCAGGCGCCGCTCGCGCTCCGCGCCACCCTCACCGCACGCCCGACGATCACGGTCGGCATCGGCGAACCGATCTTCGATCCCGCCATCTTCGACGGGTTCACGCTCTTCGATACGCGCCGGCGGTCCTCGACGCAGCTGCTCGTGTCCGGCCCGTTGCTCGCGGCCTCGACCCTGACCATCGGCGTAGCCGCGCCGAAGCTGGTCGTCGGTTCGATTGCGTTCACGGCCGATACGACCGTGCTGCTGGGCACGACGGCCACACTGCGGTCGCTGCCGGCCACGTTCGCCGTCGCCGCGACGCTGCCGCTCGGCGTCGCCGCGAACTTGCAGAAAACCGGCTTCGGCGCGTCCGATGTCGTGATTGCGTTCAACGGCGCGATCACGCAAGCCGTCCGCGTCGGGTCGCTGACGATTACCGACGAACTCAACGAGGCGCCGAACAGCTGCGACTTCATCGTGGACGGGTCACCGCCCGCGGTCGGCACCGACGTCCGCATCGGGTTGCGGGATCTCCTGCCGGCGAGTCTGCTCTTCGGCGGCGAAGTGCTGAAAGTGACGCAGACGTTTGCGGGCCGACCGTCGCATCCGGCCTGGTCCGTCAGCTGCCGGGACTATACGTTCCTCATCAATCGTCGCAAGGTCTGGAAGAAATGGGTCAACACCTCGGCGACGACGATCGCCGCCGATCTGGTCAACACCTACACCAGCGGCTTCTCGACGGCCGGCATCGTGTCCGGCCTGGCGGCGATCGATGTCGAGTTCGAAGGCCTCGACGTGATGGCGGCGCTGTCGAAAGTCGCCTCACTCATCGGCGGCTACTGTGACGTCACGTCGTCGAAAGTCGTGCGGCTGTTCATCACGAATACGGATCCGCCGCTCACGCTCACCGACATCGATCCGCGGTTCAAATTCACTCCGGCGCTGAATTTTACGCGCGACCTCTCCCAGGTCCGCACCGTCGTCCAAGTCAAAGGGATTGGCAAGGCGGTCGCGGGGAACTCGGGGATGCGGATCGGCGCCGGCGCGACGGTCCTGCCGCTCGCCGATGTCGAACCGTTCGGCGTCGATCCCGGGCAAGCCATCACGGACGATCAGGAGCTGCTCACCTACAGCGCGACGACACCCGGCGGCGCGGTCGGCAAAGTCGGCACGACGGCGTCGCCGATCAATACCATCCTCGCGCAGCTGGCGCCGAGTGTCGTCGGGGGCTTGATCGGCACCTATTACTGGGCCGTCGCGTTCGCGAACGCCGCCGGCGAGACGCCGATCAGTCTGCCGTCGAATCAACTCGCGTGTCCGGATCGCACGTCACCGACGTCGACGATCGGGATCGGCACGACCGGCGCCGTCGGGCCGCTCGTCGGCCGCTACGGATACAAAGTCGCGAATGTGACCTCGCGAGGCCAGACACTACTCGGCCCCGAGACGGCGCGCACGGCGAATAATCTCCAGCGACCGAACGCGCCGAGCGTCAGTACCGCGTCGCCGCCGGGGCCGTTCGTTGGCGGCGGCAACTCTTGGGCCTATGCGTCGTCATTCGTGACGCCCTATGGCGAAACGATTCCGAGTGCACAGACGATCTGGACGCCGAGCACGATTCTGTTGGCACAGGTCACGTCGGCCGTGAGCGAACCGTTCGGCGGGTTGCTCGATGGGCCGTACTACGTGGGCGTCACGAATGTGACGGCGCTTGGCGAGATCGGATTAGCCGCCACCTACATCGGCACGAACTACCACACGACGGGACCGGCGGGCGTCACGATCATGCGCTGGGATACGGGCGGTCGGGTCGAGACCGGCTATCAATACTTCTACGCGTGCTCGGGCTATCACGAACAGTGGGGCGAAACGACGCTCGGGCCGTCCCAGAGTTTTTACAATCAGGCGGGCGTCGGGGTGAAGTTCACCATCCGACTGCCGGCGCCGCTCCCGAATCAGACCGGGATGCGCTTGTATCGGCGCGCCTCGCCCATCAGCGATCCCTCCTATAGTTCGGCGTGGCAACTGGTCGGCGAGTTCTGGGGGAATCAAGACATCCTCGACAACTACAGCCAGGGCGAACTCGGCGATCAGTATCCAAAACAATCGCGCGCAGGCGGGCGCGTGTGGTACACGCTCAGTTCATCGCCCGAGAGCGGCGTCGTCGCGCGCCGGATCTATCGCACCAAGTCGAACGGCACGGAATACTTTCTCGTCGGCGAAGTGCAAAACAACTACAACGGCGCGCAGTTTCTCGATGTCGCGGCCGACTCCGCGCTGACGCAGCGGTCTCCCGCCGTCGCGACGACGGGGAAGTCATCATTCGTCTCGGCGGCGGCGGGACCGGCGGGCGTGACGGCGCGCCGCATCTATCGCACGAAAGTGAACAGCTCGCAACTTCTGCTCGTCGGCGAGATTAAAGACAATTCCTCATCGGGCATGATCGATACGCTGAAGGACGATGGGTTGACGGTCGGGGCGCCGGGCAGTCAAAGCGGCATCGGCGACACCCACGTCCTCACGTCCATTCAGCCCGGACCACCGGGCACGCTCGCCCGCACTCTCTACCGCACGAAAGCGAACGGCTCGGAGTTCTTTCTGCTCGGTCGCCTCAGCGACAACACGAGTACCAGCTTCGTCGATAACGTCCCCGATGCGGATTTGGGCGAGGCCGGTCCGCTGGTCAATACCGCGGGCGCGTCGGCGGCGCAGTTGATCGGTATCCCGATCGGCGGCCCCGGCGTGACGAAGCGCGTACTCTATCGCACGAATGGTAGCGGCAATGTCGCGACGTTCAAGTACCTGGCGACCATTGACAACAACACCGATACGACGTTCATCGACGACAAGCCGGATGACGCGCTCGGGCGGCCACCATCGGAGGCTTCCAATCTGGGCGCGCTGCCTGGTGAGACCTCGCTCGCGCTCGACAACGTGAACGGGTTCCCGTCGCTCGGCTGGGTGCGCGCGGAAAATCAGTACATCGCCTACAACGGCATCAGCTATACCGGCGGCGGCCGCGGCACCCTGAACAACATCGCCGCGTTGAATCCGATCAGTCAGATCACGCGCAGCGGCAACATCGCCACCGCGATCACGTTCTACACGCACGGGTTTCGCGTGGACGACATCGTGACGGTGATTGGTGCCAACCAGACCGAGTACAACGGCGTGCGAAAAATCCTGTCGGCCTCGGGCAGCGTCTTCACGTACAAGATCGAAGGGTTCCCGGCCTCGCCGGCGACGGGCACGATGAGCGTCGGCGTGAACGGCGCGATCGTCGCGGCAATTCCCGGCGGCGCGATCGTCCAGGCCGTGCCGATGCTGACCGGCGTCTCAGGGCTGACGCGGCCGATCGCCATCGGCGCGACCGTATCGCTCTGGGTCGTGCGTCAATCGGCGACCGGCATTACGCAGCTCCAGCAGCTCGAGGGCGGTGACGGGATTCGCCAGTACGCGATCAGCGATGCGTCCCTCGACTCCATCGTCGCGTGCCAGAAGCGGGGCGATGCCGATTTGCTGCTCTTCCAGTTCGCGCAGGTGAGCTTCAGCTATCGGACCCAGGACACGCAGACCCGCAGCGGGAAAACGGTGCACGTCAATCTCCCCGCGCCGACGAACCTGATAGGCGATTTTCTGATCCAGTCGGTGCGAATCAATAATATCGATCAGGCGGCGCGGACGATGCCGTTCTTTGACGTCACGGTCTCGTCGACGCGGTTCTCGCTGGAAGACTTGCTTCGGCATGTCGTCTGGAGTCGATGAGCGAAGAGCTCGCGCGCGAGGCGCGGATCGTGATCGCGCTGCTCGCGATCCTGACCGCGCTCGGCTTCGTGGCGATCGCGCTCGAGACGTGCTAGGGCCGCGGGACGACGCCCGTCGCACCAGGCGGGGCCGGCAGTGGTTGGGCGACGCTGCACGGCTGCCCGTAGGCCCGCAGCGTGACGGACGAGGACAGCGATCCCGCCGTGAGCACGACGACGATGTCGGTATCGGTCGGCGTCCCGGGCACGTTCAAGAGGACGGCACTGTGGCCACCGCCGTCGGTGTGCGCCGACATCGTGCCGAGATCCAACAGCGACCCGTAGGACGTGCCCCATTGCACGGGCAGATCCGGCACGCCGCGCAGCACACCGTCGCTGGCCGGGCCCATCGCGAACACGTGGACTTGTGTGGCGCCGCCACTACAGACGAAGAGCGGCTCGTAGGACGCGCGGAGCTCGCTCGGTTGCGATGCCGGCACGACGTTGGGCGGATACGGCGTCCCAACCGGTGTCGGCCCGAGTGTCGGCCCGGTCGTACAGGCGGACAGGATGCCGGTCAGAACCATCGCACACAGTCTTCTCATGCTTGGGCTATCGGTTCTGCCGCGGCTCGGCTGTAGAGGGGCGAAACCTTCCCCCTCAACCTTCCCCCTTGGCAGTTTTCTTAGGAAACCTGGCGAAACGATCCCGCCTCCTAAGCGGGGGGCCGCCAGTTCAATTCTGGCCGGGCGCGCCATTTTATTGAGGGTTTTTGCGTTTTGCGAGCCGGGGTGACCGGTCAAAAGGGGTCGTTTTGGGGGCGAAACCTTCCCCCCTACCTTCCCCCCCTCCGCGCTTTCCCCCGACACGGTGATGCTCGCGGAGTCGAGGAATCGCCCGCCTGGCTTTTTCAACGTTCCGGCGCGCCTGGCGCACCGCTGCATCCATCTTGGCCGCGGCGGCCAGCATATGTTCTTGGACGGCCGATTCCGCATAGATCTCGGCCATGCGGATATCACTCAGGCCGAGAAATTCCTGGACCATCTTCAGATCGCCCGTTCGTCGATAGATTTCCGTACCGCAGCTATGCCGCGTCCAGTCTTTGGGGCGCAGCGTCGTGTCAATGAGCGGGCGATCCGCGGCGGCGCGGACGAGATTGGCCGCGGTGACGGCGCGATCGATCGAGCGTCCCAACGAGGAGTGTGAGAACGGCCGATTGCCGCCAAGTGCGAAGAGTCTCTGGAGCGCCGGGATTGCTTCGCGCAACAGCGGACGCGCGCGCATGATCCGGCGGGGCCGCTTCCGCCGTTTCGAGCTGTGGCCCTTCTGGCGCGCCGGCACGACGATCGAGGGAATGCTGTAATCGACGTCGCTCTCCTCCAGCCGTCCGATCTGCTTGGGCTCGAGGCCCGTTAGAAACATCACTTCGAAGCGGATGCGACTGAGTGATCCGGCTTCAGGGAGTTCGCCCGGTTTGGGCGTTGTGAGATCCGGCATGTAGTCGCGCACTTCGTAACAGAGCGTGAATGATTGACCGCGTGGTTTGGCGTCAGCAGCTTCGCCATACTCCGGCACCTCGCGCACGATGTTCGGCTCGGCGGGGAGCATCACGGTCCACATATTTTCCAGCACGCGCAAACGGAGATTCACTTCCTGCGGCGACAGCGGAAGCGGTTTCAACACGCGCTGGCGCTTCACGTACACCCAGCGTGGACCACGCGTGCGCCACTGTTCGCACTGGGCGCGAATCTCGGAGGACTGAATCCCTGCGGGATCGCGCTCGCCAAACACGTCCACCCACATTCGCACATACCGCGTGCGCTCTTTGAAGTTAGGCGAGGCGAGCTGTGTTTCGAGAAAGCGATCCGCGAGCGCCGCAAAGCCCGTCACGACGGCCGGCAGGGGTGTGCCCGCCGCGATGCGACGACGGGCATCGACGCGCTGATCTTCGCGCCAATGCGTCATCTCCTCGAACGTCGCGGTCTTCGGAAATCGTTTATGAACGACGCGGCCCTTCTCATAGCCACAGGCCGGGATCCAGACGGAGACCCGATAGCCGCGCCAGGCGCCGCTGCCGTAAAACGTTTTTTCGATGCCCGTCGGTAATTCTGATTCTGCCATTCGTGTTCAGGAATTCAGGACTCGATCGATCAAGGCCTCAACGCTGGTGACAATCTCGGCGGCGGCGATCGGACGGTTCAGCACCAGTCGTTGGACCTTGTCCGTGATACGCGGCCAAGCTATCCGTAAGTCGGTCGAGGCGGCTGGCAAGTTGTTCGACACTGCTGATGAGGACCGATTCGAATTGGATAAGGTCGATCGGAACTTGAGGATCACCATGCGACGTTCTCCCCTGTGCAGCACTCGCGCTGCTCGGCTGCGAGATCTCCGGGCCTTGGGAGGGCACCGGGGGCTGGCTGGAAACGGCGGGACGGGATTCGCCGAAGGAGACTGTAATCGTCCCATCAAAGATTACCTGGATCGGTCTGACCATACTCAGGGCCTCACTGGCCGGATGACCGGCGGCTCGTCTGCTCACTACACGCATCGCACAACCTTACCGATCACAACTGCAGTGACGCCTTTCCTGAGGGACCAGTTACGATTTCCGTCGGCGCGCTTTACGCACTTGACGCGGAGCGTGGGCCTTGGGTGGGGGGAGCTCATGCTGTTGTTCGTGTTCTTGCTCGAGGGCCTGGCGCGCGAGTGTTTCAATGGCCGAGGCGCGATCATTGTACGGATCGCGTTGCTCGAGCGTCCGTAACACGCGCTCGGCAATTTCGATCGCCAGGCGTCGCCGATCCTCGCTCTCGTGATGCCGCTGCGGCGAGACGAGCAGTTGATCGAGCGGAATGTCGAGGGCCGTGGCAATGCGGCGTAAGACGCGCGTGGTCGTATCGAAACCGCGTGTGACCCGACTGATGGTATTCGCGCGCAGACCTGTGCCCCCTTTCGAGACGGGGCGCGCGAGATCGGCTTGTCGGAGTTTTCGAACCGAGAGCCAGTAGCGGATCGCCTCGCCCCATGGCCCATTGGCGATGGCGGGTTGCGGCATGGCCTGCACCGCAGAATAACTGTGACCCGTCGTCGGACCCAAAACGGCCATTGACTGCAATAACTTACACACGTCACGAAAAAATAACAATATCCGTTTGCGTTGTCGCGAAAAAAAGATAGAATTCGCGAGAAATGGTGATGAAGGCTCGAAAGATCAATATGGCGTTGAAGCTCGCGATCGTGCGCAGCGGCAAATCGCAACGGGAGATCGCCCAGTTCGCCGGGATTGGGGAAGTCCGCTTGAGCGGCTTCGTGCAGCGCCGCCTCAAGCCCAGCGACGACGAAAAGGCTCGGCTCGCGCGCATTCTCGGGCGCCGCGTGGAGCGGTTGTTTCCGCGCAGTCTGGAGGCGGCATGAGTGACGGACCGCGCCGGCTCAAGTTTCTGACCGCCGGACTGACACCGGCGCGCGACTGGCTCACGATGGCGCAGCTCGCCGAGCACGGCCGGTTCTCCAGTCCAGAAGCGGCGCGGATCTTCGTGCGCCGGCATCGTGATCTGCCGCACGCCAAACGCGGGCGCCATCTGCTCGTCGATCGCGCGACGTTCGATCGCTACATTCTCGAGCGCGGTTTCACGAAACGGAGCGCGTGATGCTACCCGACGTCGATTCAATCTGGATCGTCGCGTTCTGGATCGTCGTGGGCGGCGCGATCGGCGTCTGTCTGGTCGCGGTCTACGTCCTGTTCTGCGATTACCTGCACGAGGCCGAGAATCCGCCGCGGACCGAGATCCGGGACCGACTCAAGCATTTGCCGCGGCGGTAACGGCGCCGCGATGCGAATCCGAGCCATCAAACCGGGGTTCTTTCACAACGAAGATCTGGCCGCATTGTCGCCGCTCCATCGCCTGGCGTTTGCCGGCCTCTGGTGTGTCGCCGATCGCGAAGGCCGGCTCGAGGATCGACCGCGCCGGCTCAAAGTGGAAATCCTGCCGTTTGACGAGGTCGACTTCGATCGGCTGCTCGAGGATTTGGCCGCCGGCGGATTCATCGTTCGGTACCGGGTGAAGCAGCAACGCTTGATCTGGATTCCGACCTGGAAGCTGCATCAGTTCCCACGGCAGGACGAAAAACCCAGCCTGTTTCCGGCTCATCTCGCCCCGCGGAAAGTGACGGCTCCGTCACTACGCAGTGACGGGTCCGCGACTGATCAGCAGATGGGAAATGGGATCTTGGATCTGGGTAATGGGAATAAGAAGAGCGGCGGGCGTTTTGGCAGCGGAAACGGGATACGGGGCCATGGGACCACGGGTTAGCCTGTGGAAAAACCTGTGGATAAATTGTGGAAGGGAGATCACGAACGATGGCGACACGCGGCTGGCAAGACGTCACGCTCGGTGCCATCGCGTCGAAGCCGTCGAAGTATCACAACCAGCACGTGACGATTGACGGAATCACGTTCGACAGCCAACGGGAAGCGGCGTATTGGCAGGGCCTCAAGGCACGAGCCGCCGCCGGCGAGATCACCGAGCTCCGGTATCACGTCGTCTTTCCATTGTTGTGTCCCATCGAAGATCGCGCGCTGATGGTGACCACGTATGAAGCGGATTTCACCTATCGCGAATTCGGGCACTTACATGTCGTCGATGTGAAAGGCCATCGCACGCAGATGTACCTCCTCAAGAAACGCTGGCTGCAGTTACAGGAGGGCCTCCGAATCGAGGAAGTGTGATGACGTGTGATGAACAGCCCTACAGTGAGGTCTTTGATCTCATTCGGCAGTATGCCGTGCTCCGCGGGTGGATTCCGATCGGCTGGAAGGACTTCCGGGTCCGCGACTGGCGAATCCGCGTCAATGGGACACGCCAGGCGCGCGAGGGTGTGCCCCCATACCACGCCTTGATCGAACACGAATATCTGCTGGCGGTCATGATCTGCAACCCGCATCGAGGCAACGTGGCCGGCTGGTCAGAGACCGAATGGACGTTCTGTCGGGACATGCGCGCGGCGCTCGAGGAAGCGTGAGCGTGCAGCGCGTCGCCTTAACGGTCGGTCGCGAGACGTTCGATCTCGAAGTGGTCAACACGATCCAGCCCGACGGGCGATCGTTTCGGCTGGTGGGTGGCCGGTTGATGCTCGTCGCGGAAATCTACGTCGCGCACGACGCGATCTGTCCGGCGCGATTGCCGTCGTACAGCGAGGGCTTCGGTCCGTGTACGTGTGGTGGGCAAGAGGCCTTTAACGCGCTGCTCCAAGTCAAACGGAAACGATAGGAGGTCTGATGGTCTTGCATTTCGTCTTACTCGTCTTTGCGTTTGTGATCTTGGTCTGTCGCGCGCTCGGCGCCGCGCCGACGCGGATCAATCTCTTGGAGACTGGGCTCGCCTTCTGGGTCGCCGCCGAGCTCGTGCTCGCGTGGCGTTAAGGCTTACTTCTTGACCGGGCTCGAACTGATGTGGCTGGCGTTTGCCTTTGCCCTCGGCTGGACAGTGCGATCGTGGTTCGATCGCCGAAAGGACTAGCGCATGAAAATCTCGCTACAGTACGGCGGCCGCTACGTCAGTGCGGAACAGGGTGGCGGGATCGATACCCGCGATCCGGCGTCGTCCATCGCGCTGATCGCCAATCGCGATGTACTCGGGCCGTGGGAAACCTTCGAGTTGCAGGAGCTCGGCGACGGCGCCTATGCGCTGCGGACGGCCAACGGCTGTTACGTCACCGCGGAACAAGGCGGCGGCGGTACCGTCCGCACGAACGAAACCAGCGCCGGCGTCTGGGAAACCTTCCGCGGCGAGCCGACCAAGGGGCTGTTGGTGACGTGGGACGGGGTTCACGTGCTCGACGCGCTCGGCGTCGGCGGGGAAGTCACCGCCGCGTCGATGATTCCCCGGTTCACGGTCGAGGTGCTCGAGCCGACGCCGGCACCGCTGCCGGATCTCACCTACTGGCGCGGCTGCTTCTGTCTGCCAGGCGCGTTACCGGGTTCCCCCTACGGTGACGGCGCGCGGATCTGGACGCCGGCGTATGGCTGCTACGACGACACGTGGCGGGAAGCGATGCGACTGGAATATAAGCGCCGCGGCTATACGCATTTCGTCTACAACGCCGCCGGCTTGCCCTACGCCGGCGACTATCCCGAGCTCGCCGACGATCCCGATCGTGTCGCGCGCGATCTCGCCGAACTCGTCGCCGACGGCCTCGTGCCGGTCGTATGTGCGACGGACGACCGGGAACCGGATCGCGTGCTCGAGAGCGTCGCGCGCTGCAGCGATGTGATCCCGATTGTGTTTCCGGTCTGGGAAATGAATGGTCCGTTGCAGAACGACACCAATCGACAGAAGGCCATCATCTGCGCCGTGCGCGATGCGCTGCCGGCCGCGCAATGCTGGCTCCACTTCACGCCAGGCCACGGTGCGATCGGGATTCCCGAAGATGAATGCTGGTTCTGGTGTCAGGAGCAGGGCGTTGTCGGGTTGTTGGCGCAAGGCGGCAACAAGATCAGCAATGTCGACCCAGTCTACGAAGGCAAAGGCCTTGAGACGACGGCCGTCCGTTTAGCG
>Ga0126377_10003775_pt1 | contig 10833 bp, 6 predicted proteins | sample PanSoiMetPlot_22_FD_92647 | JGI IMG/M metagenome (GOLD analysis project Ga0126377, IMG submission 92647) | Tropical forest soil microbial communities from Panama - MetaG Plot_22 | ecosystem: Environmental > Terrestrial > Soil > Tropical forest > Bulk soil | place: Panama | collected 2016-02-17
CGACCTGATCAAGAAAAACAAGCTAAAGCTTGAACTCCATGCGCTTTTTCCGAGGAGAGTATGGACCCATCAGAAATCTATCGCCTGCTCAATCGCGAACTGGAATCTTTTCGGCAAACACAAACATTCAAATACGAGGTGCCGCTCGAGAGTGAACAGGGGGGGAAGGTCAGAGTTGGCGGTCGCGATGCGGTTATGCTGGCCTCGAACAATTATCTCGGCCTGGCCAATCACCCACGCATTCGCCAGGCGGCCCACCAGGGGATCGACCGATGGGGGTATGGGATGGCTTCAGTACGCTTCCTCTGTGGAACCGAACCGATCCACCTCGAACTTGAAGAGCGCATCGCCGCTTTCGTCGGCTGCCAGGCCGCGATCCTCCATAGTTCCTGCTTTGCGGCAAACGAGGCATTCTTCGCCGGACTGCTGGCCAATGACTTCGGAGCGTCCGATTATCAGGATGTCATCTATAGCGATCAACTCAATCACGCCAGCATCATCGATGGTGTGAGGCTTTGCCGGGCCATTGCCAAGCAAACCGTCTCTCGTTTGTACAAAAACCGTGATGTATCCCATCTGGCCCAGATGCTGGAGGAAGACAGGGAAAAAAATTACCGCTTCAAGATCATCGCAACCGACGGCGTCTTCTCGATGGAGGGATACACGGCGCCACTGAAGGAACTCAACGAACTGGCGCTCCGCTATGATGCATTGCTTTTCGTTGACGAATCTCATGCATCGGGCGTGCTCGGCGAGAGCGGACGAGGAACGCCGGAAGAACTCGGTCTATTCGGGCAGATCGATGTTATTACAGGGACATTCGGCAAGGCGCTCGGTGGCGCATCAGGTGGTTTTATTGCGGGGCGACGGGAATTAATCGAATTTTTACGCCAGAAATCCCGTCCTTATACTTTTTCTAATACTATGCCACCAGCAGTCGTGACCGCATCGATTGAGGCACTCAACCTGATCGAGCAGGATAGTTCGATAGTCAAGCAACTGCATGAAAATACCTCCTATTTCCGACGCGAGATTGCACGAGCGGGGTTCACCATTCTCGCAGGCAATCACGCGATCGTTCCAATAATGTTGGGTGAAGCTGCCATTGCCCAGGAGATGAGCCAGCGGTTACTCGGTGAAGGCGTATACATTAAGGGTCTCTGGTATCCGGTTGTCCCGAAAGGAGAAGCGCGGCTGCGCGCGCAGATATCAGCGGCCCATACGAGAGATGACCTGGATTTTGCTGTTGCGGCCATTTCTAATGTTGGCCGTTCTCTAGGTGTGATCTGAAAAAAGTGAATTAGATACTACGAAGATTATATTAAAATGGATCTTCTAAATTTCTTGACACCACTTCAACCTACCGTGTAGAGTGTCGCTAAATAGTTGAGCTCCTCAATTTCACTGCCCCGAAATACCCCGTAGTAGTCCAGAAAAAAATTGAGTTTGCGTCTATTTGATCCGAATTATTTTGCTATTTGATCTGCCTGACTTATTGCGCCCCCTTCTGAAAAGAAGGTAACGGGGCACTGATGTTTGACAATCTAAGAAGGGTGCGACTGTTGTTCCAACCTTTCTCCAGTCACACGACTAATACGACATCTACCATCAGGGTACTCGTATCCCTGTAGAGTGTGTCTGGGCACCAATCAAACCGGTGCCTGAACAAGTCTACTACTCACATGCCCTGCTATAAGACAAGGAGATCAAACAGCATGTCTATGAAACACAAAACCAGACTCACCTGGAGATCCTGGCTACTCCGACTGGGGTTGCTGGGGTTAATGTGTTCATTATTTCAACCTTTAGCGGGAAGGTTCAATCTGCAAATTAATGACACCGTAAGGGGACAATCAATCATCACAACGCCCGCAGTGGAAGGGACGGTTTTTGCCGTCACAATGGGTAACATTCTGATTAGTTTCAACCAAAATACGCCCAGTGCGATCATTACGACGACACCGATCGTTGGCTTACAACCCGGTGATCAGATCGTGGGAATCGATTTTCGTCCACGCACAGGGCAACTTTTCGCAGTCAGCCAGGCAAGCTTCGTTTATACCATCAATACCATGAACGGTATGGCCACGCTTGTCAGCCCGACACCATTTACGCCGGCACTAAGCGGTATGTCTTTCGGCGTCGATTTTAATCCAACATCTGACCGCATACGTGTCGTCAGCGACGCGACGCAGAACCTGCGCCTCAATCCTAATAATGGCGCTGTCGCGGCAGTCGACGGAAATCTCACTTACGCTGCTGGCGATCCGGGATCTGGTGTTACTCCAACGATTGTCGGATCAGCCTATACCAACAATTTCAGTGGCGCGACCACTACTAGCCTATACGGAATAGATTCCAACCGTGATTCGCTCGTCCTCCAGGGTTCGCTGGGCGGCGCGCCTGTCTCGCCCAATACGGGAATTCTGACTACTGTCGGCTCACTCGGTGTCGATACGAATAGTAATGTCGGATTCGATATCACTTTCGATGGAATCGCCTTTGCTTCACTGACACCTTCGGGATCAAGCTCATCAATACTCTATACAATCAATTTACAGACAGGAACCGCTTCTCCGGTCGGAATGATCGGCAGCGGCTTAACGGTCACTGCGCTTGCAGTAGTCGTCCGTGTCGAGACGATCGTTGCGCTGGGGGTCGGCAATACTTTGCAGATCTTCAACAGCGGAACACCAGGGACGATCGCGAGCACGACAACGATTACCGGGTTGGGCGCAAGCGAAGTGGTTGTCGGAATAGATTTTCGCCCGCTCACCGGGCAGCTCTACGGCGTGACCAATGCAAATCGAAACGTCGTGATCAACCCCTTAAGCGGAGCAGCAACCCAGGTTGGAGCTATCTTCAACGCCCCGAGGCTTGTCGGGGGATTTTTCGGCTTCGACTTCAATCCCACATCGGATCGGATACGCATCGTCAGCACCTCAGGTCAGAACCTGAGATTCAACCCGAATAACGGCGCCTTAGCTGCGAGCGATGCAACTCTCGCCTTTCTGGCTGGTGATCCGAACTTCTCCGGCAAACCGATTGCATCCGGAGCAGCCTATACGAACAATGTCGCCGGGGCTAGAACAACCTCGCTCTACCTGATCGACTCCGGACGCAATGCCCTGCTTCTTCAGGGTTCATTGAACGGTTCTCCTATCTCTCCCAACACAGGGCTTTGCACCACCGTCGGTTCGCTCGGGATCGGCGCAGGTGACGTGTTAGGGTTCGATATTGCGGGGGGTAGCAATGCAGCTTTCGCCTCAATAACACCAGAGGGAACGGCCAACAATCCATCGCTCTACACCATTAATTTGGCTACGGGAGCAGCCACGCTGATCGGGGCCATCGGGTCGGGCGCTCCAGTTATTGACATAGCGATTGCGCCGCGCAATGTCAATATCGTCTTCGCCATGACCAGCGGCAACAGCATGATCAGCTTTAACGCGGCACAACCGAGCTTGCTGTTGAGCTCAACGAGCATTTCCGGAGCATCGGGATCTCTCGTCGGGGAAGATTTTCGCACCGCAACCGGACAACTCTATACCATTAACACCCAGGGCATTGTCTTTGTCATCAATCCGCTGAATGGTGCAGCAATGCAAGTCGGTGGAGGGTCCGGACAGGCACTTGCCGGGACTTCATTCGGGTTCGATTTCAATCCGGTTCCGGATCGTATTCGCACGACCAGCGATGCAGCACAGAACCTGAGATTTAATCCGAACGATGGAACATTAACAGCCGTTGATGGTCCTCTGGCATATGCAGCTGGAGACCCGCGTGCCGGCCAGGCGGGAACGATCGTTGGATCTGCCTACAACGCATTGGTTAGAGGGTCGACTTCGATTACGCTCTACAATATCGACTCTAACTTCGATTCGCTGGTGAGACAGGGATCGGCGGGCGGTTCACCAATTTCGCCGAATACCGGACAGCTGTTTACCATTGGCTCGCTCGGCGTCGACACAAATGGCGCAGTCGGTTTTGACATCAACGATCAAAATATGGCTTTTGCCGCTTTGAATGTCGGAGGTGCATCACAACTATACACTGTCAATTTGATTACCGGGTCTACGACACTTATCGGCACTATCGGCAATGGTCAGGCGATCAGCGGGATAGCGATCGCAAATGCACCTTCTGGGATCGTGCCCATTACGACACGGTTAGCTTCATTAGGATTTTTCTAAAGTTCTGACCGTGTAAGATTTACTCTAAATAATCAGATCTGTATAGGGAAATACCCCGTATAGACTGATGGAAACTTTAGTCAGCCGTTAGATAACATCAGGTGAGAGGCCTTTAATGGTCGAACATCTGGAGGAAAGTTTTTTCCATTTACCGAACGTTTGGAGGATCTGATGAATAAACTTCTTTTCGTTTTCGCAATGCTGCTCGCATTGCCTATTCTGGCTTCAGCGCAAGAGTTGCCGCGGACTGAGATCTTTGGCGGCTACTCATACATGCGACTTGATGCTGACAATCAAACCGATCAAGACCTGAACGGATTTAACACTTCGTACACCTACAATTTCAACTCCTTCCTGGGAGCAACTGCTGAATTCAGCGCGTTCTTCGGAACGACACAGGTTGCTTCGGGAACGACGGTGACCACACAGGACCAGGACATGTATTTCTACATGTTCGGACCGAAGTTCACCTTCCGTGGGAATGAGAGGTTTACACCTTTCGCGCATGTTCTCCTCGGTGGTGTGACACAGCGTAATCAGACCACTGCCACTACGTCAACGAATAATACGCAGTTTGCGATGGCTCTGGGTGGAGGTCTTGATGTCAGCGTGACTGAGAGAATTTCACTGCGCGCCATTCAGGCTGATTATGTCCTGACCAGGTTGGTTGCCAACACGAATCAAAACAACATCCGTGCTTCGGCGGGATTTGTTCTGAAACTCGGTGAGCAATAAACCGGGCCAGTAACCGATAGACAGGGCGCAAAGGCTTTAGGAAAGATTCAGCCCCGACTATTCCCTTCCTAAAACTTTTGCGCCTCTTTTATTTTTTAAGCCCATTCACGGCGGAGACACGGAGCCCATAGAGACAACGCAGAGAAGAACTCTTTATCTTTTCTCTGCGTTGTCTCTATGGGCTCCGCGCCTCTGCCGTGAATGGGCTTTCGGCTTTCCTACGCGTTCGGACCCGGTTTTATAGCTTATTTCATTTCGCTCCGACCCTGGCTTCATGCCTCGGGCCTGCGTTCTTTACGTACTTATCCATCCAGTTGATCATCTCGGCAAGTGTATGAAGGACAGACTCGCGCGCGGAGTAACCGTGCGCTTCATACGGCAACGTCACGTAGCGAACATTGGCGCCGTGCCCTTTGAGGGCCATAAAAAGCCGTTCAGACTGGATCGGGAAGGTACCTGAGTTGTCGTCAGCCTCTCCGTGGATGAGCAGGATCGGTTCATTGATCTTCTGGGCATAAAAGAACGGCGACATCTTTGCATAAATTTCCGGCGCCTCCCAGAAAGTCCGCCGCTCACTCTGAAATCCGAAAGGCGTAAGGGTTCGATTGTATGCCCCGCTCCTCGCGATACCGGCACGGAACAGGTCTGAATGCGCCAGAAGATTGGCCGTCATAAACGCGCCATAGCTGTGACCGCCCACCCCGACGCGGTCGCGATCGGCAACTCCCATCTCGACTGCTTTATTGATCGCCGCCTCCGCGCTCGCAACCAGTTGCTCGACGTATGTATCGTTCGCCGTCTCACCTGGGCCTACTATCGGCATGGTCGGGTTGTCTAATATTGCATACCCCTGAGTTAGAAGAAACAAATGCGATATGCCGCTTACCTTGATGGTTTGATAAGGCGAAACCGTAACCTGCCCGGCCGTATCGGTATCGGTGAACTCTCGAGGATATGCCCAAATGACCAGCGGCAACCGCTCACCTTTCTTGTATCCCGGGGGCAAATAGAGCGTTGCATTGAGCTTGACTCCGTCTTTCCGCTCATAAGTTATAAACTGCTTCTCTATTCCGGTAAGTTGTGGTGCGGGGTCATTGAAATTTGTAATCGGGCGTTTAGACCCGCTGCTGAGGTCGCGGATAAAATAGTTTGGCGCATCCTTCGTCGTTTCATATCGCGTGAGGATCGTCTTCCCTTCGTCATCGAGCAAAGCTACGACCGATTCATATGACTTCTCACCGCAGCGGAAAAGCCTTTCGGTCTTGAGGCTCTTCAGATCCAGGCGATCGAGAAAAGGGCGCTCTCCTTCAGCTGAAGCACCCTGTCCTGTCAGGTAAATATAGTCGCCATGCTGCAAAATCATGCCGCTGCCAAAGCCCCCACCGAAACCGCCGCGGCCTCCTCCTCCCCCGCCACCTCCTCCTGCGCCACCATCTCCACTATCCCTCCGAATGACAGGTGAGCCAGGATTGTTATAAGCATCTTGCTGTCTACGTTCCCACAGCTTGCGCGGCTGGGATCCGTCTTGGAGGATCCAGGTCCGAATCAAGCGCGGCGTTCGTTTCGCTTCTGTCAGCAGAGCAATGCCCTTTTCAGTATACGATAGTCCGCTGTAGCGCCACTCGATTTTGATCAATTCGGCCGGCGCCGCAGAAAATGGGGCGGACAGCGCCATGACTTTGTCGCGAAACGGGACTTCGTTCTTCAAGTCCCCTCCGTCGAGCGCCTCTACCCAGGTGATCGTCGCCGGTTGATCGGATCGCCAGCGGAAAGAACGCCGCCCGGTCTGCACGCCATTGATCGGAACGCCTTCACTCGAAGGCACATCGGCGAGCTTATTGACGACCTCACCACGACGGTTCCAGATTTCCACATCATTGGGAAATCCATTCATTGAAACCAGCCGCGAGAACGGTCTCTTGATTCGGGAAACGAGGATATATTCGCCGCTCGGCGAGGCCGTGGCGCTCTCGAGTATTCCTTCCCGGCCGATCATCGTCTTCCGGCCGCTGCTGCTATCGAACGCAGCCAGCCTGCTCGTGAAGTAGTATTCGAAGATTGCCTCGTCATGATTGGTTTTAATCAGGTCCTGGGCTGTTGCAGCCGGCGCCGCCTTTCCATAGTTCTCCTGAATGTTGGGACCCGTGGGAACTCTCGGTTCGGCCGGTGCGGGTCCTCGACCGGCGGGTACCAGGCGGCATAAGAGAGTAACGCTGTCCTTCAGCCAGTCGCAGGGGTCACCGCTCGCTGCATTCAGACGATCCGTCCCGCTGATGAGCCTGGATTTTCCCGTAGATGTTTCAGCAACCCATAATTCAATGCCGTTCTCCTTCGTATTGTTGAAAGAAACACGCTTTCCGTCCGGTGAAAAACTGACACCGCTGATATTGGCATTGGGTGGAACAGCAATCTTCTTATCGGTACCGTCAGCGATCGATTTCAGCGTAATAGCAATGATTCCTCCGCCGCGTTGCTGGCGCCCGTTGGTTTTCGGGTTGATCCGCACACCGGCGACCCGGTGGATCGGCTCGGCAAGTTCGGCGATCGAGGGCATACTGCGACGTGCGAGCAACGCAATCGTCCGGCGGTCGGGTGAAAGGCTTACGGTCGGCGTCGGCGGTGCGTCCAGAATGTCAACTATCACTTGTGGGGGTGTCAGGTAGCCTGTTTGGGATGCAGGCGCCACGGGTTGACGGCGCGTCTGCCCATACGGCACAGCCGTTGTAGCGATAATTAGCATCGTAATCCATGCGAAGGATCTTACACGCATAACGAACCTCCTGTTTTAATTAGTGAGTGGTTTTGCGAGGGAAAGAGAGATTACGGAACAGACGGAAATTAACGGAACAAACGGAAATTTCTAAGAATTTCCGTTTGTTCCGTTAATTTCCGTCTGTTCCGTAATCTCTCTTCGTATTTATCGATGACGCGATCCGGGTAAGGAAAGTTTCAATCTATTTCCGCGCCTCGGGGGTAACCTTCAATTGCAGTCTATCGGTTCCACGGAGGACCACGACTTCGACCTCCTGGTCGGGTTTCATCTCGCCGAGCGCATATGTGTAGTCATATACGTTCTTAATATCACGTCCAGCCAGTTTGACTATTTTGTCCCCTGCCTTGATGCCGGCTTTTGCAGCGGGTGAATCGTCACGGACAGCATCGAGCAACATCCCGTCGTTAGAATCCGCGTAATTGGGGACTGTACCCAGAGAGACGCGAAAGCCCATCGACCGCCCTCTCGATTCGCTGCGCGCGAGGGTGTAAGTCGGGCGGACATCGTTCTGGTCGAATGCGCGGACAATCTCCGAGACGAGACTGACGACTTTCGCCTGTCCCTCGTAATTGATCTTATCCGCGGTGTCCGATGGTTTGTGATAATCGTCGTGTGTACCGGTAAAGAAGAAGAGAACCGGAATTTTCTTGGCGTAGAATGATGAATGATCGCTCGGACCGAATCCATCCTCGTTAAGCTGCAAGTTAAGAGGCGATCCGGAATCGGAGGCATTGTTGACCTCTTCGACCAGCTTGCGCAGAATTTGTGCGGTCCCGACGCCTCCGACCGTTAATTTGTCATCCCGCATCCTCCCGATCATGTCCAAATTGAGCATCGCCAGAGTGTCCGTCAGCGGGATAAATGGATGATTGACGTAATAATGCGAACCGATCAGCCCGGACTCTTCAGCGCTGAACCCGATAAAAAGAATACTGCGTCTGAGCTCTTTTCGTCCGGCCGAAAAAATACGCGCCAGTTCGAGCAGTCCTGCCGTGCCCGAGGCATTGTCATCCGCTCCGTGATGCACCTCTTTTGAATTGGGATCACGGCTGCTGTGATTACCCCGCCCGAGATGATCGTAATGCGCGCCGATCACGATATATTCACGCTTGAGCTTCGGATCGGAACCTTCGATGATCCCGATAACGTTATAGGCCGGAACTGTTCTACGAGTGATATCGACCGATAAGCTCAGACTTCCTGTGAGATTTTCCGCAGCTTCTCCCCACTGGTCCCTGCCCTTCTCGAGCTGGCCGAGTTGGGCTTTATCGCTCAATCCCAGGAATCTGGCCGCCATTCGTCTTGAAATGACGACTACCGGCAGTCCTGCTTCACCGGCAGTCTGGTCGTAACTAAGTTTAGTCAAAGAATCACTGGTGAAATTTTCTTCCCGGGCAATCAGGACTAAGGCGCGTGCCCCGTGATCTTTGGCCGCGGCGGCTTTCCAGCGGGGGTCCAGGTAGCGGCCGAACTTCCCATGGGGATTATCGCCATCGGGAGTCGAGGCAAATGCCAGAGCAATCTTGCCGTTCGCGTCGATCTTGGAATAATCATCATGCTGCAAATCAGCAGCCGTTATCCCGAAGCCGGTAAAAACCATTTGTGTGCTCGCCAAATTTCCATTCGAAGAGAAGCCCAGCGGCATCCAATCGGTCTTGAGCTGAATCTTTCCCGCCGTATCTGATACTTTGAATATCAATGAATTGTTCTGAGCCAGTTCGACAGCTGCCACGAATGGAAACTCTTTGAAGTAGCCGCTGTTGTCTTTGCCGTTATGCCGGCATTTGAGATTTTCATCCGCGCATCCGAGCTTGTAGCGATTAAACTGTTCGGCCAGATATGCCGCGGCCTTGTCAGCGCCGGCGCTTCCCGGATAACGACCTTCGAGTTTCTCCGACGCCAGATACTTGACGTGTTTTTTTAATTGCTCGATCTCAGGAGTTGCCTGCCCGCCCGGCTTCGGTTGCTGCGCCACCACCACCAATGTGAGCGTCAATAAAAGGGTAATTATCGAATAATTAAGACTTCTAGATGTTCCAGCTCCACGCAAAAATTTCATTTCCAACTCCAATGTGAATTTCTATTACGTCATCCCGGGGATCCATGCCCATACGGAAAGTGTCTCAAGTGTAACAAATAATATTCAATGAGTTAACGGCCCATCCATCCACCTGATGTTATACTGTAATAATGGATTTAGTACTGAATAATGAATAATGAGGAGGGATAAAATGGTAAAAGCGAAAAAACATAAAACCAGTATTGATCTGGATTCCGAGACACGCGAGCAGGTTATTGTTTTGCTCAACCAGCATCTAGCTGATACTTTTGATCTATACAGCCAGACGAAGCAGGCCCATTGGAACGTCAAGGGTTCGCAATTTTTTCAACTCCATGAGCTGTTCGATAAGTTGGCAGGCGGGCTGCTTGAGCATGTCGACACGATCGCCGAACGCATAACTACTCTCGGGGGAACGGCACTGGGGACGGCCAGGATGTCGTCAACCGCATCGCGCCTTTCGGAGTATCCGGTGGATACTTTCGACGGCCATCAGAGCATCGAAGCCCTGATCGAGCGATATGCTGCGCTCGCTGCCACGACACGAACAGCGATCGATACCTCTGACAACCTCGGTGACATCGATACATCCGACCTCTTCACCGGGGTCTCGCGCGAGCTGGACAAATCGCTCTGGTTCCTGGAAGCGCATCTGCAAGCGTAGGGATAAAAGGAGGAAGAGGATTACGAAACATACGAAAATAACTGCCGGGTCCGCGGGCTTCCAGCCTGCTTGTCTTAAAATATCCATTCAAGGAAGACAAGCAGGCTGGAAGCCCGCGGACCCGGCAGTTATTTTCGTTTATTTCGTAATCCTCTTCCTCAATTTACGTAAAACTTCCTGTTCATTTATTGTCGTCACGAATCCATCTTGATAAAGCACAACCCCGCCAACGACAGTCAGGGAGACGTCATGCCCCGAGCAGGAGAAGATAACCGCGGTCGTCGGATCGTAATGGGGTGCAGTGTGGACGCCTTCCAGGTTGATCGCGATCAGGTCGGCCTGTTTTCCGACTTCCAGGGATCCGATCTCATTCTCCATCCCTAATACGCGCGCGCCTTCGATAGTCATC
>Ga0126377_10003776_pt1 | contig 10832 bp, 15 predicted proteins | sample PanSoiMetPlot_22_FD_92647 | JGI IMG/M metagenome (GOLD analysis project Ga0126377, IMG submission 92647) | Tropical forest soil microbial communities from Panama - MetaG Plot_22 | ecosystem: Environmental > Terrestrial > Soil > Tropical forest > Bulk soil | place: Panama | collected 2016-02-17
AACGTGAAGTCATCAACCATCTGCTGCCGCAAATCGGCATCACCGACCGCATTGCCGATGCTGAGGCACCACGCGATGGCATCGCTCGCCTAATCGCAGTGGACGGGAAGACCGCGCAGCAAGCCGACGCGCTGGCGGCATGTGAGCGATGGCTGAAAAAATTTTTCGTCCCGCTTTCGTCCAGAGTCGTTGGCGTTGACTCAGGGTCTTGAGGAACCAGGTCATCAACAGGAGGAGTTCGAGCATCTCGTCGCCGAGAAACTCATCATCGTTTGGGACGCCTATGTGTGGCCGGCGCGCGAGGAGGTGACATCATGACAGACAAGATCTCCATGCCAAGCGGGTGCCTCAAAAGATGTTGACAGCCGAATTTGCGGGCAAGCGCGTTTGGGCGAAGGATGTCGAGCGTGAGCGTGCCTGCCTTTGTCCCGGATGCCGCGACCCGGTGATCCTCAAGCGCGGGCGCATCGTGGTTGCGCACTTCGCGCACCGGCCCGGTTCTGCTGCCTGCGCCTTTGCGGCAGGGGAAACGCTGGCGCATATGGAGGCCAAATTCAAATTTCATGCCGCGCTTGCCGCCCGCGGGTTCACCGCCGATGTCGAGGTCGTGTTCGGCGAACAGCGCGCGGACGTTGCCGTGTGGTCGCACGGCAATCCGTTCGCCTTTGAGTTTCAGCGCTCACCGATCGGCCTCGACGAAATCAATCGCCGTGCATGGAGCTATGCCGCACAAGGTATCGCGCAAGCCTGGATACCCATCCTCAAAAACGGCGCCAATTTATACCAATACCCAGTGCGCTCGTTCGAGCGCTACGCCCACGCGCTCCATCACGGTCGCTTGTGGTTATGGGACCCCGCCGGCAAAAATTTCTACCGCGGGCACTTAACGCCATTCTATTGCTACGTCGAGCCGTGCAGTTGGAGCGACGAAGATGGCAAGGAGTGCGACGCTGGCGGTTATTTCTATCAATCGAAACGCTGGAAGGTCCTGACACTTGCGGGCCCCTATTCGCCCGCCCGCGTGGGCATAAAACGCGTGTGGCGGAAGGCATGGATCGCGAGACGCTATGATCTGCCGGCTTGCTGGATCGCCGAACTCGTTGGCGATGACGAATGACGGCCGCATGATCGCACCTGGAGATTGAGCCTAGCTGATAGTTCGCCGAGGTAATCATGCTGCAACACATTGTTGCGAAGCCCACGCGTTACCGTGGCATAACGTTCCGTTCACGCCTGGAGGCGCGGTGGGCGAGCTTCTTCGATCTCACCGGCTGGCGTTGGGAGTATGAGCCGCTCGATCTCGCCGGCTGGATTCCCGACTTCGCCTTGATCGGCGCCGAGCACCCGATACTCGCGGAGGTAAAGCCGATCATGTGGGCGGGTGATGATTGCAGCGCGTTGATCGATCAGGTGACGGAGCGCGATGACATGGCCAAGGTGCTTCGGTTGATCGCCGCGCAAGAGGCGCGAGAACTTAACAAGCCTCACCTTCCTGATGAGTGCCCCTTTGCTGATCTCACGGCGGTTCCGGAAATTCTCGTGCTTGGTGCTTATCCGCATTGTTGCACCAAATGGAGCGAGCCTGTGCTTGGTGTTTTTCTGCGCAGCGATGTGTGTGGAAATACCGACCTCGCCGCGCTCACCGGAGGCGGACGGAGCTTCGACTTTTGCGCCTACTGGGGCAGTTATCGCCACCGCATCAGCGGTAAGTATGACGGCAGCCGCGATGACGCCGACTTTGGCGACGTGCAAGCGGCATGGCGCGAGGCGGGCTCCATAGTGCAGTGGCGACCGTGAGGCAGTGGCAATTCAAAACAGGAGACCAACATGACGAGCACTGACGACGACGACGCCAAGATCGTCTCGTTTGCCGAATACAAGGCCGACGCGGATTTGGAAAAAGAGGTGTGGCGGCGCGTTGGCCCGCCGGACGGTAGCTGTGGCCACTGCGGGCAACCGGCCAACCGGTATCCCCTGATCGGCCCGCTACGGGTCACGATCACCGTGCCCGACGACATTGAATTTTATGGCGGCGAAACGCTCACCCGCGAATTTTGCACTTGGGAATGCCTCGGCCATTGGGCCGCTGAGCAGGCTGGCGGTGAGTTCGTTAGCTTCATCGAGCCGTCATCCGGCGAGACGAGCGAATGACTAGCGAGGAGCAAAATGCTCGATCATAGCTGCCAGGTGCAACGCCATCCCCACGCCGAGCGCGGAGTCGATCTCTACGAGACGCCCGCGGTCGCCGTGGAGGCGTTGTTGCGGGTCGAGCGGCCCCCTCGCAAGGTATGGGAGCCGGCGTGCGGACGTGGCGCGATTGTGCGCGTCCTGCGCGCCCACGGCCATCAGGTCCACGCCAGCGATCTGATCGACTACGGCGGCGGCGAGACCTACGGCGTTGACTTCCTACAGGCGACCGCAATGCCGGAGGGATACGACGGCATCTTGACGAATCCGCCCTACCAACACGCCGAGGAATTCGTCGCCAAGGCGCTGGACTTGTGCCCGCGGGTGATCATGTTGCTACGGTTGGCATTCCTCGAATCCGAGCGGCGGCGTGAGATCCTTGAAGGCCGCGGGCTTGCGCGGATCCACTGTTTCCGAAAGCGGTTGCCGATGATGCATCGCGACGGGTGGGAAGGAAGGAAAGCAAATTCGGGGATGGCGTTCGCGTGGTTTGCGTGGGATCGGCGACATCGTGGCCCGCCGACGATTCACCGGATCTCGTGGGAGTGCCCGGAGCCGGAACCTGCCAAGCTCGGGCCGCGCGGCCGCCCCAAGAACGGCGAGCAAAAAGGTGCTGGCAGCACCATTAAACGGGGCAGCACATCGCGCGCCTACATCACCGCTCGCCTCGAACGGGACGGGCACACCAATCTGGCGGCACGGGTGCAAACCGGCGAACTGTCGGCGAGCGCGGCCGCCCGCATGGTCGGTTACCTGCGAGGCGCCGGAGGACCGTAAATGTGCCGTCGCTACTATTACCGAAACCGTAATGTCATCTACCTCCGCGGCATGCCGAGGCCCCCACCACCGCCCATCGTCGGCGTCAAGCGCCGCGGCCACCTTCTCGTCATTCTCGAATGCCCATTTTGCGGCGCGCGCGCCGGGACGCGAAAGCAGCACGTGCACGGCACCGGCGGCCCGCCGGGAATAGGCCGGCCGCGGCGCAACTATGGACATCGGCAAGCGCATTGCGTGCGACCGTTCGACCCCGAGGAGGCCGAACGGGGATATCTGCTGATCGAGGTGTGCGAGCCCGAGGTGTCGCCCACGCCGCCGCCGGGATCGAGCCCGGTGCTGATATCGGCACCCAACGCGCGGCCGCCGCGGCGCTAGATGCCCGCGCCGGATCTATTCGGACAGCGACACCCTGGCGCGGCGCATGACTTCCTCGGTGGTTGATGCGGTCATGCGCAGGCCGGAGCGGCGAGCAAAGTCGCGGGCATCCTTAACGACCGCGCGCGCGTCGTCTGGCCGCCATTGTGTGCCATCCCAAATGAACCAGCGGCGGCGCCGTAGTTGTCCATTCTCGGGCCGATAGCTGTAGCGGTCGCGGCGTTGCTCGGCGAAGTCCTCGGCGACCTTAGCGATGGTCAGTTTCGACATGGGGCGGGGCCTCGTTTGCGCTAGCGAAGGTCGCTGGCGCGGTGAAACGGCCGACAAGTGCCAAGACTACGGGCGGTGACGGAAGCGCACCAGCGGCCTCCGCTTGTGTCGCGTGAACACCAGGGCGGTGATGGCGCCGACCGATATCATCACCGGCGTCTTTCATCCACGGTGATGCGAGGTGTCGCCCCCAAGGATCTTTAGTGAATGCGCATGAGCCGCGCGGCATTTGGACAAATTATTCCGCCTCCTACCCTCGCCTCAAATTTGAAAAGTACACAGAAGCCCGCGCTGTACGGATCCTGCTGCATCGTGACGGCGCGGCGGTTGACCAACATGTAAACCAGCCGCCAATTGCCGAATGCGACCGGCGTGGCGCCGGGTGCCACGCTCGGCATCTGCGTCGCGATGGTCACCGGCGAGCCGTTGATCAGGAACGTTCCGGCCTGCGTCGGCGATGCGATCATGATCGGCCGGCCGGTGGTGTCGCTCATCGTCAATGCGCGGGCAAACGTATCCTGATTCATGAGATAGCTGCCGCCGTTGGCGTGGAATTGCATCGGCACCATCCACTTGAGCATGATCAAATCCTGCCAAGTGAATTGTCCGGCCGGCGTGGCGTCCGAGGTGTCGCAAATCGGGATGCCGGCGCCGGGCTGGAGAATGCCCTGCGGCTTGCCAAGGCCGTCGCCGGTCATGATCGCGGCGGAGATCGTGTTACGGACAGCCCTATTCACTTTCGCGAGCGTCCACGATTCGATGTCCACTGAGGCATCTTCCAGCAAATCGCGGCTCGCGCATACAATGTAGCGCAGCGACTCGGGCTTGATCTCGGCTTCGCCAAGGCCACGGGTGATGTCGGCAACTCGGTTCGCCGACCAGCAATCGACGTCACAAGCCCAGGTTGCAATATCCAAATCTGCATTGTCGATCAGAAACTTGATGCTCGGGCCGCTGATCGTGGTGCTGCCAACGACGCCGGCCATGTCGCTCGCATCGGTGAGGCACGACAACACCGTGCTCGACATCTCCGGCGGCAGAATGAATCCGCTGGAGCCGAGGTTGAATGAACTCAACCCCTTTCGTTCCGCGGGGCCGAGTTGCTCGATGCCGGCCGGTGCTTTGAACAGGCGCCTGATCCCGCGGATCGCGTTCATCGCGTCATCGATGTCGGTGTCAGCCGGGGAGAAGGGCATGGCCGCGTCGAACTTGGGTACGCGCAAGCGGTAGCGCGATTCACACAAAGCCCGCGCCTCGGTTTCCTCGCTGACGACGATGCCCATCCCGGCGGTTGGGCGCCCCACCTTAGTCGACAGTGCGTTCATCGCGGCTTGCAGCTTGCCGATGTCCGCCGCCATGGCCGCCGAGATGCGATCGATCTTCGCGGTGACCTCGGTGACCGATTTCGAGCCGGCCTCCACATCCTTGCGTAGCTCGGCGAGCGCGTGCTGGCGGGCATCATCGGCGCGCGCGAGTTCGCCGCGGGTAGCATTTACCGCTTGCAAAAGATCGGTGATCGTCGCGTCATCGGCGGCCATGGCGGGCTCCTCACCGGGCCTTGGGGACCGTTCCCCGCTCGGCCCGCACGGGAAAAAATCCTACGTCCTCGGACAGACGTTGTAAAGCCCCACTACTTTGCGGCGGCCAGCCAATACATGGCTATACGTCAAATTGACGTACTTACGCCAGCATGGCGTAGTAATCAGGTGGCAGGCTGCAAGTCTACGCGTCCCAATATTGCTGGCCAATTCCGCCGTGCGCATTGACACGCAATTTCCGGGGGTACACAAATTGCCGGACCGACTCGGGGCGGCATTTTTGGGGGTACACAAATTGCCCGATGCGGATTACATTTGACCCTGAGAAGCGCAGGATCACGCTGGAACAGCGCGGCCTTGATTTCGCCGATGCAGCCGAGGTGTTCGCTGGCACGACCTTGGATGCACCCGACATCCGCAAGGACTACGGCGAGCCGCGCATCATCACCGTGGGGCATCTGCGCGGCCGCATGGTGATCATCGCATGGACACCGCGCGGCAGAGCACGCCGCGTGATCTCGATGAGGAAAGCGAATGACCGAGAGAAAAAGAAATTTGGGCAGCAACTTGGCCAAGGTTGACGCGCACACCATCACGCCTGAGGAGTACGCGGAGATCCGCGAACTCGATGACGAATGGTTCGCGCGCGCCGAACCTCATGTCGCCGGCAAGCGAGTTGGCCGCCCGCGCTCGGCGACGCGCAAGCTGGCGATCAAGCTGCGCCTCGACCCTCAAATCATCGCCGCCTACCGCGCCACCGGACCCGGCTGGCAAACGCGCATCAACGCCGCCCTGCGCGAGACCGCACACAAGGCCACGGGCAGGGTCACGCGCAAGGCCGCACACAAGGTCGCACGCAAGACTTCGCACGGGGTCTCGCTCACGTACAGCAAGCGCAAGACGACGGGGAGGGGCGGCGCCAAGCGCAAGTGAGCATGACGGCGCGCGAGGCTGGCAATCGGCCGCCTCACGCCGCCCACGGCGAGCCAGGGCGCGGCACCTCGGTCGAGACCTCGAACATCGCCCGCCTTTCGCCGGTGTCGACGGCGATGACGGTGAGCGGAAACGTGATCTGCTCATCCAGGATCTCACCGCCGAGCGGCTCCGGCATGGCGGCGCCGGCATGAAAGCGCAAGCTCAGCGCCGAGCCGTTGTGAGCGGTGACCAGCACGGTGAAGGGGTGCGTGAGACCGCGCGCCAGGCAATCGGCCTCGATCTGAGCGTTGAGCGCGGCGAGCACCAAGGTGGTGTTGGAAAATGGTGACGGCATCTTGAGCCTCCTGAAATTGTCCCGATCCGACCGTTGCGGAGGAGCTTAGCGCAGCACGCGAGGTGAGCGTTAGTCTTGATGCGTACCGCCAGGGGTACCAATACTGCTTACACCCTTTTCGTCGTAGAGCCGTCTTGAAACAACGCGGTTACCCGGCGCATCGGCATCGAACCCACCGCGAAAACCGGACCGTCGCCCCATACAAGTCTCCCCACCCGCGACCGCGAGCGCAATTAGCGTCGACATCACCCGAGAGGGTGAAACTCACCCACCCCGCGTCTGCCACCCAAACGGGTGAAAAAGATGAACGCCATCCTTAGCTTGCATGACGTTTGCGGTGGGTGCATGATGGAGGGGCGACACACCACGGCGAAAGGGCGGGACAGATGGGCACGATGCACATCACGCTGCACGCGCGCGACCGCGATGATGTTTCGTTCATGTGGAAAGGCAATGCGGCCGAGCTTGAGCAGGCGATGGCCATGGTCGAGCAGGTCGCCGACCACAACGATATAAGCACCGACGAATACGCGCGGGGCGGACTGCATTACGCGATCACAAAGAGGACATGGTGGGAGGAGGAGGACCCCCAGGCCATCAAAGAATTGCTGGTCTACACGATCGTGTATTTCATTCTGAGCCAGCGCGAACGGGCGCGCAAAGAACTCGGCGAGGACACCGCGGTGATCACCGCCGAGGTGACGGAAATGGAGGATGGCTGGAGCATCGACATCCTGCGTACAGATTAGACAAAAAGCTTTCAAAAACCCTTTATTTCGCTTGTAACGTCATCGTAGATTAGACCGTCTAATCTAGTCCACCTCGGTCTAACCACGGAGATCCCAGTGACCGCCGACAACATCACCGACGAACAGCGAACCGTCTACAAGGATTATCGCGCTGCCAAGAAACACCTGAAACAAGGCCGCGATTTCGCCGACTGGATGAAAATCGCACGCGGCTACGACCAAGCCCGCCGCGAAGCCATGCACCGCGCCGGCACCAACAAGCCGCAAGGCGCCGCCTACCGCGAACAGTTCGCCAGAATCGACCGCCGCGAAAAACTCATCGATCGCGACGACAAGGGAAAAGAATTCCCCACCCCGGAGGATCGCACCTTTTGCATCAAGGTCCTCGAAAACTACGACATGCCAAGCTACGACCCGCGTCGGACCTCGATCAAAACCTGGCGCGACAGCCTGCGTATCAGCGAGCGTGCCAAGCTCAACCACCCCAAGCGCGTGTGGACATCGTATTGGGCCGACACCGAACCGAAAGCGGAACGCGACGCCAGGCGCATCGAGCGCGAAATGCGGCCGCCAAAAGAAAACCCGCACCTCGGGGCACTGGCCGACGCCGAGATCGAGCGCGACGCCAGCCGACGGGAAACCGAGGACTTGCGCCAACTCCTCGGGCGCGTGCTCAACGAGGTGGAGGATCTTGCCCCCGACCTGCGCACCGCAATCGAGCAGGCGCTGGCGGCATAACCGGAGCCGACAAAGACCAGGCGCGCCGCAACCGTTGTGTCAAGAGCACATGACCACGCGCAGTAGACCATGTGCACATGGTCCGCTCACCTCGGCTGCATCGTTCGGCAAGTGCTCCTGCCGAACAGTTCGAGCCGTGTGAGTTGACCGAGCATCTCCGCCAGAACAGGTGACGAGCGTGTGCATGGCCGCCGTACATTCGTTCCAGGCGCCGGCCAGTGTCAGATACCGGAGAAAAAAACGCTCACCAGCGCGCCCACGGGGACACGGCAACACCCCTGCAAAATGTCACCTGCATTCCCGCGAGAAAATCAGGTCGAGCACGGAAGGGTTGCCCCCGAGCCCGCGCCGGCCGAGCCACGCCCGACTTTGCAAGGCCCCCTCACGCGATGGATCTCGATCGATCAGCGGCGCGCTATGCGCTGGCGCCTGCCACGTCGCCGAGTGGAAAAGGGCGCGGTTCGAGCCTGCTGATGGTCGACTGCGATACGCCGTAGGTGCGCGCGAGATCAGCCTGCGTAGCGCCATCGCGGAGGCGCTGGATGGCCTCGCGCCGCTGGTGCGGGGTCAAGGTCGCGGGACGCCCGAATTTCACGCCGTTGGCCTTGGCTCGCGTGCGGCCGGCTGCGGTGCGGGCGGTGATCAAGTGGCGCTCGAACTCGGCGAGCCCACCGAGTACGGTGAGCATCAGGCGGCCGTGCGGTGTCGTGGTATCGGCCCAAGCATCGGCCAAGCTCTTGAACCCGGCGCCGGCCTTGGCGATCGCATCGATGATGTTGAGCAAGTCACGGGTCGAGCGCGCCAAGCGATCGAGGCGCGTGACCACCAACACGTCGCCCTCGCCGAGCCGGCGAATTACCTTGGCAAGTTCCGGGCGATCGCTGCGCGCGCCGCTGATTTTCTCGGCGTAGACCTTGGCGCACCCGGCGGCGTGGAGTTGCGCATCCTGCGAGGCCAGGCTTTGGCCATCGGTCGAGACGCGCGCATACCCGTAGATCGTCATCATTAGCTCCGGACTTTTGACAATAAGATATGCATAAAATAATCATCGATAGATCAATGTCAATTTTTTTAGTCAGAACTCATAACTTTTGCATAGACCCGGCTGGCTCCGCCGACCCATCGGGCTACGGCTCCTCACCATGGCCGTTGCTCGGCGCCGGCAAACGCTCCCTGGCAAGATCTTCGAGCGCGCGGCGGATGCGGTCAGTGCTGGTCTCTTGTGGCGCCACGGTCACCTCGATCGGGCTGACGCGCGTGCTCGCCGGCTGATCGAACCCGAGCACGAGCGCACGCCGCTCCAGGATCTTGATGTACACAGCGGCGCTCGCCACGTCCCCGCGCATGGCAGCCTCGTGGAACACGGTTTGCAGGGCATCAAGCCTCTCAAGGTCAAGCTGCAATTCCTGCCTCCTCATCGACGCAGATAACGGCGCGCATCGCTCCTCGATAATTTTGCTCGCCTCCTCAACGGTGAGCCCGAACCGCTTGGCGATCAGCCGCACCGATTTGCCGGCGAGGCGCGCGCAGAAAATCTGTTCGTCGCGATCCGCTACCTCAACGTCATCGCTCATCGCCGTACCCTCTTGGCCCGCAACTTCGCCGCCTTGACCACACCACCGAGCGCGGCAAGCGCCTGACTTTCGAGCGCCGTGATCTCGGCCACGCGCCGATCATACGCCTTCCACGTCCAGCCGTAAGGCCGCGGCGGCAGATCGGTGAACGGTGTCGGATCTGCGCCGAGACGTTGGCGAGCTTTGCCGATGAAGTGGAGCAAGCGCGGCAGGCCGCGGCGAGCCTCATGCCTGATGCGATAGTCCAAGCTCGCGCATCGCCGGCAAGTGAGCGCGGCGTCTTTGCAGACGAGCGCGCGCCGCCACCTTTTGCAGCCGGGGCACACGAGCAACTGTTGCTCGAACAGCCCTTGCCGCACGATGCCGATCGGAGTCGGCTCACCGCCGTCGACCACCACGCTGATGAGGGTCGCGTGCACCACGGTGATGTCGACAATCGACCCGCCGAAGCGCCAGCGCGTGACACTGCCCGGCAAACGGCCGCGAGCGGCGAGCGCGCTAGCGTTGACGGCCGCGAAGCGTTCGAGCGGCTGCGGGTCGGCTCGTCGTGGGATGTTTGTGCATGTCCCGAGGCCGCCCATTCTTGAGGTGAAACCTCCGAACTACTCCTCCCGCACGATACTGCATCGCTGTTGCACGTGAAACGGCAGAGTGAAACCACCGGACAAATCGGACAGACCGGACATATGTCCGGTCCTTGTCCTGTGATGTGGCGGCTGGTGATAGATTTTCATCCGCCACACGCCACAGCGTTGATGTGCAAGCGAGTTTGTCTCTTTTTCTCTGTTGTGTGCAGTTTTTTGTGGCGGAGAGGAAAGAGCAAGAAAACCTTATGCTGTGTGTGTTGTGGCGTTGTGGTGGATAAGAGGGGGGGAGAGAGATTAGCGCGCGCGCTCCTATCACCGTAAACTGGCTGCGGCGGTGCCGGGCTCGTGCGAGGCCGATTTACCGCTTGGTCTCTTGCGCTCGCCGATTATGGGGTTGATTTATGGGTTGGCGTGCGGCGAAAAAATTTTTGCTTGTTGTTTCAACGCGATGCGTGTGAACTCGGCGGAAGACCCGTCCGCGCACCTAGACATCCAGCGCATCGTCCCATAAGTTCCGCCGACGTGCGAGAAAGCCCTGAGCCACGGGGCTTTCCAGGTCGTTGATGCCGTTTCCCGGACCCGTGAGAATATCCGAAAACGTCCGCCGAGATGCGGCACTATCCGCGATCGATTTATGGGTTGGTTTATGGGTAGAGATCATGCGCAAGGGTAACCGGCTCAGTCCCAAGTTCGTCACCAACGTCAAGGATCCCGGCCGCTATTGTGACGGCCACGGGCTATGGCTTCAAGTCGGCTCGACCGGCACC
>Ga0126377_10003777_pt1 | contig 10831 bp, 6 predicted proteins | sample PanSoiMetPlot_22_FD_92647 | JGI IMG/M metagenome (GOLD analysis project Ga0126377, IMG submission 92647) | Tropical forest soil microbial communities from Panama - MetaG Plot_22 | ecosystem: Environmental > Terrestrial > Soil > Tropical forest > Bulk soil | place: Panama | collected 2016-02-17
CCTCGATGGCGAAGACGGTGAAGCCCAGCTCGGACACCAGGTACTCGAACATCCGGTGCTTCATCTGGAAGAACTCGCGGGTCCCGTGGGTCGCCTCGCCCAACGCGACCACGCGGGCCCGCCCGATGCTGGCGGCCAGCGGCGCCATGTCGGCGGTGCCGGCGCCGGCCTCCACACCGGACAGCGGGATCCCGCTCCGGCGGATCCAGGCGACCACCTCGTCGGGCGCCGGGTCCAGGCGCCTGACCGAGAGGTCGACGGCGCGATCGCGGGTCAGCTCGGCCCGGGTCGGCGGCGCAAGGAAGCTCCGGGCCGAGATCGTGAGGGCGTAGGTCGCCGGCGGCAGCTGGACCGCGAAGCGCCCGGTCCCATCCAGCGGCGCGTAGAAGATGTCGCCCTGCACGTCCGAGTAGCGAAAGACGACCAGGTTGGTGCCGGCGGGCAGCGGCGCCGCACTCTTCACCCGCCCCGACAGCGTGAAGCCCGGGCCGCCGAGCGAAACGCTCACCTCGGGCGCCCCCGCCCACGGCTCGACCGGCCGGTAACCGGCCACGTGACCCGGCGCGGTCGCCGTCAGCGCGTAGCGGCCCCACGGAACCGTCAGCTGGAAGCGACCGTCGGCGCCGCTGGTCACCACTGCCGCCGCGACCGCCGCGGTCTCCTCCACCGCGGCGACCGTCGCCCCCGCCACCGGCGCGCCGGCCGTGTCGCGGACGATGCCATGGACCCTGGTCGGCACCGGGCCCTGGGCCGCCGACCCGTCCGCGGGCCAGCCCTCGGCCGACGCTGCCGGCGACGCTTTCGCAGACGCCGCGCGCGATGCCGCCGCCCGCCCGGCGGTGCGCGCCGTGGGCGTGGACGCCGCGGCCGCCGGCGTGGACGCCGCGGCCGCCGGCGAAGGCGGTGCATCGGGTTGACCGCACGCCGCGCACAGGAGCGCGGCCACCAGGCCCGTCATCGGCGCGCCGGAGGGTCGCATCGCCATCAGGCCCGGGCCGTGCGCAGGAGCTCGTCGAGCGCCTCGCGCACCGACGTGTTGGTCTCGATCTGGGCGTACTGGCGCACGATGGGCAGGACGTCGGTGTTGTCGAACGCGGCCAGGGCGCGCTTGGCCACCTCGCGCAGCTCGCCGTCCTCCTGGCGCACCACCATGAGCAGGAACTCGCCCGCCTCGACGCTCTGGATCTTGCCGATCGACTCGAGCGCGGTGGCCTTGACCCGCGGGTCGTCCGCCTCGCGGTAGATGCGCGCGAGCGGGTTGAACGCGTGCGGGAAGTGGAGGCCGCGCAGCGCGTCGATGGCCGCGTCGCGCACCGTCGCCTCCGGGTCGGCCAGGCCGCGCCGGATCAGCACGAACGAGCGCTTGAAGAACAGGAAGCGCAGGGCCCGCACGCCGGCGCGGCGCACGCGCGGCTCCTCGTGCTCGTAGAGCCGCTCGAGCGGGCTGAGCGCCGCGTAGGACTGGAGCTCGCCGAGCAGCTCCGCCACCTTGGCCAGGGTCTCGGGCCGCCCCTCGTCGTGCCGGCTGGCCGCGTCGGCCAGGGTCAGCACCACGACCAGCGCGCGCCGCCGGATGCCGTCGGGATAGCGCAGATCGCCGATGATCGACGCCGCCACCCGGTGCGGATCGCCGGCCAGCTCCCACTCGATGAGGTCGACGAACCAGATGTCGGCGTAGGCGTGCTGCTGCTTGAGATATTCGGGGAACTCGGGCGCGTCGCCCAGGTCGGGGTGGGCGCCGGAGTAGCGGCGCGCGATGATCGCGTAGCGCGCCCGCTTCTTGTCGCCCAGGTCGAGCTCGGCCAGGCGCTCGAACAGCGTCCGCACCTGCACGTAGTTCCCGACCGCCGAGTAGCAGCCGATGGCGGCCAGGAGCGCGTTCTCGACCAGCTCGATGGGAGCGCCGTCGGCCAGGTAGCGCTCGGCGAAGCGGGCCCAGGTCTCGGCCGCCTTGCTCTGGTAGTGGCGATCGTAGGGCAGCCCGGTGCGGGCCGCGAAGTCGGCCGCCTCCTGGTAGAGCGAGGCGGCGGCGTGGAGCTCGGTGCGCTGCAGCGCAAGCTTGATGAAGTCCTCGTAGTACTGGAGGACGTAGAACTTGAGGTTGTCGTCCTTGAGGACGCGGATGCAGTTGAGGTAGCCCTCGGCCAGGTTCTCGAACTGGCCCGACTCCTTGCCCAGCTTCAGCAGGATCTGGTAGCAGTCGAACGCTCGCTCGCGCTCGCCGCGGGTCTCGAAGTCGTCGGCCACCTGCTCGAGCCGGCGCTGGCTGTCGACCAGCGCGCGCCGGCCGATGGCCGCGTCTCCCCCCTGCCGCTCGATCGACATCCCGTAGTTGAAGTGGACCAGCGCCTGCTCGTACGGGCGGTCGCGCAGCGCGGCGTGGCGGGTCAAAGACTCCCAGGTGGTGGCCGCCGCCTTGAACTGCTTGGCCCGCTCGAAGCAGACCGCGGCGTGGACCGGCATGCGCTCCTGCGCGTACAGCTCGGCCGCCTCGGCCCAGCGCTTCTCCACCTCGAGCACGCGCGCGCGCTCGGCCGCGCCCTCGCCGCCGGGGAAGCTGTCGCGCGCCAGGTCGAAGTAGTGCAGGTAGAGGTAGACGTAGCCCGCCTCGCGCCGGCGCTTGAGGTGCCGGTAGATCTCGGCCAGCCGGCGCAGCCAGTCGTCGTACTCGTAGTCGATGACGTGGGTCTGCGCGATGAGCTCGCGGTAGGCCCGCTCCGCCTCGGCCAGCCGGCCCTGCGCGACCAGGCCCTCGGCGAGCGCCGCGGTGCTCTCGATCGATCCGAAGCCGTCACGCGCCACGCACCGCCTCCAGGCGGACCGCCGGGGTGCTGGCGGTCGACGACGTGTCGCCCACGATGTCGAGCGCGCGCTCGCGCCGGCCGGCGCGCGACGACAGCGCGGTGGCCTCGACGATCTGGTGCCGGTGGAGGAGCGGCAGGAAGTCGAGCGACACCTCCGACGACGGCAGGATGATGATGCCGTAGAGGTAGGCCTGCTGGGCCATGGCCGCGACCAGGTCGGGGGCGATGTGGCACTGGCCGTGCGTGATGACGTAGACCACCACCTGGCGCCGGCTGTCGCGCCGCAGCCGCGACAGCTCGAGCAGGAGCTGGCGGAACACCTTGGCGTAGTTGCGCCCGTGCTCGGAGCGGAACGAGAGCAGGTAGGGCACCGGCAGCGCGCCCGAGCGCCCGACCTTGACCAGCTCGTGCAGCCGCGAGTCGAAGAAGCGCAGCCAGATCTCGTCGCCCTCGAGCGAGAGCTTCTTGGCCAGCGTGAGCGCCAGCCCGCGCGCGAACACCTGGCGCTTGCCGCGCATCGACGCCGACGAGTCGACCAGGATGTACTGCAGCCGGCGCTCGTCCTCGCGCTGGCGCTCGTGGCCGTAGTAGAGGAGCTCCTGGTCGACCACCTTCTGCTCGAAGATCTCCTGGTCGTAGGCCAGCTCCGACAGGACCAGCGAGTCCAGGTTGCCCTTGCGCTCGATCGACGCGTAGCCGTCGACCGAGAAGGTCTGCGCCCCCGACGCGCGCTTGGTCTCCAGCACCGACGGGAGCAGGTCGAGCGAGAAGTTGGCCACGTCGTTGGCCTCGGTCGAGCCCAGGGCCGCGAACAGATCGACCAGGTCGACCGACGCGCCGAGCGCCTCCGAGCCGGTCGCCGTGTCCTCCTTGAACAGGCCGAGCAGCTTCACCGTGTCCAGGTCGATGAGCTCGACCGAGGTGTAGACGTGCAGCGACTCGCGCGCCAGGTGCTCGAGGAACGCCCACAGCGGCTTGGCATCGAACTCGCGGAAGTGCTCGGCCGGGTCGACGTCGCTGTAGACGCCGAGGTCGAGCGGCAGCTCCTCCACCCCGGCCGACTTGGCCGGGTCGCGCCAGCGGTTGTAGGTGTCGCCCAGCGCGCGGCACAGGAGGACCGCGACCAGCTCGTCGCGCAGCCGCCAGCCCGCCACCTTCTCCACCACCTCGGAGCCGGACAGGTTGCGCAGGAGCTCGAGGTACTCCTCGATGAGCGAGCGAATCGGCGGCGGCGGGTTGATGCGGGCCAGCGCGCCGCGCCGCGGGCCCAGCGTCCATCCGGTCGGCCCGCGCGGCGTCGTCAGCAAGAGCCCGACGTCGTGCACCACGAACAGCGGCAGGTGGATGCCGAGGCGCGAGATGGCGTTGAACCACACCGCGGCGCGCACCGCCGCCATCGGGCTGTCCACCTGTACCTGCGACAGGGCGAGGGTCCCCACCTGGCGAGCCAGGAAGGAGCGGCTGCGTTCAGGCGGGATCGGCATGGGTGAGCGCGCTCTCGCCCAGATGGACGAGGTACGAGCGCAGCTGCGCCTTCTGGCCGAGCGCCTCGTCCGCGCCCGCCCGGCGCATCTCCGCGTTGGCCGCCGGGTCGCTCGAGATGGCCACGATGCGGCCGGCGTAGCCCGCCGCGCGCAGCTCCTCGATCGCCTGGGTCCCGCTCTTGCGGCCGCGCCCCATCGCGTGGTCCATGAACACCACGTCGGGCACCGTCGGGCTGCCGTGCACCACGCCGACCGCGTCGTCGGCGTGCGCCACGACGGTGACGTCGAGCCCGGGGATGTGGAACGTCTCCCCGCGCGCAGCCACGACATCATCGAAGATGAGGATGTGCAGGACCGGGGACATGACGCGCGCCCCGCTCACACCCCGAACTTCGAGGAGGCGAAGACGCTCTCCAGGAGCTGATCCACCTCGCGGATCATCCGATGCGCGGTCTCGTTGTGGATCGCCGCCAGCGCGGCCTTGATCTCGTTGAGGTTCTTGAGCTGGGAGAAGAGCTGGATGTCGCTCAGCTCACCCCCGGCCGTGAGCAGCTCGCGGATGAGCGACAGCTCGCCCAGGAGATCCTCGAGGCTGGCCTGCGGCCCGATGAAGCGGCGCTCGTCCGGATGCTCGCGGTAATAGGCGTCGACCACCGGGTTGACGATCTCGGCCAGGAGCTCGGCCTGGTCGAGGTTGTTCCAGATGTGGCGGAGGATGAAGAAGTCGCCGTCGCTGACGCTCGGGCGCCCGTCGAACACCGCCGACGCGGCGAACAGCTTGAGGAGCTTGACCGCGCGCCGGTCCGACACCGTCACGCCCTCGGACCTGATCTGGAAGATGAGGCCCTTGTACTTCGCCATGAACTCGTCCGGGAACACCATGACGCGATCGAAATTCTGTTGCAGATCGCGAAGCTGCCGCGCGGACAGGATGGGCCGGAGGAGGTCGGGACGAGGCGGAAGCCCTCCCGGCACGCTGGGGCGCTCGGTCATGAGCCGGATCTCGTTGGCCACCCCGCGGGCCAGGAGCTCGTGGAAATGATAGGAGTCGAGGTTCTCCGACAGGACCCGCAGAAGGAACCGGTCGAACATGGCCGACAGGTTGTCGTCGTTGGGCGCCTCGTTGGAGGCGGCGAACAGCGAGATGAGCGGGACGTCGGCGACCTGCGGGCCGCTGGTGAACTTGCGCTCGTTGATGATGGTGAGGAGCGAGTTCAAGATCGCGGAGTTGGACTTGAAGATCTCGTCCAGGAACACGATCTCCGCGCTCGGGAGCATGTTCTCGGACCGCCGGATGTACCGGCCCTCGCGGAACTCCTTGATGTCCACCGGCCCGAACAGCTCGTTGGGCTCGGTGAAGCGGGTGAGGAGATATTCGAAGTAGCGCGCGTCCAGGAGCCGGGCGAACATCCGGATAATCGCGGACTTCGCCGTGCCCGGGGGGCCGATGAGCACCAGGTGCTCGCCCGCGATGGCGCTGATGATGAGGAGCCGGATGATCTCCTGCTTGTCCAGGAAATGGGCGTTGAGGGTGCGCGCCACCTCCTGGAACTGGGCACCGAGCCGGGCGGTCTCGCTGCCCAGCTTGGCGGTGTGTGGGGGACTGACCATGGTCCGGTTTTTCCGCTGGTAGGGACTCTAAATCGAAGCACTACAATTCGAAACAGTCGACCATCGATTTGCTCCGCGCCCGGAACCGAGGCGACCGGCAACCGACAGCGCGGCGGCAGAGCTCCGGTTTAACGCGGTGGAAGTCGATGTCGACATGGCATCGCCGAACGACTACATCGAGGCGCGCTCAGGCAACGCCGGGGTCAGGTGGCGGCGGAGTCGCCCCGCCAGGGTGTCGACCGTCGCCTCGCCGACTCCTTCCAGCACCTGGGCGCGGTGGCGCATCCATCGGTCGGCGAGCACCGCGTCCTCCTCGACGCCGGGCGGGATGGCGAGGCGCGGATCGACCATCGACAGCGCGGCGGGCAGCGCGAAGAAGGTGGCCAGGCCGCGCTGCCGCTGGCCGGCTCGCTCCGGCGACAGGACGCCCGAGAGCAAGGGCGACCGGCCGGCCTCGCCGTCGCCCGCCTCGGACAGCGCGAGGAGTCCGTTGAGGTGGACGAGGAACGCGGCCACCGCGCGCACGTCGGCCTCGGCCGGGGCGCGCTCGAGCATCTGCTCGAGGGCGGCGGCGTAGCGGGCCGGCGCGGCCACCACCTGCCGGGGCTCGTTGCCGCGCAGCGCGCGATAGGCCACCGCGCGCGCCAGCTCCGCATCGCGCAGGAGGAACACCGCGTCCTCCCAGAAGAGCGCCGGCCCCTCGCGCGTCATCGCGAGCAGCTGGGTGAGCGGCGCGCGGCGCAGGAGCGCGCTCACCACCGGCGCGACCTCGACGGTGCCGAGCAGGTCGTCGTAGCCGGCCACCGTCTGCTCCTCGCGCACGCGGCGCAGGGTGCGCCAGGTGCGCAGCCGCTGGGGCGGCCTCTGGCCCAGGAAGGTGGCGCTGCCGGTCCACCACGAGATCTTGGTGTCGACCCGGTTGACCCGGAAGATGTTGTGAAGGAGTCCGTGGCGCGCGAGCACGCGGCTGCGGCTGTGGCTCAGCGGCCGCCCGGCCAGCTCCTGGGCCGTCTCGAGCACGCGCCGGCGCGCGGACGCCGACACCGCCCAGGTGTCGGCGCGCGGGTGGACCAGGAAGAGCAGGTTGTGTACGCACGCGGCCAGCGACAGCTCGTCGATGTCGAACACCATCGCGGGCGGGCGCACGACCAGCTCGGCGACGACCTCGGTGCGCGCGTCGTCGACCGGCGCCAGCTCCGGGCTCGAGTGCGGGATCTGGGCCTCCAGGGAGGGCAGCTCCTCGACGGCGATCGGGCGGCCAACCGCCACGTCGCCGCCGCGCACGAGCGGCAGGATGAAGCGGCGGAGGAAGTCGACGAGGTCGCGGTCGGCCAACGCGCTCAGTCTCCCTGCCGTCCGCTCTCACCGCGCCGCCTGGGGGGGAGCGCGGGCAGGCCGGCCTGGACGTCGCGGGCCGGCGTGCGGTAGCCCCACAGGGCGAAGCGGCCCACCGGATCGTTGGTCACCGACGGCTCGCCGGCGACCTCGGCGCGTGCGTCCATGACGTCGACCGTGCCGATCTCGATCTTGGCGAGCGCGCGCCGCTCGAGCGGCACCAGCGCCGTGTCGCCGATCTGGAAGGGCGAGCCGGTGGGCGGGAACACCGTGAACATGCCGGCGCCGTGGCCGAGGTTGCGCGCGAGCACGTCGGGCGCGACCCGCGGGACCAGGTCGAAGCCGAGCGGCACGAGCAGGCCGGAGGTGATCTCGGCCAGCGGCGTGCCCAGCGGGATGACGTCGACGTCGGGGCTTGCCACCACGAGCAGGCCGCGGTCGGTCAGGGCGACGCGGTGGCCGCGCAGGCTGGTCTGCGGCAGGAAGTAGACCAGGCGCTTGAGCCACTGCGCCTGGGTCAGCGGGATGAGCGAACCGACCACCCGGCGCGACGGCGTCAAGGACGGGGCCAGCTCGATCGGCACGCCGACCGCGTCGAGCGCGGCGATCTTGAGCGTGTCGCCCACCGCCGGGCGATCGAGGGTGATCTCGAGGCGGGTGAGGTGCTCGATGGCGCTGAGCTCGAGCGGCGCGGCCACCGTGTCGACGCGGTCGTCTGCCCCCCAGAACAGGTAGAAGCGGCTCTGCTCGAACAGGCTCTGACACGAGGCGAGATCGATCGGATGGGCGTAGCCGACCTCGACCGCCACGTTCTCCGACAGCGGCCGGAAGACGTCGATGCCGGGGGTGGCGAGGAAGAGATCGAGGATGCGGCCCGGCAGCTCCTGGACGCGGAACAGGAGGTGCGAGCGGGTCCGGCCCGGCTCGTCGAAGGCGCTCTTGCGGTCCGGGGTCACCAGGCCCACGCGCCCGCTGACCCGGTTGCGCCAGAGGTAGCGGATGACGCCCTCGCCGAGCCCGTGCGCGACGACCAGGAACAGCTCGCGGCGCTCGTCGGGGCGCAGCCGGTCGCCGCCGGGGAGCCGCCGGCGCGACAGCCGGAACAGCAGGCGGTCGAGCGGCAGGTCGCGCTCGCGGGCGTAGATCTGCGTGAAGTCCTCGCCATGGACCATGAAGGTCGCGTCGGGCGGCAGCGGGGTGAGGTCTGCCGCGTCGTAGCCGTAGGGCGAGCGGTCGTCGCGGTACTTGACGAAGTGCTTGGCGGTGCCGGTGTAGGTCGCGCCGCCGACCAGGAGGGCGCAGCGCGCGGCCCGGTCGAGCACGTAGCTCGAGATGGCCGGGATGCGCACCGCCATCTCGCGGCTGCCGAGCGGCGTGCGCGCCTGCGTGATCTCGAGGCCGGACAGGAGCTCGTCGAGCGGCGACTCGGCCGAGTAGAGGCGGAGCCACGACACCACGCCCTCGAGCGTGGGAAACACCAGCAGCCCGTAGCGGCCGAGCACGATGCCGCGCGGGTCGGGCGCCACGCCCGGGGTCATGAAGCGCGTCTGACCCAGCGCGACGTGCTCGAGCCCGCCGCGCGCCGGCGCGGGGGAGCGGGCCCAGTCGGCGCGGGGGAGATCGCGGCGGTCCATTCCGGCGAGGATAGCATCCTCGCAGCGAGCCGACGCTCAGCGGGCGCGGCTGTCGGCCACCGCCGGCAGCACCTCCTCCGGCACCAGCACCTGCTGCGTGCGCAGACCCACCTTGTCGGAGTAGTTGCCGGCCAGGAAGCAGACGAGGAGGCCCTGCTCCGGGATGCCCATCAGCACCTGCCCCCCGTTGCCGGCGGCGTAGAAGGCGCGCACGGTGCGCCCGCGGTACGGGAGGTCGACCACCCACCATAGATAGCCGTAGCGGATGCCGGGGCGCGCGCCGCCTCCCTCGATGGCGGCCATGACCGGGGCGGTGCTGCGCGCGGCCCACTCGCGCGAGACGATGCGCGCGCCGCGCCAGACGCCGCCGTCGAGCATCATCTGGCCGAGCTTCATGAAGTCGCGCGGCAGGAGGTGGACGCCGCCGCCCATGTAGGCCTCTCCGGTCGGCGTGACGCTCATGTGATAGAGGCGGATGGCGAGCGGCGCGGCGATCAGGCGATCGAACAGGCGCGGCAGGCTCTCGCCGGTGGCGGCGCGCAGCACCGCGCCCACCAGGTTGGCGCTCGCGCTGCAGTAGACCGCGCGGCCGCCGGGATCGCGGACCATGGGCAGCGCGATGGTGTAGCGCCACCAGTCGGGCTCGGCGGTCTGCGACTGCATGCGCTCCTCGTTGCCGGGCGAGTCGGGGTCGCGGTCGTCGCAGGCGAGGCCCGGCGACATGGTCAGGAGATGCTCGAGCGCGAGCGCGCGCCGGCGCGGCTCGAGCGGGGTCGGGCCGCGGCGGACGGCCTGATAGACCGGGGTCGACGCGGCGAGGGGCGCGCCGGCCTGGATGGCGGCGCCGACCAGGACCGACGTGATGCTCTTGGCCGCGGAGCGCAGGTCGTGCGGCTCGTCGCGGTGATGGCCGTGGAAGTACTCCTCCACCACCAGCACGCCGCGCCGCGCGACCAGGAAGGCGTGGATGTCGGGCGCGTGCACCGAGTCGATGGGCGCGTCGATGAGCTTCTGGACGAAGCGCTCGATGGCGGCGCGGTCGATGCCGACCGCGTCCGCGGGGGCGACCGGCCAGCCGTCGGCGAGCGGCTCGGGCGGCGTGTAGACGTAGCGGCCGGGGCGCGCGCCGCGCGGGTAGAAGCCGCCGTCGGTCTCGCCGTCGGCGCGGTGAAAGTCGTAGGTGCCGCCTCGGGCGGGGATGCCGATCGACAGGGTGTCGCTGTCGCGATCGAGGTGGCCGGTGGCCAGCACCTGGTCGCGATCGGCGCCGCGGGCGCGGCCGACGAGATCGATGTCGTCGCCGCGGCGAACGACGCGCGACACGTCCATGAAGGCGCCGATGTTGCGCTCCGGGTTGCGCAGGAACGCCGCGCTGATGGCCCCTCGGGTGCGGATGACGAGGTGCAGGGTCATGTGGTCGTCGAGCGGGCGCACCTCGCCGCGCCAGCGGCGGCCGTCGCCGTCGCGGGCGGTGGCGGTGCGGGTTGTGGTGGCGGCGGTCGTGATCGTGGCGGTGGCGTCGGCGACCACGAGCGTCACCGGCGAGGCGAACGAGGCGCCGCCGGTGCGCACGCCGCCCGGCTGGGTCCAGTGGCCGACGATGCGATCGCCGCTTGTATCGAGCCGGCCGGCGAACGAGCCGAGCTGATCGGCGAGCGCGAACGTCACCTCGGGGCCGCTGACCCGGACCGGAGCCGCGTGGCCGGCGATCGCGGCGCGCCACGCGCCGGCGCGGCGCTCGATCGTGAGGGTGCCGCGCACGTCGGGGCCGAAGCGGCGCACCGCCTCCCACAGGCCGTCCAGCGAGCCCGCGGCGGCGGCGGGCGCGGCGGCGGGCGCGGCGGTGAGGTCCGGCCGGGTGTCGCGCGGCGCGGATTCCGGCGCATCGGGCGTGCAGCCGCCGAGGGCGACGGCGAGCGCCGGGGCGAGGACCAGCGAGAGGGCCAGCGCGGCGCGCCGCTCG
>Ga0126377_10003778_pt1 | contig 10831 bp, 5 predicted proteins | sample PanSoiMetPlot_22_FD_92647 | JGI IMG/M metagenome (GOLD analysis project Ga0126377, IMG submission 92647) | Tropical forest soil microbial communities from Panama - MetaG Plot_22 | ecosystem: Environmental > Terrestrial > Soil > Tropical forest > Bulk soil | place: Panama | collected 2016-02-17
ACGAGATTGGGGACGTCCCGCCGGCATCCGTCGCCCCCGCCGGTGGTCGACCTCAACGGGGCGGGCATCGCGCCCGTCCCGGCTAAATCCCGGGAGTGGCTCCTGGTTGGGCCACTTTCGACAGAGCTCCAACCCTGGCATCCGTCGCCCCCGCTGGGGTGGAGTCGTTGAGGGGGTGGCGGTCTTCCGCCACCCCCTCGCGTACGAATGGGGGATTCATGGCTCGAGGCAGTTGACCCGGCCACCGAAATGACTGGAATTGGTGTGACCGATGCCCACCTTTGCGGATATTAACGGGCAGCGCCCCTTCAGCCGGGCGGCTGAAGTGCAACCGGACCGGGTCACCATGCGCCTATTGGTCATTGAGGACGATAGCGACGCCGCGGACTACCTGGTCAAAGCGTTCCGTGAAGTCGGGCACATCGCCGATTCGGCTAGCGATGGCGACGACGGGCTGACAATGGCGATTGACGGTCAATACGACGTCCTGATCGTGGATCGGATGCTCCCAAAACGAGACGGGCTTTCGCTGATTGGCGTCCTGCGGGGAAAGGGTATTGGGACTCCGGCCCTGATCCTGTCTGCACTCGGCCAGGTCGATGACCGCGTCAAAGGTCTGCGCGCAGGCGGGGACGACTATCTCTCGAAGCCTTATTCATTTTCTGAGCTGCTCGCGCGAGTGGAAGTCTTGGCGCGCCGCCGCGTCGGGCGGACCGAGGAAACCGTGCTCCGGGTTGGCAATCTCGAGCTCGACCGCCTGTCCCATCAGGTGCGCCGCGGAGACGAGGAAATTTCACTGCAGCCGCGCGAATTCCGGCTGCTGGAGTACCTGATGCAGCATGCCGGACAGGTGGTTACCCGCACAATGCTGCTGGAAAACGTTTGGGACTACCATTTTGACCCCCAGACCAACGTCATTGACGTACACATCTCGCGCTTGCGCTCGAAAATCGATAAAGGTTTCTCCCAGCCGCTTTTGCACACAGTCCGCGGCGCGGGATACATGATACGTGACGGCGCTCGGTAAGTTATTTCGCACCACCACGTTCAAGCTCACGCTGGTCTATTTGACCGTTTTCGGGCTGTTCGCGGCATTTCTACTCGGCTATTTCGCATTAAACACACGCAGGCTGATCACCGAACAGATCACCGACACGGTGAATGCCGAAATCACCGGACTCTCGGAACAGTATCGGCAGGGAGGCATTAGACGGCTCGTAATCGTCGTCGATGCCCGCGCCAGGCGTCCCGGCTCCAGCCTCTATCTCGTCACGACATATGCAGGCGAGGCGCTCGCCGGCAACGTCACAGCTTTGCCGCCCGGTACGCTCGACAATCCTGGCTGGACAGAGACCGTCTACAAACGGCTCGATGAGACCGACACCGCCGATCATCCAGAACATCACGCGCTTGTGCGTGTTTTCCAGCTTCCGGGCGGTTTCCGCCTGTTGGTCGGACGCGATCTCGACGAGCGCGAGCGTCTCTACAATATCGTTCTTGCGGCCGGACGCTGGTCGATCGCGATCGTCATTGTTCTGGGTCTTGCAGGCGGACTGTTCGTAACCCGACGGGTCCTGCGGCGGGTGGATGCGATGACGGAAACAACGCGCACGATCATGCGCGGCGATCTCGGCGGACGGTTGCCGGTCGCGGGCAGCGGCGATGAGCTGGACCGCCTGGCGGAAAACCTGAACCTGATGCTGGAACGGATCGAAGCACTGATGCGCGGTTTGAAGGAAGTTTCAGACAACATAGCGCACGATCTCAAGACGCCTTTGACTCGCCTCAGGAATCGCAACGAACAGGCGTTGCGCGTTGCCAAAAGCGAATCCGAGTATCGTGCCGCTCTGGAAAGCACGATCGAGGAGTCCGAAGGCCTTATTCGGACTTTTAATGCTCTGTTGATGATTGCGCGCGCGGAGTCCGGTCAGGCACGCGACAATATGAGCGAATTCGACGCCGCGGAGATCGCTCGTGACGTCGGCGAGCTGTACGAGCCGCTCGCGGACGAGAAAGGTCTGGTATTGAAGGTAGAAGCCGATACGCCTGCACCCGTAGTCGGCAATCGCGAACTTGTCAGTCAGGCACTTGCCAACCTTGTCGACAACTCGATCAAGTATGCGGGTGCGACGGACGCAACACTGAACGGTGCGGCGGGCGAGGTTGTCGTTCGCGCGCTAGCTGAGGGTGATCGGATCCTTTTAACGGTGACCGACTGCGGGCCTGGTATTCCGGAAAGCGACCGCAACCGTGTGGTCGAGCGCTTTGTAAGACTTGAGCAGAGTCGGTCGCAGCCGGGATCTGGGCTCGGTTTGAGTCTCGCGGCAGCCGTCGCCCGCCTGCACGGCGGTGAACTCGTACTGGCCGACAACAAACCCGGTCTAAAAAGCATCATTGCCTTGCCGCGGGGAGGGCCGGTACAGATTTCCGGATGAAGCGCCCCGCCAGACGCAAGGCTCCCTCGAAGAAGGAAGCCCGGAGATCCGACGATGCAGCCACCGTCAAGGGCGTTGCACTTGCCGATCTGATTACAACCGCCCCGCGGTTAAGTGATCCGGACGCCGCGCGATTGCGCGTATCCGACTGGCTCGCGGGGGTATCGCCGGCCAACTCCAAGCCCCTCAAAGCCCTTTTTTCCGCACGGCCCATCATAGGCACGCTTGTCGATTCCCTGGCCGAAAGCTCACCTTATCTTTGGGATTTGATCGCCCGCGAGCCCGACAGGCTTCTGCGATTGTTGCAGGCAAATCCCGAGCAGCATTTTGCGGCGCTCCTAGAAGATCATGGTCGCGCCGCGGCGTTGAGCAAGGACGAAGCAGAGGCGATGCGACAGCTTCGCCGAATGAAGGCCGAAGCTTCGCTGCTGATTGCGCTTGCCGATATCGGCGGCGTGTGGCCGGTGTTGCGGGCAGCCCATGCGCTCACCGAACTTGCGGATGCCGCTGTCAGTGCAGCCACGCAATTCCTGCTGTCAGAGGCTGGTCGTGCTCGCCGTCTTGTCCCGAAGGACAAATCCAAGCCTCAGGCAGGCAGCGGCTACATCGTGCTCGCTATGGGCAAGATGGGTGCATTCGAGCTCAATTATTCCAGCGATATCGATCTCATTGTGCTCTACGACCCTGCGGCGCCTGCGCTACCCGCAGATGCGGAGCCGTCCACACTCTATGTGCGTCTCACGCAGCGGCTTGTGAAGCTATTGCAGGAGCGGACTGCCGACGGCTACGTATTCCGTACCGATCTGAGGCTGAGGCCTGACCCAGCATCGACTGCGGTCGCAATCTCGAAAGCAGCAGCTCTCTCTTACTATGAGAGTGTCGGACAGAACTGGGAACGCGCAGCCATGATAAAGGCGCGCGCCTGCGCCGGCGATATTGCAGCCGGCGAAGTAGTTCTTCACGAGTTGGCGCCGTTCGTGTGGCGCAAGTATCTCGACTTCGTAGCGCTTGCTGACGTCCACGCCATGAAACGTCAGATCAATGCCTATCGTGGCCACGGTGAAATTGCGGTCGAAGGGCACAACATCAAGCTCGGCCGTGGCGGAATTCGCGAAATCGAGTTCTTTGCACAGACGCAGCAATTGATTGCTGGCGGTCGTAATCCGGCCCTTCGTGATCGCGATACGTTAACAACGCTCGATAAACTTTGCGCAGACAAATGGATCGATGCCGAAGTGCGTGACGCCATGAAGGAAGCCTACGGCTTCCTTCGCGTCGTTGAGCATCGTCTACAGATGGTGAATGACGAGCAGACACAAAGCCTGCCGGCCGATCGGGCGGAGCTCGAGCGTTTTGCACGTTTTCTTGGATTTGAGGACAGGGACGATTTCGCCGCCGTGCTCCTCGGACACCTTAACAAGGTGCAACACTACTATGCCCGCCTGTTTGAAAAAGAACCCGCGACTGAACGTCCGACGCTGGCATTTCCGCCGGAGGCCGATGATCACAAGACTCTAGATCGCCTGTCGGAACTCGGCTTCAAGGCACCACTTGAGGCATCCAGCATCATCCGAGACTGGCTGCGCGGCGACCATCGCTCTTTGAGAGGCGAGGCCGCCCAAGAACACCTTCAGGCGCTTCTACCCGTTTTGCTTGAGCAAATCGCCCGCACCGACAATCCCGGCGCGACGCTCCTGCTATTCGATCGATTCCTCGCAAATCTGCACGGTGCGGCCCGCCTGCTTTCCCTTCTCAGACAGAAGCCTGAACTCATTGCTCTCATCGCACTCGTCCTTGGGACCGCGCCGCGTCTCGGTGACACCTTGGCGCGCCATCCGCAAGTGATCGACGCACTCGTCGATCCCAGCTTTTTTGGTGCTTTGCCGGGCGATGCGGAGCTAGCGCGGAGGTTCGACACAGCGCTGGCACAGTCGCGCTACGATGAGGATTTGCTCGAACGCATCCGCATGTTCGGGCTCGAATACATGTTCCTCATTGGTGTCCGGATCTTGTCCGGGACGGTGACGGCCCGGCAGGCGGGGCAAGCCTTTGCGCGTCTCGCCGATGCGGTGATCCGTGCCGTTCACGGCGCTGTCGCTGAAAATTTTGCGAAAGCGTACGGCCGCATGCGTAACGAGGAATCTGCCGTTATCGCGATGGGCAAGCTTGGCGGCTACGAAATGACTGCAACATCGGATCTTGACCTGATCCTGGTCTACAATTTTGACGGCGAGAGCCCTGAATCCGATGGCGCGCGTCCGCTATATGGCGCGCAGTATTTTGCCCGTCTGACTCAGCGTCTGATCAGCGCACTCACGGCGCAAACCAATTACGGCGCACTTTACCAGGTCGACATGCGGCTGCGCCCTTCAGGACGCGCAGGCCCGCTCGCAACGCAACTTGACGGATTCCTCCAATACCAGGAAAGCGAAGCCTGGACGTGGGAGCATATGGCGCTCACCCGCGCGCGCGTCGTTTCCGCGTCTGCCGAATTCCAGAGAAGAGTTGAACACGTCATTCGGGACATCCTGCGCCGCCCGCGGGATGCCAAATTGACGGCCGGCGATGTAGCCGAGATGCGAGCGGCGATCGCCAAGGAAAAGGGTGACAGTTCGCGCTGGGACCTCAAATACGTGGCCGGTGGGTTAGTCGATATTGAGTTCATCGCCCAGTATCTACAACTCGTTCACGCGAACCAGCTTCCGGATATTCTTGATACATCCACCGCGCGTGTGCTCGACAAGGCAAGGGCATTGAATGTTCTGGCTGTAGAGGATGCCGAAGTCCTTCGTCCGGCGGTGCAACTTTATCAGGACCTGACGCAGGTCCTGCGCCTGTGTCTGCCGGACGCTTTCGACCCAAAAAAGGCAGGGGCTGGCCTGTTGCGGCTTCTTGCGCGGGCCGCAGATGTGCCGGATTTTGCGACACTTGAAGCCACACTGGCCGAAACACAAAGAAAGGTGCGCGCAAGCTTCGTTCGGATTTTGGGGCACGATCCGGCGGTGAATTAGGCCGCCTCTTCACGCGGAAACAGGCATTGCGGTTCGAGGGGTAAACGCACCACTACAATCGTGCCTTTGCCGAGCGCAGAACGAATTCGCATGCGACCGCCGTGGAGTTCAACCAGTGACTTCGAGATTGCAAGGCCGAGCCCTGAACCTTGATGGCTCTTCGTCAGCTGGCTTTCGACCTGCTCGAACGGTCGGCCCAGGCGTGCAAGCGCATCCTGCGCAATACCGATGCCAGTATCCGCGATCGAGAGCGTGATGAAATGATTAATCGCCCGGCCGCGGACCGTGATCCGGCCGCCGGTAGGTGTGAACTTTATGGCATTGGAAAGCAGGTTGAGCGCCACCTGCTTAAGCGCACGGCGGTCGGCACGTATTCTAAGCTGTGGCGAAATTCGCGCGGTGACCTGTAGTGCCTTGTCCTCGGCGCGTGCGGCGACGACCCGCATTGCATCATTGAGGAGGGTGTCGAGAGGGATATCGTCAAAATCAAGCCGCAACCGTCCCGCCTCGATTTTCGACATGTCTAGGATATCGTTGATGACCTCGAGCAGATACTGTCCGCTGCCGCGAATATCGCCGCAATACTCATGGTACTTTTCGGCACCAAGCGGACCGAACATTCCGGACTCCATAATTTCCGAAAAGCCAATGATTGCATTCAGTGGCGTTCGCAGCTCATGACTCATGTTAGCGAGAAACTTCGACTTTGCCTGGTTTGCCTCTTCCGCGCGCGTTTTTTCTTCCGCGTACTTTTCTGCGAGTTCGGCAGATCGTTGTTGCGATGCCCGCAGGTCGGCAACTGAGGCCATCAGCCGCTTTTCGCTGTCGATCAGTTTTTCCTCGTGGGTCTTCAAGGCTGTGATGTCGGTGCCTACGGAAACGTAGCCGCCGTCTTTTGTGCGTCTTTCACTGATGTGCAGCCAACGGCCATCCTCGAGCTGGGCCTCGAACGTGCGCGCACCGGGGATGCTCGGGCCCGCACTGATGACCTTGTTGCGGACGACTGGCTTACTGCCAGCGGCAACCACCGACTCATAGGATGCACCGACAGTGATCGCTTCATCCGGCAAGCGATGCAGCCCCTGAAAATTGGAGTTGCAAAGCACAAGCCGATTGTCGGCGTCCCAGAGCACGAATGCTTCCGGGATGGTCTCAATCGCATCCCGCAGGCGCATGTCCGCGGCGACGGTTTTCTCTACGAGGCTCTTCTGCTCAGTGATGTCCACTGCGATCCCGATGAGGTGCAGGCCGGGGTCGTTAGATTGGCGGACCAGTTCACAGCGGGCGCGTAGCCATATCCAATGGCCGTCCGCATGACGCATGCGGAAGGCATGATCGATCGTGGTCGCGGTTGCGTCCGCGAGTTCGATGGCGAGGTCGTAGAGACGGACGTCGTCGGGGTGCACAAGAGAATTAACATCGCCGAATGACAGAAGGTCATTCTTATTCTCAAGCCCGAGGATGTCGAACATCGATTGCGACCAGAAAATGCGCCCGCGGGCAAGATCCCAATCCCAAAGACCACAGCGGCCACGGTTCAACGCGGTATCGATGCGGCTGCGGACCGTCTCATAGATAAGGTCGGCTTCTCGCGCCCGTGTCGCTTGCCAATGGAATGCAAATCCAAGGATGAGGACGACGAACCCGGTCGTGGAGGAGAGGGTGATCGTCAGGGTTGTCAGTGAGCGCCATTCGGAAAGCGCAGCCCTGCGATCCTGGACGACCGCTAGCTGGCCGAACGGGACGTTGAGCATGCGTACTGTTGCCAACGCTCGTGAGTTGTCGGGCAATGTAATTTCCAAGACACCTGCACCGGCACCAAACGTCGTAAGAGGCTGGGTGGCGCCCAGGACGTCGATGAGACGGCGTCCGATTGTGGCGTCAGTGGCCGGTGTGGCGGCAGCAATCACGCCATCCGGATTCGTCAAGATGAAGCGGCGCCCCGCGACCATGGCCCAGGGAGGGAGGACTTGCGCAAGCACTTGCTGCGGTTGCTCGACGGCAACTGCCGGTCGTTTGAGCGGACGATGAAGGCGCTCTGCGGCAAGATCCGCTGACGCTTCGAGCGATGCAACTTCGCTGATGAGCGTCTGCCGGCGGTGGTCGAGCACCTGCACGAGGGCTCCCACACAGATGGTCGCAAGAAACGCGATGATGAGGACGGGGACTGCCCGGCGCAGCAGAGGCTCGGCGGTCAGCAGCCGCCGATACGCCGGTTTGGCGATGGACTGAGCGAGGCCTTTGATGGAATCGGGATGTGCGGACGCACTCGCCGTATCGGCGCGCGCCATAATCGGCCTCCGTTGGAAGTTCCCCTGTCACCCACAAGCCGGAAGGATGTGCCGCATCGCTTTCCGAATCACTTGTCGATTGGAATCGATAGGCGCTGATTTGTCGAGAGTCGGGAGAGTCAAATATTTAAAAAAAGTTACCCACGGATAGTTCTTGCAATCCAAGCAGCCGTTTCAGGGGGCGGCCAAGGCTCGATCGACAATATCCGCAAGATCGCGTGACAGAGTGGATGCGGCCCTGATCCGCCTCAGGGCCTGTTCAGCCTTTGCCTGCCGGCCGCGCTCCATCGTGCGCCAGTTACGGAACGCGGTCGCGAGGCGCGCCGAAACCTGCGGATTTTTCTGGTCAAGCGCCAGCACGATGTCTGCGATGAATTCGTAGCCGGCCCCATCGGGACGGTTGAACTGCGTGGAATTGCCCTGCGCAAAGGCTCCAATCAGGGACCGGACGCGATTGGGGTTGGCAAGCGAGAAAGCAGGGTGGTTTGTGAGAGCGCGGACATGATCGAGCGTGTCCCGATGGGGGATCGCCGCCTGCAATGAAAACCATTTATCCACGACAAGGGCGTCGCCTGCATAGCGGCTGTAGAAATCAGCCAAGGCGTTCTTGCGTTCCGGCACGTCGTGCAAGGACAGGGTCGCGAGCGCGGCCATGCGATCGGTCATGTTGTCGGCGCTCCGGTACTGCCGGTCGGCACGCGCAATCGCTGCCGGGGTGGCGTTCGCCGCCAAAAGATCGAGGACGGCATTGCGCAAGGCGCGGCGCCCGGCGCTCCTGGCATCAGGACTGTAGCGGCCCGCTTCGGCCATTCTCTCATAGACAGCCGCAAGTGAGGCGCCGAGGCGGTGACCGAGTTCCACCCGCAGGGCAGTCCGCGCCTGAAAAATGGCGTCAGGGTCGATGTCCTTACCGATTTCGCGCGCGATATCTCCCTCGCTCGGCAAGATCAGGGCCAACGCGACAAATGCGGGCTCCAGACCACTGTCCAGCGTCGTAGCAAACGCCTGCACGAGCCTGTCGTCTTTGCGCACTGGTTGCCCGGCGCGGGTTGTTGCGACGTTGTCGAGAAGCAAGCGCATTGAAATGGTCTGAAGCGCCTGCCAGCGATTGAATGCATCGCTGTCACGCGCCGCCAGAAAAGCGAGATCGTCGGTATCGAGGTCGGTCTGCAGGTTGATCGGTGCCGAAAAGCCGCGATTGATTGATAGAACGGGGGTCTGTCCGATACCGGCAAATTCAAACCTGGTCGTCTGCTCGGTCAACACAATGGTTTCGCCTTCGAGTGACCTGCCATCCGCAGCCTTGAGCGTGAGGTCGCGCCCGTCTTTTCCGACAAGCCCGATCGAAAGCGGAATGACCATCGGCGCCTTTGAGGGCTGGCCCGGGGTTGCCGGAATGGCCTGTGCGCATTCCAAGATGAAAGTCTTGCGTGCCGGGTCAAAGCGCCCACTGACGGTTACCTTCGGGGTACCGGCCTGGCTGTACCACCTCATGAATTGCGTCATGTCGCGCCCGCTGGCGTCCGCAAAACACTGGATGAATTGCTCGACGGTTGCGGCTTCGCCATCGTGGCGGGCAAAGTAGAGGTCCATGCCGGCGCGGAATTTTTCCTTGCCGATCAGGGTCTGCACCATGCGTACCAATTCGGCGCCTTTCTCGTAGACGGTGGCCGTGTAGAAGTTGTTGATCTCCCGATATGTCTCCGGGCGGACCGGATGTGCGAGCGGCCCGGCGTCTTCGACGAACTGAGCTGCGCGAAGTGCTCGAACATCGGCGATGCGCTTGACGGGCCGGGAACGCATGTCGGAGGAGAATTCCTGATCGCGGAATACGGTGAGCCCTTCCTTTAGGCAAAGCTGGAACCAGTCGCGGCAGGTAATTCGGTTTCCGGTCCAGTTGTGAAAATATTCGTGCGCGATCACGGCCTCGATATGCGCATAATCCGCGTCCGTCGCGGTCTCCGGGCTGGCAAGCACGTACTTGTCATTGAATACGTTAAGACCCTTGTTCTCCATAGCGCCCATGTTGAAGTCGGAAACAGCGACGATCATGAAGATGTCGAGATCGTATTCGCGGCCGAATGCCTCTTCGTCCCACCGCATAGCGCGCTTGAGCGAATCCATTGCGTAACTGCAACGGTCTTTTTTGCCATGCTCGACATAGATCCGGAGCGTCACGTTCCGCCCCGACATCGTGACAAACCGGTCTTCCACACAGGCGAGGTCGCCCCCTACGAGCGCAAACAGATAGGACGGCTTGGGATGCGGATCGTGCCAGACAGCAAAATGCCGCCCGTCAGGCGCATCGCCACTTTCGACCAGATTCCCGTTCGCAAGCAGAACGGGGGCCTCGGCTTTGTCTGCCTCAATGCGCGTGGTGTAGACAGCCATGACGTCGGGCCGGTCGGGAAAATAGGTGATGCGGCGAAAGCCTTCGGCTTCGCATTGCGTGCAATAGGTACCGCTCGAGCGATAAAGTCCGGAGAGCTGCGTGTTTGCGGACGGGTCGAGGGCCGTCTCGATTTCAAGCGAAAACGGCCGGTTTGGCGGCTGCAGGATGGTGAGACCATCAGCTGTTGCAACAAAACCGCTATCCGGTAGCGCAGTGCCGTCGAGTTTGAGCGAAACAAGGCGCAGACCGTCGCCGTCGAGCACCAGCGGCGCGGCGGCACTCGTGGGGTTCGGTCTTAGCGACAGGGTTGCCCTGACCTTCGAGCTGGCCGGATGCAACGAAACGTCGAGTGCAACTTTATCAACCAGCCACTCCGGCGGACGGTAGTCTTGTAACCGGATCGGCTGTGCGGTGTCGGTGCGCATGTTTTGTGATCTAAGATGCCCGGCCGTTGAATGGAAGAACAAATCAGCGCATGGGCTCGGCGTGACCGATCACGCGTTTGATAGGGGGGGATTGCTGCTTGAGTGCCCGTTCAAGAGCGTCAACGTTCTCGTGGACGCTTTGGACGCTTAAACTTGGATCAACGCGGCAATGAAAGTTGACAATTTCGCCTTCGCCGGTCTCGCGCACCCGCACATTGTGCACGTCGCGGATGTGGCGTCCTTGGGCGGCCAGTTCGGATAAGGCCATTGCGACCGC
>Ga0126377_10003780_pt1 | contig 10830 bp, 10 predicted proteins | sample PanSoiMetPlot_22_FD_92647 | JGI IMG/M metagenome (GOLD analysis project Ga0126377, IMG submission 92647) | Tropical forest soil microbial communities from Panama - MetaG Plot_22 | ecosystem: Environmental > Terrestrial > Soil > Tropical forest > Bulk soil | place: Panama | collected 2016-02-17
CGGATACCTGGTGATCGGCGATGCCATCGCGAGCTTCAACCCGGTGTATGGCCAGGGCATGACCGTGGCTGCCTGCGAAGCGCTGTCACTGCGCGCGATCCTTGCTGAGAAGCGCGGCCGCGTGCACCAGGCATTCTTCGAGGCGGCAGCGCAGATCATCGATACGCCGTGGCGCGTCGCGGCGGACACCGGAGTTTCGCTTCCCGGCGTGCGCGGCAGGGCAAAACTGGCGAGCAGGCTCTTCAGCGCTTACCGGCGGCGATTGTTCCATGCGGCACACTACGATCCAGCGGTGGCGCTCGCGTTCGTGCGCGTCATGCACATGGTCGCCACTCCGGCATCGCTGTTCCGGCCCGCGATCCTGTTGCGCGTGCTGTGGCAGAACGTGCGTCAACCGCGATCGATCGCGTCGACGCTGAGACCTGCCGCCACGGTGCCTGAGCCGGAGTTCATCCGTTCAGTCCCCGCACGTCGTCACGTCCAGTCCTTGTAGACGATACCGCCCGCGCGATCACCCCATACTTCGAAGAGTACTTTCTTGCCGGCGACATCGGTCTTGCCTGCACCGGTGTCGTTCGTCGCCGGGAAGGCATAGAGCTTGTCCTCTACGTCGAGCACCCGGTATTTCTTCTGCCGGGTTTCGTCGGTGATGATTTCCGGATAGCGGTTGCCGTCCGTGTGCCTGACCTGTTTGAAGACATAGCCCTTGTGCTGTTCCAGCCCTCGCGCGGCGCGCGTGCGCTGCGAGCTTGCCGTGATCGCCCGGGAGTAGATCATGCCCGTGCCGGATTTCTTGCCGGTGTAGCCCTTCACGCCCTCGTGCTTGTCTACCGTCATACCCTTCAGGTCCTGGTCAGCACCCGGAGCGCTGAGTGTCGGCTCCTGTATGCCCTTGCGCCGATAGCGGTCGCGGATCAATGACGAGATCCACAGCGTGCGCGTCTGCGCGAACATGCGGTGGGTAAAGGCGCTCGGCGAGCGGCACGTCTGTGAAACGATGTTCTTGCGGAAGTCCGGATCGGGTCCGTGACTGAAACAGTCGACCAGGAAATCCCAGACGTAGGGTTTGATCTTGCCATTGGGACGGTTGAAGTCGACGCTGGAGCGCCAGGCGACGGTCTGCTTGTAGACGTCGGCAACGGTCGCACCGACGATGCCGCTCATGCCGATCGTGAGCCATTGCAGGCTGTGACTGTACTCACCGTGCTGCGAGCCCACCCCATCCTTCCACAGCACGCCCTGGCTTATATAGTCCTTCGTGATGTCGGTCGGTGAAATGAAGCCGGCGAAAACCACGTTGTCCTGCGCCGCAAACCCATAGTCCTGCTGCGCTATCTCGGAGATGGCGCGTGTCAGGACGTTGCTCTGGGTGTCGCGTGCAGCGATGGCGTTGTACTTCTGCCGCAGCAGTTCGGACACCTTGCGGAATTCCTTGTCGAAGCGCGTCGTGTCGGCCATGAACAAGGCGATGTTGGTGAACTTCGTGCGCATGGCCCCATCGGTTACGCCGAAGGTCGTTTCCAGCAGGGTATTCACCGCGGCGCTGTCCGATGCCTGGATGTCGGGCATGACGATTCCCTCCGATGCGCGTTGAATTGCGTTGCAGCGTGGCCTGGGGGCGGGCTGCAGTCGCGGGACCCGGAGTATAGGTCGGTCGTGCCCGTGCGCGGGAGAGCGAAGTCGCTCCTATCGCTGCTCTTGGCGGGTCCACACGCGCGGTTGCCAGGCCGGCCGTCGCGCCAGGGGTGTTGCCGCCGACAGCGATTCCGCGAGGGGCGGCGGCCATGTCTGCCGCTGGCGCGTCGCGCCCGGTATCGATGAGTTTCCCGCGGTTGCCCGGCCGCGGGATGCGTTGCTTGTCCGCATCGGTCTTCTCCGTGCTGGAACCCTGGCAATGATTCCAACGCGGCAAGGCGGCGGCCGGGGTTTTCGATCCGGCCGCTGCGAAGATCAATCGGGGCGAATTGTGGCGAGTGGCCTCAGAACCGCTCTTCGATGAAGCGCTGCAGCTTGCGCAGATCGGCTTCGAACACGCGGATGCCTTCGCTGAGCTTTTCGGTGGCCATGGCGTCTTCATTGAGATGCCAGCGGAATGCCTGTTCCGTCATCTCCGGCAGCGTCGGCGGTGTGCCCGGATTGTCGGGTGACAGGCGGCGTTTCAGGACACCCTGGTCCTTGCTCAGTTCTTCCAGCAGGGCGGGGGAGATGGTGAGGCGATCACAACCGGCGAGCGCTTCCACTTCGCCAGCGGAGCGGAACGACGCGCCCATGACGATCGTCTTCACGCCCTTGCTCTTGTACGCCGCATAGATGCTGCGGACCGACAGTACGCCTGGGTCCTCTTCCGGGGTGAAAGTGCGGCCGGAGTTTTTCACGTGCCAGTCGAGGATGCGTCCGACGAACGGCGAAATCAGGAACGCACCCGCATCGGCGCAGGCCATGGCCTGAGGCAGCGAGAACAGAAGCGTCATGTTGCAATCGATGGACTCGCGCTGCAGGACGCGGGCCGCCTGGATGCCTTCCCACGTGGAAGCGATCTTGATGAGGATTCGCTCACGGGAAATACCGCGTCCTTCGTAAGCGGCGATAATGGCGCGCGCCTTGTCGATCGTGGCCGCGGTGTCGAAGGACAGGCTGGCATCCACTTCAGTGGAGACGCGACCTGGCACCAGCTTCGTCAGCTCGGTGCCGACCGAAATCGTGAGTCGATCGGCGATCTGAGCCGCAATTGCTGATCGCGCCGCCGATTGCGTCCGACCCCATGCCAGCGCCTCATCGAGCAGGTGTGACAGCGCGGGCAGCGCGATGGCCTTCAGCAGCAATGTCGGATTGGTCGTGCAATCCACCGGCTTGAGGGTGCGGATCGCATCGAGGTCGCCGGTGTCGGCGACGACCACGGTCATCTGGCGCAACTGATCGAGCTTCGAATTCATGACGGTCATCCTGGCGAATCGAGTGGACGTGTCTCTTATGCCACGTCGGCGCGCAACAGAAAAGTGGCCTGATCCGAATGCGATGTTCAGGGCATTGAAAGCGATGCAGCATTGCGGCGCATGCGCGAGCGAGAGTGTCCGCAGCAGCTGAGGGCGTTCGTATCAGTGACGATCGGCTGCCGGCCGGATGACCGTGCCACGCGCCGCCGATTCGTAAATGGCCGTCACGAGCGCCACGGCCTTGCGTGCTTCACGCCCGTCGATGGCGAAGGGCCGCTGCTCGCGGATGCCGTCGATGAAATCCTGCATCTGCCGCAGGTGACCTTCGAAGCGAATCGCCGTCGGCGAGCTCGCGCCGGAGCCCATGCTCTCGCGTCTCGTGCGCAGCGCCGCGTCGCCGGGAAATTCCTGCTGAAACTCCCAGCGCGCGATGTCGTCGTCTTCGAGTGCCGCGGAACCGGTTTCGCCGCAGATCTCGATCCGGCGCGACCAGCCCGGCCACACGGCGGTGCTCGCTTCGATCGTGCCCAGTGCACCCGATCCGAAGCGCAGCGTTGCGCTCACTGTGTCTTCCGATTCGATGCCCGTATGGACGCGGCGCGTGCTCCAGCCGAAGACTTCCGTGGGCATGCCGGCAAACCATTGCAGCAGGTCGACGGCGTGAATGGCCTGGTTGATGAGCGCACCGCCGCCATCGAGCGCGAGCTTGCCTTTCCAGCCGGTGTAGTACGCCGCGTTCCTGTTCCATTTCACGTACGCGCTGCACAGTGCCAGCCGACCGAAACGTCCGGCATCGACGGCAGCCTTCAGTGCCCGTGCAGCATCGCCGAATCGCGCCTGGAAGATCGAGCCCACGCGCACGCCTGCAGCTTCTGCAGCGTCGAGAATTTCGTCGGTGCCGGCCACGGTGGCGTCGATGGGCTTCTCGATCATCACGTGTTTGCCGGCGCGAATGGCGGCCAGCGCCGGCTCACGATGCAGCGCGCTGGGTGTGGTGATACAGACGGCATCGATGTCGGGATGCGCGGCGAGTTGCGCAGCGTCGCGTGCCACGAACGAGACACCATGCTGTTGGGCGAACTCGCGTGCACCCGCTTCCGTGCGGCTGCAGACGCCCACCAGGTATCCGCCTTGCGCGGCCGCGATAGCCTTCGCGTGAAAGCCCGCGATCACGCCGGTGCCGACGATGCCGAAGCCGAGAGTCTTGCCTGTCATGGTCATGTCCGTCGGGCGCGTCTGTTGCAGGTAAAGAGTCGTTGAGAGCGGTAACATGTTAGCGACCGCCGCGGGCGGATTCACCAGAGGCTGCGGGAGTTCTCGATGCTGCAGTCCAGGGTCCTGATCGGGTGTGTGGCGGTGGCGATGACATCCGTGTTGTCAGGTTGTCAGTCCGGACCGGCCGAGCCGGTTGCACAGGCGCTGACGACGCCGGCACCCGCTGCGGCGCCGGTTCGGGACGCGACGAAATTTCTGACCCAGCCACTGATCAGCCAGATCTACACGGCGGATCCGTCAGCGCACGTGTTCCGCGGCCGGATCTACATCTATCCCTCGCACGATATCGAAACAGGTATGCCGCGCGACGAGCTCGGCAATCATTTCGGCATGCGCGACTACCACGTGTTGTCGATGAACGCGGTCGATGGCCCGGTGAAAGACCATGGCGTCGCACTCGACGTCGCGGATGTGCCGTGGGCGAGCCGCCAGATGTGGGCGCCTGATGCTGCGCAGAAGGATGGCAAGTACTACCTGTATTTCCCGGCAAAGGACCGGCAGGACATTTTTCGCATCGGTGTCGCCGTGGCCGACAACCCGGCGGGGCCATTCAAGGCGCAGCCTGCGCCGATCAAGGGCACCTACAGCATGGACCCGGCGGTGTTCGAAGACGCGGGTCGGTACTACCTGATTTTCGGCGGCATCCGCGGCGGACAGTTGCAGCGCTGGGCGAGCGGCAGTTACCGCGCTGAAGATACGTTTCCGGCCGATGACCAGCCGGCACTCACGCCGAAAATCGCACGCCTCGGCACGGACATGACGAGCCTGGACGAGGAGCTGAGAGACGTCGTGATCCAGGACGAGCATGGCAAGCCGCTGCTGGCGGGCGACAACGCACGCCGCTTTTTCGAAGCGGCGTGGCTGCACAAGTATCGCGGGACCTACTACCTGTCGTACTCGACCGGCGACACGCACTACATCGTCTATGCGACCAGCAATTCGGTGTACGGACCGTACACGTATCGCGGCCGGATTCTCGAGCCGGTGCAGGGCTGGACGACTCACCAGTCGATCGTGGAGTTTCGCGGCCAGTGGCTTCTCTTCTACCACGACTCGCAGCTCTCCGGACAAACGCACCTGCGCAACATCAAGGTGACGCCACTGCAGTACGACGCGGACGGCTCGATCCGTGCGATCAATCCATTGCTGGACTAGCGGAACTTCGCGGCGGCGATGTCGTTGCTCTGTCAGAGGACGACATCATGATCCGCAAGCTCAAGTCCGGTGAATACCGGCTCTATTCACGCAAGACCAATCCACGCACCGGCCGCCGCCGCAACCTCGGCACCTTCAGTTCGCGCGCGGCCGCCGAGAAGCACGAGAGAGAGGTGCAGTACTTCAAGCGACATTGAACCCGCGCCTATGGCGCGGGCTTCCCCGAATCGCGCCACAACCAGCGCAGGATATCCGGCAGCAGCGAGCCGCCGTGGTCGTCGGAGTGAGCGCCGTCGCCCCACACGTGGGTCACGTCGTAGCGCGGGCCGGGCACGTTCTGGCGTTCGGCGTTGGCATTGGCCCACTCCAGAGCCGACAGCATCTGTTGATTGGCGAGAAACCAGTTGCCGTGCTCGTTGTTCAGGTCGTTGGCGCCGTCCTGCAGGAAAATGTGCAGCGGACGGATCGGGTTCTTGCGGATCAGGCCCGGATAGAGATCGCCGCCCGGCACCAGCGGCTTACCTTCCTGGGCGGGGTGATAGCCGATCGACACGTAGCTGCCGATCATGCTGATGACTTTCCTGAACACGTCGGGCCGCTGCCAGGCGACGGTGAATGCGCAGATCGCGCCGCTGCTGGTCCCGCCGATGGCACGCTGCTCGGGGTCATCAGTCAGACGATACTTCTTCGCCACCAGCGGCAGTATTTCCTCGATCAGCATGCGCGCGTAGCGATCGTCGAGCGCGTCATATTCCGCAGCGCGGTGATCGGGATTCTTCATGCCGAGATTGTCCGGGTAATGCTCCGACTGATTCCCGGGCGTGATGAAAATGCCGATAGTGACCGGAATGTCGCCGCGGTGAACCAGGTTCTCCAGCACGTTGGGCACACGCAGCGGGCCCTGCGGATTGGTCGCCCGCTGGCCGTCCTGGAACACCAGCACACTCGCGGGCTTGTCAGCGCTGTATTGGGCCGGCACGAAGATCCAGTAGCGCCGCACGGTGTCGGTAATGATGCTGCTGCGGAACTCGAACGGACCCTCCAGTCGGCCGTGCGGGGCATCGTCGTGAAGCAGAGAGTCCGCCGTCAGCGGATATTCGCCGGGTTTGCGCAGGGGTGCGTCGTCTGCGAGTGCAGACCAACCGGCGTACATGAACGCCAGTATTCCTGTAAGTGTCGCCGCGGTGAGGAAGGTTCTTCTGTTCATCGTTTTCGTTTTCCTGATTCTGAGCAAGTGCATTGTCGTTGGTTCGTTGCGCCGGGCGTCAGTCCGACCGCTGCACGGCGGCGCGAATATCTGCCCAGCGATGCCGCCGTGATTCATACACCGAGAAGGCTGGCGGCGGGAAATCCGCGTCGGCGAAGGCGCCCACGGGAATCGCAATGACGTCCGCGATATGTTCCAGATAATAGTGGACCGTCGATCCGCATTCCGGGCAGAAGCTGAAAATGAGCTTGTTGCCGCTGTCCGCCGTACGCGTGTACTGCTTCGATGCTCCCTGCACCGAGACTTGCTCGCGTGCAAAACGGGCCTGCGCGCCGAAGATGCTGCCGGTGCGCTTCTGACAGGCAAAACAATGGCACACCGACACGCGGATCGGTTCGCCGTTCGCGGTGGCCTGCAATTGCCCGCAGGCACAGCTGGCGCGTCTGCTCGTTGTCATCCTGGTGTCACTCCGCTGTCTCGATTTCGAGACGTAGTGTGCCGCACGCAACGTCTGGTGTCAGATCGCAACAGCGAAACTCCCGGTTTCCGCCGGATTTCCGCCGCCATCGTCAGCGTCGCCGTCGGATCGCGTCGGAAACAGACGAAGGCAGCACGCTATACGTATGGCCGCGCCTGTCGGCCGGCCGGACAATGCGCCCGAAAGTGCAACGTTGCTGCTGTCAGCGACGGATCGCCCGATCTCTCGTTCCACTGGATCTTCGCTCGGCTGGATCAACGCGATCCGTACTGCTGCCGTGACGTTGGCGCGCTTGTTGCTTCTGCAATGGGCAGGTCCGGAACACTTTCTGCCTGCGGACGTTTGTTCGATTGTGCGTGGCGCCAGCGGCGCGCAGTGTTCGTTACACAGGGATGAAACATAAGGCAGGAATTCCGGTGTTCATAGCCGTGGGAAGCATGTCGATCAGGGGAGGCTGTCGGACGAAGCGCGTATTCTGGTGGAGTGATCGCAATGTGGTTTCGGTCGATTGTCGTCGCAGCGTTGTTGTACCCCCTCTCGGGTCTCGCGTGTGAATGGACGGAGCGGCACCAGTGCAAGGATGAGATCGGGCAGCTCGTCAGCTACCGCAGTGAAGCGATCGAGTATGCCTTCGGCAACGTCTTCGGCGCGCTGCCGCGCCAGATCGAAATCCGCTTCGTGCGTTCGAACGACGAGCAGTACGCGAAATACTCCGGTCGCGTAGCCTACGATGCAGCGGCGCACGCCCTCATCCTGCCGCAGCGATTTCTGACGACGCCCATGCCGGTGCCGTTGCGCTGGGCAGCCTCCTACTGGCCGTACTATCGCAACCGCCAGTACCAGGAGATGTTTCCCCTGATCGCTGACATTGACAACGCGCTGTGGGGAGCGGTGCTGCAGGAGAATGCACGCGTCCATGGACTGTCATGGCCGCATGCGGAATGCAACTCGGTCGATCTGAGCAAGCGGCTGCCGTGCCAGATGCTCATCGCCGGAGTTGCCGCGCTGCTCACGGAGAGCAGGGCCGCGATGTTCAACGCCAATGCCGTGGGACGCATCTGGCCGGAACAATTCTCGGAGTTCGAACAACGCAGCTGGCGCAGCGAGCGGGAATACTTCGATGTGCAGCGTTATGGCGGCATCATGCTGTTGCGTCCGCTGTTCAGTGAATTCGGCGTTCCGAGCGCCCTCAGCTACGTTGCGCAGACGCCTTTCCTGATCGAAGACGACAACATGCGGACGTCGGCGCTGCGGTACCAGGAGCGCGCCAGGGAAGTGTTGCAGGGTCGCCCGGCGCAGGAGGCGAGCGGCGAATCCGACAACACGCGCACGCCGATCACGTTGCCGGCCAGCCGTGATCACCGCGTCATCGCTTTCGGTTCTTCCCGCGACGGCGTCTAGCGAATTCTCTCAGGCGGTTTGCGTCGCCAGGGCTGCGCGACGCCGCTTCCAGCTTGCGATCCGCAGCAGCGCGGCTGCCACCAACGCGACACTGAAGATCGCGTAAGCCGGCATGTGCAGCGTCCGCGACACGTAGCTGTTGACGAAGATGAGCCACAGGTACCACGAACCCGACGTGTGCAGGATCTTCCACGCACGCTCGCCAACGAGGCGCCGCGGTCCGTCGAAAGATGTGATCGTCATCAGTGTGAGCAACGCATAGGCGAGACCGCCGCCGACGAGCGTGATCGATTTCAGATCGTCGAGGAATGGATGCGGGAACTGCGTGGCGAGCACCACCAGCGCCGCCAGGTGAGTGAAATGAGAAAGTGCAAAGGAAACGCCGAGGTAACGGCGATTCCGCACCAGCCAGGCGGTGGTCGGCGAGGGCAGCAGGACGCGCAGGCTCGCCGCGGTGAACGCCATGAGGAACAGCACGATGGAGGAACGCGCGGTGGCGCGTATGACGATTCGCACCGACTCTTCCGTGAAACCGGATGTCAGCCAGCTCGCGAGGATCACACTGGCGAGGAGGAGGGCCACCAGCCCGGTAATGCGCCATTCCCGTATCGGTATCACGTTCACGTTCCCTGTTGATATGTTGATGTGCAATCGCCCTGGATGGTAACACCGGGATACTGCAACTGTTGCCGGCGCCGTCATGGCCAGAGCATGATCGCTTCGTGACCCACGCGGATCCTGCAGCAGTAGCCGATGTGTTGTCGCGGCGCTTCGGCGGCGTGTGGTCAGCGCGACCCGCGAATCACAGCAGTTTCTGCGCGACGTGGCGTGCTGTCGGGCCGCGCTCGTTGTTCCTGAAGAGCGCGCCTGCGCAGTCAGCGGAGGTGCTGGCGGCTGAGGCGGACGGACTGCAGGCGCTGGCCGATTCGCGCACGATCCGCGTACCCGCTGTTGTGGACTGCTGGATCGATACGGTGCGCAATACATCGGTGCTCGCACTGGAATGGCTCGAGCTGATCAGCCCCGACCACGACTTTGGTGCGCGCCTCGGCACTGCACTGGCCGCGCTGCATCGTGCCATGCCGTCCGAGGGGCATGGCGCGTTCGGCTGGCGACGCGACAACATGATCGGCGGAACGGTGCAGATGAACCGCTGGAGCGGCAGCGGCCTGACCGGCTGGATCGGGTTTCAGCGCCAGCAAAGACTCGGCGCCATGCGCGCGCGGCTTCTGACTGCGAATGCGCCGTCAGCGCTCATCGACGCTGTCGATGCGGTCATGCAATCGTTGCCCGATTTCTTCGCCGACGGTCACTTGCCGCGGCCCAGCCTGATTCACGGCGATCTGTGGTCGGGAAACTGGGCCATGCTGCCGCAGGGCGAACCCGTCATCTACGACCCGGCAGTGTCCTGCGCGGACGCCGAGGCGGAACTCGCCATGATGGAATTGTTCGGCGGTGTGCCGCAGGGCTTCTGGCCGGCATATCGCGCCGCGTTTCCCCTGGGCGCCGGCTATCCGCGCCGCCGCGGCATCTACCAGCTGTATCACCTGCTCAATCATGCGCTGCTGTTCGGCGGCAGCTATTTCAGCCAGTCGTTATCGTGTGCCCGCGCGCTGGCCGCGCGCTGAAGGTCGGTACCGGGAACATGCAGCCCCCGCAGATCTGACTGCGCGGGACGCAACTGCTAGGATGGCCGCAGACCAAGAACGAAAGTCGCTCATGCCAGTCATCTGCGCTCGTTACGTTGCTCCGTTCTTCTTATGTTCATTGCTGATGGTGCTCGCCACGCCAGGAAACGCTGCGGACGCGTCGAACACAAAGCGGCAGTACGAGGTTGCGCCTGTCCCCTCGTGGGTGCGAACGCAGATTCCGCAACTTTCCGGTGCTGCCGCCACTGAGGCCTCGGACGGCGTCGAGTATCTGGCCCTCGACCGACAGACTCGTCTCACTGCCCACGGCTCCGATGCGTACTGGCGCATGGTCAAGCGCGTGGTGAGTGAAACCGGCGTAGACGAAGTGTCGACGATGACGATCGATTTCGATCCCCACGCCGATCGCGTCAGTCTGCATTCGGTGATGCTGCGGCGTGGCAATCGGCAGGTCGAGCAGCTCGGTGTCGCACGCATTACCGTACTGCGCCGGGAGAGCCAGCTCGAATCCGGACTGCTGGACGGAGAGCTCACGCTCAGCCTGGTACTGGAGGATGTGCGCCCCGGGGATGTCATCGACTACAGCTACACGACGCATCACTACGACGAGGTACTGGGCAATCGCTTTTTCGATACCTTCACGACCCAGTGGAGCAGTCCCGTCAAGTGGTCGCGCCTGCGGCTGCTGCAGCCGCAGGACCGGACACTCGGCATTCAGCAGCCGGAAACCGA
>Ga0126377_10003781_pt1 | contig 10828 bp, 10 predicted proteins | sample PanSoiMetPlot_22_FD_92647 | JGI IMG/M metagenome (GOLD analysis project Ga0126377, IMG submission 92647) | Tropical forest soil microbial communities from Panama - MetaG Plot_22 | ecosystem: Environmental > Terrestrial > Soil > Tropical forest > Bulk soil | place: Panama | collected 2016-02-17
ATGGTTGAAGAGACTCTTGGTCGCAGTCACTACCGTTCCAGCTTTCAGCCCGTGTCCAGTAGCGTCTCCGACGACCGTGGTCAGCGTTCCATCATCAGCCAGATGGAAATCATAATAATCACCGCCGACCTCGGCGGCAGGCTTCATATATGCTTCAATCTCCAGATGTGGAAGCTGGGGGACGTTCATGGGAAGCATCGACAACTGAAGTCTCCTGGCTTCTTCCAACTCCTTCGCCCGTTGCTCATTGATTACTTCGAGTTCCTGTCGATGGCGGGCATCTTCAATCATCCGTTCGACCAGACGCGAATTTTCGATGGCAAAAGAAGTCGGCCCGCCGACCGAGAGTAAAAGTCTTTTATCGTCGCGGGAAAAAGGGAGATCACCTAAACGAGATCCTAGCATAATAACCCCCAACAAAGCTTCTACTCGGAGCGGCATAAGCAAGACAGGCCTCAATGTTTGCAATATTTGCAGTTCCTCAGTTGATAAAAAACTTGAACCTTCTTCAATCGCTTTCGGGCTTCCATCAAGCAAATCGAGGACGAGCGTTTTAGCCGATCCATGAAGATGACTCAGCAGATATCCTCCTTGTGGAAACCGGAATGGCAGTTCCCGGCTGAGAACACGTCCAGATTTTGCCTCGTAGTGACAGGAATATTCGCTCAAATAATCTCCGGTTTTCTCATCGCAGAGAAAGATCGTTACGCTCTCTGTTTGCAGTGATGATTGAATTCTGCTGGCGACAAGTTCGAGCAGTTGCGAGAGACTTGTCGTCGAACGCAGCGATTCGGTCAACTCGGCGATGATCTGCTGCGCATCGTATACTGTGCGGAAAAAGCGGCGGTCGATGACTGGCGCGATGTAGCGTTGATGTAATTTTCGAAAGATGCTCCAGGCCGCAATAGCCACGGTTGCCGAAATCATACCCCCGACGATTGGGTGTGGGTTCAAATAGCGGAAGATAGTCATCAAGAGAAAACTAAGCGTCAAACCGACGACGAGAAACCCGAAAACAATCGAACCGCGCGCGACCAGCAGATAACGTACACTGCGCCGAATGATCAGGCTGACCGGGATTACTTGATGGCGAATAATTGCATAAGCAAAAGAGATGGGAATCAGTCCGAGAGTCAGGAGCATCGATTTATCCAGCCAATCATGAAGGACAGGGTAGATCAGTTTGAATCCGGATATCTCACTGATAAATACCAACAACAGGTTCAAGAATCCAGCGGCGCAACCGGCGAATACCACGCGCAGTTTACGCCTGGCATTGATGTTCGCCGCACGATAATTCACTCCCATGGCAATTAGACCCGCAAGCAGATAACCGATTACGCAAAGCACTGCGATTAGCCTGTACGGATAGAAGCTATAGATCCACGCCGGGATCATTTGGACATTGAAGTAAATACTGAGTCTTTGCAATCCAAAGGTAGGCACCATGAAGAGCACGAACGGCAGGTAGAGCCAAAGCTCAACGCGCGCGAAGCGCCGCAGGATCGGCACCCGTTCCGGAAATATAAGGAAGAAATGCAAGAATAGCGGCAATGATACTATTCCGATAAATCGAGCTATTGCAATTAATGCTAACGAGACGCCGGAGAGCAATTGAGTAGATGGTTGAAAAAGCCCGATGAACGATCCGAGCATTAAAGCCAGCAGCCAGGCCTGCTTGTCATCGGCTCTCAACAAAAATACGATTACCGCGGTTACAATAAAGATCAATCTGACGAAGATAAACCCATAATCAAAGAACAGGTCGATGCGCGGGTGTGCAGCCGTTATCAGCGAAATATCCTGCTTCTGACCGTTTCGCCGGATGGTCAGCGTATAGTTCGTGCCGATTGGCGCATTGACTTCGCCTCGGTACAGCAGTGGGAAAGCACCTGGCGAAATAGCCTTCAGCTCAATAATTTCATCTCCGACCATTAACTGCGGCGCCGGCCCCTCACGATCGACTCGATAGATTACCGACCGATTATTGATCTCCATCGCCTCCCAGCCACGCTCGCTGGATCTGCTCAGCTCAGCCGACTTTGTATAGATATTGGTCAGGACATTGAAGATCATCAATGCGAAAATGCTTGAGCCTAGAATCAATCTGGATTTTTTAGTCATTGGCATCTTCTTTATCTATATTTCAGCACGACGAAAGTCAGAGCATCATCCAGTGGTCTACCATCCGCCAGTTCTCTGCCGCAGCGACGAATTGCTCGATAATCTCGTCCGGCGAACAGGTGGCAGCTTCAGCCAACGATTCTCTGACTCTACTCAACCATTCCGGTAGATTTCTGTCGCCTCCGATCAGGCCTGTCAGGGTGACCAGCATAAATGAGAGGAGCCAGGCTTGTTTGTCATCCCAGAGAAGGAGAAAGATTATCCATGCTGCCAATAGAAATGGAATACCGGCAATCTGTTGTGGATCGAAGCTTCTGCTCTCCGATCGATAATCGGGCTGATGAGGAACAGCCTGGATGATGACACTGCAGCACACCCGCACGCCGCAGGGTCAACGTCTGGGTCGTGCATGGCGGGACATCGATGAATAGAAAGCGGTGGTCATCGCTGATTTTTACATTATTGATGGCAATGACCTCATCACCGACCTGCAAGGCATTGGCAGCCGGTCCACGAGGATTTACGCGGGTGACACGCGGTTCTCCGTTCCCATCCCGGTTCAGGACCACTCCGAGTTCGCTCCCTTTGGGAGGCCTGGGTGGAGCCAGCCGAGAATAGACATTAGCTGCAAGGCTAATCACCAAGAGGAGAACGCTGAGAGATACCCGCACCATTTTATTCATTGACCATCTCCATCAGGTTTATGCCGATTTGTTGCGCCGGCAAATGATTGTGCTAAGATAGGCGCACTTTCAAGGAGGGATGCCAAGGTGCCAAATCCGTTTGCGATCCAGACATCAGTTGAAGATAAAGTCTCGATTATCATGATCGAGGGTTTCGTTGACGCTCATACAGCGCCGGAATTCGAAAATGCGATCCAAGCCGAGATCAATGCCGGCCGGCACTTCATTATCGTCAATTGCGAGAAGCTGAACTATATCTCTTCCGCCGGTCTCGGCGTTTTTATGAGCTTTATCGAAGAGATCCGCGAACGGGGCGGAGACATCAAGATTTGCGGTCTCGTGCCGAAAGTCAAGCACACATTCGAAATTCTTGGTTTTCAGGAAATCTTCGATATGCTCGACGATCAGTCATCAGCAATCCGGCGTTTTGGAGCGGCAGGATTGGGAGGAGCGGGCAAATGATGAAGTTGCTAGATGTTAGCTGCTGGATGCTAGTAAGAATTGAGATGTCATTCAGCGCAAATTCATACTAGCATCCAGCAGCTAACATCTAGCAACTTCTGACACACTCTTTCAAAAATTGGGAATATATCGGATGGCCGAAATCGAAAGAAAATTCACGCTCAAGGTTCCCTCATCTACGGAAAACCTCGCCCTCATCCGAGACTTCGTGACGAGCGTGGGGAAGCAGGCACGGATGAATGACGACGATGTCTCGAATCTCGAACTGGCCGTCGACGAAGCCTGCGCCAATGTCATCGAACATGCCTACGGTTACGATATCAGTAAAGAGGTGATTGTCCGGGCAATTGTTGATGGAGATGAGGTGAAAATCTCAGTCATCGATATGGGCCGCGGCTTCGATCCGGAGAAGCTAAAAAGCGAATCACTGAAGGAGCTCGTTTCACAACGCAAAACAGGCGGCCTCGGTATACGTTTGATCAAATCACTTATGGACGAGGTGAGATATGAAATAATTCCCGGACAGAAGAATGAATTGCACATGACGAAAAAAATCCGCAGAGAATGAACCCCGCTATGTCGACATCACTCAGCTCTTCCCGGCTCGAGGCACTGCTCGAATCCGCGCAGTTGCTTCATTCATCTTTAAACCTCGACGATCTGCTCCGGCACCTGCTACGTTCGTTCATGGGTCGCCTCCTCGCAACCAAAGGGATGATTGCAGTCTCCCGGGAAGGAGTCATGCGGCTGGCGCTGGTTCGTGGACTGGCGAAACTCACTGTTGGCGAGGTGTTCGATGAGACAAAAGCGCGTGAACAGGGAATAAACCTGATCCTCCCGATCGGTGATCAGTCGAACCCGGTTGGTTTGCTAGCCATCGCTCGCCCTTACAATCGCGAGGTCGATGATGAAGAGATGGCATTTCTTTGCGCGCTGCTCGGGATCGCAGCAAGCGGGATCGAAAATGCCCGGGCACATACTGAAGCCAATCAGCTCAACCAGGCGCTGGATCAAAAAGTTCAGGAATTGCGAACCCTCCTCGATCTGGTCCGAGGTCTGACTTCAACGCTCGAACCCGAAGAGGTTGCCCAGCTTCTTATGCTCACAATTGCCGGAAGATGGGCCGTCCGCAAATATGCGCTGGTCGCCTGGAAGCAAGGCCATTCTCCGGTCATGCGTTTTAAAGGTATGGCACGCAATCGCCTGGCAAATTACAGAAGTTATCAGACCCTGGTTGCCGGTTTTCCTGATGCGATCAGTGTCGCCGATCTGCCGGAAAGTGAGTTCAAGGCCATTCTCCGCGAGGAACAGGCTGAGGTCGTATTTCAGATTTATGCCGGCGACCAGACAGCCGGAGGGATCGTCGCTCTCGGACCGAGACCGGGCAAGCTATCCTACAGCGAGGCGGACCTGGAGTTCGGCACGGGCCTGGTCGCTCAGGCGGCAGTTGCGTTCGAAAATTCCTGGTATTTTCGCGAAGCGCTCGAACGCAAAAAGGTCGAACAGGAGCTAGACCTCGCTGCCGGCATTCAACAAAACCTCTTCCCGGCTTCTCTGCCCAGGCTGGAAAATTTTGATCTTGCAGCGCGCAATCGCCCGGCTCGGCAGTGCGGAGGTGATTATTACGATGCATTGTGTATCGATGGAGTGGATGGAGGAAATTCCTACCTCATCTGCGTGGCAGATGTTTCGGGTAAAGGCCTGCCCGCATCCTTATTAATGAGCAATATTCAGGCGACACTTCGGGCATTACTGGGGCGGATCCCGTCCTTGACCGAGCTCTCAGCTCATACCAATGAGTTGCTCTACGTCTCAACGCCCTCGAACAAATATGTGACGGCGATCCTGGTCGAGCTTAATCCGGTGACCGGGAGCATACGGTTCGTTAATGCCGGTCATACCGACTGTTTATTATTGCGTGCGGATGGTGAAGAGCTGTGGCTGAAGGCAACGGGAACACCTCTCGGCCTCTTACCTGGAATGGGATACGAAGAAAAGGGACTTGATTTGCGTCCCGGCGACCTGGTTGCCCTCTTTTCCGATGGGGTGACGGAGGCAATGGATGAAGAGGAGAACGAGTACGGCGAAGAGCGGCTAGCCGAATTCCTGCGTCCGATCGCGAAACAACCCGCTGAAGTCCTGGTCGAGAAGGTTATCGCAGAGATCGATCGCTATGCGGGCTCTGCCCCACAGCACGACGATATTACCCTGTTCATTATCAAAAGAACGGCTTGATCGAAATTATGGCCTGGGTGATTCCTCCGGAGATCGAAGAATTTCGTGATCAAAATTGGCATCGTGAAGGGACCTTACGAATCGAGACGGCGCAGGAGGCCGAAAGATTTATTGAACGGGTCGGATTTACCGCCTGTTTAACGGATTCGCGGCAACCTGGTCCCTCGCTCTACGTCGCGGTCTGTGGCAGGCGCGATGCCGTTATGCCCCACAATGTTCAGAAAGACCCGGAGAGTTCTCACACCTGGAGGCTGAAAGACGAGATCGTCGGACGCGGGAAAATCTATTATGCCAAGATGGCGCGCAACAAAACTTTATTTATCGCTCCACGAATGGTCCCATTTTTCAACACTATCTGGGGGATGACGAGGAGAGAGCAGAAGAAAAAGTTGAGCGAGGAATCTCGCGCTCTCCTCAAAGTATTGAGAAAGGAATGGGAGATGGGAACGGCTGATCTGCGTGCGGGATCGGGTGTAAAGGACCGCCGGTTATTCACACGGGCACTTGACGAATTACAAGCAGCAATGATCGTCATTCCGAGCGAAGTGGTTTACATGCCGAAGTTCACCTACATCTGGACACTGGCCGAAGGGAGATTTCCGGAAGAGATGGCCCAGAAACCAGACCGCATGACCGCGCTGCGTGAAATCGCGCGGTCTTTCCTGAAATGCGCAGGGATGACTGCTCAGGGTGAGTTGGCGCGCGTCACAGGACTCTCTCGTCCTGAAGCCGGTCTGGGCAATCGGGCATTGGTCGAAGAGGGATTTGCATTTTCTCCCGAGCCCGGCAATTATCATCTTAGATTGTTGTCTGAATTAAATTGGAATAAATGAAGGGAGTTTGAGAGAAATTGCAATATCAGGCGCTTTTTTGTCGAGCACCTTTCCACCTGGCAAGAAGGAGCGCAATCAGTGCGACGACCAACAACACCGTCCTGATATTATAGGTTGAGGGTGTGACTATTCCTTGATAATCCAAAATAAACAAGATCAGTGCTACGATAACCAGAACTAAGGCAATAATTCTTAATATTGTTGGTCTCATATAAAGAGTCCCCGATCTACCGACACGGTGGAATTTTTTCGAATAACGTATTTATCGTAATTCGTTGCTCGTAGACAGTCAACTTTTCAGCAATCTTGCTCTATACTCTGCAAATCACTTTAAAAACAGATGCTAGACGCTGGAGCTAGATGCCAGAAAGAAGACGCGTTTAATGACATTCCGCTTTCTTTCTAGCACCTTCTTCCCAGGAGTCATCATGAACCGACTAACACGAAGAGATTTCAATAAAGCTGCCGCTACTGCCGGTCTGACCTCTGCACTCAGTTATAACCGCATAGCGGGCGCCAATGATCGGGTCCGGATCGGATTCATCGCTTTGGGCAATCGGGGAGATCAGGTGCTCGATGCATTTCTCCCGCATAAGGACTGCGAGGTCGTCGCAATATGCGACATCTACCAGCCGTACATGGACTTCGCCGCGAATAAGATCGGCGCACAACCACAGCAATTCAAAGACTACCGCAAATTGATTGAACTCAAAGACCTGGATGCAGTGGTCATCAATACTCCCGATCATTGGCATGCGCTGCAGATGATTCAGGCGTGCCAGGCAGGTAAAGATGTCTACGTTGAGAAACCTCTCTCTCTCTGCGTCGCCGAAGGACGAAAGATGGTCGAGGCGGCGCGCAAATATAAGCGGGTCACTCAGGTCGGCATACATCGACGATCTTCGCCATTCGTGAAAGAGGCCGCCGAGATCGTGCGCAGCGGTTACCTGGGCCGGATAATGTCAGTTCGCGCTTTTCACATTCAGAACGAATGGCCGAAAGGTATCGGGAACCCGCCGAACGAAAAGCCTCCGGCAGACTTCGATTGGGAAGCCTGGCTCGGACCTGCTCCTTTTAAACCTTATAACAAGAATCGCACTTTCTACCGCTTCCGCTGGTTCTGGGATTATTCCGGTGGGCAGCTGACAAACTTTGGTGTCCATTATATCGATGCGATCCACTGGGCTCTGGGTCAGGACACCCCATCAGCTGTAACCGCGATGGGGGGCAAGTTTGCGATCGATGACAACCGCGAAATACCGGACACGATGGAAGTCATCTGGCGATACCCGGAAGGAATATTGGTCACTTTCACACAAATTAACGCGAACGCCGCGCCGGCTGGAATTCTCAACGGCGAGATTGAAATTCGCGGGACGAAAGGCACGCTTTATCTGAAAGGCAACAGCTACGAGGTGGTTCCCGATTCAATCAGTCCGAACGAATTCTTCGCGCGCACCCCGCTTGACCGCGCCGGGGATAACTGGCGCCGGGGATCGAAACCCATGATCGAAGCGAAGAAGGGACAGGGGAATACCGATACAGTCCACCACGCGCGAAACTTCCTTGACTGCGTGCGCAGCAGGCAACCCGCGAATTGCGACATCGAAATCGGCCATCGCAGCACAAGTGCGCCCCTCATCGGCAACATTGCGTATAAGGTTCAGGCCTATCTTGAATGGAACGGAATAACCGAGAAGTTCACTAACAATGCCGCGGCGAACAAATTTCTGAGCTACCAGTATCGACCGCCATATCGGTTTCCGACGACCGTTTGAAAAATAATGGAATGAAGAGGGATTACGAAATAGACGAAAATAACGAAACTATTTCGTTTATTTCGTTATTTTCGTCTATTTCGTAATCCCTCTTCACACATCCAAAGGAGATGCATGATTATCAGACGAGATTTTATTAAATCCGCATCCGCATTCGCTGCCGCCTCAGCTCTACCGAAGGCTGCCGAATCAAACGGCTTCTCGGGCACTTTCTGCTTTTTCTCGAAACACCTCGCGAGCATGGATTGGACTCGGCTGGCGCGGAGTGTCAAGAAGTTAGGCTTCGGCGGAATCGATCTGACCGTACGACCCGGAGGACACGTCTTACCCGAACGCGCCGCAGAGGATTTGCCCAGGGCATTCGAGGCGATCCGCGCCGAAGGTTTGAGCGTACCGATGATTACCACCGGACTTACTTCAGCAAGTGATCCAAACGCCAGACCGATACTAGCAACCGCCGGAAAACTTGGAATCCCATATTTCAAGCCAGGCTATTACAGATATGCATTTATTGATGTCCGCCGTGAGCTCAATAACGCGATGAGCGATTTCCGCTCGCTGACGGAATTGAGCAAGCAACACGGCGTGCAGGCCGGATTCCATAACCACGAGGGTTACATCGGCGCACAATTATGGGACATTGCCCAAACAATTGATCAGCTCGATCCAAAATGGGTTGGATATTACTTCGATATCCGTCACGCTGTTGCCGAAGGTGGTGTCGCAGGCTGGAAGATCGCGTTAAATCTGGCGGCCCCGCGGATCAAGATGATTGCGGTCAAAGACTCATACTGGGAGAAGACAACTAAAGGCTGGGAGCAGGCAAACTGCCCGCTCGGTGATGGTATGGTCGATTGGAAGGCCTATTTCAAAACGCTGCGCCAGGCCAATTTCCATGGACCGGTCTCATTGCACCTAGAATACGAGATCAGCGGCAAGAATACTGCAGAGATAGAGGAGAAGACTTTGGTAGTGACGCAGAAGGATATTGAGTTTCTCAAGTCGCGAGTGCAGGAGGCCTACGGATGAAGATAATGACACGGCGAGGATTTATTCAGACCTCTGTCGCAGTGCCATATTTCCTGATCAATAAATCGGCAGAGATCCGCATTGAAAATGTCGAGTTCAATTACGAGGAGTTCCGCTACCGCGCTCCTTATAAATTCGGTGGCGTCCCTGTCGATCGCGCAACGATCCTCAATGTCAATGTGGTCGTGCGAAATGCAGCCGGGAGGACGGCGAAAGGCTTCGGCTCTATGCCGCTCGGCAATGTCTGGTCGTTCCCATCGCGCGAGATGTCATACGACACGACCTTGAATGCGATGAAATCCCTTGCCGGAGCGATCGCAAAAATCACCGCAAACTACAAGGAATACGGCCACCCGATCGATCTCAATACTGCGCTCGAGCCGGAATATTTGAAAGCCGCTGCGGTAATCTCAGATCAGCTTAAATTGCTCGCGCCCATCCCAAAACTCTGCACCCTCGTCACCGCCAGCCCATTCGATGCGGCAATTCACGATGCATTCGGTAAGATTCATCTGCGCAGCTGTTATCAGACGCTTGGTCGTGATCTCATCTCCCACGATCTCGCGCATTACCTCAACGCCGACTTCCAGGGAGAATTTTTGAGCAGCTACATCCTCCCTCAGCCGAAGCCGCGAATCGCCATGTTTCATTCCGTCGGCGGCGCCGATGCGGTGCTCCCCTCCGAACTTAAGGAGCGCATCAACGACGGATTGCCGGAAACGCTCGCCGAATGGATCAAATTCAATGGCCTCACGCATATCAAAATCAAACTGCAGGGTGAAGATTTGAAATGGGACATCGAGCGGACGGTCAATATCGATCGGATCGCCACGGAATGCCGGCCGAAAACTGACTGGAAATACTCGGTAGATTTCAATGAGCGATGCCCGAATGTCGCATACGTACTCGAATATCTGCGTAAGGTCAAGGAATTGACCCCTCAAGGCTTCGAACGAATCCTCTATCTCGAGCAGCCCACAGCGCGTGATCTCAAAGCGAACCGCCAGAACGTCATGCGCGAAGCCGCAAAGCTACGGCCGGTGGTGATCGATGAGTCATTGACCGACTTGGAGAGCCTTTTGCTCGCGCGCGAGATGGGTTATACCGGCGTCGCCCTTAAGGCTTGTAAAGGTCAAAGTCAGGCCATGCTCATTGCTGCCGCTGCCCAGAAATATAAGATGTTTTTATGTGTGCAGGACCTGACCTGTCCTGGCGCATCGCTCATCCATTCGGCAGGAATCGCCGCACACGTACCAGGCGTCTCCGGGATCGAAGCAAATTCGCGGCAGTATATGCCGGCTGCAAATGAACCCTGGGTAGCGCGTTTCCCGGGGATATTCAAAGTGACGGATGGAACACTCGATACATCGAAGTTAACAGGGCCAGGGTTGGGAACAGTCTAAATTTGAACAAGCGCTACTCTCCTACTGTGCCGACCATCAAGTCACGAATGGCTGCAAGCATCTGTTTGTGATCATCGGCAATAAGGAATTTGTATTTTCACCTCAGTTCCCGCGCCGGACCGAGTCTTCAATTGAAATTTACCGCCTAGCAACCTCACTCGCTCCTCGATGCTGACCAATCCCAGCCCGAGGCGCGACTCCGCTTGCATTGGATCAAACCCCACACCGCGGTCAGTCACGCGAAGCTCCAGGGGACCGCGCCCGCTGGCCAGCTTCACTTA